>Ga0213839_1000060_pt1 | contig 328404 bp, 314 predicted proteins | sample SWPATP21_FD_160075 | JGI IMG/M metagenome (GOLD analysis project Ga0213839, IMG submission 160075) | Coastal seawater microbial communities from Marineland, Florida, United States - SWPA TP2 #1 | ecosystem: Environmental > Aquatic > Marine > Coastal | place: USA: Florida | collected 2016-08-14
CAGCGGCGGGTCGGCGCGGCCCACCTCAGGGCGTTCACCGGCCTCCCGGGCCGAGAGCCACTGGGCCGCATATTTCCGCGACAGCGCGGTCTTCTCGCGCCCATCCGCCGTGCGCAGCACCGCCTCGGCCATTTCCGCCAGCGGCATCATGCGCCGCGCACCGCGTCGAGCACGGCATCCACATGGCCGGGCACCTTCACCTTGCGCCAGACCTGCGCAATCTGCCCTTCGGCGTCGATCAGATAGGTCGCGCGTTCGATACCCATGGATTTCTTGCCGTACATGTTCTTTTCGACCCAAACCTCATAGGCTTCGGTCACCGCGCCATCGGTGTCTGACAAAAGCGGCACCGTCAGCGCGTGTTTGGCGGCGAATTTGTCGTGTTTGTCCATACTGTCGCGCGAAATGCCAAAGACCTGCACGCCTGCCTCGGCGAAGTCAGGCAAACGCTAGGAAAAGCCGATCGATTCCTTGGTACAGCCGGGCGTGTCGTCGCGCGGGTAGAAGAACAGAACAACCGGCGCGCCGCGCAAGGCAGAGAGCGTGATCTCGCCACCGCCGGTCACGGGAAGGGTGAAATCCGGGGCCGGTTGGCCGGGCTGGGGTCCGATCTGCGACATGGGGCGGTTCCTTTGGCTTGTGAAGGGTCGTTCAGGGCTGTCATACTGCATCTGATTTGACAACGTCAAAGCCGCCCCAGAAAGCCGCCCCAGTCGAACCGGAGCACGATGCGCGACCCGTCCCCTTCCAGCCCCCCTGCGCCAGATAGCGAAGGGCCGCCGCGCCGCCGGTCGCGCCGCCGCGCGGGGATCGTCTCGGCTGTGGTGCTGGTGCTCTTGGCGGCGCTGGCCACCGGGGCGGCGGTCTATTTCACCGGGCGTCCGATCCCGGCGCCGCTTTGGGTGCAGACACGGATCGAGGCGCGGATCGCGAGCGCCCTGCCACAGGCGCGGGTGGACTTCGGTGCGATGGAATTCGTCGTCGACGAGGGATGGCGCCCCCGCGTGCGTTTGCAAGACATCTTTGTCACCACGCCCGAGGGCGATGAGATCGTCAGTTTCAATGAGTTCAAGGCCAGCCTGTCGATGCGGTCCCTGCTGCGCGGTGTGGCGCAGCCCCGGGCGATTTCGCTTTCGGGCGTGGTGGCAAATCTGCGCCGCGGGGCGGATGGCCGGGTGAGCCTGAGCGCCGGGGCCGGGATTGCGCCACCCGAGCGGGAGGCGGCGACCCTGCCGCAACTCATCGGCCAGATCGACGAGGTGCTGGCCGCCCCCGCGCTTTCCGCCCTCCGCTCGGTCGAGCTGCGCGCGCTGACGCTGCGGTTCGAGGATGCCCGCGCGGGTCGCGCTTGGACCGGAGATGGCGGGCGGCTGCGCCTGTCGCGCATTGGTGACGCGCTTGACCTCTCGGCGGACCTCGCGGTGCTCAGCGGGGGCGCGGGGGTGGCCACGCTCACCGCCAATTACAGCAGCCAAATCGGTGAGAGTGCCGCGACCTTTGGCGTCACGTTCGACGGGGTCGATGCACGCGACATCGCGGCGCAGGGGCCTGCCTTTTCGTGGCTCGAAGTGCTGCGGACCAATATCTCGGGCGCGGTGCGCAGCGGCATCGACAGCGCGGGCCGTTTCGCACCGATCAACGCCTCTTTGCAGATCGGCAAGGGCGTCTTGCAGCCTAATCCGCAGACCAAGCCGATCCCCTTCGATGGGGCGCAGAGCTATTTCAGCTACGACCCCGCGCGCCAGCTGTTGCGCTTTGACGAGATGTCGCTCGACAGCCCTTGGGTCTCGGGCAATATCACCGGCAGTTCGCAACTGGGCGATGTCACGGGCGGCATTCCGGGGCGGATGGTGGGGCAGTTCAGCCTGCGCGACCTGCGGGCCAATCCGGCGGAAGTCTACCCCGAGACGGTGGCCTTGGATCAGGCGGATATCGACTTTGAACTCAGCCTTAATCCGTTTCACCTGAAACTGGGCCGTCTGGAGATCAGCGATCAGGGCCGCAACCTGCGCCTTGATGGTGCGCTGGTGGCCGAGCCTGAGGGCTGGAACCTGTCCCTCGATGGGCGGATGGACCGGCTCAGCCCCGAACGCCTTCTGGCGCTCTGGCCCGAGGGGGTGAAGCCCAAGACCCGCAAATGGCTGCATGAGAACCTTCACGCGGGCCGGATGCGCAACCTCGATCTGGCGCTGCGCATGGCGCCGGGGCAGGCGCCGCAGACCTATGTGGCCTTTGACTATGCCGGGGCCGAGGTCCGGTTTCTCAAAACCTTGCCGCATATCACTGACGGCAGCGGCCATATGAGCCTGCTCGACAACCGCCTTGTCGTCACGGTGGACGCGGGCGAGGTCATCGCGCCGCAGGGCGGGGCGGTGACACTGGATGGCTCGTCCTTCATCATTCCCGACGTGCGGGTGAAAGACGGCAGCCCCTCGGTGATCCGGCTCAACACCCGCTCCACCCTGACCGCGGCGCTGTCGCTGCTCAATCAGCCGCCGATGCGGGTGATGGACAAGGCAGGGCTGCCTGTGACGCTCGCGGATGGGGAGGCGGTGTTGAAAGGTACGCTGGCGCTGCCGTTGAAAAAGGGCGGCAAGCCCGAAGACGTGCGCTATCACTTTGCGGGGGATTTGCTGGCGCTCTCGACCGATACGCTGGTGAAAGACCGCAGCCTTCAGGCCAACAGGCTGGCCATTACCGCGAGCAATGATCGTATCACCATCGGCGGTGAAGGGCGTATCGACGGGGTGGGCTTCGACGGGGAATGGTCGCAGGCGATCGGCCCCGGCTCGGATGAAAGCCGCCTGACCGCGCAGGTGGCGCTGACCCCGGCGGGGCTCGAAGCCTTTGGCGTGGCACTGCCCCCCGGCAGCCTTCGTGGCGAGGGACGCGGGCGGATTGCCGTGGACCTCAAAAAAGGCGAAGCGCCGCGCTTCACGTTGCAAAGCGATCTGGCGGGTTTGGGCGTCTCCGTCCCGCAACTGTCATGGAGCAAGGCGCCGGGCACCAAGGGCGAGTTGCGATTGGCGGGGCGTTTGGGCGAGACGCCGAATATCGACGCCTTTCAATTGAACGCGCCGGGGCTGCGGGTGGCGGGCTCCATCGACCTTGCCCCCGGCGGCGCATTGGACCGGGTGCGGATCGACCGGCTGCGGCGGGGCGACTGGCTGGATATCCCGTTGCAACTGATCGGGCAGGGCAAGGGCAACCCAGTGCAGGTGGTGCTGGGCGGCGGCACGCTCGACATGCGCCGGGCCGAGTTCGGCGGGGCCGAGGGGCAAGCTGGGCCGCCGATGCGCGTGGCGCTGGACCGGTTGCAGATCACCGACACGATTTACCTAACCGATCTTTCGGGCACATTCGACACCGCCAAGGGGATGGACGGCGCCTTTACCGCCCGGCTCAATGGCGGCACGCCGGTGCAGGGGCGGGTGCTGCCCCAAGCGGGGCGCAGTGCGGTGCGCGTGGTCTCGGACGACGCGGGCGGGGTTCTGCGCTCGGCCGGGTTGGTGAAACAGGTGGTCGGGGGCAACCTGTCGCTCACCCTGCTGCCGGTCGGCTCGGGCGGTGCCTTTGACGGGCAGCTCACGGTCAGTGACGTCGCTATTCAGGACGCGCCGGGGATCGCGGCGCTGGTCAATGCCATCTCGGTCGTCGGGTTGATCAATGAACTCAACGGCGACGGGATTTACTTTGACGATGTGGAGGCAAACTTTCGCCTGACCCCGAACCGATTGACCCTGACCGAGGCCAGCGCCGTGGGCGCTTCCTTGGGCCTGTCGATGGATGGGGTCTATGCGCTCGACAGCGGGTTGATCGACATGCAGGGCGTGATCTCTCCGGTCTATATGTTCAACGGGATCGGGTCGCTCTTTACCCGCAAGGGCGAGGGGCTGATCGGGTTCAACTACCGGCTCACGGGGGCCGCGAAAGAGCCCAGCGTTTCGGTCAATCCGCTCTCGGCACTCACCCCTGGCATGTTCCGCGAGCTGTTCCGCCGCCCGCCGCCCCAGCCGCCACAGGTGCAGGGCCAAGCGAATCCGGTTGCCCGGGTGCCGGAGGAACGCTAAGCGCCGAAGCGACCCTGCCGCCAGACCCGGAGCCGCGCCGATGAAGCTTTCCGATTTCGATTTCGACCTGCCTGAGACCCTGATCGCCACACGTCCCGCCAACCCGCGCTCTTCCGCGCGGTTGCTGGTGGCCGAGGGCGACGCTCTGCACGACCGGCGCGTGACCGACCTGACCGACTGGCTGGGCCCCGGCGACCGATTGGTGCTGAACGATACCCGCGTGATCCCCGCACGGCTGAGCGGCATTCGCCACCGCACCTCGGCCCAAGGGGCGGTGCAGGCCAAGATCGAAGTCACCCTGCTGGAGCCGCGCGGGAACGGCACTTGGTCGGCGCTGATCAAGCCGCTGCGCAAGCTGAAGATCGGCGAAGAGGTCGTCTTTTCCGATGATCTGCGCGCCACGTTGGAAGCAGTGGAAGACGGGCAGGGGCATCTGCGGTTCAACTGCGCGGGCGATGATTTCGACGCGGCGCTCAATGCCGCGGGGGCGATGCCGCTGCCGCCCTATATCGCCGCCAAACGTGCCGCTGATGCGCAGGACATGACCGATTACCAAACCGTCTTTGCTCGCCACGCGGGCGCGGTCGCGGCGCCTACGGCCTCGCTACATTTCGACGAGCCGCTGCTTGAAGCACTGGCCGCGAAGGGCGTGAGTTTTAGCCATGTCACCCTGCATGTCGGCGCGGGCACCTTCCTGCCGGTCAAGGTCGACGACATCTCGGAACACAAGATGCACGCCGAATGGGGCCGGGTTAGCGCAAAGGCCGCTGAAGAGATTGCCGCCACCCGCGCCGCCGGAGGGCGCGTGATCCCCGTGGGCACCACCGCCCTGCGCCTGATTGAGACGGCGGCGCGCGAGGGTGAGATCACCGCCTGGGAAGGGGATACCGACATTTTCATCACGCCCGGGTTCCAGTTCAACGTCACCGACGGTCTGATGACGAATTTCCACCTGCCCAAATCCACGCTGATGATGCTGGTTTCGGCCCTAATGGGGGTGCAGCGGGTGAAAGACATCTATGCCCATGCCATCGGCGAGAAGTACCGCTTTTTCTCCTATGGGGACTCTTCCCTTCTGCTGCCCGAGGCGCAAAAACCCGCTTGAATGTCGCACCAGGGGGTGACTAGCCTGCGATTGCCGTCCATGGGAGGGCTTGGGCGAACAAGGAATTGACTGATGATTCAAGTGGTTTCAAGCGCATGGGCGCTTTTGCTGGGCATGTGCCTGTTGATGGTCGGCAACGGCATGCAAGGCACGCTGCTGGGTATCCGTGGCGGCATCGAAGGGTTTTCAACCTTCCAGATGTCGATCGTCATGTCGGCCTATTTCGTGGGCTTCCTTGGCGGATCGCGCATGGCGCCGGGGATGATCCGGCGGGTGGGCCACGTGCGGGTCTTCGCGGCATTGGCCTCGCTGATCTCGGCGGTGATGATCATCTATCCGACATTTCCAAACACCATCGTCTGGTCGCTGGGCCGGGTGCTGATCGGCTTCTGCTTCTCCGCCGTCTACGTCACAGCGGAAAGCTGGCTCAACAACGCCGCCACGAACGAAAACCGAGGGCAGGCGCTCTCGGCCTATATGATCGTGCAAACGCTGGGCATCGTGATCGCGCAGGCGCTCTTGCTGACCGCCGATCCCTCGGGCTTCGTGCTCTTCGTCATCCCCTCGGTGCTGGTGAGCATCGCGGTGACCCCGATCCTTCTGTCGATCAGCCCGACACCGCCTTTCGACACCACCAAACCGATGAGCCTGCGCGAGTTGATGGATTTCTCGCCGCTGGGCTGTGTCGGCATGTTTCTTCTCGGCGGCGTCTTCTCGGCGCAATTCGGCATGGCGGCGGTTTACGGCGCCGAGGCCGGGCTGAGTGTCGGGCAGATTTCACTTTTCGTGGCCATGTTCTTCGTCGGCTCCGTGATCCTCCAATACCCCATCGGCTGGATCTCGGACCGCATGGACCGCCGCAGCCTGATCGTCATCGTTGCCACGCTCGGCGGTATCGGCTCGGTCATCGGGATGACGCTGGGCCATATCTTCCCGATTCTGCTGGCCACGGCCTTTCTGGTGGGCGGCATGTCGAACCCGCTCTACTCGCTGCTCATGGCCCACACCAACGACTTTCTTGAGCATGAGGACATGGCCTCGGCCTCGGGTGGGATGATATTTATCAACGGCTTGGGCGCGGTTCTGGGTCCGGTGATCACCGGTTGGATGATGGGCACGGCGCTCGGGCCGGGGGGCTTTTATCTGTTCACCGCCGTGCTTTTCGCCGCTCTGGCCGCCTATGCCTCCTATCGTAAGACACAGCGGGCCGCGGTACCGGTCGATGAGACGGGCAACTACGTGCCGATCTACCCCTCAGCGACTGCCGTGGCCGTGGAGATCGCGCAGGAATATATCATTGAAACGGAACAGGAAGCCGCCGAAGAGGCTGCCCAAGAAAACGCCGAAGCAGAGAAAAACGCCCCTGATAGCGATAACGATGTCGCGGATGACATAAAACGTGACTAGGCTTTTGCGGTAAGACGTTCTTAACTTTAACGAAACGCCCAGATTGCGGCAAAGGAGTGTGCTGGATGGCTGCCACAAATGCAGAACCCCAGGATGTACTGAATTTCTGGCTCGAAGACGTAGGTCAGGCCGGCTGGTACAACAGTTCTGAAACGTTGGATGCCGATATCCGCGCGCGGTTCGAGGGGCTTTGGGATGAGGCGCAAGCGGGCAAGCTGAACCACTGGCTGACCAATCCCACCGATGCGCTGGCGTTTTTGATCCTGACCGATCAATTCCCGCGCAACATGTTCCGCGACACGGGCAAGGCGTTTTCCAGCGACCGTATCGCGCTGGCGGCGGCAAAACTGGCGATCGAAAAAGGCTGGGACATGCGCGTTGAGGCGCCCGCGCGGCAGTTCTTCTACCTGCCGCTGATGCATTCCGAGAACCTCTGCGATCAGGACCGCTGCGTGCGTCTGATGTGCGAGCGGATGCCGAAAAGCGACGGCAGCAACCTGTTGCATGCCCGCGCCCACCGTGAAGTGATCCGCCAGTTTGGCCGTTTTCCCTATCGCAATAAGGCGCTGTCACGCAGTTTCACCGCGCAGGAGACCTCCTATCTCGACGCGGGCGGCTATGGCCGGACGGTCAAGGATCTGCGCGCGGAACTTCAAGCGGCCTGAGCCTTCGGCGGGCCGGGGCAACACGCGTGGTTGTGGCGATTGCAAATATGGTTTAGCGGTAAACTATATTTGCAAACCCTAACGCGAGGTCCTTGCCATGGCTGCCAAATCCTTTGATCTGATCGTGATCGGTGCGGGGCCGGGCGGCTATGTCGCTGCGATCCGCGGCGCACAGCTTGGCCTAAAGGTCGCGGTGGTCGAACGGGAGAACCTCGGCGGCATCTGCCTGAACTGGGGCTGCATCCCCACCAAGGCGCTGCTGCGCTCTGCCGAAGTGTTCCACCTGATGCACCGGGCCAAGGACTTCGGTCTGGCTGCGGATAAGATCGACTATGATCTTGCCGCCGTGGTCAAACGCTCGCGCGGCGTTGCCAAGCAGATGGAAGGCGGGGTCAAACACCTGCTGAAGAAAAACAAGGTCGATGTCTTCATGGGCGAGGCTTCGATCCCCGCGAAGGGAAAGGTCGCCGCCAAGACTGACAAGGGCAGCGAGGAGCTGACGGCCAAGAACATCGTGCTGGCCACTGGTGCCCGCGCCCGCGAATTGCCGGGGCTAGAGGCGGACGGCAAGCGCGTCTGGACCTACCGCCACGCCCTGCAACCTGTGCACGACCCCAAGAAACTTCTGGTCATCGGGTCCGGTGCCATCGGCATCGAATTTGCGAGCTTTTACAACACCCTTGGCGCCGACACGACCGTGGTCGAGGTGATGGACCGCGTGCTGCCGGTCGAAGACGAAGAGATTTCGAAATTCGCCAAAAAGGCATTCGAAAAACAGGGCATGACCATCATGCAAAAGGCCACGGTCAAGAAACTCGACCGTGCCGAGGATAAGGTCACCGCCCATATCGAACGGGACGGCAAGGTCGAGAAGCTTGAGTTCGACACCGTGATCTCAGCCGTTGGCATCGTCGGTAATACCGAAGGGCTGGGGCTGGAAGAGCTTGGCGTCAAGGTTGACCGCACCCATGTCGTAACGGATGAATATTGCCGCACCGGGATCGATGGGCTCTTTGCCATTGGCGACATCGCGGGCGCGCCCTGGCTTGCGCATAAGGCCAGCCACGAGGGCGTCATGGTGGCTGAGCTGATCGCGGGCCAGAAACCCCATCCCGTCAAACCCGAAAGCATCGCCGGCTGCACCTATTGCCACCCCCAAGTCGCCTCCGTCGGCCTGACCGAGGCGAAGGCCAAAGAGCAGGGCTATGACATTAAGGTCGGGCGTTTCCCCTTCATCGGCAATGGCAAGGCCGTGGCCTTGGGGGAGCCTGAGGGGCTGGTGAAAACCATCTTCGACGCCAAGACCGGCGAGCTTCTGGGCGCGCATATGGTCGGGGCCGAGGTGACGGAACTGATCCAAGGTTATGTCGTGGGCCGCCAGTTGGAGACCACGGAAGAAGACCTGATGAACACCGTCTTCCCGCATCCGACGCTCAGCGAGATGATGCATGAATCCGTCCTCGACGCTTTCGACCGCGTGATTCATATGTAAAGCGCGACGGGGCGGGGCGCGCCCAACGCGCCTCGCCCCGCCGTACTTCGGCCAAACCGTCGGGAGCCATGTCGTGGTCAGCCTAAACCGTGTCGTCATGCACCGCAGCACCCGCCGGATGATTGACCGTTTGACCCCTGAAACGCTGGACGCCGCCGAAATCTCCGGCAAGTTCGGCAAACGGTTCACGTTCAAGAGCTACACCCAGTTCGTCTATCCAACCTATGACATCTGCGCAGGTCCCTTCACCGATCCGGCGAGCGGTGCCGTGCGGCAGTTCGATCTGATCCTCGCCAATCAGGTTTGGGAGCATCTCGACCGGCCTTATACGGCACTGGGCCATGTTCAACAGATGCTCAGGCCGGGCGGATATTTCTGGATCGCCGTGCCGTTTTTCATCCCCTTTCATGCCGCCCCAAATGACAACTCCCGTTGGTCCGCCCGGGGCCTGAAGAACCTGCTGATCGAGGCCGGGTTCGACACGCACCGGATCACCGCCAAACAATGGGGCAACCGTGCCGCCGCCGCACTCAATCTAGAACCCGACTGGCCCCCGGCTTTCGACAAGGCCACAGATGATCTGACCAACGACCCCGAGATGCCGCTCTGCGCTTGGGCGCTGGCCCAGAAGGCTTGAGGGCAGATGGCTGAACACACCTCCTTTCTGCGCGTCTTTGCGCTTTGGGCCGCGGGGCTGGGGGCGGCGGCGCAATATGGCAAGATGAGCGTCATCTTCGACCTGCTGCCGGATATCTACCCGCAGGCCGGGGCGGCACTTGGGTTCTTGGTCTCCTTGGTGGGCGGTGTCGGTATCCTCCTTGGTGTCGTGGCGGGGCTGGTGGTCGCCCGGGTCCGCTATCGCCGCGCGCTCCTCTTCGCCCTTTGGCTTGGCGCGGCCGTGTCGGCTTTTCAGGCGTTCTTGCCGGGCTTTGGTTGGATGCTGGCCAGCCGCGTCGTCGAAGGGCTGTCGCACCTGGCCATCGTCGTCGCCGCGCCGACCCTCATCGCGCAGCTTAGCGCTGTGAAAGACCGCGGGTTTACCCTGACCCTCTGGGGCACCTTCTTTGGCGTCGCCTTCGCGGTCCTGACGCTTTTCGGCCGCCCGCTCGCATTGAACTGGGGTGTGCCAGCGCTCTTCGCCGTTCACGCGGTCTATATGGCGGGCTGCGCGCTGGTGCTCTCCACCAGTCTGCGCAGCTTGCCGGAGGAGGGCGCGCAGCCGCCCTTCTCCCTGCCGCAGATACTCCGCGATCACCTTGCGATCTACCGGTCACCCTTCCTCTCTGCCCCGGCGGCGGGTTGGCTATTCTATACATTCAGCTTCGTCTCCATCCTCACTGTCTTGCCGCCCTACCTCCCCGAGGCATGGCGGGCGGTCACCATGGCAGCCATGCCGCTCACCAGTATCGCGGTGTCAATGACCATTGGCGTGGCGCTGCTGCGCGGCCTGCCAGCGGTCTACGTCGTGCAAACGGGCTTTGGCCTCTCGGCCCTTTCCATGGTTTGGCTCTGGCTCGCCCCCGGCACCCCGCTGGCCTGTCTGGCGCTTGCAGGGGCTATGGGGCTGATCCAAGGGGCAAGTTTCACCGCTGTGGCACAGCTGAATACCGGCCCCGCCGCGCAGGCACAGGCCAACGGCGCGGTGGCGCAGATGGGCAACCTCGGCAACAGCCTTGGCACGCCGGTCATGGCCTTCGGCCTGGCAAGCTTCGGCGGTGCGGCGCTGCCGCTACTTGCGGGCGGGGCTTTCGTTATGGGGCTTGTGGCACATCTCCTCCTCGGTGCGGCCCGACGTCGCAGGCAACGTGTTCCTGTTTAGTTCTTACTTTTCCGTTGGAAAACACTGCATCAGCACCTATGTACAAATCGTTAAGAGGGGCATGTGATGGCTGAGCTGAAGAATATTGAAGTGCGCGGCGCGCGCGAGCACAATTTGAAGAACATCGACGTGGATATTCCACGGGACCAACTGGTTGTAATCACCGGGCTTTCTGGTTCCGGCAAGTCGAGCCTTGCCTTCGACACGATCTATGCCGAAGGGCAGCGGCGCTATGTGGAATCGCTCTCGGCCTATGCGCGGCAGTTCCTTGATATGATGCAAAAGCCGGATGTGGATCACATCTCCGGCCTCAGCCCCGCCATCTCGATCGAGCAAAAAACCACGTCGAAGAACCCGAGGTCGACCGTCGGCACTGTGACCGAGATCTACGACTACCTGCGTCTGCTCTTCGCCCGCGTCGGCACGCCCTATAGCCCCGCCACGGGCAAGCCGATCGAGGCCCAGCAGGTGCAGGACATGGTCGACCGGATCATGACGATGGAAGAGGGCACGCGGGCCTATCTGCTGGCCCCCATCATCCGCGACCGCAAGGGTGAATACCGCAAGGAATTTATTGAGTTGCGCAAGCAGGGCTTCCAGCGGGTCAAGGTAAATGGCGACTTCTACGATCTGGATGAGCCGCCGACCTTGGATAAGAAATTCCGTCATGACATCGACGTCGTCGTCGACCGGATCGTGGTGCGCGAAGGTTTGGAAACGCGGCTTGCGGACTCGCTCCGCACCGCGCTCGACCTTGCCGACGGGATCGCTGTGCTGGAAACGGCCCCCAGCGAAGGAGAGGCAGAACGCCACACGTTCTCCGAGAAATTCGCCTGTCCCGTCAGTGGCTTCACCATCCCCGAGATTGAGCCGCGTCTGTTCTCTTTCAACGCACCTTTTGGGGCTTGCCCGTCTTGCGACGGCCTTGGCGTCGAGCTTTTCTTCGACGAACGTTTGGTGGTGCCAGATCAAAACCTAAAGATCTATGATGGGGCGCTGGCGCCCTGGCGTAAGGGGAAGTCACCTTACTTTAAGCAGACCATCGAAGCCATTGCGAAACATTACAATTTTGACCAGAAGACGCGCTGGAAAGACCTCCCTGAGAAGGTGCAGAACGTCTTCCTCCACGGCTCCGGTAAGGAGGAGATCACCTTCCGCTATGACGAGGGCGGTCGCGTCTATGAGGTGAAGCGGGTGTTCGAAGGGGTCATTCCCAACATGCAGCGGCGCTACCGCGAAACCGATAGTAATTGGGTGCGCGAGGAGTTCGAACGCTATCAGAATAACCGCCCCTGTGGTACTTGCGGCGGCTATCGCCTGCGGCCCGAAGCGCTGGCGGTGCGGATTGGCCCCCGGGACGGCGGTGAAGATGAATTGCTGCATATCGGCAAAGTGGTCGAGATGTCGATCCGCGAGGCTTTCGACTGGTGCAAGACGGTGCCAGACCATTTGACCGATCAGAAGAACGAGATTGCCCGGGCCATTTTGAAGGAAATCCGGGAGCGTCTCGGCTTCCTTAATAACGTTGGTCTTGAGTACCTTACGATGTCACGTTCAAGCGGTACTTTAAGTGGTGGTGAGAGTCAGCGCATTCGTTTGGCGAGCCAGATCGGCTCGGGGTTGACGGGCGTTCTCTATGTTCTTGATGAGCCGTCGATTGGTCTGCACCAGCGCGACAATGACCGTCTCCTCGATACACTGAAGAACCTGCGCGATCAGGGGAACACTGTGATCGTGGTTGAGCACGATGAGGAGGCCATCCGCGAGGCGGATTACGTCTTTGATATTGGGCCGGGGGCCGGGGTGCACGGCGGGCAGGTTATCAGCCATGGCACGCCGCAAGAGGTTGCAGCCGATCCGAATTCTGTCACGGGTCAATACCTTACCGGCGTTCGCGAAATCTCCGTCCCGGCGAAGCGGCGCAAGGGGAATAAGAAGAAGTTGCAGGTGGTAAAGGCCACCGGCAACAACTTGCAGAATGTGACGGTGGACTTTCCGCTGGGGAAATTCGTCTGCGTGACGGGCGTGTCAGGGGGTGGTAAATCGACCCTGACGATTGAGACGCTGTTCAAGACCGCTTCGATGAATCTGAATGGTGCGCGACAGACGCCTGCGCCGTGTCAAACGATCAAAGGGTTGGAGCATCTCGATAAGGTCATCGACATTGACCAACGCCCGATTGGGCGGACTCCGCGTTCTAATCCAGCGACTTACACCGGGGCCTTCACCCCAATCCGCGACTGGTTTGCCGGGCTGCCGGAGGCCAAGGAGCGCGGCTATAAGCCCGGGCGCTTCTCCTTCAATGTCAAAGGGGGGCGTTGCGAGGCCTGTCAGGGCGACGGGGTCATCAAGATTGAGATGCATTTCCTGCCGGACGTCTATGTGGAATGCGAGACCTGTAAGGGTGCCCGCTACAACCGCGAGACGCTAGAGGTGAAGTTCAAGGGCAAGAGCATCGCAGATGTCCTTGATATGACTGTGGAAGATGCGCAGAACTTCTTTGCCGCGGTTCCGTCGATCCGTGAGAAGATGGATGCGCTGATGCGGGTCGGTCTTGGGTATATCAAGGTCGGTCAACAGGCCACGACGCTTTCGGGCGGTGAGGCGCAGCGGGTGAAACTCAGCAAGGAGCTGAGTAAACGCTCGACGGGGCGCACGCTTTACATTCTGGATGAGCCAACCACCGGTTTGCATTTTGAAGACGTCCGTAAGCTCTTGGAAGTGCTGCATGAATTGGTTGATCAAGGCAACTCCGTCGTGGTGATTGAGCATAACCTCGACGTGGTGAAAACTGCGGATCACATCATCGATATCGGCCCCGAGGGCGGTGATGGCGGGGGCCGTGTTGTGGCCACGGGTACGCCCGAAAAGGTCGCGGAAGTGGCAGAGAGCTATACGGGGAAGTACCTTAAGCCCATGTTGCGCAAGGAAACAAAAGTGGCGGCGGAATAACCGCCGCCACTTCACTGTGTCAGTTATGTTAGGGGCTTAGCCCTGATATCCGCGCTGTTCGAAGCGAGGTAGCATGGCAGAGAAATCTTTGCCCTTGCCGCCTCCCTCTTCGACGAAGCGGGTGTAGAGCTCTTTCGCCAGCGCGCCCATGGGCGTGTCGGCATTGGCCATTTTAGCGGCTTGCTGCGCGAGGCCGAGGTCTTTCAGCATCAACTCCGCCGCGAAGCCCGGTTTGTAGTCGTTGTCGGCGGGCGACTGCGGACCGACGCCGGGGGCAGGGCAGTAGGCGTTCATTGACCATGAGTAGCCGGAGGACGTGCTGACCACGTCGAACATCCGCTCACGATCGAGGCCCAGCTTGTCGGCGAGTGCGAAGGCTTCGCAAGTGGCGATCATCGTGGCGCCGAGGATCATGTTGTTGCAGATCTTTGCGGCTTGGCCTGCGCCCGCGTCGCCGCAGTGCACGGCCTTTTGACCCATGATGTCGAAGAGCGGTTTGGCCTTCTCGAAGGCCGCTTCCGCACCGCCTGCCATAAAGGTGAGCGTGCCGCCCTGCGCCCCGCCGATGCCGCCGGAGACGGGGGCGTCGACAAAGAGCAGCCCTGCTTTCTGCGCCGCCTCTGCCGCGAAACGCGCGCTTTCCACGTCGACGGTGGAGCAGTCGATCAGCAGCGCGCCGGGGGCCATATGGGCGACAGCTTCTTCGGCGACTTGGCGCAGGATCGCGCCATTGGGCAGCATGGTGATGACGACATCGGCGTCGGCGACTGCTTCGGCGATGGTCTTGGCTTCGGTGACCCCTTCGGCGGTGGTGCCAGCTACGTCATTGCCGCGCACCGTATGGCCCGCGGCGGCGAGGTTGGCCGCCATCGGGCCGCCCATATTGCCCAGACCGATGAAACCGATTGTGAGATTGCTCATGAATTTTCCTCCAACTTCAATTCGTTGTCGCCCAAGGGGGCGAGCATGGCTTCGACATCGGCCTGCGGTACGTTCCAATCGGCATGTTGCCAGTTGGGGCTGCGATCCTTCTCGATGATCGCAGCGCGCACGCCTTCGATGAAGTCGCCTTTCTCCAGTGACCGCGCGGTAAAGCGGTATTCCTGTTGCAGCGCCGGGACCATGCCGATGCCCGGGCCGCGCAGACGCCGGAGCATTTCCAGCGTGCAGGCCATCGACAGGGGGGAGTTGCGGCGCAGGGTCTTCAGCGTCTCGGCGGCGAAGGCGCTTTCCGATATGGAAAAGGTGGCTTCGATCTTTTCCAAATTCTCCGGGGCGAAAAGGTGATCCACCTCATCCTGAACTTCGGCCAGTTTGGATGGGGGCGGGGTCGTCGCCGCGCGGTCGAGGGTGAAGGGATCGCCGTTCTCTTCCAGTTGCGCGATTAGCTCGGGCCATTGGTCCTCGGGGATGAAGTAGTCGGCAAAGCCTGCGTGCAGCACATCCGCCGGGCCCATGCGCGCCCCGGTGAGGCCGAGGTATTCGCCCATCCGCCCCGGTGCCTGCGCCAGCAGCAGCGTGCCGCCCACGTCTGGCACCAGTCCGATGCCGCATTCCGGCATGGCGATCTTGCTCGTCTCGCCCACGACGCGGTGCGAGCCGTGGCAACCGATGCCGACGCCGCCGCCCATGGTGAAGCCCTGCATGAAGGAGATCACCGGCTTGGGGCAGCCATGCAGCTTGTTGTTGAGCCGGTATTCATCGGACCAGAACTGCCGGGCGAAGTCGTAGTCGCCGTCCTTGCCGGTTTGGTAGAGTTGCGCCACGTCACCACCGGCGCAGAAGGCTTTTTCACCCTCGGCATCCAGCACCACTACGGCAACCTCGGGGTCGTCGCGCCAGTCGTCGATTGCCTTCTCAATGGCGATACACATGTCGTAGCTCAGCGCGTTCAGCGCCTTGGGCCGGGTCAGGGTGATGCGGCCCGCGCGCCCCGTTTTTCGGATGTCGATGTCACTCATGGGGGCCTCAGCGGTTCTTGAGCATGTCGCGGGCTACGATCACGCGCATGATCTCATTGGTGCCTTCAAGGATCTGGTGCACGCGCAGGTCGCGGACCAGCTTCTCGATGCCGTAGTCGGCAAGGTAGCCGTAGCCGCCGTGTAGTTGCAGGCACTGGTCGACAACCTTGCTGCCGGTCTCGGTCACGAATTTCTTGGCCATTGCGCAGAACTTGGTGGCGTCCGGCGCGCCGGTGTCGAGCTTCCATGCCGCCTGACGCAGGAAGGTGCGGGCGGCCTGAAGCTCGATCTCCATGTCGGCAAGGCGGAACTGCAGCCCCTGGAACTGGTCGATGGTCTGGCCAAAGGCCTTGCGGTCGCCCATGTATTCCAGCGTCTTGTTCAGCGCGGTCTGCGCGGCACCGAGCGAGCAGGCCGAGATATTGAGCCGCCCGCCGTCAAGGCCCGCCATGGCGTATTTGAAGCCCTTGCCCTCTTCGCCGACAAGGTTCTCGGCCCCGATCTTGCAATCGTCGAACTGCACCAGCGCCGTCGGCTGGCTCCGCCAACCCATCTTGTCTTCCAGACCGCCGAAGCTGAGGCCCGGGGTGCCGTCCTCGACATAGACGGTGGAGACGCCGCGCGCGCCGTCGTCGGAGGTGCGCACCATGGTGACATAGGCATCCGAATAGCCGCCGCCCGAGATAAAGGCCTTGGTGCCGTTCAGGGTATAGCCCTCGTTGGTGCGCTCGCAGCGGGTCTTGAGCGCAGCGGCGTCGGAGCCGGAGCCGGGCTCGGTCAGGCAGTAGCTCAGAACCGTCTCCATGGTGAGCACCTTGGGCATCACGCACGCTTTCATCTCGTCACTGGCAAAGGTGTCGAGCATCTTGGCGCACATGTTGTGGATCGAGAGGAACGCCGCGACCGAGGGGCAGGCCATCGAGAGCGCCTCGAAGACCAGCGTGGCGTCGAGGCGCGTGAGCCCCGCGCCGCCGGTTTCCTCGGAGACGTAAAGCCCGCCGAAGCCCAACTCGCCGATCTGCGGCCAAAGCTCCTTGGGGATGGTGCCGTCCTTTTCCCACTGATGGGCATGGGGGGCGATATTGTCCTGCCCAAAGGCATGGGCCATGTCGAAAATGGCGGTCTGTTCCTCGTTCAATGCGAAATCCATCGCGGCTCCTCCCTGAAGTCATGTGTCCTTGGAACTGAACACTTGTTTAATTCTATCAGCCGAAAGGAGCCGCAACAAGCGTCACAGATCGGCGTGGTATTCCTCTATCAACTGGCGCACGACCGCTTCGCCGCCTTTGCCCTCGGGGGCGTCGGCCCAGACTTTGCGCTGCCGGTCGGCGGAGGTGCCCTGTTTGACGAGATCGCGCAGGGCGCAGACCTCGTCCAAACAGCCAAGCGCCTCAGCGTCTTCGGCGATCAGGCCGATGATCTCTTCGAACAGTTGGTCGAAGGGTTTGAGGGTCGGCCCGCCAAAGTCGATCAGCGTCTCGTTCACGCCGTAGCGCTGCGCGCGCCAGCGGTTTTCCTCGATCAGGAAACGGTCATACTCACGCCAGCGCAGGTTGCTATCGCGCAGGCGCAGGAGGAAGCGCGCGATAGACTGGGTCAGACCCGCCAGCCCAAGCGCATGCGACAGGCGCGGCTGCACATCGCAAATGCGGCTTTCCAGCGTTGGGTAATGGGTCGAGGGCCGCAGGTCCCACCAGATTTTCGATTGGTCCGGAATGATGTGGAGGTCGATGAGCGTCTGGGTGCTGCGCTCATATTCGCTCCAACTGTGCAGCAGCGGGGGCAGCCCGGTGCGCGGCATGCTCTCCATCACGGCAAGTCGGTAGGATGCCAGCCCGGTGTCTTCACCTTGCCAGTAGGGCGAGGAAGCCGAAAGCGCCAACAGATGCGGGAGAAAGTAGGAGAACTGTGGCATCAGGTCGACGCGCAGGTCGTCGCCATCGATCCCCACATGGACATGCATCCCGCAACTCAGCATGCGCCGGGCCACGTCCCCCAGCTCGGTTTCGAGCTGGTCGTAGCGTTCCTTGTCGGTGGTGTGCTGGTGCTTCCAATCCGAGAAGGGGTGGCAGGAGACGGCCACGGGCGACAGGTTGTGCTTGGCGGCATGTTTGGAGATCGTGCTGCGCAGACGCTTCAGATCATCGCGGGCCTCGGCCACGGTCTTGCAGGGCTTGCTGCCGATCTCGATCTGGCATTGCAGCAGTTCCGGGCTGACCTGATCGCCGAGGTCCTTGCGGCAATCCTCCATCAGCCCTTCGGGGGTGTCAGCCAGCGCCAGTGAATCCTTGTCGACCAGAAGATATTCTTCTTCAATTCCGATGGTGAATTCTTTTTGCATGGCGCTGGCCTCGTTCTTTGAGGCCGACTGCCCGGGGGCAGCCGGCGTGATGATTTACTCCATCACGGGGATGGAGAACTCGCCACCCTCCTTGATGCCGCTCGGCCAACGGGCCGTGACGGTCTTGGTGCGGGTGTAGAACTTGAACGCATCCGGGCCGTGCTGGTTCAAATCGCCGAAGACGGATTTCTTCCAGCCGCCGAAGGTGTGGTAAGCCAGCGGCACCGGGATCGGCACGTTCACACCGACCATGCCGATGTTGATGCGGTTGGCGAAGTCCCGCGCCGCATCGCCGTCACGGGTGAAGATCGCCGTGCCGTTGCCGTATTCATGGTCCATCGCAAGGCCAAGCGCCTCTTCGTAGTCCTTGGCGCGGACGCAGGTCAGCACGGGGCCGAAGATTTCCTGCTGGTAGATGTCCATGTCCTTGGTCGCGCGGTCGAAGAGGTGCGGGCCGACGAAGTAACCGTTCTCGTAGCCCTGCAGTTTGAAGTCGCGCCCGTCGACGACAAGCTCCGCACCCTGATCGATGCCGGTCTGAACCAGACGTTCGATGTTGGCCTTGGCGGCGGCGGTGACCACGGGGCCGTAGTCCACATCGTTGCCCGCGGTGTAGGGGCCCACTTTCAGCTTTTCGATGCGCGGCACCAGCTTTTCGATCAGGCGGTCGGCGGTCTCCTCGCCCACCGGCACGGCGACCGAGATCGCCATGCAGCGTTCGCCCGCGGCACCGTAGCCTGCACCCACCAGCGCGTCGGCGGCCTGGTCGAGGTCGGCGTCGGGCATGATGATCATGTGGTTCTTGGCGCCGCCGAAGCACTGCACGCGTTTGCCGTTGGCACAGCCAGTGGCGTAGATGTACTCGGCGATCGGGGTGGAGCCGACGAAGCCAATGGACTGGATCACGTCGTGGTGCAGGATCGCGTCGACCGCTTCTTTGTCACCGTTGACGACCTGGATGATGCCCTTGGGCAGACCGGCTTCTTCCAGAAGTTCGGCCAGCATCAGCGGGACGGAGGGGTCACGCTCGGACGGTTTCAGGATGAAAGCGTTGCCGCAGGCGATGGCGGGGGCGAACATCCACATCGGGATCATGGCCGGGAAGTTGAAGGGTGTGATGCCCGCGGTGACACCCAGCGGTTGGCGCATGGAGTACATGTCGATGCCGGGGCCTGCGCTGTCGGTGAAGTCACCCTTCAGCAGTTCCGGCGCGCCGATGCAGTATTCCACCACTTCGAGGCCACGCTGCACGTCACCTGCGGCGTCGGGCAGGGTCTTGCCGTGTTCGCGGCTCAGCGCCTCGGCCAGCTTGTCCATGTCGCGGTTCAGCAGGGCCACGAATTTCATCAGCACGCGCGCGCGGCGCTGTGGGTTGGTGGCGGCCCATTTCGGCTGCGCGGCTTGGGCGTATTCCACGGCCTTGTTCAGCTCATCGCCATTGGCGAGCGGCACCTTGGCCTGCACCTCGCCGGTGGCGGGGTTCATCACGTCGGCAAAGCGCCCGGAGGTGCCCTTCACGTGTTCGCCGTTCAGGTAATGCGTCATCTCTTGCATGATCGGTCTCCTCTATGGTTGGCGGCACGATAGCCTTGCAAAAAGAACCGGAACAGAGGAAGGATGGCAAAACCGTCTTGCATTTTTGCAAAGCGTAGGAGGGCAGGTAGATGGATCAGAATTGGGATGACCTGCGGCTGTTTCTGGCCGTCGCACGAGAGGAAAGCCTGTCTGGCGCGGGCAAGCTGCTGCGGCTCGACCCCGCAACGCTGGGCCGCCGCATGGCACGGTTGGAAAAGGCGTTGCAGACCGTCCTCTTCGTGAAATCGCCGCAGGGCTATATGCTGACCGAAGCGGGGCGAGACCTCATGCAGCGGGCAGAGCGGGCCGAACAGGCGATGCGCGCGGCCACCGCCGGGGTGCAGGTGCAAAGCGATCAGCTATCGGGGCAGATCCGTGTCGGCGCGCCCGACGGGGCGGCGAACTATCTGCTGCCACAGGTCTGTGCGGCGATTGCCGCGAAGAACCCCGATCTGGACGTGCAGATCATTGCATTGCCGCGCGTTTTCAACCTGTCCCGGCGCGAGGCGGATATGGCCATCGGGGTGAGCGCGCCCACGGCGGGGCGGCTGGTGGTGCAGAAAGTGACGGACTACCACCTCCATCTCGCCGCCGCGGAAAGCTATCTGGCGCAGCATCCTGAGGTGACCGCCGTGGGCGATCTGCAAGGGCACCGGATGGTCGGCTATATCCCCGATATGATCTTTGACCGTGAGTTGGACTACCTTGCGGACCTTGGCATCAGCCGGGTGGCGCTGGCGTCGAATTCCGTCTCCGTGCAGGTGCGGATGATCCAGCAGGGCGGGGGGATTGGGGTCGCGCATGACTTCTCGCTTGCCGCGACGCAGGGGGTGCGGCGCATCCTTACCGATGCCGTGAGCCTCAAACGCGCCTTCTATCTGATCCGCCACGCCGATGACCGCCGCAACGCGCGGTTGGCGGCCTTTGCCGAGGCGCTGGCCACCGGACTGCGGGCCGAGACCGCGCGGCTGGAGGCGCTGACCTCGGGCCGGACTGCGCCAAAAGCTTGACAGAAAAGGATTTCGCGGTGACGCTGGAGGTGACTTTGCCCTGTACCCAAGGAGGCGCCAGATGCTCGTATCGCAGATTCTCAAGACCAAGCCCGATGACAAGGTGGTGACGGCCAAACCCGGATTGGCGATCTCCGAAGCGGCGGCGATGCTGGCCGAGAAACGGATCGGGACGCTGGTGATTTCGGCCGATGGCAAGACGCCGGATGGGATTCTGTCCGAGCGGGACATCGTGCGCGAGCTGGGCCGCGCGGGCGCGGGCTGTCTGGAGCAGGCGGCCGAAACCCTCATGACCCGCAAATTGGTGACCTGTAGCCGCGACGACCGGTCCGATGCGGTGCTGCAAAAGATGACCGATGGGCGGTTCCGCCATATGCCCGTGCTTGAGGACGGCGTGCTGGTGGGGCTGATCTCCCTCGGCGATGTGGTCAAAGCACAATTGCAAGAGTTGTCGATGGAGAAACAGGCCCTTGAAGGCATGATCATGGGCCACTGAAGCGGCCATTAAACTGTGGCCCCCGCCGACTGACGGCGGGGCAATGCTACCGCTAACCGACTTGCGCTTGGGGCGGTGAAATGATTGGCTGTGCCGCAACGCAGCAGATACGCAGGACAATTACATGCGCATAGCCCTTTACCCCGGTACGTTCGACCCGATCACGCTGGGGCATATCGACATCATCCGCCGCGCGGCCCGTATGGTCGACCGGCTGGTGATCGGCGTGGCCATCAACCGCGACAAGGGGCCGTTGTTCACCCTCGAAGAACGGGTCGCCTTGATCGAAGCGGAATGCGCGCAATTGGCCGAAGAGACCGGCGTCGAGATCGTGGTGCATCCTTTCGAAAACCTGCTCATTGACTGTGCCCGCGACGTGGGCGCCCAGACCATCGTGCGCGGCCTGCGCGCCGTGTCCGATTTCGAATATGAGTTCCAGATGGTCGGCATGAACCGGCAGTTGGACGATTCCATCGAGACGGTCTTCTTGATGGCCGAGGCCACTCATCAGGCGATTGCCAGCAAATTGGTGAAAGAGATCGCGCGGTTGGATGGGGATGTCAGCAAATTCGTGACGCCGGCGGTGAATAAGGTGCTGATTGAGCGGTTTTCGCAGAAGTAGCGTTTGGGGTGGTGAGTGGGCCGCGTGAGGCGCGGTTCTGCGAGGTATTTTTAAAAGGATGAAGGGGGAGGGGCGTGGCGCTTGATTGGTGGCCGCGTCCTTTTTGGGTTCTGTGGGGGGAGCGATTGGGGGGAGGTTACCGCCAGAAGGCCATCCATTCGATCAGCGCGAAGAGTTTTTTGCCGAGATAGATCATATGGTCGGCCCCATAGACATAGAGGTCGACCGCCATCGCCCCGGCGATGACGAGGGCCAGCACGATGGCGATGGGATTGGTCATAGTGTGGCTCCGGCCGGGGAATGGCCTGATATTACAGGCACATCCCCGCCGTGCAAGCCTCAGCCCAGTTTGCCCATGGCGACGGCAACATCGGCCATGCGCACCGAGAAGGCCCATTCATTGTCGTACCAGCCCAGCACGCGAACCGTGCGACCTGCCACGACGATGGTCTGGTCGGGGGCGAAGATGCAGCTTTCCTCAGTATGGTTGAAGTCGATGCTGACCTTCTGCTCGGGGTCGTAGGCCAGCACGCGTTTCATCGGGCCATCGGCGGCGGCGCGGGCGGCGGCGTTGATTTCCTCGACCGTCACGTCGCGGCTGGCTTGGAAAGTGAGGTCGACGGCGGAGACATTGGGGGTGGGCACGCGCATTGCGGTGCCGTCGAGTTTGCCCTTCAGCGCGGGCAGCACTTCGCCCAGGGCCTTGGCGGCGCCGGTGGAGGTGGGGATCAGCGCCATGGCGGCGGCGCGGGCGCGGTAGAGGTCGTTGTGGCGGCGGTCGAGCGTTGGCTGGTCGCCAGTGTAGCTGTGGATCGTGGTCATCAGACCGCTTTCGATGCCTACGGCCTCATGCATCACCTTGGCCAGCGGCGCGAGGCAGTTGGTGGTACAGGACCCGTTGGAGATCATTTGGTCGGAGACTTCGAGCTGGTCATCGTTGACGCCGTAGACGATGGTCTTATCGACGTTCTTACCGGGCGCCGAGAGGAGCACGCGTTTTGCGCCGTTTTCGAGGTGCACATTGGCCTTGTTGCCGTCGTTGAACTTGCCGGTGCATTCCAGCACCACGTCGCAGCCGGACCAGTCAAGCTCTTCGAGGTTGTAGGTCGACATCATCTCGATGTCGTTTTGGCCGAGGTTCATGTAGCCGTCGTCGATCTGAACCTCGCCCGGGAAACGGCCATGGACGGAATCGTATTTGATGAGATGCGCCGCGGTGCTGAGCGGGCCGGTGGCGTTGACCTTGATCACTTCGATATCATCGCGCCCCGAGGCCGCGATATGGCTGAGCGTGCAGCGGCCGATGCGGCCAAATCCGTTGATGCCAACTTTGATGGTCATGGTGCATTCCTTGTCTCGGGCCGCGCGGGTGGGGGCCGTATGTCGGGGTCGCGGGTTCTATATCCGGCAGGGGCGGTCAGGGGAAAGGGGCAAAACCAAATGATTTCCATATGTTAGCGTTAAACTTACATGTTAGCGGTAAAGGTCGCAGCGGCTTCGGACTTGCCAGATGGGCTGCACATGCTACTTCGGATGCAGCACGCAAAAAGGGGCAAGGAATGAGCGGTTTACTGGCACTTGTGGATGACGTGGCGGCCATCGCCAAGGTTGCAGCGGCGAGCGTGGATGACGTGATCGGGCAAGCGGCCAAGGCGGGCTCCAAAGCCGCGGGCGCGGTGATCGACGATGCCGCCGTGACGCCGAAATATCTGCATGGGTTCAAGGCCGAGCGTGAATTGCCGGTGATCTGGCGGATCACCAAAGGATCGTTGCGCAACAAGCTGGTCTATTTGCTGCCCGTAGGTCTGCTTTTGGCGAATTTCGCGCCATGGGCGATCCCGCCGCTTTTGATGCTGGGCGGGGCTTACCTGTGTTTCGAGGGGGCCGAAAAGGTCGCCCATGCGCTTGGTTGGGGGCATGGACATGAGGATTATCCCGATAAGGAGAAGGTGGTCGAAGACCCTGCGCAGTTGGAAGAGAAGAAGGCCGCAGGCGCGATCAAGACTGACTTTATCCTGTCGGCAGAGATCATGACCATTGCCCTTTCCGCGATCCCCGAAAGCAACTTTTGGATGGAAGCGGCGACGCTTGCGGCGGTGGCGGTCATGATCACCGTTGCGGTCTATGGCTCTGTCGCCCTGATCGTCAAAATGGACGATGTGGGTCTAGTGATGGCGAACAAGGGGCGTTTTGGCCTGACGCGGAGCCTGGGCCGCGGTCTGGTGCGCGGGATGCCGGGGTTTTTGAAGCTGCTCACCATCGTTGGCACGGCGGCCATGCTTTGGGTTGGCGGGTCGATCATCATTCACGGGTTGGAGCAGATGGGCTTTGCCGCGCCCTATAAATGGATCCACGACATCGCCGTGACCGTTGGCCATGCGGTTCCGGCTCAGTTCGAAGGGGCGGTCGAATGGATCACCACGGCGGGGATCGACGGGCTCTTTGGTTTAGCGCTTGGTCTGGTGCTGATCCCGATCGGGGAGAAGATCGTGACGCCGATCTGGCGCAAGGTGTTTCATAAGGCAGCCGTTTGAGAGCGACCTTGTCTCGCAAATGAAAAAGGGGGCGACGGATGAACCGTCGCCCCCTTTTTGTATTGTATGATCCGCAGATCAGAGCAGCGCTTTGGCCTTCTCTGCCACGTTCTCTGCGGTGAAGCCGAAGCGCTCGAAGAGTTCTTCCGCCGGGGCGGAGGCGCCGAAACGGTCCATGCCGACGAAGTCAGCCTTGCCGTATTTGCCACGCTCGCCAAAGAGCCACTGGTCCCAGCCCTGACGGGCACCGGCCTCGATCCCGACGCGCACGGCGCCGCCGGGCAGCACGCGCTTGCGGTAGGCTTCGTCCTGCGCGGCGAAGAGTTCCATGCACGGCATGGAGACGACGCGGGTGCCGATGCCTTCGGCTTGGAGCAGCTCGCGCGCGGCCAATGCGACATGCACCTCAGAGCCGGTGGCAATCAGGATCACCTGACGTTTGCCCTCGGCATCGGCCAGCACATAGGCGCCTTTCTCGGTGAGGTTGTTGTTTTTGTGCTCCAGGCGCACGGTGGGCAGGCCCTGACGGGTCAGCGACAGAACCGATGGCGTGGTTTTCGCGGTGAAGGCGATTTCCCAAGCCTCTGCCGTTTCCACCGCGTCGGCGGGGCGGAAGACGTAGGTGTTGGGTGTGGCACGGCTGATCGCCAGATGTTCGATCGGCTGGTGGGTCGGACCATCTTCACCAAGGCCGATGCTGTCATGGGTCATGACGAAGGCCGTGGGGATTTGCATCAAGGCCGCCAGACGCATCGCGGGGCGCGCATAGTCGGTGAAGCACATGAAGGTGCCGCCATAGGGGCGCAGGCCGCCGTGCAGCGCCATGCCGTTCATCGCCGCCGCCATGCCGTGTTCGCGAATGCCCCAGTAGACATAGCGCCCGCCGCGGTTGTCGGTGTCGAAGATGCCGAGATCGCTGGTCTTGGTGTTGTTCGAACCGGTCAGGTCCGCCGAGCCGCCAACGGTTTCCGGCAGGATCGGGTTCAGCACTTCGAGGGCTTTCTCGCTTGCCGCGCGGGTCGCCATCTTGGGCGCGCCTTCGGTGATCTGCTTTTTGAAGGCCTTGACCGTCGCGCTCATCTTTTTCGGCGCGTCGAGGGCGAGGGCACGGTTGAAGGTCTCGCGCTTGGCGCGGGGCAGTTTGTCGAAACGCTCTTCCCAGTCGCGGCGGGCATCGGCGCCGCGTTTGCCGATCTCTTCCCAAGCGGATTTCACGTCAGCGGGCACTTCGAAGGGGCCGGTGGTCCAGCCATAGGCGGCTTTGGCTTCGGCCATTTGGTCGGCGTCGGTCAGCGCGCCGTGGCCTTTCGAGGTGTCCTGCGCGGCGTGGCCGAGCGCGATATGCGTCTTACAGGCAATCATCGTGGGCAGGTCAGAGGCTTTCGCCTCGGTCAAGGCCGCGTCGATCTCATCAGGGTTGTGGCCGTCGATCTCAATCACATGCCAGCCTGCGGCCTTGAAGCGGGTGACCTGATCGGTGCTGTCCGACAGGGTGACGGGGCCGTCGATGGTGATGTTGTTGTTGTCCCACATCACGATGAGCTTGCTCAGCTTGTGACGGCCGGCCAGCGTGATTGCCTCTTGGCTGACGCCTTCCATCAGGCAGCCGTCGCCAGCGATGACATAGGTGTAATGGTCCACGACCTTTGCCCCGTACTGCGCGCGCAGCATCTCTTCGGCCATGGCGAAACCGACGGAGTTGGCGATGCCTTGGCCCAGCGGGCCGGTGGTGGTCTCAATCGCATCGGCGAGGAAGTTCTCTGGGTGGCCCGCGGTGCGCGCGCCCATTTGGCGGAAGTTCTTCAACTCTTCGATGGGAAATTGCTCATAGCCGGTCAGGTGCAGCAGCGAATAAAGCAGCATGGAGCCGTGGCCTGCCGACAGGATGAAGCGGTCGCGGTCGGGCCAAAGCGGGTTGGACGCGTCGAACTTCAGGTGCTTCTCAAAGAGGACGGTGGCCACATCGGCCATGCCCATCGGCATGCCGGAGTGGCCGGAATTGGCGGCGGCCACGGCATCGAGGGTCAGCGCGCGAATGGCGGTGGCCTTGGACCAGTGGTCGGGGTTTGCGCTTGCGAGGGCTGTCAGATCCACGGGGGCTTCCTTTGGGGCTGTGGCAGATTGGGCTCGTGCATACCAGCGATGGGGCAAAGTTCAAGCACAACTGGGGTGCGCGGGCGGGTCCGGGGCGGCCCATAGCGGGGGCGAGAGTGAACTTGGCGGCTCAAGTCGCTGAAACGAAAGGGGGGGCGCAATTTGAGCGCGCTTTGGCTAGGATTGCGAAAACCGGCTGATACGGGCGATTCGCGCGCGTGACATTGGGCGGGGCGCGCGCTATCTGCGGGACGGGCCGCCGCAACAGGGCGCAGCCCGGGGCACGGCAGGCGAAAACGCCGCCGAGAGAGCAGGACGAGTGAGGAGAATTCATGCGGATGAGTGAACTTGAAGACTATCAGCGCCGCATCACGGCCGCGATGGACCAGATGGCCAAGGGGGTGGACCGGCTGAGCGCCGCGCCCGCAGAGCCGGATGAGGATATTGTGCAGGCCTTGGAAGAGGAGCGTCAAGCCAACGCTCAGCTGACCGACCGGGTCAAGACGCTGAAGGAAAGCCATAAGGACGAATTGAACGACCTGCGCGCGCAGATGGACTTCAACAACGACCGGGTGACCCAGCTTGATATGGACGTGCAGCGTCTGCGTCAGGCGAATGAGCAGCTGTCGGCGGCTTGCGAGCAGTTGCGGCTGGCCAATGCGGAGGGGCTGGCCGATCCCAAACTGATCGACACCGCCGTGATTGCAGAGTTGGAGAGCCTGCGCGCCACCCGCGCGATCGAGATGGCCGAGATCGACGCGGTATTGACCGCGCTGGCCCCCTTGGTCGAAGAAGGCGAGCCGGAAGTTGAAGCTGCGGATGAAACGGGGGCAGAGGCCAAAGCCGAAGCGCCCGCGCACGAGAGCGCTGCGCAAGACGACAGCGCCGAAGAAGAACCCAAGTCAGGAGGGGCCGACTGATGCCCGAGGTACGGATCACCATTGGCGGCCGCCATTTCGAAGTCGCCTGTCAGGAGGGTGAAGAAAGCTATCTGCAAGCCGCCGCCAAGATGCTGGACGACGAAGCCCGCGTGCTGAGCGATCAGGTGGGCCGCATGCCCGAGGCGCGGATGTTGCTGATGGCGGGCCTGCTTTTGGCCGACAAGACCGCCAGCGTCGAGGATCGCATCGCAGAGCTGCGCGCGGAACTGGCCGAGCGTGAGGCCGAACTCACCAGCCTGCGCAACGTCAAGGTCGAGCCTGAGCGGATCGAAGTGCCGGTGGTGCCGCAGGGGGTGAAAGACACCCTTGCTGAAATCGCCGCCCGGGCCGAGGCGCTGGCCGCCGAGATCGAGGAGAAGGCGGGCAAATGAGCCGGGTCCTCAGGGCAGCCTTTTGCGCGCTGCTCTGGGCCGCGCCTGCGGGCGCCGAAACCTCCGCCGCTACTTACATTTGTGAGCGCGGGGTTTCGGTGCCGGTGGTCTATGTGCCCGGTGCCGATCCGGGCGTGGTGGTGCTCTATGTCGAGGGGCGGTTGATCCAGTTGGGCCGCCTGCCGTCCGCCTCTGGCGCGCGCTATGGCTGGCCCTCGGACGGCGCGGGCTATGAGTGGTGGGAGCATCAGGGCCGCGCTTCGCTGGCTTGGCGGGCAACGACCGATGGCGAAGTGACCCCGATCTACACTGACTGTTTGCCGCAAGATTGAAGGGGCGGGATTGCGGCGCGGGCTGCAATATGCTCTGGGGGGCGCGAAAAGTGCCCCTTTCGACGCGACCACCAAACGCGCCCTACGGGGCGACCACCTAACGCGCCCCTACGGGGCGACCCTCCATGACGCAAAATCAGGAAGCCCTCAGATGACCACCAAACCCCGCATCATCATCTCAAGTGACCACGCCGACATCGCCCTGCGCCAAGACATCGCGCGCCATGTGGTCGAACGCGGGTTCACTGTCGAAGACATCGGCCCCGCGACGGCGGAAAGCACCGATTACCCCAAACATGGCGAAGCCGCCGCACGGCGCATCGTGGCGGGGGAGTTCGATCTGGGCATTCTGATCTGCGGCACGGGGCAGGGCATCATGATGGCGGCCAACAAGGTCAAGGGCATCCGCTGCGGCGTGTGCAGCGATACCTTCTCGGCCAAGATGATCCGGGCGCATAACGACGCGAATATGCTGTCGATGGGCGCGCGGGTGATCGGCGGCGGTCTCGCGCTTGAGATCGTGGATGCCTTTCTCGACACCGAATTCGAAGGCGGGCGGCATGGCCGCCGTGTCGATATGATCACGGCCATCGAAGACTGAGCTGCCCCCCGGCCTTACATACAAAAACACCCCGGAGCGCGAAACCGCTCCGGGGTGTTTTGTTTGACGCGGGCGCCCGGCTTAGCCGTTGGCTTCGCGGATCTTGTCGGCGGCTTCCTTGTCGAAGGCGACGCCGTTCTCGTCGAACAGGGTGTCCAACTCGCCCGACAGCGTCATCTCGGTGATGATGTCGCAGCCGCCGACGAATTCGCCTTTGACGTAAAGCTGCGGGATGGTTGGCCAGTCGGAGAAATCCTTGATCCCTTGGCGCAGGTTCTCATCTGCCAGCACGTTCACGTCGCTGTAGTTCACGCCCATGTAGTTCAGCACCCCGGCCACGCGGCTGGAGAAGCCGCACTGCGGCATTTCTTTCGTGCCTTTCATAAACAGAACCACGTCATTCTCGGTGATCTGTTCCTTAATCTGGCTTGCGGCATCGCTCATGTCATTCGTCCTTCGTATCTGGTTTCTTGAACGCAGCGTGATAGCGCCGCGCATAGGTTTCATCGTCGGCCCAGGGTTTGACCTCAACTTCGGCCCCGCCGAGGAAAAAGCCGCCCCGTTTCTTGGTCCAATTCGTATGCCCGCGCTCTAGGCTTTCGTTGCGCCGCGCGGTGCGGGCCACGGCATCCAAATCCAGCGCCTCCATCCCCAGCGGCACCTTGCCGGTCTCAGGCCGGGGTGGCTGGCGCTGCGACAGCGGCACATGCTGGCCGCGCCGGGCGCGGTGCTGGGCATAGGCGGTGGCGGCGATCCCGCCCACGACAGCCGCAGCGACCCAGCCCCACATGGTTAGTCCGGGGTCCGGGTGGTCAGCGCCAGCGCGTGCAATTCGCCGTTTGACCCGTCCATCTTGCCCTTGAGGGCCGCATAGACGGCGCGCTGCTGTTGGACCCGGTTCATGCCGCGAAAGCTTTCGTCCACGACCATGGCCGCCATATGCACGCCATCATTGCCTTCGACGGTGATCTTGGCATCCGGAAAGGACGCGCGGATCAAATCTTCGATTTCGCTGGCTTGCATGGGCATGGGGTGGCTCCGGCTGTTGTGAGTGCTTGGGCTAGATGTAGTGCCGCAGGCCACGGCGTGCAAGGCGAAGCCGAAGGCCGGATCGGCCATTGACCTTTGCCCCTATTGCGACACACTTTGCGCCCTCACGTTGAAAGGACAACCGATGGACCGGATCCCCGAACAAGCGCTCGACTGGGCCGAAGCCGGACAGCCCGTGGCCCTTGCCACGGTGGTGGAGACATGGGGTTCCGCCCCCCGGCGCGCTGGCGCGCAATTGGTCGTGGCGGGCGATGGCACGATGATGGGGTCCGTCTCGGGCGGTTGCGTCGAAGGGGCGGTGGTGGTCGAGGCTTTGGAGGCGCTGGAGGATGGCCGCACGCGGCTGTTGGAATATGGCGTCAGCGATGGCGATGCCTTTGCCGTGGGGCTGGCCTGCGGCGGCACGATCAAGGTGCTGGTGGAGCCGGTGGGGTCGGAGGCGCTGAGCCTCGAGATGCTGCGCGAATTGGTGGCAAGGCGCGCGGCCCGTAAGCCGGTGGCCTATGAGGTGGCGTTGGACGGCAGCGACCGTCGGCTGACAGAGGCGGGGCATGACGACCGCTTTCGCCGCGACCGCTCTGGCGTCGAGGATGACACAGGGCGGTTCATCGCCATCCACAACCCGCCGCTGCGGCTGGTGATCGTGGGCGCCGTGCATATCGCGCAGCATCTGGTGCGCATGGCGACAGAGGCGGGGTTCGACCCGATCGTCGTCGACCCGCGGGAGGCTTTTGGCTCACCCGCCCGCTTCCCTGATTGCCAAGTGGTGAACGATTGGCCCGACGCCGCCCTGCGGGAGATCGGGGTTGATGCGCGTACCGCCGTGGTCTTGCTGACCCATGACCCGAAACTCGACGATCCGGCGCTGCATGTGGCGCTCGGGTCCGGGGCTTTCTATATCGGCGCGCTCGGCTCGACCCGGACGCAGGCCAGCAGGCTTGATCGGCTGGCGGAAGCAGGTGTGGCGGCAGAGCAAGCGGCGCGTATCCACGGGCCGGTCGGCCTCGATATCGGTGCGGCCAGCCCAGCTGAAATCGCCGTGTCGATCCTTGCCCAGATGATCCAAAGCCTGCGCCGACCATGAGGTTTGGCCCGGTCCCTCTAAGCGCGGCTTTGGGCGCGACGCTGGCCCATTCCGTCGCGGTGACGGCGGGGCGGCTGCGCAAGGGCCGCGTGCTGACCCAAGAGGATATCGCAGCACTGGAAGGCGCAGGCATCGAAGAGGTGATCGTCGCCCGGCTCGGCCCCGGTGATATTGACGAGAACGCAGGTGCCGCGCGATTGGCCGAAAGCCTCTGCGGTTCGGGCCTGCGGATGTCAAAACCCTTTACCGGGCGGGTGAACCTGCTGGCCGATGGGCCGGGGGTGGTGGTGATGGACCGCGCGGCGCTTGAGGCGGTCAATGCGGTGGACCCGATGATCACGCTGGCCACCGTGCCACCCTATCAGCAGATGGGCGAGAGCGGCATGGTGGCGACGATCAAGATCATCTCCTACGCCCTGCCTGAAAGCACAGTCGAGGCCGCCTGCGCGGCGGCGGGAGAGGGCGCCTTGCGCCTCGCGCCGCCTGTGCTGCGCGATGCCACGCTGATCATCACAGACGTGCCCGGCGGGGCCGGGGACAAGGGCCGCGCCGCGGTGGAGGGGCGGTTGAAAGCGCTCAACGTGACCCTTCGCGATGTCGTAACCGTTCCCCACCGTAGCGCCCCGCTGGCCGAGGCGATTGCGGCGGCAGAGACCGATCTGGTCTTGATCCTCACCGCCTCCGCCACGTCGGACATCAATGACGTCGCCCCCTCCGCCCTGCGCGCGGCGGGGGGCGAGGTGACGCGCTTTGGCATGCCGGTCGATCCGGGCAATCTGCTCTTTCTCGGCCAACTTGGCGCCCGCGCCGTGATCGGCCTGCCGGGCTGCGCCCGTTCGCCCGCGCTCAACGGGGCGGATTGGGTGCTGTCGCGGCTGGTCTGCGGTATTCCCGTCACCAGCGCGGATATCGCGGCGATGGGGGTGGGCGGCTTGCTGAAAGAGATCCCCACGCGCCCGCAGCCGCGCAACCCCGGCAAAAGCGCGGGCAACGGCTGAGGCAAAACCTTAGGAAAATATATGTTCTCAACTAGGGCTTGTCGTGCTTAACTGATCTCAACAAGCGTCAGACTGGGAGGAAGAACATGACACAGGTCAAGATGACCGTGAACGGCAAACCCGCGTCGGGAGAGGTCGAGGGCCGCACGCTGCTGGTGCATTTCCTGCGCGATGATCTGGAACTGACCGGCACCCATGTGGGCTGCGACACCAGCCAATGCGGCGCCTGTGTGGTCCATGTGAACGGCAATGCGGTCAAAGCCTGCACCATGTTCGCGGTCGAGGCCGATGGCGCCGAAGTCGAGACCATCGAAGGGCAGGCGGCCCCCGATGGCACGCTCAGCACCATCCAACAGGCGTTTCAAGATCACCACGGGCTGCAATGCGGCTTTTGCACGCCGGGGATGGTGATGTCGGCGGCGGCCCTGCTCAAGGAAAACCCGAAACCTTCGGAGGCCGAGGTACGCCATTACCTTGACGGCAACATCTGCCGCTGCACCGGCTACCACAATATCGTCAAAGCGATCATGGCGGCCAGCGGCCAAGAGGTCAGCGCGCTGGCGGCAGAGTAACGGCGTCACGCCGGGCAGGCCGGTGATGGCGGAGGGAGGACCGCCAGAACCGGAGGCCGCGTGACGGATCAGGTGCATCGCACCGCCACCAAACGGGAGGATATTATGCCAAAGGATTTTGAACCGACGAGCGGCATTGGGGCCAGCAGCAAACGGCGGGAGGATGTGCGCTTTCTCACCGGGGCGGGGCGCTATACCGATGACATCAACCTGCGCCGCCAGACCCATGTGTTTTTCCTGCGCTCGGATGTGGCCCATGGGCGGCTGACCGGGGTCGATACCTCTGCCGCCGAAGACATGCCCGGCGTGCTGAAGATTTTCACCGGCGCGGATTTCGCCGAAGTGGGCGGGATGCCCTGCGGCTGGCAGATCACCGACAAACACGGCCAACCCATGCAGGAGCCGAAACACCCCGTGCTGGCCCATGAAAAGGTCCGCCATGTGGGCGAGCCCATCGCCGCCGTGGTGGCCGAAACGCTGGCACAGGCCCGGGACGCCGCCGAGGCGATTGTCGTCGATATCGACGAGTTGCCCGCCGTGGTGAACATGAAAGACGCGGTGAAAGACGATGCGCCCAAGGTGCATGACGACCTGACCAGCAACCTCTGCTACGACTGGGGTTTCGTGGAAGAGAATAAGGAGGCGGTGAACAAAGCCTTTGACGAGGCCGCCCATGTCACCACGTTGGAACTGGTCAACAACCGCCTCGTCGCCAACCCGATGGAGCCGCGCGTCGCCATCGGTGACTACAACCGCTCGGACGGGGAACACACGCTCTATACCACCAGCCAGAACCCGCATGTGATCCGCCTGCTGATGGGCGCCTTCGTGCTGGGCATCCCCGAGCACAAGCTGCGCGTGGTGGCACCTGACGTGGGCGGCGGCTTCGGCACCAAGATCTTCCATTATCAGGAAGAGGCCTTCTGCACCTTCGCCGCCAAGGCGGTGGGGCGTCCGGTGAAATGGACGTCGAGCCGGTCGGAAGCCTTCATGTCCGACGCCCATGGCCGCGACCATGTGACCAAGATCGAACTGGCGCTGGATGCAGAGAACAACTTCACCGCCCTGCGCACCGATACCTATGCCAATATGGGGGCCTACCTGTCGACCTTCGCGCCTTCGGTGCCGACTTGGCTGCACGGCACGCTCATGGCGGGGAACTATAAAACGCCGCTGATCTACGTGAACGTTAAGGCGGTCTTTACCAATACCGTGCCAGTAGATGCCTATCGCGGGGCCGGTCGGCCCGAGGCGACCTATCAGTTGGAGCGTTTGATCGACAAGGCCGCGCATGAGTTGCAGGTCGACCCGATCAAACTGCGCCGCCAAAACTTCGTGACGGAGTTTCCCTATGCCACCCCGGTGGCGGTGGAATATGACACGGGCGATTACAACGCCACGATGGACAAGCTCGAAGAGATCGCTGACCACGCGGGTTTTGAAGCGCGGCGCCGTGAGAGTGAGGCGAAGGGCAAGCTGCGCGGCTTCGGCGTGAACTGCTATATCGAGGCCTGCGGCATTGCCCCGTCGAACCTTGTGGGCCAACTCGGCGCGCGGGCAGGGCTCTATGAAAGCGCGACGGTGCGGGTCAACGCCACCGGCGGGCTGGTCGTGATGACCGGCAGTCACAGCCACGGGCAGGGGCATGAGACCTCATTCGCGCAGGTGGTGGCCGATATGATCGGCATCGACGAGAATATGGTCGAGATCGTCCATGGCGACACCTCTAAGGTGCCGATGGGCATGGGCACCTATGGCTCGCGCTCGCTGGCCGTGGGCGGCAGCGCCATGGTGCGCGCGACCGAAAAGATTATCGCCAAGGCCAAGAAGATCGCAAGCCACCTGCTCGAAGCCTCGGAAGCGGATATCGAGTTGAAGGATGGGGCCTTTAGCGTTGCGGGGACGGATAAATCCGTGGCTTGGGGCGATGTGACGCTTGCCGCCTATGTGCCGCATAACTACCCGTTGGAAGAGATCGAACCGGGGCTTGAGGAAACTGCCTTTTATGACCCGTCGAACTTCACCTATCCAGCGGGGGCCTATGCCTGCGAGGTCGAGTTGGACCCCGAAACCGGCCATGTCACTGTCGAACGTTTCACCGCTGCCGATGATTTTGGCAATGTGGTGAACCCGATGATCGTGACGGGCCAAGTCCACGGCGGTCTGGCCCAAGGTATCGGTCAAGCGCTGTTGGAGAACTGCGCCTACGATGAAGACGGCCAACTCCTCAGCGCGTCCTACATGGATTACGCCATGCCGCGCGCCAGCGATTTGCCGTTCTATGACGTGGATCACTCCTGCCAGACGCCCTGCACCCACAACCCCTTGGGCGTGAAAGGCTGCGGGGAGGCGGGGGCCATCGGCTCGCCGCCTGCGGTGGTTAACGCGGTCCTTCACGCCATGCGCTCGGGCGGGAAGGACATCGGCCATATCGACATGCCGGTCAGCCCCGCGCGGGTCTGGGAGGCGATGAATGGCTAAGGGCCTGCTGAAGATTGGTTTGAGAAAAGAGGCGACGCTCGGGCGGCCTCTGGGAAGGATGAAAGATGTATGATTTCGAAGTAGAGCGCCCCGGCAGCGTGGCGGATGCGGTCAAGGCTTTGGGGCAGGAGGATGCGCAACCGCTGAGCGGCGGGCAGACGTTGATCCCCACGCTAAAGGCGCGGCTGGCGATGCCCTCAGTTCTGGTATCACTGGCGGGGATCGATGCGCTCAAAGGGGTTGAGATGCGCGATGGCGCGCTGTGGATCGGTGGCGGCACGACCCATGCCACGGTCATGCGCGAGGCGGCGGAGAGCTACCCGGCGCTCGCCAGCCTCGCCGCACGGATCGGCGACCCGGCGGTGCGCAACCGGGGCACGATTGGCGGATCGCTTGCCAATAACGACCCCTCTGCCTGCTACCCGGCGGGCGCTCTGGCCAGTGGCGCGACGATTGAGACCGACCGCCGCGAGATTGCCGCGGATGACTATTTCCAAGGCATGTTCACCACCGCGTTGGAGGAAGGGGAGATCGTCACCGGCGTCCGTTTCCCCATCCCTGAGGCCGCGCATTACGAGAAATTTATCCAGCCCGCCTCGCGCTTCCCGCTGGTCGCGGCCTATGTCGCGCGCCTCGGCGATGGGGTGCGCGTGGCGATCACGGGTGCGTCGAACGACGGTGTCTTCCGCTGGAGTGAAGCCGAAACTGCCCTGTCGGAACGGTTCGCGCCGGAAGCCTTGGAGGGGCTGACACTCGACGCGGGTGACATGATCAGCGATCTGCACGGCAGCGGCGCCTACCGCGCCCATCTGTGCGGCGTGATGACCCGCCGCGCCGTGGCCGCCATCGCCTGATAGCCGATAACAGCAGCGTAAACTTTTGCCGCGTCCTTATAGGGGGCGCGGTATTTTCATGGGGTAAGCTCTTGATATTGGATAGCGGAACCAGCGCCCCCATCATGCGTTGGGTGACAAGCGCTGCCCGAACGGCGTTCCCGTAATGATGAGGACGTGAACATGAAAAACCTACTGAGATCTACGACTTCGCTGGGTCTGAGCCTTGCCTTGGCTTTCCCGCATGGCGCCTTTGCGCAGGAGCAAAATCTGAATGAATGCGGCCCCGTGGGCGAAGCGACCGAATTCCCCTGCGCATTCGACGATCAGACGGTAGAAAGTGCCGAAGAGCTTCGTGTTATGGCCGGGCTGAGCGGTGAGGCCGAGGCGGAAGTCGAAGCGGAAGGTGAAGCAGAGGTCGAGGCCGAGGCAGAAACCGAAGCCGAGGCGGGTTCGCTGCTGGATCAGGCGACCGGCGCGGTTGAAGCGACGGGTGAGGCGGCCGCGCCTGCTGTGAACGACGTGACCGAACAGGCCGAAGAGGCCGCCGACGCAGCGGAAGCGCAGGCTGAAGCCGCAGCCGAGGCGGCAGAGGAAACCGCAAGCGAAGCGGAAGCGGAGGCCGCCGAGGCCGAAGCCGAAATGACCGCCGAGACTGAGAGCGAGGTCGAAGTCGACGAAGAGGTTGAGACCGAGGCGGAAGTTGAAGCCGAGCAGGATAGCGAAGCCGAGGTTGAAGAAGAAGCCGAGGTTGAAGAAGAAGCCGAGGCCGAGATTGCAGAAGACGTTGAGGCTGAGACCGCGCAGGACGTGGAAGCTGAAGCTGAAGCGACCGCCGAAGCTGATGCCGAGCTGACCTCCGAGTCCGATGCTGAGGTGACCGAGAACGTAGAAACCGACGAAAACGCCGAAGCTGCGGCAGATGCGGAAGCCAATGAGACTGCCGTCGAGACCTTGGAAGAAGCCGAGGCCGAAATGGAAGCCGAAACCAGCGGCGAAGCAGTCGGCGAGGAAGACAACGCCGGTCTGACCGAAGAGCAGATCCAAGCCCGTGAAGAGCGCCGCGAAGCCCGCCGTGCCGAACGCCGCGAAGAGCGCCGTGAGCAACGCCGCGCCGAGCGTGAAGCTGCCGCCGCCGCCGCTGCTGCTGCCGAAAGCGATGCGGACGCCGAAGTCGTGACCGAAGAAGTTACCGAAGAAGACGTGCGCAGTTCGGACGAAGACTTCGAGACCGAAGTGACTGCCGCAGGCGAAGCCGATGCCGCCGCCGCTGAGGACGACGACAGCGGGATGTCGGACTTCGAAAAAGCGCTGCTGCTCGGCCTCGGGGCCGTGGCTGTCGGCTCGGTTCTGAACAATGGTGAGAAGATCGTCAGCCGCTCCGGTGACCGTGTGGTCGTGCAGGACGACACTGGCGAGTTGCGCGTGCTGAAGGACGATAACGCTCTGCTTCGCCGCCCTGGTGACGAGGTGCAGACCCAGACCTTCGACGACGGCTCCACCCGGACCATCGTGACCAAAAGCGACGGAAGCCGGGTCGAGACCATCCGCTCGCGCGATGGCACCGTGCTGCGCCGGACGAACTTCGATGCGCAGGGCCGTGAATATGTGCTGGTAGATGACCTCGTGGAAGAGCGCGAAGTTGTCGTGAACGATCTGCCGCAGGTTCAGCAGACCCAGCAAGCACAGCGCGCCAGCACCCAAGACGAAGCCGCGCTGCGTCAGGCGCTGCAAGCTGAGATGCGCAACGATCAGGGGCGGACATTCTCCCTGCGTCAGGTGCGTGAAATCCGTGAGGTACGCTCCCTCGCGCCGGAGCTGGAACTCGATGCCGTACGCTTCCCCACCGGCTCTGCCGCGATCCAGCCGGAACAGGCCCGCGCACTGGCCAATATCGGTACCACACTGCGTGACCTGATTCAGAAGGACCCGCGCACCGTGATCCTTGTCGAAGGTCACACCGATGCGGTTGGCGATGCGAGCTATAACCTCGCCCTGTCGGACCGCCGTGCCGAAACCGTGGCGCTGGCGCTGACCGAGTACTTCGATGTGCCGCCCGCCAACCTGATCACGCAGGGCTATGGCGAGAGCCAGCTGCGCGTGCCGACCACGTCGGCGGAACCTGCGAACCGTCGTGCCGTGGTGCGCAACATTACAGGTCTGCTGCGCTAAGCAGACCAACACCCCAAACAGAAAACGCCCCCGGAGCGATCCGGGGGCGTTTTGCGTTATTGGATAGTGCATGTGTCAGTCGGGCCCGTTATGCGGACTCGATTGAGCCTGATCACTTGTTGGGCAGGGGCCCGATCACCATGACCATCTGGCGGCCTTCCATCTTGGGGAAGTTCTCCACCCGGCCGATCTCTTTGGTGTCGGCAGCGACGCGCTCCAAAAGCTCACGACCGAGGTTCTGGTGCGCCATCTCACGGCCACGGAACCGGAGGGTAACCTTCACCTTGTCGCCACCTTCAAGAAACTTGAAGACATTGCGCATCTTCACATCGTAGTCGTTCTTGTCCGTATTGGGACGGAACTTGACCTCTTTGATCTCGATGATCTTCTGTTTCTTGCGGGCTTCGCTCTCGCGCTTTTGCTGTTCATATTTGAACTTGCCGAAATCCATGATCTTGCACACGGGCGGCTTGGCATTGGGCGAAATTTCAACAAGGTCGAGGCCGGCGTCATCGGCCATTTCCATGGCACGCTGCGGCGAGACAACGCCGACGTTTTCGCCATCGGCACCGATCAGGCGGATTTCGGGGGCACGGATCTTGTCGTTGACGCGCGGGCCGGTGTCACGTTGGGGCGGCGCGTTATGAGGTCTGCGAGCGATGGTGATGGTCCTTTGATTGTTACCTAATTCCAGAATGCAAGGTAAACCCGCGTGGGGCCATCTTCAAGTCGCAAAATCACGCTATGCGTGGGGTTTGGGGCGATTTACCCTTGATCTGGGGCGATTGTAGCGCAATTCACGGCTATGCGGCTCCGGGGGAAATCTTTAACCTCGCGGGGCGTAGATTAAGGGGAATGGAATGAAGAATCTGGTCTGGTTGGTCGTGGCGGCGCTGATTGCGCTGGCGGGCTATATGCTTTTCACCGGCAAGGGGCCGCAGGAAGTGGCCATCGAAGCTTCCGAGGCGATCAATGCGCCCGAGGTGGCCGAAGATATGACCAACGCCGCTGAAGACGCCGCCGATGCAATCGCGGGCAGCGTGGATGCCGCCGGGGAGGCGATCAGCGATGCCGTGGATGACGCAACCGAGAGCGCCAATGACGCGGCGGAGCCTGCGGCGCAGAATTAAGCGGCTCCGCGCAATGCGGAAAAGCAGAGGCCGCGACCGGGGAACCGGGCGCGGCCTTTGCTTTGGTTTGATCCCTCTGGTGGGTTACTCGGCGGCGGGCTTCATCTGGAAACCTTCCTTAACCTGATCGGCAGGGGTCACCGGGTAGTCGCCAGAGAAGCAGGCGTCACAATACTGCGGGCAGTCGGCGTGGCGGCCTTCGGCTTCGCCCACCGCGCGGTAGAGACCGTCGAGCGAGATGAATTTGAGGCTGTCGACCTGCAAGTGGTCGCGCATCTCATCCTCGGACATGGTCGCCGCCAGCAGCTTTTCGCGCTGCGGGGTGTCGACGCCGTAGAAACAGGGCCAAGCCGTGGGGGGGGAGGCGATGCGGAAGTGCACCTCTTTCGCGCCCGCGTCGAGGATCATCTCTTTGATCTTGCGCGATGTCGTGCCGCGCACCACCGAGTCGTCGACCAAGATCACCCGCTTGCCCTTGATCAGCGCACGGTTGACGTTGAGCTTGAGGCGGACCCCCATATTGCGGATCTGCTCGGTCGGCTCGATGAAGGTCCGGCCCATGTATTGGTTGCGGATGATGCCCATGGCGTAGGGAATGCCGGATTCAAGGCTATAGCCAATCGCCGCCGGGGTGCCGCTGTCAGGCACGGGACAGACGAGATCGGCTTCCACGGGGCTTTCCTTGGCCAGTTCGCGGCCAATATTCTCACGCGTTTCATAGACCGAGCGACCGCCGAGAATGCTGTCGGGGCGGCTGAAGTAGACATGCTCAAAAATACAGAAACGCGAGGCGACACGGCGGAAGGGGAAATGGCTTTCGACCCCTTTCTCGGTGATCACCACCATCTCGCCCGGTTCGATCTCACGGACGAATTCCGCGCCGATGATGTCGAGCGCGCAGGTCTCCGAACTCAGCGCCCAGCCATCGCCGACACGGCCTAGCACGAGCGGGCGCACGCCCAGCGGATCGCGCACGCCGATCAGCTTGGTGCGCGTCATGGCAACGACAGAGAAGGCCCCCTCGACCCGGCGCAGCGCATCTTCCATCCGCTCGGGGATGTTTTGCTGCAAGGACCGGGCCATCAGGTGAATGATACACTCACTGTCGGATGAGGATTGGAAGATCGAGCCCCGCTCAATCAACTCACGGCGCAGGGCGTTGGCATTGGTGATATTGCCGTTATGGGCAATCGCGGCCCCGCCCATGGCGAACTCACCAAAGAAGGGCTGCACGTCGCGGATCGCGGTGGGGCCCTTGTTGCCAGAGGTCGAATAGCGGACGTGACCAATGGACAGCTCGCCGGGGAGCGTTTGCATCACATCCTGCGAGGTGAAGTTGTCGCGGACATAGCCAAAGCGGCGGGCCGATTGGAAACCGGCGGCGGGATCGTAGCTGACGATGCCGCCAGCCTCTTGTCCACGGTGCTGGAGGGCGTGCAGGCCAAGGGCCACGAAAGTGGCGGCATCGGCAACGCCAACCACGCCAAAGACGCCGCATTCCTCCTTCAGTTTATCCTCATCTCCGCTGTCGCGCAGATAGGAAGTGTCAAAGGGATGGGCGGGCGGCATGTGCTTGGACAACGGGGCAACTCCGAATCCGGGTGAGGTCGCTGCCTATGTAGGGGCTTCGTAAGCGGCTGTCACCCCGCATGTCGCCTGCGGGGGGCATGAGGCAGGATAAAGCGCCGCATTGCCCGCCGAGGAGGCGGCCCCCGTAACCTGCCAAGCCCAAACGCAAAACAGGCGGCCATTATGCTCTGGCCGCCTGTCTAAAAGGATTGTGTTAAGAGATTATGAAAGCCTTAGGCGCTACATTTGCCCACCAGCGCCTCATAGCGGTTGGTGATCCAGCCGAGCGCCTCTTGCGGGTCTTTTTCTTCGATCTGGCCGGTGAAGCGCGAGAATACGGCGGCGGAACGGCTGTTTTCCACCATGGTGGTCCGCTCACCGGTGATGACGGTGTCGTAGACGAAGAAGGCAATCGCCACCAAAAGCACGCCGCGCACGACGCCAAAGATGAAGCCGAGCCCTTGGTCCACGCCACCCAGCATCGAGCGGTGCACAAGCGAGGAGAAGAGCGGCGTGAAGAGCGAGACCACGATCAGTGCTGCGGCAAAGACCAGCGCAAAAGCACCAATCACCGACAGTTCGCAGCTATCGGCCAAGAATTCGCCCACATAGGGCAGTTCACGCACCAGCGGCTCGACCTGCGGCGCAAAGAGAAAGGCCAGCACAGCCGCTGCAATCCAGCCGACAATCGCCATCAACTCGCGCACCAGCCCGCGGCCATAGGCCAGCAATGCCGATAGCACGATGACAACCGCGACCACCCCGTCAATAATGGTAAAACCGTCCATGCGCGTTCTCGCCCTCGTCTAAGGGGGGATCAGCCCGCCCCGAAAATTTCGCCAACAAATCCGGTCAGATCGCTCATCGTATTCAGCGCAATTCCGGTCACACCCACAGCCTTGCCGCCGCGCGGTGCAATAGCGCTCGTAAAACCAAGTTTTTGCGCCTCTTTCAACCTGTTTTCCGTCTGGCTGGCGGGGCGCAGCGCACCGGAGAGGCTAATCTCTCCGAAAACAACGGTTTCGGCGGGCAGGGCCGCGTCTTCCCGCGCCGAGAGGATCGCGGCGGCCACGGCGAGATCGGCGGCGGGTTCGGAGATCTTCATCCCGCCCGCCACATTGAGGTAGACATCCAGCCCCGCGAAAGGAATTCCGCACCGCGCTTCCAATACCGCGAGGATCATCGCCAGACGCCCCGAATCCCAGCCCACCACCGTCCGGCGCGCTTGGGAATGGGGCGAGGGGGCCACGAGCGCCTGAAGTTCGACCAAGACAGGCCGGGTGCCTTCGATGCCCGCAAAGACGACCGAACCGGGAGAGGGTTGTCCGCGTTCCGACAAGAACAGCGCCGAGGGGTTGATCACCTCTGACAGACCGCCCCCCGTCATTTCGAAAACGCCGATCTCATCCGCCGGGCCGAAGCGGTTTTTCACGGCGCGCAGGATACGGAACTGGTGGCCACGCTCGCCTTCGAAATAGAGCACGGTGTCGACCATATGCTCCACCACGCGGGGGCCAGCGATCTGGCCTTCCTTGGTGACATGGCCCACGAGGATCACCGCGACCCCGCGGCGTTTGGCGAAACTGGTCAACTCATGCGCCGCGGCGCGGACCTGACTGACCGATCCGGGCGCGCTTTCGACGTTGTCGGCCCACATGGTTTGGATCGAGTCGATGATGGCAAGCTGCGGGCGCTCGGCCTCAAGCGTGGTCAGGATGTCGCGCAGATTGGTTTCCGCCGCGAGTTTCACCGGCGCTTCGGAAAGGCTAAGACGCTGCGCGCGCATGCGGACCTGCGCGCTGGCTTCTTCGCCGCTGACATAGATCGTCTTGAGGCCGGAGTTGGCGAAATGCGCGGCGGCTTGCAGCAGAAGGGTCGATTTCCCGATGCCGGGATCGCCGCCCACGAGGATCGCCGAGGCGGGCACCAGCCCGCCGCCCAACACGCGGTCCAACTCCGCAATGCCCGACTGTGCGCGCGGGGGCGGGGTTTCTTGTGTGGCAAGATCGGTGAGTTCAATGGCAGAGCCGCGCCTTGCGCCCAAGGATTTGCTGGGCGGGCCTGCGGAGATGCCCTTGTCTTCGACGATGGAATTCCACGCGCCGCAGGCGTCGCAGCGCCCGGACCATTTGGAATGTTTCGCGCCGCATTCGGCACAGGAAAAACTGGAGGAGGATTTGGCCATGGGCCCTTTTCGCGCAGGTGCCCGATGGCGTCAAAGGAAAAGCATCCGGCCCTTGGGTGATGATCCCGGGGGGGAACCCAATGGGCCGGATGCCGCCGCTGGCATTACTCAGCGGCTTTGGGCGGCAGGTCGATCACGATATTGTCGAGCGATGTCGTCTCAGGCTTGCGCTCGGGTGTTTCGGTCTGGACCACACGTTCAAGGCCAAGCTCAGGCATAATCTCACGCATCTCTTCACGCAGACGCTCAAGCTGAGCCACGGCGACGCTTTCTTCGAGTTCGACTTCGTGCAGCCAATGTTTCATCTCGGTCGAGATCGCTTTGGCTTGATCGAGACGACTATTGAAAAGCTCGACCTCTTCTTGACGCTGCTTGAGGAAGCTGCGGGCGCGGGCCAGTTTCTCATCCGAATAGACTTCGGCCAGATCGCGGGCCACGTGGCTCATCTGAGCGGCCATTTCCAGCACGGCAGGCTCCAGCGTGGCGAGGTCGGGATGATCGCGCAGATAGGCCAGACGTTCGCGCACCGAATCGAATTCCGAGCTCATCTGAAAGGTTTCGGCCCGGTCGGCGGCGTGCACGGCGGCATAGGCGCGGGCCACGTCCTGCATGCCGACATTGAATTGGCGGTGCGAGGTCTCAAGCTGCATGACACGGCGGTTAGTGGGCAGGAAAAAGCACAGGCCCACAGCAAGGACGGTCAGCGCCAGTTGGGCGTACATCCCGGCGTTTTCGACAGGCTCACCGGCGTATTGCAGATCAAGGCTGATCCAATCCCAAAGGCCGAGCGCCGCCATGATGCTGGCACCGGTAAGGGCAAGGGCCGCGAGGGCGAAAACCACCACCGCAAGCCGTTGAAAGGCGAATTGAACGAGGTAGGCAAAGGAACGAAGCTGGGACATACTTTCTCCCCCCTGGAAGAGCTACTAAGCAAGTTTCTGCCGACCAACGCCTCCTTATCCTTCTTTGTTCCCATTCCCTGTGGGATTATGCTGAGGATTTAACCTAGTTTTGCCGAGATTATGGCACAACCGCAGGTTTTTCGGAAGTTATTTGCGCCTGCGCCGTGCAATTCGTGATCGGCAGCGCAGGGCAGGGGCGAGGCGTACCGTGGGGGAACGCCAGTGAGTCGCGCAGCGACTCTCTCGGCGGCGTGCTGCGATGCGGGGGAAAATCGCCGACCTAACCGGCGTAGTTTCGCGCATATCTTGCGCCCAAAGAGGTGAGCACCTCATAGCCGATCGTGCCCGCCCAATCCGCCAAATCATCAACGCCTTGGCTTTGCCCCAGCAGTTGCAAGGTCGCGGGCACCTCGTCCAATGCAGAGACATCCACCGTGATCAGGTCCATTGAGACGCGCCCGAGGATGGGTAGGGTAACACCCTCATGCTGGAAACAGGCGGTGCCGGTCGCATTGCCCATCGCGCGCAGAAGGCCGTCGGCGTAGCCCGCGGCCACGGTGGCGAGCGTCACGGTGCTCTCCGCCGTCCAGGTGTTGCCATAGCCCACAGTTTCCCCGGGGGTGACGCTGCGGGTCTGGATCACTGGCACGTCGAGGGTGACCACGGGCCGCGCCTCTGTGAATGGGCGCCCGCCGTAAAGACCGATGCCGGGCCGGGTGACGTCGAAATGATACTCCGGCCCCAGCAGAATGCCCCCCGTGGCGGAGAGCGAGCGCGGCACCTCGACCCCTTGGGTCATGTCGCGGAAACTGTGCAGTTGCGCGTCGTTCATCTCGTGATCCGGCGCGTCCGAGCAGGCCAGATGCGACATGATGAGCGTGGGGTTCTGGCTCAGCGCGATGTCGCGCAGGGCTGCCCATTCCGCAGGCTCCATCCCCAGCCGGTTCATCCCGCTGTCGAGTTGGATGCCGAAAGCATGGCCGGGCAGGGCCTCAAACTGGCGCAGCAGCTGCTCTGTCGAGTTGATCATCGGCGTCAGCGCGGCACCGGCAATCGCCTCTGCATCGCCCGGCATATGCCCGGAAAAGACATTGATCACCGGGCCTTCGCCCAAGGCTTGGCGCAGGGCCACCCCCTCTTCGGTCAGGGCCACGAAGAACTGCCGCGCCCCGGCCTCGGCCAATGTCTTGGCCACACGGGCGGCGCCCAGCCCATAGCTGTCGGCTTTGACCACGGCGGCGGTCTCGGCCTTTGTCATACGGTCGAGGGCGCGCCAGTTGTCGGCGATGGCTTGTAGGTCGATGGTCAGGGTCGCTTTGCTCATGCGCGGATGTGGGCCGGAATGAGGGGGGAGGTCAAGCGGCCAAGGGCACCTAACGTCATGCGCGACAGGCAGGCGGGGGATTTGTTACAGTTTTGCCTACCGGATGCGCAGGATGGGGAGGTCAGACGGATGTCACGGATCAAGATCATGTTCGGCCATGCGGGCGTGTCGCTCATGGCGCTGGCCGCTGTGGTGGCTTTCGTTGCCATGCTCTGGGGGGCGCCGCTGTGGTCTTGGGCGCTGGTGCCGCTGGGGGTCGCGGCGCAGATGCTTAATGAGTATAACCTGCACCGACATGTCTTTCACCTTGCCCCGCCGAAGCGGCAGTGGGCCTTTGATCTGCTGTACCGCGCGCATTACGGGCACCATGACTTCCCGACCAATCACGGGCTGTTTTTCGTGCCGGTCTGGGTCGCGCTGCCGATGCTCGTGGGGAATTTCCTTCTGGTCTGGGGCATCGCGGCGCTTTTGGGGGTCGAGGCGAGCATCTGGATCGCCACGGCGATCGTGCCTCTGGGCGGGGTGCTGACCTTTCTGGGCTATGAGTGGTTTCACATGACGGCGCATCTGACGGTGCCGAAAACTGCGGTGGAGCGGCATGTCACCCGGCTGCACAATCAGCATCACTTTCGCGACTTCAACAAGTGGTTCCACGTCAGCCCGGGCGGAGAAATCATCGACCGGGCCATGGGCACCGATATCGACACCGAGTCTTTGAAACAGCAGCAGCGCATCGCCTTTATCCGCACCTTGGGGATGCAGCCCGATGACCCGAGGTTGCTGGCCGCCCGCGCGCGGTACGCTGGGAAATACGGGCTGAGCGAGGCCGAAGTGGCCCGGGCCGCGCGGGGGTAGATGTGAAACTTCCGTAACGTTACCCGAAGGGCGCTTGCCTGTCCCCGTGGCGCGGGTAGGCTTGGCCCAATTCAAGGGAGGACGAACCATGCACCGACATATGACCACCACAGCCTTGCTTGCCGCGGGCCTTACCGCTGGCGCGGCGCAGGCGGAGAACCGGATCGACCGGCAATTGCCGAATGCGCCCGAGCTTGCGGCCTATGGCGATCATGCCGTGGGGGTGCGCACGCTGGAGATGGTCAACCCCGACCAGATCGACATCCTCGCCATCGACCCCGCCGCCGACAAGCCCGAGGAGATGCCGCGCTATGACCGGCCGCTCACGGTTGAGATGTATTATCCCGCCGCCGAGGGGGCGGAGGGCGAGACCTCCTTCAAGGCTTATCTCCGCGACGGCACCACCGAGGTCACGCTCGAGGGACAGGCCATGCGCGACGTCGATCCGGCGGAGGGCGAGACCTTTCCGCTCGTGCTGATCAGCCATGGCTATCCGGGCAACCGTTACCTCATGTCGCATCTGGCAGAGAACCTCGCCTCTAAAGGCTATGTCGTGGCCTCGATCGACCATACCGACAGCACCTACCGCACGCAGGCGGCCTTTGGCTCGACGCTGGTGAACCGCTCGCTGGACCAGCTTTTCGTGCTAGAGCAGATGGCGCAGAAGGCCGCGGAGGGCGGTGATTTCGCGGGGCTCTATGACGCCGAGAACACCGGTCTGATCGGCTATTCCATGGGCGGCTACGGCGCGATCATCACCGCCGGGGGCGGGGTGACGGAGGCATCGGTTGGCTATACATGGGGCGGTCCGCATGGAACGCTGGGCATTCATCAGGCGGGCTCCGAGACGCATGACGCGCTGCCCGATCCGCGTATCAAGACCGCCGTGGCCTTCGGCCCCTGGGGCATGAACCGCGGCTTTTGGGATGCCGAGGGGCTGGCGGGGGTGCAGATCCCAATGCTCTTCATCGCAGGCTCGCAGGATGATGTCTCGCTCTACGAGAACGGCATCCGAGCGATCTGGGAGAACACCTCGAACGTGGACCGCGCGCTGTTGACCTACATGAACGCGGGCCATAACGCGGGCGCGCCCATGCCGGCGCCGGAGGAGGCCTATTACTTCAGCGAGGACAAGGGCTTCAACATTTCCGAGCATTACACGGACGCGGTCTGGGACACAGCGCGGATGAACAATATCGCGCAGCATTTCGTGACCGCGTGGATGGACAGTCATTTGAAGGGTGAGGAGGCGAAGGCTGCGTATCTCGATCTGGTAGAGAACTCGAACGACGGCGTCTGGTCGGTCGAGGAGGATGGGACCGAGAAGGAGGACCACAGCTATTGGAAGGGTTTTCCGGAGGGGACCGCGAAGGGGCTGATGTATGAGGAGAAATCGGCGGCTGAGTGAAACGCGTGGCCCGGTAGCGTTGCCGGGCCCTTTTGCCACCGGGCCCGGAATCAGGCCGCAGGCGCCGGGCCATAGCCTGCTTGGCGAAAGGGGGGCTACTAGGTGAAGTTCGGCATGGCGTTCCTTAAGACCGATCATGGCGGCAAAAGCACCAGTCGAGGTTGCCACGCAGCCCGGAATCAAGCCGCAGGCGCCGGGCCATCGCCTGCCCGCCCGGACGGGTAGGCGATTTGGCTAGGCTGGGTGAGACCTCGCGGCACGCACATCATAGTTGAAAGATAAAGTGGTACCGAACTTTTGTTGCATCGCCCACCCGCGGGCAGGCGATGGCCCTAGGTTCTTTAAAATCGTTCCTCAGGGAAAACGGAAGGCTCTCCCCTCAAAACTCCTGATCGTCCCCGCCGCCCTGCTGCCAAGGCTGCACGAGGTTGCCGAAGCGGGTGAACTTGCCCTCGAAGCTGAGGTCCACCGTGCCAATGGGCCCGTGACGCTGTTTGCCGATCACCACCTCGGCGCGGCCGTGCAGACGCTCCATCTCTTCCTGCCAGACCGCCATCTTGTCGAGCTCGTGATCGCCCGGCTTCTCGCGTTCCTTGTAGTATTCCTCGCGGTACACGAACATCACCACGTCGGCGTCCTGTTCGATCGAGCCGGATTCCCGAAGGTCCGAGAGCTGCGGGCGTTTATCGTCGCGGCTTTCCACCTGACGCGAGAGCTGCGACAGGGCGATCACCGGGATGTCGAGTTCCTTGGCGATGGCCTTGAGGCCCATGGTGATCTCGGAAATCTCGTTCACCCGGTTCTCGGATTTGCCGGTGCCGCGCACGAGCTGGAGGTAGTCGATGATCAGCACGTCGAGGCCGTGGGTCCGCTTCAAGCGCCGCGCGCGGGCGGCAAGCTGGCTGATCGGCAGGGCGGGCGTGTCGTCGATGAAGAGCGGGCAGGCCTCGAGCGCCTTGGCGGCATCGACGAAACGGCGGAACTCTGCCTCGGTCATGTCGCCCGAGCGGATCTGGTGGCTGGGGATCTCGGCGGCTTCCGAGAGAATCCGCGATGCAAGCTGTTCGGCGCTCATCTCGAGGCTGTAGAAGCCCACGACGCCGCCGTCGATAGCACCCTCGGTGCCGTCGGGCTTCATCCCGCGCTTGTAAGCCTTGGCCACGTTGAAGGCGATGTTGGTGGCAAGCGAGGTCTTACCCATCGAAGGGCGCCCGGCGAGGATCAGAAGGTCAGAGCGGTGCAACCCGCCCAGTTTCTTGTCCATGTCGATCAAACCGGTGGAGACGCCGGAAAGGCCGCCATCCCGCTGGTAGGCGGCATTTGCCACGTTCACCGCGTCGGTGACGGCCTTCAGGAAGGACTGGAAGCCGCTTTCGACTTGGCCCTGTTCGGCCAGCTTGTAAAGCTCCTGCTCGGCCTCAACGATCTGCTCGCGCGGCTCGGAGGAGACATCGACCTGTGCGGCCTTGGCCGAGATGTCGCGGCCCAGCTGAATCAGATCCCGGCGCACGGCGAGGTCATAGATCATCTGCGCGTAGTCACGCACGGCGAAGGCGCTGATCGCTGCACCGGCGAGACGGGCCAGATAGGCCGGGCCGCCCAGCTCCTTCAGCCCCTCGTCGTCTTCCATGAAGGCCTTGAGCGTGACCGGGGAGGCAAGGTTGTTCTTGGCGATCCGCTGGGCCGCGATGTCGAAGATGCGGGCGTGGACCGGCTCGTAGAAGTGCTTGGGCCCGATGACCGAGGCGACACGGTCGTAGACGTCATTGTTAGTCAGGATCGCGCCCAAAAGCTGCTGTTCGGCCTCGATCGAATGCGGCATCGATTCCGGTGCCTGCACGGCCAATTGGTTCGCGTTCAGCGATGTAATCTCGTTCATGACCTCACCCATTTCTACCCAGATGGACCTCATAGCCAGTGGGTGCGTCCGGCGCAAATTGTATCTTTTGTGGATATCTTTACCGACAAAAGGCCCCACCACATTTTGCCTTGTGGTGGGGCCTTCGGTCAACATCTTGCGAAAATTCGGTTAACTTTTGCGGGATTCCTGCCAATCGCGCGGGGCGTTCAGGAAGGCTTCGACCTCCGTCAGCGTGGCGGCGTCAAAAGCCCCTTGGGCGCGGGCCTCGGCTAGCACGTCCCACCAGGTACAGAGCGCGTGGAGCGTAACGCCATGGTCGCCAAGGGTCTTTTCGGTCTGGGGGAAGATGCCGTAGTGGAAGATCACCGCCGTATGGGCGCAGGTCGCCCCGGTTTCGCGAATCGCGTCGACGAAGCTGAGTTTCGAGCCGCCATCGGTGGTCAGGTCTTCGACCAGCAGCACGCGTTGGCCCGGCGTCATCTCACCTTCGATCCGCGCGTTGCGACCGTAGCCCTTGGGCTTCTTGCGGACATAGGTCATCGGCAGGGCCATGCGTTCGGCGACCATGGCGGCAAAGGGGATGCCCGCCGTCTCGCCCCCGGCGATATTGTCGAAGGCCTCAAAGCCCGCGTCGCGCATGACGGTGACGGCGAGGAAATCCATCAGCGTGGACCGGATGCGCGGGTGGGAGATCAGCTTGCGGCAGTCGATATAGGTGGGCGACGGCAGGCCAGAGGCCAGCGTGAAGGGCTCCTCCGCGTTGAAATGCACCGCGCCGATCTCCAGCAGCATGCGTGCGGTGAGGCGGGCCATTTCTTGGGGGCTTGGGTGGCTGGTGGGGATCATGGCAGGCGTCCTTGGGTGGGGAGAGGTCGGAGCGGTATTTAAGAAAGGATGAAGATCAGGTGGTCCAGTGCAGATCGAAACCGGGGTCGAAGACCGTGACCGGGCCGTCGGGCGTGTCGATGCTGTCGGGGTGTTGGGGCGCTTCCCGGCGTAGGGTGATCTGTGTCTCGTTTGGCGGCAGGCCGTAGAAGGCGGGGCCATTGAGCGAGGTGAAGGCTTCGAGCTTGTCGAGCGCGCCGTCTTCTTCGAACACCTGAGCGAGGATCGCCATCGTGTTGGGCGCGGTGAAACAGCCCGCGCAGCCGCAGGGTTGCAGCTTGGCGCCATCGGTATGGGGCGCGCTGTCGGTGCCGAGGAAGAAGCGCGGATCGCCAGAGGTGGCCGCTTGGCGCAGGGCGCGGCGGTGGGTCTCGCGTTTGGCGACTGGCAGGCAGTAATAATGCGGGCGGATGCCACCGGCGAGGATGTGGTTGCGGTTGATCACGAGGTGGTGCGTGGTGATCGTGGCGGCAAGACCGCTGTCGTTGCTGCGGACGTAGTCGGCGGCCTCGGCGGTGGTGATATGTTCCATGATCACGCGCAGCGCGGGGTGGGCGCGGCGGATCGGGTCGAGCACACGGTCGATGAAGACGGCCTCGCGGTCGAAGATGTCGACCTCGCTGTCGGTGACCTCGCCATGGGTGCAAAGGGGCAGGCCGATTTCGGCCATCCGGTCGAGCACCGGCGCGACATTGTCGAAGTTCGACACGCCGCTGGCGGAGTTGGTGGTGGCGCCTGCGGGGTAGAGTTTGACGGCGTGGATCAGCCCCTCGGCATGGGCGAGGGCGACATCGTCGGGGTCCGTCTCCTCGGTCAGGTAGAGGGTCATCAGGGGCGTGAAATCCGCGCCCTCGGGCAGGGCGGCCATGATCCGGTCGCGGTAGGCAGCAGCCTGGGCGCCTGTCACCACAGGGGGCACGAGATTGGGCATGATGATGGCGCGGGCAAAGTCGCGGGCGCTGTGCTGGACCACGGCGCGCAGCATGTCGCCGTCGCGCAGGTGCAGGTGCCAGTCATCGGGACGGCGGATCGTGAGGCTTTGTGTCATGGGCGCGGGGCTAGCACAGAGCGGGGCCGCGCGCCAGATTGAAAACCTATCCGGTGGCGGTCGCGGCCTCGGCCACGCGGGCCTTGCGTCTGGCGCGGATGCGTTCGAGGCGGCGGGCAAAGCGGGGGGCTTTCATCCGGGCCGAGACATTGGCGCAGAGCGCTTCGAGCAGCAGTTCGCGCCCTTGGGTGTTGATCGCTTGGCTGAGGTTGCGCAGATAGGGCAGGTAATCGCGCCGCGCGCGGTAGAGGGCGGCGAAGCGGGTTGCGTCCAACGTGCCCTCGGCGGCGGCTTGCAACAGCGGGTCGAGCTGGTCGATCTCAAGCAGGTCGGTTTGCAGCGCATCGCCCATGAAGGGCATCCGCAATTTGGTGACATTGGCACGGGTGAAGAGCGCCGCATGCATCGCGTCGAGCCTCTCGCGCGGGTCATAGAGGACGAAGACCCGTTCGGCGGCGTCGAGCATATCGGGCGCATAGCCATAGCGCGACGTGAAATCGAGGATGCGCATATCGGCGAAACGCTCATCCCATTCGGTGATGCGCGGGTTCAGCGTGGCCTGCGGTTGGATCGCCACCACTGCCGCGCCGGGCGCGGCCACGGAATAGGCGGCGGCAGCATAGGCGCAGGGGCCCGCGCCGTAGAAGAGCACTTGATCGAATTCGTCGAAGAAGCCGTCGTCAATCAGCCGGTCGAAATAGGCATAGACCTCTTCGGCGCGGAACCATGTGTCACCGTCGCTGGCAAGGCACAGATGCGACCAGTCGTGATTGCGCACCATGTCCCAGCCCAAGGGCTGCGCCTTGTCAGAGAGCGCATGCATGCCTTGGTAGGTCTCGAAGGTGACGAGCAGGGTCGTCTCACGCTCGATGAAGGCGGAGAAGTGGCTTTTGCCCAGAGATTGGAAATAGCCGTCTTCTTCGGCGACGGCCTCAATCGCGCGCAGCCATTTGCGTTTGGGCATATCGGCCAGTGAGCTTTCGATCGTGGGCGTCTCGCGCGGCATCGGGCATCCTCGGGCTTGTCGGGGCGGGGCAGAACCGCCGTTTCAGCTGGGTGTAGCCGGATATTAGGGCGAAAATGCGGAAAATCCGTGAGAAATTGAAGAGAATGTGACGGTTTTCCGGGGGCGCGGTTGTCGAAGGCGCGTTACCACCTACGGCGGAAAGCCACGACTTTGTTGTGCGAGCCGCGGTGATAATAGGCCATGCCCGCCTGCATGAAGGCGGCGAAGACCTTGTTGACGCCATCGGGGCCGATCCATTGCGGGTGCAATTCGATGATCGCGGCGCGGAGGGTGTCGAGGGGCAGGGTGGGAATGAGATCGACCTCGGCCCCTTCGATGTCGCAGATCAATACGCTTGGGGTGAGATCGGCAAAGACTTTAGCCGCGTCGAGCACGTCGATCTGATGGGGCTCAGGCGGGTCTTCGTCTTTGAAACGGGTCAGGGAAGACGACAGGATGCGGTCGCGCACATAGAAATCCGCCTTGCCGGGGGCGGGGCCGAGGATCGCGTTGGTGACATGGGCGTTGGACAGCCCGTTGGCCGCGTGGACCCGCCGGACATAGGGGATGAGGTTGGGGTTCGCCTCAAAGCTATGGACTGAGGCGACATTGCGTTTGCTGGCCACCAGCGTCGACATATAGCCAACCCCGCCGCCCAGTTCGATCACCCTGTCGCCTTCGCGGACGACGCGCAGCGCAGCCTCACTCTCCTTGGCTTCATAGGCGTTCTGTCGCAGCAGCTTGCGGATCCGCCCGCGCAGGATCGCCGGATCGTCGGGAAACTTCATGCCGCGGGAGTGGATGAAATTGGGTTCAGACGGGGGCGCGGCCTGTGTCACGGCTCAGCTTTCCATATCGAGGGCAAGGGCATAGGCGGCCCGCTCTGTCGCGGTTAACTTGATGTTAAGCGCTTGGCGGTAGAGATCGCGGAACTCCGGTGTCTGGCGCAGGTCTTCGGCCTTGGCGCGGTGCCAGTCGAGGCCCGCTTGGTGATGTTTGCGGAGTTGGGCGTCGGCGAGGAGGTGGTCCATCTCGGCGCGCAGACGGGGCAAATTGCGCTGGATCGACAGGTCGCGGTGGTCATTCCAGTCCATCCGGATCCAATAGTTGATCCCGATGGAGCGGTCGACGTGAAGGGCGCGCCCGCGCTGGCGTTTGATGAGGAAGGAGTCGGCTGACCGGAGGGCATAATGGTTCAACTGTAGCAGATCATAGCCGACGTTGCTGCGCGAGGACCGCCAGCCATTGCGCAGCGCATCACGTGTCATGCCGTGGCCCGCACCGTTGACCCATTTGACCTCGGATACCGCGGCCTCGTCCAATTTGTTTGGTCGATGGCAGGACAGTCTGCCATAGGCGCCGAGGTTGCGGAACATCGTTTTGAACCCCCATGCGGTATGGGGTTTGGGGCAAAAGCTCGGCGCGCAGTGGTTGAATTGGTCGATCACGGGGGCCTCCGACAGGGCGGTCACGCCGTTGTGGCCGAAGAGGCGCCACGTCATCGCGATATTCGTGGCCTCGGGGGCGGCGGCGAAGAAGTTTTCGAGCCTGCCGTTGCCGGTGCGGATGTTGACGAATTCGTCCACATCGATATGCGCGATCCATTCCGCTTGGCGGACGAGCGGTTCCTCCAGCGCTTGGTTCAGCGCGTGTTGTTGGGGGGAGTTGCCTTTCCAATCGTCGTTGTTGCGGTGCTGGAGAATGCCCATGTCTTGCAGGCGCCCCAGAACGGCATCGGTGCCGTCGCTGCAATCATTGGTGTAGATCAGGAAGTTATCGAAGCCCACGGCGCGGTGATAGGCGACCCATTCGACGATATAGGGCGCTTCGTTTTTCATGCAGGCGACGATGACATTGCCGCTGTTGCCGGGCGGCAATGCGCGCGGGGGCACGGCGGTATAGGCGGGCGCGGGCTCGTCTTCGCCCGCAGGGGCCGCGCCGTTGTGGGGGCGGAAGGGGCCGCGCAGAATGGTTTCGTGGTTGACCTTTAGCCGGGTGAGGAGCCGATCATTGGCCGCGCGCGTCTCTTCGGGGGCGTCGGGATCGTGCAACAGCGCCTCGAACCTCGCGGCAGAGCGGCGGGCCTCCTCGGCATCTGCGCGTTTTTGCGCGAGCGGGGTCGCGGTGCTGCGGATGCGGTGGGCGAAGGCGGCGAGGTATTGGGTGGCGCGAAAGCCGAACTGGGGGTCGGCTTCTTGCCACGGAGCCTCGGGCGCGTCGGGGGTAAGCGCCTGATCCAGCGTGGGAAAACGGGCGATGAGTGCGGCGTTGTCGCGGGCGAAATGGTCGGAGATCACGGCGAGGCTTCCGGGTTTGATCACGGGGCCGCCGATTTGCAGCGCCTGCAACATCTGGCTCCATGTGCTGCGCGGGCAGGCGAGGTCATGGGCCTGTTGATAGCGGATCAGAACATCGTTGAACTGCCGCATCCGCGTCAGCCAAGGCGCGGGCAGGGCCGCGAGGGCGCGCCCGGGATCGACCGGGCCGAGGGGCGTGGAAAGGCCCAAGCTCTCGGTGATCTCCGTGGCCCCGGACTTGGACATAAGATGGGGCAGGTCAAGCGGGCGAAACGTAATTTTCTCTGCGCCGAAGGCGGCGGCCCAATGGGCGTGCAGCGCTTGATAATCGAGCCAAAAGGGCGGGGCTTGCACCTCGGGGAAAAGGCCGAAATCCGGGGCGGTCTCTCTCTGAGCAAGCGCGCCATGCCACCAGTCGTCGCGCTCGGCCAAGGCCAATTCCTGCGTCAGCGGATGACGGCGGCTTTCGGCCACGGCAAAGCCGTAATGTGCGACCAGCGTCCGCGCCTGTTCATCCAGATGCGCGACCACGCGGATGTCGTCGAAATAGGGGCGCAGCAGATCGTGTAGGGCGCGCAGCTCCTCGGGCCGGGACAGCAGATTGCCCAGTTGCGCCGCGCTCAGCACCACATGATCGGCGCGGGTCGCGGCCAGCTCATGGGGGATCAGCGCGTGAAATTCATCGCGCAGGGTCGTGCCGATCAGGGGGCTGTCCAAGCCGCGGCGGTGCCGTAGCAGACCCACCGCTTCCGGGGCGGCGCAAGCGGCATAGAGGCGGACGTGGTTCCAGTCAGCGGCGAGAACCCCCTCCTTGAGCAACGCGTTCTTTTGCTGTTGCAGGATGTTGCGCAGCCGGGCGGCAGCGCGTTCGGTCGGACCGATGAAGAGGGTCAGCCGCATCACCCGGCCTCCGCCTTGCCGGTGTTGCTTTGGCCCCACCACGGCAAGTCGATCTCAAGATAATCCGCGATCTTGTCGCGCGCCTCGGGGTCTTCGATGTCGAACTCCAGAAAGTTGGCACAACCGGCGAAGACGCGGCGGCAGAAGGCGAAATGTCCTTCGATCCACCGGGCAAGCTCGGCCTCGTCGCGGCCAAAGCCGCGGGGCAGCCCCGGCACATCGGCCTGCGGCAAGCGTCGGCGGCCCAGATTATTCCAACGCATCATGCTGTTGGCCGTCTTGGCCGGATCACGGTGCGAAAGCAGAAACTTGACCTCGGGGTGGTGGTGCTGGATGGCGCTCAGCACACCCCAATCGGTCTGCGGCCAAAGGCTGCGGTCATGGCGCACGGCGCTCATCTCATTGATCACGTCGAACTCATGCAGCCGCGCCAGCGGGTCGCCACTGGCAAAGAAATCGGCATAGATGATCCGCCCTACATGCGCGCCGGTGATCTCGGGCGAGTTGCTTTGGCCCTTGCGAATGCGCCAATCCGCGACCTTGAGCCCGGCGTGGCGCAGCGCATCCGTGAGCGTGGTGGTGCCGGTCTTGGGCAGGCCGAGGTTGACGATCCGCGGCCCCGTCATGTGAGGCCGATCTCGGCGCGGATCCGCGCCTCGGCGGCGCAGAACGGGCTGGCTGCGCGCAGTTGCGCCTGCATCGCGCGGTAGCTCGGATCGGTCAGCAGCGCGTCGCGGCGGGCGCGGTGGGCGGCCACGGAGGCGGCATGCAGATCGGCGACGCCGGGCAGCGCTTTCAGGCGGTCGATTTCTTCATTCAAGGCGGGCAGGTAGCGCTGAATCGAGCGATCCTCCCAAGCTGCATCGTTCCGGTCGCGCCAATAGCTGTCATCAAAAGCGCGGTGTTCGCGGTTCACGTCGCCACGGTCGTTCTTGACGAGATAGCTGTCGAGCGAGCGCAGCGCGTAGTGGTTCAGCGTGGCAAAGCGCCGTGCGCCGCGAGCGGGAAAGGCGCGGATGCGGCGTTTGGTGGCGGCACTGCGGAAGGGCTTAGGCACCTGTCGGCCTGCGCCATCGGTCCAATGCGGCTGGTGCTTCGTGTCGTCGTGGAAGGGCCGGTGCGCCCCGTAGTAGCCCAAGGGAAAGTCTTTCCGAACCAAGGTCTTAACCTCAATCGCCGTATCGGCGCACCAAATGTCGGGGTTATGGCTATGGGTGAATTGCCCGATGACGGGGGCGTCGGCAAAATCCTCGACCCCGCCATTGGCGAAGAACTGGAAATGCAGCGAAACGGCCTGCGGGTTGTTGCAGGCCGTGATCAGGGCGGGCAGTCGGTGGTCGCCGACATGAATGTTCAGAAACTCATCCACATCGGCGATCCAGACCCAATCGGCCTGCGTGACGATGGGGTGACGCCGCGCATCCTTGAGCGCCTGCATCTGGTAGTTCCGATTGGTGGCCGGGTTGGGCAGATGGGTGACGAGACCGTGGCGGGCAAGCGCGTCGAGCAGCGCATCGGTGCCATCGCTGCAATCGTTGGAGTAAAATAGGAAATCCGTGACCCCGATCACCCGGTTGAAGGCGATCCATTCCAGCAAAAACGGGCCTTCGTTCTTGACGCAGGTGACAGCGGTGATGCGCATGTCAGACCCCGCCGCGCCGGATCGCGATGATAATGCTCTGTCCCATATCCGCCCCTGTGGCCCCCTTGTTGCCGGAAGCCGTCGTTTATTGCGTGGGACTATGCCAGCGCGGGGAAATCCCGTCAATCTGCCGCCGCGCGGTCTGCCCTCTTGACGGGGCGGGGCGAGGATGCACCACTGGGGCCATGAAAAACATTGATACGATCGACGCGGTCCAAGAGATGCTGAGCGCTGAGGGCTATGTCTGCGACCGCGCGCTTGGGGTCGTGGTGTTCCTCAGCCTCACATTAGGGCGGCCCCTGTTTCTGGAAGGCGAGGCGGGCGTCGGCAAGACCGAGATCGCCAAGGCGCTGGCTGCCGGTCTGGGGCGGCGGTTGATCCGGTTGCAATGCTATGAGGGGCTCGACGCCTCCAGCGTGGTTTACGAATGGAATTTTCCCGCTCAGATGGTGGCGATCCGCACGGCGGAGGCAGGCGGCGGCGCTGACCGGCGCGCACTGACGCAGGAGTTGTTCAGTGACGACTACCTGATCGAACGCCCGCTGTTGCAGGCGCTGCGCCCGGATGAGAACGGCGCCCCGGTGCTGCTGATCGACGAGTTGGACCGCACCGATGCGCCTTTCGAGGCGTTCTTGCTGGAGGCGTTGAGCGATTTTCAGGTGACCATCCCCGAGCTTGGCACGATCCGCGCGCCCGAGCCGCCAATCGTGATCCTGACCTCGAACCGCACGCGTGAGGTGCATGACGCGCTGAAACGCCGCTGTCTTTACCACTGGGTCGATTACCCGGATGTCTCGCGCGAGATGGCGATCCTTGCGGCTCGCGCGCCTGAGGCGGCAGAGGCGCTTAGCCGCGAGGTGGTGGCCTTTGTCCAGCAATTGCGGACCGAGGATCTGTTCAAGAAGCCGGGCGTGGCGGAGACGATTGACTGGGCGAAATGCCTGCTGGCTTTGGATGTCACAACGCTCAGCCCCGAGGTTATCGCCGATACGCTAGGGGCCGTGCTGAAGTATCAAGATGACATCGCCAAGCTGCAAGGCTCCGAGGCGGCGCGCATTCTCGACCAGGCCCGCGCATCGCTGGCGCCTGCCTGAACCGATGGCCGAAGACCTACCTTTGGACCTGCCCGAGGACCCCAAGCTGGCGGGGAATATCACCCATTTCGCCCGCGCCCTGCGCCGGGCGGGGCTGTCAATCGGGCCCGGGCGGGTGGTAGAGGCGGTGGAGGCCGTCGCTGCCGTGGGCTTCACCAGCCGCCGTGATTTCTATTGGACGCTCCACGCCTGTTTCGTGAGCCGCCCCGAACAGGCGCGGGTCTTTGCGCAGATATTCCGACTTTATTGGCGTGACCCGCGCTATTTGGAGCATATGATGGCCGCGATGCTGCCTGCGATCCGCGGCGTGCAAGAGGATCGCCCCGCCACGCCCGCCGAGAAACGCGCGGCAGAGGCCCTGTTGGACGGGGCCGAGGCACCGGAGCGGGAGGACGCGCCTCAGCCCGAGGAGAGTCTCGTCGAGGTGGATGCAAGCCTGACCATGTCCGCGCGGGAGCGGCTGCGGACATTGAATTTCGAACAGATGAGCCTCGCGGAAATGGCTGAGGCGAGACGGATGTTGGCCAAACTCGACCTGCCGGTACCGCCGATGCCAAGCCGCCGCAATGTGGCCGCGGCGCGGGGGCGGATCGATGTGGCGCGCACGATGAAAGCGGCGCTGCGGCGGGGCGGAGAGGCGGACCGGCTTTATCGGAAGACACCGCGCGCGCGCTATCCCAACCTCGTCGTGCTGTGCGATATTTCCGGCTCGATGAGCCAATACAGCCGGGTGATCCTGCATTTTTTGCATGCGGTGGCCAACCGCAAGGGCAAAGGCTGGGCGCAGGTGCATGGTTTCACCTTTGGCACCCGGCTGACCAATATCACCCGGCATCTCGCCACCCGCGATGTGGATGCGGCGCTCGCCGCGGCGGGGGCGCAGGCGCAGGATTGGGAGGGCGGCACGCGCATCGGCGCGGCGCTGGCGGCCTTCAATCGCGACTGGTCGCGGCGGGTCATGGGGCAGGGGGCGGTGGTCTTGTTGATCACCGACGGGCTGGACCGGGACGACCCGGCAGAATTGGCGCGGCAGATGCAGCGGCTACATCTGACCGCGCGGCGGGTGATCTGGCTGAACCCGCTGCTTCGCTGGGACGGTTTCGCGCCCAAGGCGGCGGGTATTCGCGCGATGCTGCCCCATGTCGATAGTTTTCGCGCCGGGCATTCGATTGCATCTTTGGAAGCGCTGGCCGAGGCGATCTCGCGCCCCGATGATGTGGGGGAGAAGGCGCGGATGTTGGCTGGGTTGAACGCAGAGGTTTAGCCAATGAGGGGAGGGCGGAGGGCTGCGGGTCTCTCCAAAACCAGAGGGGTCTCGGACCCACCCTTGATTGATCCCGGCCTGTCACCCGCCTGTCGTCGGTTCAAGCGAAATAGCCGTATCCCCTAAAGGGGCCCCTCGGCGATTTAGCCTGCCCCGCCGCCCTGCGCGCGACCGTTTGGTCTCAAGCAAGGGCGGCTCCGAAACCAGAGGTTCAGGCGAAGGTCTGGGCGAAAGTGGTCCGGTAGATCGTGCGCAGGTCCGACAGGGTGGCGGAGGTGTTGCCGAAGCTGATCTTGTCGCCGCCAAAGGCGCCGACGGCGGTGACCGGTACGCCGGCTTCCTTGCCTGCGGCGATCAAGGTTTCCGCGGCGTCGGCGGTGCAGGCGACGAGGTAGCGGGCTTGGTCTTCGCCGAAGAGGGTGGCGGTGTCTTCGCTTTCGATTTCGACGCCGATCCCTGCGGTTTCAGCCAGCTCAAAGGCCGCGAGGGCGAGGCCGCCGTCGCCGAGGTCGGTGCAGGCGGAGATTTGGCTGGCTTGGGCGCGGATGAATTCGCCGTGGCGGCGTTCGGTGGCGAGGTCGACATGGGGGGCGTCGCCCTCGGCCCGGTCGAAGGCTTCGGCGAGCAGGGCGGATTGGCCGAGGTGGCTGCCAGTCGCGCCGATCAGGAGAGCCACATGGCCGTCGCGCAGTTGGTTGCTGATGACCTGATCGAGGCTGTCGATCAGGCCGACCGCGCCGATGGTGGGCGTGGGCAGGATGCCCTTGCCGTCGGTCTCGTTATAGAGCGACACATTGCCGGAAACGATGGGCATGTCGAGCGCGCCCACGGCCTCGCCGATGCCTTTGATGGCGCCGACGAATTGGCCCATGATCTCGGGCTTTTCGGGGTTGCCGAAGTTGAGGTTGTCGGTCGTCGCCAGCGGTTTGGCGCCCACGGCGCAGAGGTTGCGGTAGGCTTCGGCGACGGCCTGTTTGCCGCCTTCGGTGGGGTTGGCCTTGACGTAGCGCGGGGTCACGTCGGAGGTGAAGGCCAGCGCCTTGTCGGTGCCATGCACCCGCACGATGCCCGCGCCGAGGCCGGGCAGGCGGACCGTATCGCCCATGACCATCGTGTCGTATTGTTCGTAAACCCAGTCTTTGGAGGCGTGGTTCACGGAGCCGATCAGGGCGCGCAGGCCTTCGATGGGGTCGATGCTGGGCGCATCGGTCAGCGCGGCGGCGGCGGGTGTTTCCACCCAAGGTCGGTCGTATTCGGGTGCAGTGGAGGCGAGTTTCGACAGCGGCAGGTCGGCTTTGACCTCACCATCGAGACAGATGAGGAAGCGGTCTTCGGGGAGGGTTTCGCCGACGATGGCGAAGTCGAGGTCCCATTTGTCGAAGACGGCTTTGGCCTCGGCCTCAAGCTCGGGGCGCAGCACCATGAGCATGCGCTCTTGGCTTTCGCTGAGCATCATTTCATAGGCGGTCATATGCGGCTCGCGCGTCGGAACTTTTTCAAGGTCGAGGCGCACGCCGAGGCCACCTTTGTCGCCCATTTCCACGGCAGAGCAGGTCAGCCCCGCAGCGCCCATGTCTTGGATCGAGATCACGGCGCCGGTGGCCATCAGCTCGAGCGTGGCTTCCATCAGGCGTTTTTCGGTGAAGGGGTCGCCGACTTGAACGGTTGGGCGTTTCTCTTCGATGGTGTCGTCGAATTCGGCGCTGGCCATGGTCGCGCCGCCAACGCCGTCGCGGCCCGTCTTCGCACCGAGGTAAACCACGGGCATGCCCACGCCGGAGGCGGCGGAGTAGAAGATCTTGTCGGCATCCGCTAAGCCTGCCGCGAAAGCGTTCACGAGGCAGTTGCCGTCATAGGCTTTGTCGAAACGCACTTCGCCGCCAACGGTTGGCACGCCGAAACAGTTGCCATAGCCGCCGACGCCTTCGACGACGCCGTGCACAAGCTGGCGTGTTTTGGGGTGATCGGGGCGGCCAAAGCTCAGCGCGTTCATCGCGGCGATCGGGCGCGCGCCCATGGTGAAGACATCGCGCAGGATGCCGCCGACACCGGTCGCGGCCCCTTGGTAAGGTTCGATGTAGGAGGGGTGGTTGTGGCTTTCCATCTTAAAGACCAGCGCTTGGCCATCGCCGATGTCGATCACGCCCGCATTCTCGCCCGGGCCGCAGATCACTTGGGGGCCGTCGGTGGGCAGGGTGCGGAGCCATTTCTTGGAGGATTTATAGGAGCAGTGTTCGTTCCACATGGCCGAGAAAATGCCCATCTCGGTGTAGTTCGGCTCGCGCCCGAGGATGTTGACGACCTCGGCGTATTCCTCGGGCGTGAACCCGTGGCTGGCGATAAGGTCGGGCGTGATGGCTGGATCTTGCATGGAAATTCCCCGGCTGGCGCGTTTGCGCCCTCATACAAGGGGAAATGCCGGGGGGGAAGTGGCTTTGGCCGCCTGCAGGCTGAAAGAAGGCGATGGGCCAAAAAAAAGGCCGAGCTAAAAGCTCGGCCAAGTCCAACAGGGAGGTATGAAGCGACGCGCCCTCAGGCTGTCAATCTTCATGATGGTGAAATAGGAGGCAGGGCTGCTCAAATCAAGGCTAATTAACATGGCAAGTCATCATGGCCGATATGCGCCTATTGCATGGCTAGCCATGGGTTGCGGTTTAGCCTTCGCCCTCCACCCGTTCGCGCCATTGCTTGCGGTAGGTAATGATCTCTTCTTGAACGAAATCCTTGAAGGCGGCGACGCGTTTGGATTGGCGCAGTTCTTCTGGATAGGCGAGGTAGACCGGCACTTCGGCGGATTCGATATCGGGCATCACCTGCACGATATGGGGGAAGTCTTGGATCAGGTAGTTGGGCAGCACGCCGAGGCCAAGGTGGTGCACCACGCCTTGGAGCACGCCGAAATAGTTGTTCACCGTCAAAAGCGAGCGCAGGTCGTACATCATTAACTCTTTGACGAGTTGCAGCCCCGCGCCGACCTGATCGCTGTCGGTGTTCTGACAGATCAGCCGGTGATCAGTCATATCCTCCATACGCGCGGGCGTGCCGTGTTTTTCGAGGTATTCCGGGCTGGCGTAGAGGCCCATGCGCACGGACATCAGCCGTTTGCGGACCAGATCGGCCTGGCTTGGTTCTTTCATACGGATCGCCACGTCGGCCTCGCGCATGGGCAGGTCGAGCACGCGTTCTTCGAGCATCAGATCGACTTTGAGGTCGGGATATTGCTCGTAGAGTTTGGGCAGGCGCGGGGCGAGCCAGAGGGTGCCGAAGCCGGTCGTCGTCGTGACGCGCAGCTCGCCAAAAACCTCTTCTTCGCTGTCACGGATGCGCGCCGCGGCGGCGTCAAGGCGTTTGGCCATGGCCGAGGTTGCGTCGAACAAAAGCTCCCCCTGTTCGGTCAGGATCAGCCCGCGCGCATGCCGGTGAAAGAGGTTGGTGTTAAGCTGCTCTTCCAGCCCGCGAATCTGTCGGCTGACGGCGGATTGCGAGAGGTTGAGCTTGTCCCCCGCATGGGTCAGCGACCCCGCATCGGCCACGGCGTGAAAAATTCTGAGTTTGTCCCAATCCATGGCCCGTACTTTCCTTGCCCAGCCTTTCTCCTACCTTAATAGCCGGGAGAAAACAGCACAAACCGTCGCCTGCGGGACTGCCGTTGCGGAATAACTGCTATACAGGTCAGCAACTGTGACCTATAATCCGGGCAATCATGCAAGACTGACGTGCTAGGGAGGGCCCGCCATGACGACGCAAAAGATTTCACTGAACGACCGTTTCGACCTTGAGAAAAGCCCGGTGCTGCTGAACGGCACGCAGGCGCTGGTCCGGCTGATGATGATGCAATCGGCACGGGATCGCGCCGCGGGGCTCAATACCGCGGGCTATGTGACCGGCTACCGCGGCAGCCCGCTGGGGGGCGTGGACCTGCAGATGCAGCGCGCGCAGAAGTTCCTGACCGACTACAACGTGCGTTTCGAGCCGGGGCTGAACGAAGACCTCGCGGCGACCATGCTCTGGGGCAGCCAGCAGGCGGAACTGCGCGGGGAGGGCAAATTCGACGGCGTCTTCGGCCTGTGGTACGGCAAGGGGCCGGGCGTGGACCGCACCGGCGACGTGATGCGCCATGCCAACATGGCGGGCACCTCGCCCCATGGTGGCGTGCTGATGGCCATGGGCGACGACCACACCGGCGAATCCTCCACCGTGCTGCACCAATCCGAATGGGCCATGGTCGATGCCTATATGCCCGTGGTCTCCCCGGCCGGTGTGCAGGAAATCCTCGACTATGGCATCTACGGCTGGGCGCTGAGCCGGTTCTCGGGCCTTTGGGTCGGTCTCAAGACCATGAAGGACACCGTGGAGGCCACCAGCGTGGTTGACGGCGATCCGAACCGGATGAAGCTGGTGATCCCTGACTTCGACATGCCTGACGGCGGCCTCAGCATCCGGCTGAACGACACGCCGCATCTGCAGGAAGCGCGGATGATCGACTACAAGCGCTTCGCGGCCGAGGCGTTTTCCCATGCCAACAAGATGGACAAACGCGTCTGGGGCAAGCGCGGCGCCAAGATCGGCTTTGCCGCGGCGGGCAAGAACTGGCTCGACCTCGTGCATGCGATGAGCCTTCTGAACATCGACGCGAATGAGGCCGAGCGGCTCGGGCTCACCACCTACAAGATCGGCCAGACCTTCCCGCTCGACATGCAGGGCTTCCATGACTGGGCCGATGGGCTCGATCTGGTGGTTGTGGTCGAGGAGAAGCGCAAGCTGATCGAGGTGCAGATCAAGGAAGCGCTGTTCAACGACACCCACCGCCGCGTCTATGGCTGGCACAAGGGCGGTGCGGGCATGGAGCATGGCGAAGAGCTGTTCCCCACACGCGGCGCGCTCGACCCCATCCTGATCGCCGAGAAGATCGGCGGCATCCTCTTGGAGGAGGGCCGCGAGACCGATGGCATCCGCGCAGGCCTTGAGGCGCTCAACGAAGCGCGCCGCTCGGACAATGCCGAGGATATCGCGGCACGCCTGCCGTATTACTGCGCGGGCTGCCCGCATAACTCCTCGACCAAGGTGCCGGATGGCTCCCGCGCCTATGCGGGCATTGGCTGTCACTACATGGTGCAATGGATGGACCGCGAGACGACGGGCTTCACCCATATGGGTGGCGAGGGCGCGAACTGGATCGGCGAGGCGCCGTTCTCGAATACCGAGCATGTCTTCCAGAACCTCGGCGACGGCACCTATAACCACTCCGGCGTGCTGGCGATCCGGGCGGCCATCGCGGCGGGCACCAACATCACCTACAAAATCCTCTACAACGATGCCGTCGCCATGACCGGCGGCCAGCACAACGAGGGCGATCTGGACGCCTACCGCATCGTCGAAGAACTCAAGGCCATGGGCGTGAAGAACGTCGCCGTGGTCTATGACCAGAAGGAAGACGTGGACCTTGCCCGCTTCAAGGGCGTGGAGGTGCATGAACGTGCCGAGATGCCGAACGTGCAAAAGGCCTACCGCAAGCACAAGGGCGTCAGCGCTATTGTCTACATCCAGACCTGCGCTGCCGAGAAGCGCCGCCGCCGCAAACGCGGGCTGTTCCCGGACCCCGACAAGCGCGTCTTTATCAATGAAGACGTCTGCGAGGGCTGCGGCGATTGCGGCGTGCAGTCGAACTGCGTGGCCGTGGTGCCGAACGAGACCGAACTGGGCCGCAAGCGCGCCATCGACCAGTCGCAGTGCAACAAGGATTTCTCCTGCCTCGACGGGTTCTGCCCCTCTTTCGTGACGCTGGAGGGCGCTAAGATTCGCAAGGACCCGACAACCGATCTCAGCATTCCCGACCTGCCGATGCCCGACCTGCCCAAGATCGACGGCACCCATAACGTCGTCATCACTGGCGTGGGCGGCACCGGCGTCGTGACCATCGGCGCGCTGCTGGCGCAGGCGGCACAGTTGGACGGCAAGGGCGCGGGCATGATGGAAATGGCAGGCCTCGCCCAAAAGGGCGGTGCGGTGCATATACACTGTCGTCTGGCCGAACGCCCCGAAGATATCAGCGCGATCCGTGTGGCTACCGGCGAGGCGCATGCGCTCATCGGTGGCGATCTGGTGGTTTCGGCTGGCCACAAGACGCTGGGGCTGACGCGCGCCGGGCGCACCGGTGCCGTGGTGAACTCGCACCAGATCATCACCGGCGACTTCACCCGCGATACCGAGTTCCAGATGCCCTATGACCGGCTGAGCCTCGCGTTGGAAGCGCGGCTGAAGGATGACGTGGCGATGTTCGATGCCTCGGATCTCGCCAAGGCGACTTTGGGCGACTCGATCTTCTCCAACATGATGATTTTCGGTGCCGCGTGGCAGCGCGGCCTGCTGCCGCTGACGTTCGAGAGCCTGATGCAGGCGATCGAGATGAACGGCGCGGCGGTGGAGCGCAACAAACGGGCCTTCGAGATCGGTCGCTGGGCCGTGCTCTACCCCGAGGACGCGCGGAAGGTGAGCCAGCCCGACAACGTGGTCGAACTGCCCAAATCGCTGGGGGAGAAGATCGCCTTCCGTGAGAACCACCTGACCGACTATCAGGGCAAGGGCTTGGCCAAACGCTATACCAAGATGCTTAATGGTATCGAGGACCGTGACGTCAAGGCGGCGGTGGCCTTGGGGTATCACAAGCTCTTGAGCTACAAGGACGAATATGAGGTCGCCCGCCTGCTGATCACCAGCCGGGACAAGGCGCGGGCTCAGTTCGATGGCGATTTCAACATGACCTTCCACATGGCGCCGCCGCTGATCTCGAAGATGGGGCCGAATGGCCGTCCGCAGAAGCGCGAGTTCGGCCAGTGGCTCGAAGGGCCGCTGCGGGTCATGGCGAAGTTCAAAGGGTTGCGCGGCACGCCGCTCGATCTCTTCGGCTATACCGCCGAGCGCAAGATGGAGCGTGCGTTGATCAAGCAATATGAGGCCGATATGGCCGAGGTGCTGCCAAAGCTGACCGACCAGACCCGCGACGCCATCGTGGCGCTGGCCGAACTGCCGCTGCAAATCCGCGGCTTCGGGCCGGTCAAACAAGCCAATGAGGCCAAGGCCGCAAAACGGCGCGAAGAACTGCTGGCGGTGATCCGCGCGGGCGGCACGGCCACGGCCAAGGCGGCGGAGTAATATCGCTGTTACATCTCTGCCCTAAAGTGTCCGCCAAGACGACCCTGAGGCCGAGATGTGACCTACGCCCGTGACATAAGCTATGCCCATTCCGCCCGAACCCGGGGCGGGAGGGCGCTCATTCGATTGATGGAAAACACCACGGGCCGTGTTTTCCTGCTGAAACGGGCCGAAGGCTACGAAGATGATCTGGCCGCGGGGCTAGGGTTCTTCGATGCGATGGTGCAGCGCTGTGGTCTGACGCTCGACGTGATGCGCGGCGCTTTGTCGGATATCCCGACGCGGGGGCCGGTCATTCTGATCGCCAATCACCCCTACGGCATTCTGGACGGGCTGATTTTGGGCCATATCCTGAGCCAGACGCGCGGCGATTTTCGCATCATGGCCAATGCGGTTTTCAGCCAAGCGCCGGATCTGGCGCATCATCTGCTGCCCATCAGCTTTGCCGAAGATCGCGCCGCACTTGCGCTAAACCTCGCCACCCGCCGGACCGCGTTGAACTATCTGGCGCAGGGCGGGGCGATTGGCATCTTTCCCGGGGGCACCGTCAGCACCGCCGCGCGGCCCTTTTCGCAGCCGATGGACCCCGGCTGGCGCAGCTTCACGGCGCGGATGATCGCCAAGTCTGACGCCACTGTGGTGCCGATCTACTTTGACGGTCACACCAGCCGCTTGTTCCAGATCGCCAGCCATCTGCACGCCAACCTGCGCATGGGCCTGCTGATCAAAGAGTTCCGTGCCCGTGTCGATACGCCCGTGCGCGTGGCCATCGGCGCGCCGATCCCGCGCGCCACGCTCGACCCTCTGGCGGGGGACGCAAAAGCGATGATGGATTTCCTGCGCAAAGCCACCTATGAGTTGTCACCAAAGCCGGGCCAGTATCAGGGCCTCGGTTACGAGTTTGAGGAACGGCATAGAGCCGACAGGTGACGACAGACCATGGCAGTTGGTATTTTCGATTCGGGGCTGGGCGGGCTGACCGTCTGGAACAAGGTGCAAGAACGGCTGCCGGAGGTGGATTTTGTCTACCTCGCCGACAGCGCCCATGCGCCCTATGGCGTGCGCGACGCCGATGACATCTATGAGCTGACCTGCGCCGCCGTGCAGCGGCTGTTCGATGCGGGCTGCGATCTGGTGATCCTTGCCTGCAACACCGCCTCTGCCGCCGCGCTGCGCCGGATGCAAGAGGGGTGGATCCCGCGCGACAAGCGGGTGCTGGGCGTTTTCGTGCCCTTGATCGAAGCGATGACCGAGCGGCAGTGGGGCGACAACTCCCCCCCGCGCGAGGTGGCGGTTAACCATGTGGCGCTCTTCGCCACGCCTGCCACGGTGGCAAGCCGCGCGTTTCAGCGTGAACTGTCTTTCCGCGCCATCGGTGTGGATGTTGAGGCGCAGGCCTGCGGCGGGGTGGTCGATGCCATCGAAGAAGGCGACATGATCCTTGCCGAAGCGCTGGTGCGCAGCCATGTCGACGCGCTGAAGCGCAAGATGCCCAACCCCGATGCGGCGATCCTGGGCTGCACCCATTACCCGCTGATGCAGGAGGCTTTTCAGGCGGCCTTGGGCGGGCAGGTCAAAGTCTTTAGTCAGGCCGAGTTGGTGGCGGATTCCTTGGCCGATTACCTTGAGCGGCATCCTGATATGACAGGCACGGGTGAGGCGGCTTTTCTCACCACTGGTGATCCCGCCCGGGTGAGCGACCGCGCGACGCAGTTCCTGCGACGACAGATCACATTCACCGCCGCCTGAACTCCAATTACATTTCGTTCCGAACAAGGGGACAGACCATGACCCAGAACATCGCCATTCTTGGCGCCTCCGGCTATACCGGGGCAGAACTCATCCGGCTGATTGCTGGCCATTCTTCTATGCAGATCAAGGCTTTGGGCGCGAACTCCAAGGCCGGCCAGACCATGGCCGAGGTCTTTCCCCATCTGCGCCATCTCGATCTGCCCACATTGGTCACGATTGATGAAATCGACTTTTCGCAGATTGATCTGTGCTTTTGCGCATTGCCGCATAAGACCAGCCAAGAGGTGATCGCGGCGCTGCCCAAAGACCTGAAGATCGTCGATCTTTCCGCCGACTTCCGCCTGCGCGACCCTGAGGATTATGCCAAGTGGTACGGCAATGAACATGCTGCCCTTGAGCAGCAGAAAGAGGCGGTCTACGGCCTCACCGAATTCTACCGCGAAGAGATTGCCGCCGCGCGGCTGGTGGCGGGGACGGGCTGCAATGCGGCCACGGGGCAGTTTGCCCTGCGCCCGCTGATCGCGGCGGGGGTGATTGACTTGGACGATATCATTCTGGACCTGAAATGCGCCGTTTCCGGTGCTGGCCGCTCGCTCAAGGAAAACCTGCTGCATGCGGAGTTGAGCGAGGGCTATCACGGCTATGCGCTTGGCAGCACACACCGGCATCTGGGGGAGTTCGATCAGGAGTTTTCGGCCCTTGCAGGACGGCCCGTGCAGGTGCAGTTCACCCCGCATCTGGTGCCTGCGAACCGCGGCATTCTGGCGACCTGCTATGTCAAAGGTGATGCGCAGGCGATCTATGAGACAATGCAAAAAGCCTATGCCGATGAACCCTTTATCGAAGTGCTGCCCTTCGGCGAGGCGCCCAGCACCCGGCATGTGCGCGGCTCGAACTTCTGTCATATCGGCGTGGTGGCCGACCGCCAGACCGGGCGGGCGACGGTGGTTGCAGCGCTCGATAACCTGACCAAAGGCTCCAGCGGGCAAGCCTTGCAAAACGCGAACCTGATGCTGGGACTGCCAGAAACCGACGGGCTGATGATGGCCCCGCTCTTCCCATGAAGAGCCTCAAGAAACAGCGCCGGATCCAGATCATCGCCGTGGCGGCGGTGGCCTTGGTCCTGTCGACCGCACTGATCGGCTATGCGCTGCGCGACGGGATCAACTATTTCCGCGCCCCGAGCCAAGTCATCGCCGAGCCGCCCGGCCCGACAGAGGTGTTCCGCATCGGCGGGTTGGTCGAAGAAGGATCGCTCAAGCGCGGGCAGGGGGAGCAGATAAGCTTTGCCGTGACCGATGGCGGGGCCTCTGTTCCGGTGGTTTTCACCGGCGTTTTGCCCGATCTCTTTGAAGAGAACCAAGGCATGGTCGGCACCGGCAGCTATGTCGGCGGCGTGTTCGAAGCCACTGAAATCCTTGCAAAGCATGATGAGACCTACATGCCTAAGGAAGTGACGGACGCGCTGAAAGAGCAGGGCGTTTATCGCGAATCCGAAGGCTGACCGCTGCGCAACGCGCGGGGGCGTGAGCATCGGTTAACCAATCCGGCGGAGCCTGTTTGCATGCAAAACAGGAGAGCCGCGATGCAGTCCGTGCGTGAGATCGCCAGCGCCATCGTCGTCCGCGAGGGCGGCTTTGTGAATGACCCCGACGACCCCGGCGGGGCGACGAAATACGGGGTGACGATCCATACCATGCGCCGCTTGGGGCTGGACCTGACCGGCGATGGGGCGGTCGATGTGGCGGATGTGCGCCGCCTTGGCCGCGCGCAGGCGGTGGATATCTTTGTCCGGCATTACTTCAACGCGCCGCGTATCGCCGAACTGCCCGCGCCTTTGCAGCCGAGCGTTTTCGACATGTATGTCAACGCTGGCAGCAACGCGGTGAAAATCCTGCAAAGCCTGCTGCGCGAGATGGGGCAGGACATCACCGTTGACGGAGCCATCGGCCCGCAGACGATCCGCGCCGCCCATGCCGCCTGGCAGGCCGCCCCGGATCATCTGGTGGATGCTTACGGCATCGCGCGGCGCAACTACTACTTCCGCCTTGCTGACCGCCGCCCCGCGAGCCGCAAATACGCGCGCAGCCGGACAGGGGGCAAGGGCGGCTGGATCCGGCGCGCGGAGGAGTTCATCGCGCCGCGCTATCACATGAGCGAGGCCGATTTTGCACGGAGGGTGGCACAATGGGGCTGATCGAACGTATCTTCACGGCAATCTTCGGCGGTGAGCGGAACGTCATCCGGGACACGGTCGAAGTGTTCCGCGAGAATGCCGAGGCCGGAGCGCAGCGCGCCCATGCGGTGCAAGGCCAAGCCATGGCGCAATATGGGGCCGAGTTCGCCCAAGCGCGGCAAGGTGGCTTTGACCGCTTCATGGATGGAGTCAACCGGCTGCCGCGCCCGATGCTGGCGCTCGGCACGCTCGGGCTTTTCGTCACCGCCATGGTCAATCCGCTGTGGTTCGCCGAACGGATGCAGGGCATCGCCTTGGTGCCCGAGCCGCTTTGGTGGTTGTTGGGGGTGATCGTCTCCTTCTATTTCGGCGCGCGGCAGCAGGTGAAATCGCAGGAGTTTCAGCGGGCCATCGTTGGCACCATCGCCCGGGTGCCGCAGGTGGTCGAGAATATCGAAACCTTGCGCGAGATGCGCGCCGACAGCCCTCAGGTGGCCGACACCGGTGCCGACAGCTGTCTGGCCCTCGCCGCGGTCGCGCCGTCGGAGAATGCGGCCCTTGATGCTTGGCGTCGCAGCCGGGGCTGACTGCGACCGATTGACCGTTTTTCACGTTTGATTTGCCATGGCTTAGGGGGCTTCGGCCCCCTATAGTCCGGCCCATGATTACAGAGCTTGGACATTTCGCGCTTGTGCTCGCCTTTGGCGTCGCGCTTGTACAGATGGTGGTGCCGATGTGGGGTGCTTGGCGGGGCCGCGCGGGCTTGATGGCGGTGGCCGAACCGGCGGCGGCGGCGCAATTTATTCTGATCGCCCTGTCTTTTGGCGCGCTGATGTGGGCCTTCGTCACTTCGGATTTTAGCCTGCAATTGGTGGTGGCCAACAGCCATTCCGCCAAGCCGATGCTTTATAAAATCAGCGGCACATGGGGCAATCACGAAGGGTCGATGCTGCTTTGGGTGTTGATCGTGGCGCTTTTCGGGGCGATGGCCGCGTGGTTTGGCGGCAACCTGCCGCCGCGCCTGCGCGCGCGGGTGCTCTCGGTACAGGCGGCGATTGGAGTGGCCTTTCTGGCGTTCATTCTTTTCACCTCGAACCCCTTTCTGCGCATGGGCACGCCGCCCTTTGATGGCCAAGACCTGAACCCGCTTTTGCAAGACCCCGGTTTGGCCTTCCACCCTCCGTTTCTCTATCTCGGCTATGTCGGTCTCAGCATGGCCTTCAGCTTTGCCGTGGCGGCGCTGATTGAGGGGCGCGTGGATGCGGCTTGGGGCCGGTGGGTGCGGCCGTGGACGCTGGCGGCTTGGGTGTTTCTGACCATTGGCATCGCGCTTGGGTCTTGGTGGGCCTATTACGAGCTGGGCTGGGGCGGTTTCTGGTTCTGGGATCCGGTCGAGAACGCGAGCTTCATGCCCTGGCTCTTGGCGGCGGCGCTGTTGCATTCCGCCATTGTGGTCGAGAAACGCGAGAGCTTGAAAAGCTGGACCATTCTGCTGGCCATCCTCGCCTTCGGCTTTTCGCTGATCGGGACTTTCATTGTGCGCTCTGGCCTGCTGACTTCCGTCCATGCCTTCGCCAATGACCCCGAGCGGGGGGTCTTTATTCTGGCCATTCTGGGGGTCTTTACCGGCGGTGCGCTGGTGCTCTATTCGCTGCGCGCCTCGGCGCTGGAGGCGAAAGGCGTCTTTGGCTTGCTGAGCCGCGAGACGGCCCTCGTGGTGAACAACCTGCTGCTCGCAGTGGCCTGTTTCGTTGTCTTCGTCGGCACCATGTGGCCGCTGGTGGCTGAGATGTTCCTCGACCGAAAACTCAGCGTCGGGCCGCCGTTCTTTAACGCCGCGTTTACCCCTTTCATGGTAGCGCTCGGGCTGATCCTGCCGATTGGCAGCGCGATGCCATGGAAACGGGCCAAGATCATGCGTGCGCTCTACCCGTTGCGCTATGCCTTCCTGCTAGCGCTGGCGCTTGGGGGGCTGGCCTTTGCCATGCAGGCCGGGCGCGGCCTGCTGGGGCCTGTGGGCCTGTTCCTTGGGGCATGGCTGGTGATGGGCACCGTGGTGGATGTGATGCAACGTCTTGGGCGCGGCCCGGGCAAGCTGCGCCGGTTGCGCCGCCTGCCGCGTGCGGATTGGGGCAAGGCCACGGCGCATGGCGGGCTGGGCGTCACCATGGCCGGGATCGCGGGGCTAATGGCTTGGGCCGTGGATGACATCCGCGTGGCCCGGATTGGTGAGCCTTTTGACGTGGGCAGCTACACGCTGACCCTGCGGGATGTGAGCGAGGTTCGGGGGCCAAACTACCTCAGCACCATGGCGGAGATTACGCTGGCGCAGGACGGCGCGGTGATCTCGACCCTGCGGCCTGAAAAGCGGTTCTACCCCGTGGCGCAGATGCCCACGACCGAGGCGGCGATCGACTATAACCTCGCGCGGGACGTCTATGTGGTGATCGGCGATGCGCAGGACGGCGGCGGTTGGGCGGTGCGAACCTATATCAAGCCGATGACCAATTGGATTTGGATCGGCTGCGCGCTCATGGCGCTTGGCGGGGTGCTAAGCCTCAGCGACCGGCGCTTCCGGGTCGCGGCGGGTGCGCGCAAGCAACCGGCGGGGGTGCCTGCGGAATGAAACGGCTGCTGCTGATCCTGACCCTGCTCGCCAGCCCCCTATGGGCGGTGCAGCCTGACGAAGTGCTCGACGATCCCGCGTTGGAGGCCCGCGCGCGGGAGTTGAGCCAAGGTCTGCGCTGCCTCGTTTGCCGGAACGAAAGCATTGATGAGAGCAACGCGAGCCTTGCGCGTGACCTGCGCATCTTGCTGCGCGAGCGGCTGGTAGCGGGCGACAGCGACGCAGAGGCGGTGGATTTCATCGTCGACCGATACGGTGAATATGTCCTGCTGAACCCGCAGGCGACGGGGGCCAATTGGCTGCTTTGGGGGGCGGGGCCGCTGATGCTCTTGCTGGCCGGGGGGCTGGGCGTGATCTATCTGCGCGGCCGCGCCCGCAGCAAAACCCCAAGCGAAGCGCCCCTCTCGGCAGAGGAAGAAGCCCGCCTGCGCGATATTCTCGACCGCTGACGCCCCGTTGCACTGGCAGCGGCACATTGCTTTGATATGCTGCGGCCAAGCAATCGAGGATAGCAAGATGGACTATGAAACGATCACCTATGCGCTGACCGACGATGTCGCGCTGATCACGCTGAACCGCGCCGATAAGATGAACGCGCTCACCACGCAGATGCGGGCGGAGCTGACCCATGCAGTGACCGAAGGCGGGCGCGCGGCGCGGGTCGTGGTCCTGACGGGGGCGGGGCGTGCCTTTTGCTCGGGCCAAGACTTGGCCGACCGTGCGGGCGGCGTGGCCGATCTGGAGAAGACGCTGCGCGAAGAATATGCCCCGCTGCTGCGCGCCATCATCAACTGCCCAGTGCCGACCATTGCCGCCGTGAACGGCCCGGCGGCAGGGGCAGGGGCGAATATCGCGCTGGCCGCCGATGTCGTCTTTGCGAGCGAGAGCGCCTATTTCATGCAGGCTTTCACCCGCATTGGCCTGATCCCCGACGCGGGCGGCACCTATGCGTTGCCTCGGCAGATGGGCATGGCCAAGGCAATGGGGGCGGCCCTCTTCGCCGATAAGATCACCGCCCGTCAGGCAGATGATTGGGGGATGATCTGGCAGGCCGTGCCGGATGCGGAATTCGATGCCCATTGGCGCGCCAAGGCCGCGCAATTGGCCGGTGGCCCCACGGCTGCCTATGCCGAGGCCAAGAAGGCGATCCGCGCGTCATGGGACAATGGGCTTGAGGATCAACTCTCGCTGGAGGCCCAAGCGCAGGGCCGCTGCGGCAAGTCGCAGGACTTCGCCGAGGGGGTGACGGCCTTTACCCAAAAGCGCAGCCCCAAGTTTCAGGGGCGCTGAGCGCTAGCAGCTCCGCTCGACCAGCAGCACATCGCTGGCCGAAGGTGCCGGGCCATTGGCCCGCGCCACGACCGCCACAGCGACGCCGTCCGCCAAAACCGTATGGACCGAGTTCGAAACCTGCGCGATGGTGATGCGCGGCGGGGTCTGGCCCTTGTCATAGACCACGGCGATCTGGTCGCAATCATGCAATGTATCGGGGACGAGCGCACCCTGAGGGCCGGGGACATCGTCGGCCTTTGCAGGCGTCAGACCGGTGGCGCAGTCCCAGCGAAGCCCTTTGGTCCGGTCCATTGCGGTCATCCTGCATCCTCTCGTCGCGGCCCGGCTGTACTGCTGGGCGTCTACAATGGGGTGGACGCCGGCCGGACTGCGAAAGAGCGAACCCCTTCGGCAGTGCCACAATGATGCCCTTCCCACCCCGAAAAGACATCGTGAAAGGAGGCTACCGCCGCGGGGGGAATCCCGTCAAGCGGGGCGGGGGCATTGTCACGAGGTGCGAAACAGTGCCGTAATTTGGCCGTATTTTCGGCTCCGGTGTTTCGCGTCCGGCAAAACGCTTGGAAACATTCACTGATTTTTCACGCCATTGCTGACAGTGCATATAAGGGCACCGGTTTTCGCGATTCGGGCGCGCGGAATCAGTCACCCCGACGGCGGCGCCATTGTTGCCCTTAGGTCAACAACCTCAATCATAGGTATTGCGGGCAGTGGCGGGAGAAACGCGAAACGCCCCGGAAATCCGGGGCGTTTGCATGGTCTCTGAAGGTCGCTTCAGCGGTTCTCGATATCGACGTAGTCGCGCTTGTCCTCGCCGAGGTACAGCTGACGCGGACGGCCGATTTTGAGCTGCGGATCGCTGATCTGCTCTTTCCACTGGGAGATCCAGCCCACGGTCCGCGCCAGCGCGAAGATCGGGGTGAACATCGACGTGGGGAAGCCCATCGCTTCGAGGATGATGCCGGAATAGAAATCCACGTTCGGGAAGAGCTTCTTTTCCGCGAAATACGGATCCTCCAGCGCGGCTTTCTCCAACTCCTTCGCGACCTGAAGGATCGGGTTGTTTTCCACGCCCAGCAGTTCGAGAACCTCGTCGGCGCTTTCCTTCATCACGGTCGCGCGCGGGTCGTGGTTCTTGTAGACGCGGTGGCCAAAGCCCATCAGGCGGAAGGGGTCGTTCTTGTCCTTGGCGCGGGCGATGAACTCAGGAATGCGATCGGGCGTGCCGATTTCCTTGAGCATCTCAAGGCAAGCTTGGTTCGCACCACCATGCGCCGGACCCCAGAGGCAGGCGATGCCAGCGGCGATACAGGCGAAGGGGTTCGCACCGGAAGACGACGCCAAACGCACGGTCGAGGTCGAGGCGTTCTGCTCGTGATCGGCGTGGAGCGTAAAGATCCGGTCCATCGCGCGGCTGAGGATCGGGTTGACCTCATGCTCTTCGGCCGGAACGGCAAAGCACATGCGCAGGAAATTCGACGCGTAGTCGAGATCGTTGCGCGGATAGACGAAGGGCTGGCCGATGGTGTATTTATAGGCCATCGCCGCGATCGTCGGCATCTTGGCGATCAGGCGGATCGTGGCGACCTCGCGCTGGTGCTCATCGTTGATGTCGGTGCTGTCGTGGTAGAAGGCCGACATCGCGCCAACCACGCCCACCATGATCGCCATCGGATGCGCATCGCGACGGAAGCCGCGGAAGAAGTTCATCATCTGCTCGTGCAGCATGGTGTGGTTGGTCACCAGACATTCGAAATCTTCCAGCGCCTTGGGAGAGGGCAGCTCACCATAAAGCAGCAGGTAGCAGACTTCGAGGTAATGCGACTTCGACGCCAGCTGCTCGATCGGGTAGCCGCGGTGCAGCAGCACGCCTTTGTCACCATCAATGAAAGTGATCGTGCTGTCGCAAGCCGCGGTCGAGGTGAAGCCCGGGTCGTAGGTAAAGACACCCGCCTGCGCATAGAGCTTGCGGATATCGACAACATCGGGCCCGTCAGTGGGGCTGTGAATCGGCAGATCGAAGCTTTGATCGTCGATCGTCAGCGTTGCGGTTTTATTGTTATTGGTCATGAAATCCCTTCCCGAATGTAGGCTGCGGAGATGCCCCCGCCGTCTGGGCCTAGCCCCATATGGGGCTGTCCCGTTCAGTTATACCTGCCGCCCAAAGAAGTGGTGAACCAAAACTTAGGCCGCGGCGTCCGTCAGTCGGGCAAGGGTCTCATCGCGCCCCAGCACCAACATCATGTCAAAAACCGATGGGGTGACTGCCCTGCCAGCCAAGGCCGCCCGAAGCGGCCCCGCCAGCTTGCCAAATTTGGTGTCATGCGCGGCAGCAAAGCCGTTCAGTACCTCCTCCAGCGTTTCTTTGTTCCAGCTAGCATTTTGCAATTGCGGCGTCAATTCCGACAGTATGCCACGGGATACCGTATCGAGATTCTTTGCCGCTTTCTCATCTGGGGTGATCGGGCGATCGGCCAAGACAAAGGTCGCTTTTTCAAGCAGTTCGGGGAATTTCTTCGCGCGATCTTTCAGACAGTACATCGCCCGTTCCAACGCCTCGGCCTGACCTTCGGTCAGCGCGGGCTCTCCTGCCGCTTCAAGATAGGCTTCAATCTCGCGCCGCAGTGCGGCATCATCGGCCTGTGCGATATGCTGACCGCAGAGGTTTTCCAGCTTTTTCAGGTCAAACTGCGCGGGGCTTTTGCGGATCCCGTCCAGATCGAACCATTCCTGCGCCTGTGCATCGGTAAAGAATTCGTCATCCCCATGGCTCCAGCCCAGACGGGCGAGGTAGTTGCGCATGCCCGCCGCAGGATAGCCCATCACCTGATATTCCTGCGCACCCAAGGCGCCGTGACGTTTCGACAGCTTCTTGCCGTCCGCGCCGTGAATCAGCGGGATATGCGCCCAAACCGGCACGTCCCAGCCCATCGCCTCATAGATCATCATCTGGCGGGCGGCGTTGTTGAGGTGATCGTCGCCGCGCACCACATGGGTCACGCCCATGTCGTGATCGTCCACCACCACGGCCAGCATATAGACCGGCGTGCCGTCCGAGCGCAGCAGGATCATATCGTCGAGCTGGTCGTTGCGGATGGTGACATCGCCCTGCACCTGATCGCGGATCACGGTAGTGCTTTCCAGCGGCGCCTTGATGCGGATGACGTAAGGCGCGTCCGGGTGGCTCGCCGGATCGGCATCCCGCCAAGGGGAGCGATAGAGCGTGCTGCGCCCCTCGGCCTTGGCCGCCTCGCGAAAGGCGGCGATTTCTTCTTGGCTAGCGAAGCACTTATAGGCTTTGCCGGCGGCCAGCAGTTCCTGCGCGACTTCCGCGTGGCGCGGGGCATTTTCGAACTGGCTCACGATCTCGCCATCGTGGTCGAGGCCGAGCCACGACATGCCCTGAAGAATCGCCGCCGTCGCTTCGGGGGTGGAACGCGCGCGGTCGGTGTCTTCGATGCGCAGCAGGAATTTACCCCCCCGGCCACGCGCATAGAGCCAGTTGAATAGGGCGGTCCGCGCCCCGCCGATATGCAGGAACCCGGTGGGAGAAGGGGCGAAACGGGTCACAACAGGGGCGTTCATGGCGAAGGGCCTTTCGGTCAGAGATATGGTGTTTGGAGCGGCGTTTACCAATTGGTAACCATCCCGGTCCTAGGATTTGACGCCTGTCTACCCAGTGCGATCCGCGGGGGCAAGCATGGGCCTTTGGAACCAGTTCAGCGCCGTGATGCTGCGCCAGCGCGGGCATCTATTTTGCTGGGTGCCGGTCTGCCTCGCCTTGGGGATCGGCTGGTATTTTTCGCTGCGGGCTGAGCCTTCGGGGGTGATGTTGGCGGCGGTCGCATGTGTCGTGGTCGTGCTGGCGGTCGTCGCGCGAGCGCTGCCTGAGGTCACGGCCCCCTTTGCTGTCGCCGCGGCTTTGGTCTTGCTGGGAGTGCTGCTGGCGGCGTTTCGGGCGCATTCGGTGGCGGCCCCGGTTCTTGGCTGGCGTTACTATGGCCCGGTCGAGGGGCGTGTCGTGGCACTTGACCGAAGCCAGTCCGACGCGCCCCGCGTGACGCTCGATCAGGTGCGGTTGGACCGGGTGCCGCCCGCGCGCACGCCGCCCCGGGTTCGCGTCTCACTCCATTCGACGCTCTCCGGCGCAATTACGCCACGGCCCGGCATGCAGGTGATGACCACGGCGCATCTGTCGCCGCCCGCAGGCCCGGTCGAGCCGGGCGGCTTTGATTTCCAGCGCCATGCTTGGTTTGCCGAGTTGGGTGCGGTGGGCTACACCCGCGTGCCGCTTTTGGGCATGGCGGACCCTGTGGAAGGGGGCATCGCGTTGATCCTTTTCCGATTGCGCATGGCCGCCTCCGCGCGGGTGCGCGCCCATCTTCCCGGCGATATCGGTGGTTTCGCCGCCGCCATCACCACCGGTGACCGCAGCGCCATTTCGCAAGACGCCCTGCAAGACCTGCGCAGCAGCAATTTGGCGCATCTATTGGCGATCTCGGGCCTGCATATGGGCTTGCTCAGCGGAGTTGTCTTCGGCGCAGCGCGCCTGCTTCTCGCGTTGCATCCGGTCACCGCCACCCGATGGCCCAGCCGAAGCATAGCCGCGGGGGCCGCTCTGATTGCCGCCACCGGATACCTCGCGCTGTCGGGCGGAAATGTCGCGACCGAGCGGGCCTATGTCATGTGCGCCGTGGCGCTATGCGCGCTGATGATCGGGCGGCGGGCGATCTCTCTGCGCGCCGTCGCCATTGCGGGCATCATCGTCCTGACCCTGCGGCCAGAGGCGCTGATGGGGCCGGGGTTCCAAATGTCATTCGCCGCGACCACGGCGCTTGTCGCCGTCTTTGGCTGGATCCGCGATATCGAAGGTGAGGTCATTCCCAAACGTCTCCGCCCCGTTGCCGCGGTGGTGATCTCTTCGGCCGTTGCGGGGCTTGCCACCGCGCCCATATCCGCCGCGCATTTCAACACGATCGCGCATTACGGATTGGTCGCGAACCTGCTCTCGGTTCCCTTGATGGGGGGCTTGGTCATCCCCGCCGCAGTGCTGGCGGCGATCCTTGCGCCCTTCGGCGGTGAAGGAATACCGCTTTGGGCGATGGGTCTGGGCCTTGAGTGGATCCTATCGGTAGCGGATGTAGTGGCACATCTGCCCGGCGCGCGCAGCTTCGTGCCGGGGCCGGGGGGATGGGTGTTGCCGCTCCTGTCACTCGGGTTTCTCTGGCTCGTCCTGTGGCAAGGGCATTTGCGTTGGTTCGGCCTGCCCGCGATCGTGCTGTCTTTCGCCCTCTGGCAAGGAACCACACGCCCGGACGTGCTTGTCGCCGACACGGGAACGCTCGTGGGCGTCATGACCCCGGCGGGCAGGGCGCTCAGCAAAGACAAAGCCGCAGGTTTCGTCGCGCGCAATTGGTTGGAGAATGATGGCGACGGCGCGGATCAAGCCGTGGCCGCCCAAAGATGGGCGGGCCAAGAGGAGGGTATCATCCATCTGTCAGGAAAACGGGCGGTCGCCGCCTTCAGCGGCTGCCAGCCCGAGGATGTCGTGGTCGCGTCCGCCGATATGGCGACCGACCGAGATTGGGGCTGCCAAGTCTACGATCCCCTGCGGCTGCGGAAAACTGGCGCAATCGCGCTGAACAAATCGGCGCAGGGTTGGGAAGTCACCACCGCGAAAGACCGCGCCGGGACACGCTTGTGGAACAGCCGCCCGCAGAGTCAGTAAGTGCGGATCAACCCGACCAGTCGCCCCTGAACCTTCACCTTGTCCGAAGGCAGCACCCGCGTTTCATAGGCGGCATTGGCGGCTTCCAGAGCCACCGAAGACCCTTGCCTGCGGAAACGCTTCAGCGTCGCTTCCTGATCTTCGACCAAAGCCACCACGATATCACCATTATCGGCGACGGAGGTTTCACGGATCACCACGATATCGCCATCGTTGATACCCGCCTCGATCATCGAGTCGCCGCGCACTTCGAGGGCGTAATGCTCCCCCTGACCAGCGATCATCCCGCCGGGCACCGTAACGCTATGGGAAACTTGGGAGATCGCCTCGATCGGGACACCGGCAGCAATCCGGCCCATGACCGGCACATCGAACGCGTGATGCGCGGTGACCGGTTGCGCCGCAGGCGGCGGCGGGGCGTCGGGCCGATCCCCGTCGATCACGCGGGGGGCGAAACCGGGCGCACCGCCTAGGCTCTCGGGTAGCTTGACCACTTCGATCGCACGGGCGCGGTGGGCCAGGCGGTGGATGAAGCCACGCTCCTCCAATGCCGTGATCAGCCGGTGGATGCCGGATTTCGACCGCAAGTCGAGCGCCATTTTCATCTCATCAAAGCTGGGCGGGACGCCGTCGCGCTGCACGCGTTGGTGAATGAAAGAAAGCAGATCGAGTTGTTTTTTGGTCAGCATCGCGCGGCCCCTGAAGCTTTTATTGCTTTTGTTCTAGGGATGTTCTTGTTTTGTGTCAACCGTGGGTTGGCGTTAAATCAAAATGTACTTTTGCAAATCGCCCGCCTTGCGCGCCGGTTCATTAGGCGGGCGGATCATCAGCGCATCAGCCTGCGCGAGCACGGATAGAAGAGACGAATCCTGCCGATCGTCCGGGTAGAGCGCGCCATCGCGAAGATAGGCGCGCATGTAATGCGCACGCGGCCCATTCGGGCCAATCTCGCGCCCAAGGGGGGCTTCGCGCTTGACAGCATGGACTACGGTCAGCCCAAGCATGCGCCGTAGCATAGGTAACACGAAGATCGCACCGCAAACCATTGCAGAAACGGGGTTTCCCGGCAGCCCGATCATCGCGGCATCACCGATCTTGCCTGCCATCAACGGCTTGCCGGGCCGCATCGCGACCTTGTAAAATGATTGCTCCATGCCAAGCTCAGCCGCCACGGGCGCGATGAGGTCATGATCACCCACCGACGCGCCGCCGATGGTGACAATCAAATCCGCGCCGCGGGCCAAGGCGAAGGCCTGTTTGAGCGACGCTGTCGTGTCCCGCGCGATGGGCAGCATGCGCACTTCGGCGCCCGCCTCTTCGAACATCGCGGCGAGGCCGTAGCTATTGGAGGCGATGATCTGGTCGGGGCCGGGGCTTTCACCGGGCTGCACCAATTCATCCCCGGTGGCGAGGATCGCGATGATGGGTTTGCGGGTGACAGGCACCTGTGCCACGTTCATCGCAGCCAGCAGCGCCACATCGGCGGGGCGCAAAATGCGCGGGGCGGTTAGGTTTTCGCCTTTGGTGAAGTCTCCGCCAGCGGGGCGAATATTGTCTTTGTCGTCAATATGGTGGCCGAGGGTGATAAGGTCGCCGCGCCGGGTCACATCCTCTTGGATCACCACGAAATCGGCGCCCTCGGGCACAGGCGCGCCGGTGAAAATGCGCACGGCTTGTCCGGCTCGCAGCGTGCCCACGTAAGCATGGCCCGCCGCGGCTTCGCCGACAACTTTGAACATCGCATCCGGTTCGACTTCGGCGCGGCGCAGGGCGTAGCCGTCCATAGAGGAGGCGGCGAAAGGCGGCTGGCTGCGCTGCGCGCGCACGGGCTGCGACAAGACACGGCCATTGGCGCCGCGAAGGGCGACTTCTTCGGTTTTCAGAGGATCGACAAGGTTCAGGACGGCTTCCAAAGCCGCTTCGACGCTGATCATGTCGCCTCGTAACGGCCTGATTTACCGCCATCTTTCAGAACGACCCGCGTGCCGCCAATCTCCATCGCTTTATCCACCGCTTTGGCCATGTCATAGACGGTGAGGGCGGTGACGGAGGCCGCAGTGAGGGCCTCCATCTCAACCCCAGTTTGGCCAGTAGTTTTGACGGTGGCGAGAATACGGATGCCGGGCAGTGCGGTGTCGGGGGTCAGTTCGACGCTGACCTTGGTGATCGGCAGAGGGTGGCAAAGCGGGATCAGGTCTGCCGTCCGTTTGGCCGCCATAATCCCGGCAAGCCTTGCGACCCCAAGAACATCACCCTTCTTAGCGCGCCCTTCAGTAATGATATCAAGCGTTTCCGGCGTCATCTTGATGTAGCTTTCAGCCTTGGCTACCCGCGAAGTCACGGCTTTCTCCGAGACATCGACCATATGGGCGTCGCCCTCGGCGTCGAAATGGGTGAGCGCCATTACATCCCTCCGGGAACGAGCGGGTTTGCGAGCAGATCGCGGGTGGCCTGTTCGACATCTTGCTGGCGCATCAGGCTTTCGCCGATCAGAAAGCAGCGCGCGCCGTAGACAGCCATATCGGCGAGGTCTGCGGGGGTGTAGAGGCCGGATTCACAGACCAGCATACGGTCGTGAGGGACGGCCTCTGACAGTTGGCGCGTCACATCAAGAGAGGTCTCGAAGGTGTTGAGATTGCGGTTATTTATCCCGATCATGCGGCTGTTGAGCTTTTCGGCCCGGGCGAGTTCCTCCGCGTCATGAACCTCAATCAGCGCGTCCATGCCCCATTCATCTGCCGCTTGCTCAAGTTCCGCGGCCTGCGCGTCTGAGACGGAGGCCATGATGATCAGGATGCAGTCGGCACCAAGGCTGCGCGCTTCGGCGACCTGGTAGGGGTCGTAGAGGAAATCTTTGCGCAGTACCGGCAGATCGCATTCGGCGCGGGCCTCGACGAGGAATTCCTTCGCGCCTTGAAAACTCGGGGTGTCGGTAAGGACCGAGAGGCAGGTCGCGCCGCCCGCAGCATAGGCGCGGGCGAGGGCGGCGGGTTCGAAATCTTCGCGGATCAAACCTTTGGAGGGGCTGGCTTTTTTGATCTCGGCGATCAGGCCATAGCCTTCGCGGGAGGCTTTGTGCAAGCTCTGCGCGAAGGGGCGGACCGGCGGGGCGGCGCGGGCCGCAGCTTCGACCTCTGCCTGCGATTTTTCGGCCTTGGCAGCGGCAATTTCGTCCAGCTTGTAGGCTTTGATTTTTTCAAGAATTGTGGCGGTCATGGCTTCCTCACGGCTTTGTCCAATGTATGCCGGGCTTGCCTTGGCCCTGCAACCAGTCATTCACGCGGCTGAAGGGGCGTGAGCCGAAGAAGCCGCGCCTTGCTGACAGCGGTGAAGGGTGCGGCGTCTCTATCTTCAGGTTGCGCGCCGGATCGACCTCTGCCGCCGCCTTTTGCGCATGCGCCCCCCAAAGCAGGTAGGCGCGGGGGCGATCAGAAAGACGGTTGAGCACCTGAGCGGTTAACCTTTGCCATCCGAGCCTGGCGTGCCCATGTGCGCAGCCCGCCGGAACGGTCAGCACGCTGTTAAGCAGCAGAACCCCTTGATCGGCCCAGAACCGCAGGTCTGGGTCTTGCGGTGATGCGCCAAGATCGGCGTCTAACTCATTGAATATATTAACAAGGGAGCGGGGAATGGGGCGCACATCCGGCTCGGCCGAAAAGGCATAGCCATGGGCGTGGCCGGGTGTCGGATAGGGGTCTTGGCCAAGGATCACCACCTCCACAGCCGATGGTTGCAGATGCTCAAGTGCGGCGAATATCTGCGGGGCGGGCGGTAGGACCACCCTCGTATCCGCGGCAAGCTGTTCGGCGATACGCGGCCAATCCTCGGCAAAAAAGGGCAGCTCGGCCCATGCGCCAAGGGCGGTGAGGCTGGGTAGCGTCATGCCGACTGGCTGATCCGCGCCACTTTCTCGATCCGCTCACGCGCCGCGCCGCTGTCGATGCTTTCGCGGGCCATCTCGACGCCGGTTTTCAGATCCGGGGCCACATCGGCCACCACCAAAGCAGAGGCCGCGTTCAGCAACACCGCGTCGCGGTAGCCTGATGGAACTCCGTCAAGGAGCGCCTTGAAATGTTTGGTGTTTTCGGCGGGCTCACCCCCGGCGATGGCTTCGAACGGATGGACCGGCAGGCCCGCGTCTTCGGGGTGCAATTCGCGCAGGTTGACGACACCGTCTTCCAGTGCTGCGACCCAGCTGACACCGGTGATGGTCAGCTCATCCGTGCCATCGGAGCCATGCACCAGCCATGCTTTTTCCGAACCGAGCTGCTTGAGTGTCAGCGCCATCGGTTCAATCAGATCGCGGGTATAGGCGCCGGTCAGCTGCCGTTTGACCCCTGCCGGATTAGTCAGTGGCCCGAGGATGTTAAAAATCGTGCGGGTGCCAAGTTCGGACCGGGTCGGCATGACATGGGCGACGGCAGGGTGATGCATGGGCGCCATCATGAAACCGATGCCTGCCTCGGCCAATTCACGCTCGACCACCGCGGGGCCGACCATGACGTTGATCCCCAGTTGCGACAGCGCGTCGGAAGCGCCGGATTTCGAACTGAGGTTGCGGTTTCCATGTTTCGCCACGACAGCGCCTGCGCCTGCGGCCACGAAGGCGGCGGCGGTCGAGATGTTCAGCGTACCCTTGCCGTCACCGCCGGTGCCAACGATGTCGATCGCGCCTTCGGGCGCGCGGACGGCGTTGCATTTGCTGCGCATGACCTGCGCCGCGGCGGCATATTCGGTGACCGTTTCGCCGCGCGTGCGCAGCGCCATGAGGAACCCGCCGATCTGGCTGGGGGTCGCTTCGCCCTCGAACAGAATTTCAAAGGCTTCAACGGCCTGATCCGAGGTCAGCGGCCCGTTCGCGGCGGCATCAAGCAGGGGTTTCAGCGCGCTACTCATGCCGGGACCTTCATCTCGTTCAGGAAGTTTTGCAGCAGGGCGTGGCCATGCTCGGACCGGATCGATTCCGGGTGGAATTGCACGCCGTGCAGGGGCAACTCGCGGTGTTGTAGGCCCATGATGGTGCCGTCTTCAAGCGCTGCGGTAATCTCAAGGCAATCGGGCAGGCTCGCGCGTTCGACCACCAGCGAGTGATAGCGCGTGGCCCCGAAGGGCGCGGGGAGCCCGGCGAAAACGCCGCGCCCGTCGTGCTGCATCTGGCCCAGTTTACCATGCACGATATCATCCGCGCGCACGACCTTACCGCCGAAGGCTTGGCCCAAGGTCTGGTGGCCAAGGCAGACCCCCAGAAGCGGCACGCGCGCTGCGGCGGCGGCATGGGTCAGCTCTAGGCAAATTCCCGCTTGGTCGGGGTCGCAGGGGCCGGGAGACAGCAGGATACCGGCGGGGTTCATGGCCATCGCTTCGCCCACGCTGAGCGCGTCGTTGCGGTGCACCTGCACATCCGCCCCGAGGCTGCCCAGATAGTGGACCAAGTTATAGGTAAAGCTGTCGTAGTTATCGATGAGCAGCAGCACAGGCAGGCATTTCTTTGTATTAGGACTGGAGAAACCGCGCCGGAGCGCGGTATAGGTTTTCGCATACATGTTCAGGCTTGAACCCCATCGTCAAGAGTTTGGGGCAAGCCAATTGAGGGGAACGCCGGGCTTTCTGGCCATGGCGCAGACAGCAGGAGTAGCGCAGATGGCACGCGGAGTTCTGAGTGGGCTGATTTGGGGCGGTGTGGCAAGCATCGGTGTGGCCGGTGCGGTGTCGCTGATGATGCCTTTGCCGCTGCCGCCGCAGGTGGGCGATGCGCCCGGATCCGGCCCCGCCCCGGCGCGGATCAATGTGACGGACGCCGGCGAGCGGGCGCGAAGCCGCGATAGCGCGCCGGTGTTGAATGCCCCCGCGCCGCGCGCCGATGTGCCGCAGCAGGATAGCCTCGCCGCGCTCGACCCCGACACGCAGACCTCGGCCAGCTTGCCTGAGACCGGCGGTGCGGAGGGGCTCAGCACCCCCGCGGCCCCCGAGGGGCAGACGCCGATGTCCCCTGGCGCGGAAGAGCCTGTCATGCCCAATCCGCAGGCCACAGCGCCGGATGCGCCGCCCGCGGCGGATGAGCTTTCGATCAGCACCGAACCCGCGCAGCCGCCCGCGCCGGATGTGGCGGATATCGAAGGGGCATTTGACGCGCCACTGGGCATGGAAGCGCCGGAGGTCGAAGAGGAGGAGGCGATCACCCTGCCGGCGGAAGAGGTCGTGATCGGAGAGCCGGAGGTTGAAGCCGATGCGCTTGAAGACGCGCCTGACGGTGAGGCGGAGGCCGCTGAAGCTGACCTGTCTTCCCCGGTGCCTGAGCCGGAGAGCATCGAGGGGGCAAGCCCCGCGCCGCTGGAAGAGACGGAGGTTGCCGAAGCAACTCCAGAGCCCACTGAAACCGAAGCAGACAGCCGCCCGGCCATCGGCACGCCCGCGACCAGCCTGACCGAGCGAGATACAGGCGTCGTGATCAACCGCCCCGGCGCAGAGGTGGCGGCAGAACCCGCTGAAGCTGACGAAATCGTGAACGAAGACCCGCGCCCCGTGGTGGCCAACAGCCGCGCCGTGGACCTGCCCGAGGGCAAGCCGCTGATGAGCGTGGTGCTGATCGACGATGGTACCTCGGTCACCGCTGGCAGCGCCGGGTTGGCCGCATTGCGCAGCTTTCCCTATCCGCTGAGTTTCGCCGTCGACAGCACCCTGCCGGACGCCGCCGCGCGGGTGGAAACCTACCGCGAGGCTGGGTTCGAGGTTTTGGCCATGGTCGACCTGCCGCAGGGCGCGCAGCCAAGCGATGCCGAGACTACATTTGGCGCCACGCTCGACCAGATTGGCCCGGTGGTGGGGGTGTTAGAAGGCACGGAGAGCGGCTTCCAAGGCAGCCGCGCACTGGCCGATCAGGTGACCGATATCCTCGCGCAATCCGGCCACGGGCTGGTGACGCAGGACAAGGGGCTTAACACCATGCCCAAGCTGGCGCGCAAGGCGGGTGTGCCTGCCGATCCGGTGTTTCGTGACTTCGACAGCAAGGATCAATCGGCCCGGGTGATCCGGCGTTTTCTGGATCAAGCGGCCTTCAAAGCGGGGCAGGAGGGTGCTGTGATCATGCTGGGCCGCCTGCGCCCCGATACCGTCTCCGCCCTGTTGCTCTGGGGGCTGCAAGACCGCGCGAGCGACGTGGCTTTGGTCCCAATCTCGGCGGTGCTGCTGCGCGAGGAGTAGTGACCCCGCGCGGTGCGCGCCGTGGCGCTAGATGATCTCGTCCTCGTCGAAGAGCGGGTCTTCCTCCAACTGGCTGGCGAGTTCATCCACCGTCGCCTCCGCCGCGCGGGGGCTAAGTTTGGCAAGGTGAAAGACTGCATCCCCTTCGTTAACGATGGGCAGCATCGCCCGCCCGATGAGGATGCCGGGCGCATCGGCCAGAAGCTCGGCCTCCTCCTTGCCGAATGGGTCCGAGACGATGGCCAGAAGATCGCCCTCGGCGACGGTTTCCCCCTCGGCCCGGAAGGTGCGCAGCAGGCCGCCTGCGGGGGCGCGCAGCCAATGGGAAGCGGTGCAGATATAGGGCGCGCTGCGGGCGCGGGCGATGCCCTTGGCGGGCAGCATGTCTTGCCCGCGCATGACCCGCAAGATGCCCGCCAGACCCGCCCGCACGGCCATCTCGTCAAAGCGCAGCCCTTCGCCCGCCTCGTAGAGCAGGATCGGCGTGCCTTGTTTCGCGGCGACCGCGCGCAGCGATCCGTCGCGCAGGGGGGAGGTCAGCACCACCGGCGCGCCGAAATCCAGCGCCATTTTCTGGGTCACCTTATCCGCCGGAGAGACGCGCACCTGCGGCAGGTTCGTGCGGTGGATCGCCGCCGAATGCAGATCAATGCCGAAGTCGCAGCGCAGCACCACCTCTTGCAGAAAGATATGCGCCAGGCGCGCGCCGAGGCTGCCGGTAGGCGAGCCGGGGAAGCAGCGGTTCAGATCACGCCGGTCAGGCAGGTAGCGCGAGCGGTTCAGGAAGCCGAAGGAGTTCACGACAGGCACGACAATGAGCGTGCCGCGCAAGGCCGAAAGCTGCGGCGCGCGCAGCAGGCGGCGCAGGATCTCCACGCCGATCACCTCATCCCCATGCACCGCCGCTGAAACGAACAACGTCGGCCCGGGCCGTTTGCCGTGGAAGATTTCCAGCGACAGATGCACCGGCGTGTGGTCCGGCAGGATCGAAACGGGCAGATCAACGGCAAGGCTGCTGCCGGGGGCGACGGAATGCCCCGCGATCTGGAAAGGCGCGCGGGGGGCCATGGTCAGCCGTTGCCCTTGCCACCGAACCGCGACGCATCCGCAGCCGCGCGGCGGATTGCGCCGGATTTATGCACGGTTTCCATGAATTCGGCCTCGGGGTCGCTGTCATAGACCACGCCGCCGCCTGCTTGGATGTAGAGCGTCTCGTCTTTCACCACGGCGGTGCGCAAGGCGATACACATGTCCATGTCGCCGCCCGCGCTGAAATAGCCCACGCCGCCGCCATAGACGCCACGTTTCTCGGGCTCCAATTCGTCTATGATCTCCATCGCGCGGACCTTTGGCGCGCCCGAGACGGTGCCTGCGGGCATCCCGGCGAAGAAGGCGTCGAGCGCATCCTTGCCCTCTTTCAACTCACCCACCACGTTAGAGACGATGTGCATGACGTGGCTGTAGCGCTCGACGATGAACTCTTCCGTCGGGCGCACGCTGCCGATCTTGGCAACCCGGCCCACGTCGTTGCGGCCCAGATCCAGCAGCATCAGGTGTTCTGCCAACTCCTTGGGGTCGCTGAGCAAATCGGCTTCTAGCGCGCGATCTTCTTCCGGGGTCGCGCCGCGCTTGCGGGTGCCTGCGATGGGGCGAATGGTCACTTCGTTGCCGAAGACCCGGACGAGGATCTCGGGGCTGGCGCCCACCACATGGAAGCCGCCAAAGTTGAAATAGAACATGAAGGGCGAGGGGTTGGTGCGCCGCAGGCTGCGGTAGAGCGCGAAGGGCGGTTGGGTGAAACCTTGGGCCCACCGCTGGCTTGGCACCACCTGAAAGATGTCACCCGCCTTGATATAGTCGCGCGCCTTTTCCACGGCGGATTTATAGCCCTCGCGGGTGAAATTGCTGACCGGCTCCGGCGCGTCTTCGGCCTCTCCCAAATCGCGGGAGGTCTGGGGCATGGCGCGTTCCAGATCGCGCACGGCGTCCATCACTCGCTCGGCGGCTTGGGCATAGGCCGCGCGAGCGGTTTGACCTTCGGACACCCAAGCGGGGGAGACAATGGTGACCTCGCCTTTGACCCCGTCGAGCACAGCGACGACCGAAGGGCGCACCATCACGGCATCGGGCAGGCCCAGAGGGTCGGGGTTCACATTGGGCAGATGTTCCACCAGCCGGATCATGTCATAGCCGAGGTAGCCGAAAAGCCCGGCGGCGGCTTGCGGCAGATCGTCGGGCAGGGTGATCCGCGATTCCGCGATCACGTCGCGCAGACGGTCGAGCGGGTCACCGGGCATATCCTCAAAGGCATCGGCATCATAGCGCGCCGCACGGTTGAGTGCGGAGGTCTTGCCCCGGCAGCGCCAGATCAGATCGGGCTTCATGCCAATGATCGAATACCGCCCGCGCACATCGCCGCCGGTGACGGATTCCAGCACAAAAGCATTCTCCGCCGCGCCGGTGAGTTTCAACATCAAGGACACAGGCGTGTCGAGATCGGCGGCAAGGCGGGTGTAGACGATCTGATTCTCGCCCGCCTCATAGGCGCGGGCGAAACTATCGAAATCCGGGGTCAGGGCCATCAAAATTGCCTATCAGGGAAAGTTCACATGCACGGCATTGATCGCGCGCTGGTCGATCTGGGGATCGGCGTCGCGCATGACGGCATTGCTGTAGATATCGAAAAGACCTTGGGCCAGCGCCTGATCCAACTGCTGCGAAAGGCGGTCCATCAGCGCTTGGGTCTGGTCGTCTTCGCCCGCCGGTGTCACGGCATCAAGGCGCAGAACCACGACGCTATCGCCCGCAGGCAGGACGGCCACACCGCCTTCGTCGAGGTCAAAGACCTGATCCATGAAGTCGTCGGGCGTGCCGTCGACATAGGAGCTGCGGGTCAGGCCTTCGCCAAGCTGAGGCGAAAGACCGGCGGCCTCAAAACCCCCTTCTTCGGCCAGCGTCTCGGTCAGGCTCTCGGCCTTTTCGGTCAGCGCCTCGACAATTTGGGCGTTGCGCCATGCGGTCTCAACGGCGTCGCGGGCCTCTTCGAAAGGTTCGGGACGCGCCTCTTTGGTCTCATCCAGCCGCATGGCAAAGATGCCGCCGTCTTCGAGTTGATCGATCTGCGGGAAGTCATTCGCGCTCAGCCCCGCTGCGGCCTCGCGGAAGGCACCATAGGCGGCGATGCCCTCGCTGCTGTCTTGGGTCCAGTCGATGGTGCCAAGGCGCATCTTGGTCTCTTTGGCCAAGTCTTCGAGCGTGGCACCCCCGGCAAGCTGGTCGTCAATCTCTTGCGCGCGGGCTTCGACGGCACGGGTGGCGCGGGAGATGGCGAGGGTCTCTTCCAGCACGTCACGGGCCTCTTCGAAAGGCACATGCTGCGCGGGGAGGATGGCGTTTACGCGGAACAGGGCCGGCCCGAGCGAGCTGGCCAGCGGGCCTACGATATCACCGCTTTCGGCGGCAAAGACCGCATCGCCTGCATCATCAAGGTCGGATTTCGCGACATCGCCGAGATCGACATCCGCCAAGGCCAGGCCGCGCTCTTCGACCAGCGCCTCGAAAGTGGTGCCGTCGACCTCAAGCGCTGCGGCGGCGCGGTCTGCGGCCTCCTGATCGGCAAAGACCAGACGTTCGACCAAACGCCGCTCGGGCTGGTCGTATTCGTCGCTGCGGGCGTCATATTCGGCCCGCAGCTCTTCTTCGGGCACTTCGACTTCGTCCAGCAGGTCTTCGGGAGCGAGCCAAGCGTAGGTGATGCTTTTGCTGGCGGGCAGCATGAAGTCGTCGGTGTTGGCGTCGTAATAGGCGCGCAATTCGTCTTCGGTGGCGGCGGGCAGGGGCGCGTCGAGGTCATCCTCGCTCAGCCGGGCCCAAGTGAAGCTGCGCTCTTCGGCGACATAGTCGACCAGGGTGCGGGCATAGGTGTCGGGCATTGAGACGCCGCCCAGAATGGCGCGTTGGAGCAGGCCACGCGCGGCTTCTTCGCGGATCGAGCGTTCGAACTCGGCCTCGCTCATCCCGCTTTGCTGAAGGGCAAAGCGATAGCCTTCGCGGTCAAAGTTGCCGTCGATCCCTTGGAAGGCCGAGATTGCCACGATCTCATCGCGCAGGGTGGCGTCACCGATGGAGATGCCCATTTCGTCGGCTTCGTGGTCCAACGCGCGGTTGCGCACGATCCGTTGCAGCACGGCGCGGTCTAGCCCCATCTCTTGGGCGCGGGCGAAGGGCAGGCTCTCCCCCGTTTGCGCTTCGATCGCGCGGATTTCCTGCTGCAACTGGCGGGCATATTGATCGACCGAGATCGACTTGTCGCCGACGGTGCCGATGCTGCGCAGATTGCCACTGAGGTTGATCGCGCCAAAGCCGCCCAGACCCAAGATCAAAAGGGCCATCAAGGCCCAGACGGCGGTTTTCGAAAAGCTGAAGCCCTTTTTGGCCATGACACGGTCCCTCGTTGATTTCGGACCTGTCTATGCGTTGCGTGGCAGGGCTGCAAGCCTGTCGAAAAGCACCTTCAGACCGGCGGCGTCGAGGTTGGCAAAGGCGATGCGCAGCTGGCTTTCGCCGCGGGCGTCGCCCTCGGGCTGGAACATCGTGCCGGGCAGGCAGAGCACGCCAGCGTCGCGCACCAGATCGCGCGCCAGATCAGCCGAAGAGACGCTGAAAGGCTGGCGCATATAGGCGAAGTAGCCACCCAGCCCCAGAAGCTCCCAGCCCAGCGGTTCAAGCCGGGGCATCAGGTCGGCAATGGCGGCGCGGCGGGCGAGGATTTCCTCGCGTTCTTCGGCAAGCCATGCGCTGAGGTTCTGCATCCCCCAAAGCGCGCCGTGCTGGCCGATCTGCGCGGGGCAGATGGCGACAGTGTCGAGGAATTTCTCGACCTCGGCCAGCCGTGCGCGGCTGGCGATCAGCGCGCCGACGCGGTGGCCGGTCAGGCGGTAGGCCTTGGAGAAGGAATAGAGGTGGATGAGCGTGTCATGCCAATCGGGGTCGCGGAACAGCGCGTGTGGCGGGCCGGGGCGGCTGTGAAAATCGCGGTAGGTCTCGTCAAGGATAAACGCGATGCCGTGGCGGCGGGCCAGTTCGAAGAATTCCTGGACGAGGGCGGCGGGATACTCCACGCCGCCGGGATTGTTCGGCGTGACCAGCGCGATGGCACGGGTGCGCGGGGTGATGGATGCCCCGGCCTTCTCGGGGTCGGGCAGCATGTCGGCCTCGACGGGCAGTGGCACCGCGGTGACGCCGCTCATGTCAAGCCACATCTTGTGATTGAAGTACCAGGGCGTCGGGATGATGACCTCGTCACCCTCGCCGCAGAGCGTGGCGATGGCGGCGGCGAAAGCCTGGTTGCAGCCGGAGGTGATGCAGACCTGTTCGTCGGTCACCACGCCCGCGTATTTCTCTGCCGTCTGCCGCGCCAGTTCGGCGCGCAGCTCCGGCAGGCCCAGCACCGGCCCGTAGAGATGCGCCTCATCGTTGTTCAGCGTGACCTCGGCCATCGCCCGGCGCAGCCCTTCGGGGGGCGGATCGACGGGCGCGGCTTGGCTGACATTGATCAGCGGTCGGTCGGGCGGGAAGTCGACCCCGTCGAGCCAACGCCGCGCCTCCATCACCGGAGGAAAGAAAGTGGTGGCGGTGCGCGGAAGCGTCATGGGGGTATCCGGTCAGATAGAGGCAGGGCAGGTGGCGCGGGGCCGGTCAGTCCTTGCCGCGGTAGGGTTCGACGTATTGCAGGGCCATGTCCCACGGGAAGAAAATCCATGTGTCCTGACTTACGCCGGTGATGAAAGTATCGACCTGCGGCTCGCCCTCGGGCTTGGCATAGACGGTGGCGAAATGGGCCTGGGGGTAAAGTTCGCGCACCAGTTCGATGGTCTTGCCGCTGTCGACGAGGTCATCGACGATCAGGATGCCAGTGCCGTCGCCCATCATCTCGGCATCGGGGGATTTCAACACCTTCGCCTCGCGGCGTTGGTCGGCGGCGCCGCCGCCCGAGTGGTACGACATGACCGAGATCGTATCGACGGTGCGGATGTCGAGTTCGCGCGCGACGATCATCGCGGGCGCCATGCCGCCGCGGGTGATCGCCACCACCGCACGCCAAGCGCCATCGTCGGGGCCCAGACCATCCAGCCGCCAGGCCAGCGCGCGGCTGTCGCGGTGGATCTGATCCCAGGAGATGTGAAAGCCCTTTTCATGGGGCAGGCGCGAGGCGTCCTTGGATTTGGTCATGGTGGTCCTTTGCAGCAGCTGGCGCGGGCACCCGCGCGAATTAATTTGGGCGGCTTATTCCTTGGACATGTCGGGCGCGTCAACCGCCTTCATGCCGACGACGTGATAGCCCGCGTCCACATGCAGGTTCTCGCCCGTGGTGCCGCTGCCCAGATCCGACAGCAGGAACAGCGCGGCCTTGCCCACGTCCTCGGTGGTGACGTTGCGGCGCAGGGGCGAGTTATACTCGTTCCATTTCATGATGTAGCGGAAGTCGCCGATGCCGGAAGCCGCCAGCGTCTTGATCGGCCCCGCCGAGATCGCGTTGACGCGGATGCCGTCCTTGCCCAGATCTTCGGCGAGGTATTTTACGCTCGCTTCCAGCGCCGCCTTGGCCACGCCCATGACATTGTAATGCGGCATCACCTTCTCGGCGCCGTAGTAGGTGAGCGTCAGCGCGCTTGCCCCGGGCGACATCATCTTCTCGGCGCGCTGCATCACGGCGGTGAAGGAGTAGACGGAGATGTCCATCGACATGGCGAAATTGCCGCGGCTGGTGTCAACATAGCGGCCGCGCAGCTCGCCCTTGTCGGAAAAGCCGATGGCGTGCACGATGAAATCCAACTCACCCCAGCGTTCTTTCAGGCTCTCGAACAACGCATCAATCGACGCTTCATCGCCCACGTCGCAGGGCAGAACGATGTCGCTGCCAAGCTGCTCGGCCAGCGGGCCTACGCGTTTCTTCAGCGCTTCGCCTTGGTAGGAAAAAGCAAGCTCCGCCCCCGCATCGGCCAGTGCCTTGGCCACGCCCCATGCGATGGATTTGTCATTCGCCAGCCCCATGATGAGCCCGCGCTTGCCCTGCATCAGTTCGTTTCCCATTCCGCCGCCTTGTCTATGTTTTTGTCTATGTTCCGTTGAGGTTGTCTTGGTCTAGGCGATTGCAGCGCTACCATCAAGACTGCACAGGCGCCTTCACCCCCGAGAATTGCCATAAGATCGGCGGCTAACTGTCGGAAATCGGGTGAGGTTGTCCTTTGAGTTGCCGATTGTTAACAAATGCCATACCGAAGAGATCGGACCCCGGCGTAGAACCGGTGACAGGCAAAGCACTCTGAAGGAGATGCCGAATGGAGACGCGGACTGGTATTTTTGCGGGGGATGATCCCTTTGCAATTGCGCAGCGTTGGCTTTCCGAAGCAGAGGCGACCGAGCCTAATGATCCCAATGCCATCGCGCTCAGCACGGTAGATTCGCAAGGGCTGCCCAACGCCCGCATGGTGCTGCTAAAAGAGATCGAGCCGGAGGCTTTTGTCTTTTATACCAATTACGAAAGCCAGAAGGCGCAGGAACTTGACGTCGCGGGCAAGGCGGCCTTTGTCATGCATTGGAAATCCCTGCGCCGCCAGCTGCGGGTGCGCGGCTTGATCAGCCGAGAGGACGGGCCGCAGGCCGATGCCTATTACGCCTCGCGCTCGCTCAAAAGCCGTCTGGGGGCTTGGGCCTCGCGCCAATCGCAGCCGCTCTCGGGCCGAGGTGCGCTGATGGCCGAGGTGGCCAAGGTGACCGCGCAGAAGGGGGTGAACCCTGAGCGTCCCCCGTTCTGGGGCGGCTACCGGATCACCCCGCTGGAAATCGAATTCTGGGCCGATGGCGAGTTTCGCCTGCATGACCGTTTCCAATGGCGGCGCGCAGATGTCGCGGCACCCTGGGCCGTGACCCGGCTCAACCCCTGATCTGACGGCGCGATACCCCATGAAAGATGTGTCTGAAACCCAAGCGGAACCAGCGGCGATAGATGACCCTCTCGAAGGCGTGGTCAAATGGTTCGACCCGGTCAAGGGCTTCGGCTTTGTCGTTGCGGATGCGGGCGGGGCGGACATCCTGCTGCACGTCAATGTCCTGCGCAATTACGGCCAAAGCTCTGTCGCGGATGGAGCGCGGGTGGCGGTGCGCGTCCAACAGACCGAGCGCGGGGCGCAGGCGGTCGAAGTGCTTTCCGTAGAGGCGCCCAGTGAATTGCCCGCCGCCGTGGTGGAATTCGCCGGTTTCGACCCTGAGCAGCTGGCCACCGCCGAGTTTGAGCCCGCCCGTGTCAAATGGTTCGACAAGGCCAAGGGATTCGGGTTTGCAAATGTCTTTGGCTGCGCGGAAGATGTGTTTTTGCATATCGACGTGCTGCGCCAATCCGGACTTTGTGATTTGCAACCGGGCGAAGCACTTGCCATGCGTGTGATTGTTGGCGATCGGGGCCATCTGGCGGCGGAGGTAAGCTCATGGGACGCGGTGATAGACGGCTAAAGGTCGGGCGACTGGCAAGGTATATGTCAGGGGCGGCACTGGCTGGCCTGCTGCTGACCGGCGCGGCGGTGGCCGAGGTTTGCCGTATCGATTCTGTGACGCTCCGCGGGGAGTGGGGGAAGGCCCGCTTCTCTGTCGAAGTGGCCGATGACACGGCGGAACGCGCCAAGGGGCTGATGCACCGCCGTTCGCTGCCGCTGAGCGCGGGCATGCTCTTTATCTACGAAAGACCTCAGCCCCTGAATTTCTGGATGCGCAACACGTTGATCCCGCTGGACTTGCTGTTCATCGACGAAAGGGGTGTGGTGCAGAAGATTCATCACTCCGCCAAACCGCTTGACGAAACACCGATCCCGGGCGGCGACGATCTGCTGTCGGTGCTGGAGATTAACGGCGGCTTGTCAAAACGCCTCGGCATCACCGAAGGCAGCGAAATCCGCCATCCGGCCTTTGCCAGCAACGCTCCGGCTTGGCCCTGCTAAAGACTTCGCGGATTTTCCGATTTTAAGGTCAATCGGGGCTTTTCAATTGGCGGGCTTATGGCTAAAGAAGCCCCAGTCGGAGCGTGGCGCAGCCTGGTAGCGCACCTGTTTTGGGTACAGGGGGTCGGAGGTTCGAATCCTCTCGCTCCGACCACTTTCTTCTAACATCGCTGATGTAGCGCTTCCCGCTTTGGTTGAGGCGCGCCCGTTGTTCTATCCTCATTCTGCACAAGATATAGTAGCTACCGCCGCCGTATTGGCAGGTTTGCGCCTGTGCGCGCCAAGATCGTGATGATTCTGCCGCGGTTCTTGACGCGGACATGGGGCAGGGGGCTTGGGCCGGGTGATCGTGGCACAGGGTTCACTTGCGGCGGCCTGTCGCCCGGCGGGTGGTCTTGGGCTGTGGATGAATTCAACCAATCTCTCAAACACCTCCGCTAACCCGGCCCCGGCAATGGATTATTTCAAAGCCGCCCACCAATCGGGCTTGCGGGTATCTTTGGGGATATCCTGAGGCTGAATCACTGGGGTAGGGCGCGGGGCAAATCGGGGGGCTTCGGTCAACTACCCGCCCCGAAATAATTCCGAAAAAAACCGTTGACCAATTAGTGCGATCTACGTCAGTTTGTGGGGGTCAAGTAAAGCGCCACAATATGTTGTGGTTAACGCAACGGGGCGCTTCGGCGGCGGGGACAGAGTATAGAACCAGCGTTTTAATCGTTTTCGGGCCGCTTGCGTCAGCAGGTGGCGCGGGGAAGCTTTGTTCAAACTGCCAGCAATAGGGGTGAGACGGCCTGCCGTGGGCATGTCGGCTCAGGATTTTGAGAGTTTGAAAAAGGGCAGCGACGATGAAGATTGAACGGAATTTCACCAAGGCCGGGCAGGATGCCTATGCGGATTTGGACTTTGTCACCACGGTGTCAGAGATCCGCAACCCTGACGGTTCGGTGGTGTTCAAGCTCGACAACGTCGAAGTGCCCAAATCCTGGAGCCAGGTCGCCAGCGACGTGATCGCTCAGAAGTATTTCCGCAAGGCAGGCGTGCCCAGCAAGACCCGCAAGGTCAAGGAAAAGGACGTGCCCGAGTTCCTGTGGCGCTCCGAGCCCGCCGAGGGTGCCGAGATGGGCGGTGAGACTTCCTCCAAGCAGGTCTTCGACCGTCTGGCGGGCGCTTGGGCCTATTGGGGCTGGAAGGGCGGCTATTTCACCACCGAGGAAGACGCCCGCGCCTATTACGACGAGATGCGCCACATGCTCGCCAGCCAGCGCGCGGCCCCCAACAGCCCGCAGTGGTTCAACACCGGTCTGCACTGGGCCTATGGCATCGACGGTCCGGCGCAGGGGCATTACTACGTCGACTACAAGACTGGCAAACTGACCCGGTCGAAATCCTCTTATGAGCACCCGCAGCCGCATGCCTGCTTTATCCAGTCCGTCGGCGACGATCTGGTGGGCGATGGCGGCATCATGGACCTTTGGGTCCGCGAGGCGCGTCTGTTCAAATACGGCTCGGGCACGGGCACCAACTTTTCATCGCTCCGTGGAGAGGGCGAGAAGCTGTCGGGCGGCGGCAAGTCGTCGGGTTTGATGGGGTTCCTCAAGATCGGGGACCGTGCAGCCGGCGCCATCAAATCCGGCGGCACCACCCGCCGGGCGGCCAAGATGGTGATCGTCGACGCCGACCACCCCGATATCGAGGATTTCATCAACTGGAAGGTGCTCGAAGAGCAGAAGGTGGCCTCCATCGTCGCCGGCTCCAAGATGCACGAGCAGAAGCTCAACCTTTTGTTCGACGCGATCAAGACATGGGACGGGGCCGAGGCGGATGCCTATGACCCCGCCAAGAACGCCGCGCTGAAACAGGCGATCCGCGAGGCCAAGAAGGTCGCGATCCCCGAGACCTACGTCAAGCGCGTGCTGGACTACGCCAAGCAGGGCCACACCGGCATCGAGTTCCCGACCTATGACACCGACTGGGATTCTGAGGCCTACAACTCCGTCTCCGGCCAGAACTCCAACAACTCGATCCGCGTCACCAACGCCTTTCTGAAGGCCGTGGAGAAGGATGCCGACTGGGAGCTGATCAGCCGCACCGAGAACCGGGTTGTTAAGACCGTCCGCGCCCGTGACCTCTGGGATCAGGTCGGCCACGCCGCTTGGGCCTGCGCCGATCCGGGCATCCAATACCACGACACCGTGAACGACTGGCACACCTGTCCCGAAGACGGCGCGATCCGCGGCTCGAACCCCTGTTCGGAGTACATGTTCCTCGACGACACGGCCTGCAATCTGGCTTCGATGAACCTGCTGACCTTCCTCAAGGACGGTGTCTTTCAGGTCGAGGACTACATGCACGCCTCGCGCCTGTGGACCGTGACACTGGAAATCAGCGTGATGATGGCGCAGTTCCCCTCCAAGGAAATCGCGCAGCGGTCTTATGACTTCCGCACGCTGGGTCTGGGCTATGCCAATATCGGGGGCTTGCTGATGAACATGGGCTATTCCTATGACAGCGACGAAGGCCGCGCTTTGGGCGGTGCCCTGACCGCGATCATGACCGGCGTCGCCTATGCGACCTCCGCCGAGATGGCGGGCGAATTAGGCGCTTTCCCGGGCTATGCCAAGAACGCCGAACACATGCTCCGCATCATCCGCAACCACCGCACCGCGGCCCATGGCAAGGCCGACGGCTATGAGCAGCTGTCGGTCAAGCCGGTCCCGCTGGATCACGCCAACTGCCCGCAGGCGGGGCTGGTCGACATCGCCAAATCCTGCTGGGACGAGGCGCTGAAACTGGGCGAAGCCCATGGCTACCGCAACGCGCAGACCTCCGTCATCGCGCCCACCGGCACCATCGGTCTGGTGATGGACTGCGATACCACCGGCATCGAGCCCGACTTCGCGCTGGTGAAGTTCAAGAAGCTCGCCGGGGGTGGATACTTCAAGATCATCAACCAATCCGTGCCTGCCGCGCTGGAAAAGCTCGGCTACGGGTCGGCCCAGATCGAAGAGATCGTCAGCTACGCCGTCGGCCACGGCACCATCGGCAATGCGCCCGCGATCAACCACACCACGCTGGCAGGGCACGGCTTTGGCGCCAATGAATTGGCCAAGATCGACGCCGCGCTAAAGCAGGCCTTCGACATCCGCTTTGTCTTCAACCAATGGACGTTGGGCGAAGCTTTCTGCACGCAGGTGCTGGGCATTCCGACCGAAAAGCTGAACGACCCGACCTTTGATCTGCTCCGCTCCCTCGGTTTCAGCAAGGCCGATATCGAAGCGGCCAATGACCACGTCTGCGGGACCATGACGCTCGAAGGCGCGCCGCATCTGCGCGAGGCGCATTACGGCATCTTCGACTGCGCCAACCCCTGCGGCAAGAAGGGCAAACGCTATCTCTCGGTCAACAGCCACATCCACATGATGGCGGCGGCGCAGAGCTTCATCTCGGGGGCGATCTCTAAGACGATCAACATGCCCAATGACGCGACGATCGAGGATTGCCAGAAGGCTTATGAACTCAGCTGGTCCTTGGGGATCAAGGCCAACGCGCTCTATCGCGATGGTTCGAAACTGAGCCAACCACTGGCCGCGGCCCTCGTGGAGGACGACGAAGACGCCGCCGAGACGCTGGAAAGCGGCAACACCCATGAGAAAGCCGCCGTGTTGGCCGAAAAGATCGTCGAGAAGGTGATCGTCAAGGAGATCATCAAGTCGCACCGCGAGAAGATGCCGCAGCGCCGCAAGGGCTATACCCAGAAGGCCAACGTGGGCGGTCACAAAGTTTATCTGCGCACCGGCGAATATGAGGACGGCAAGCTGGGCGAGATCTTCATCGACATGCACAAGGAAGGCGCGGGCTTCCGGGCGATGATGAACAACTTCGCCATCGCGGTCTCGGTCGGTCTGCAATACGGCGTGCCGCTGGAGGAATTCGTTGACGCCTTCACCTTCACCAAGTTCGAACCGGCGGGCATGGTGCAGGGCAACGACAGCATCAAACAGGCGACCTCGATCCTCGACTATGTGTTCCGTGAATTGGCGGTGAGCTACCTCGACCGCACCGATCTGGCGCATGTGAAGCCCGAGGGCGCGACCTTTGACGATCTGGGCCGGGGCGAGGAAGAGAACCTCTCGAACGTCAGCGAGTTGAGCGAAGGGGCCGCGAATAAATCGTTGGAAGTGCTGAAGCAAATCAGCTCCACCGGCTATCTGCGCAACCGGCTGCCGCAAGAGTTGGTTGTGCTGCAAGGCGGGCAAAACGTCGAAACAAGCTCCGCCTACGCAGCCCAAGTCAGCAATGGCGATATGGCGGTCGCGGTGCAGCCCGCAGCTCCGGCCGCGACCGGCGCGGTAAGTCTCGATGCGCGGGCCAAGGCCAAGATGCAGGGCTATGAGGGCGAAGCCTGTGGTGAATGTGGCAACTACACATTGGTTCGCAACGGCACCTGCATGAAGTGCAACACCTGCGGCGGCACTTCGGGCTGTAGCTGATAAGATGTATCCCGAAAGGGGCGCGCAGGGGCAGGGCCAAAAGGCCCGCCCCGACGAAGTCGGCGTGTAGCTCTACCAAAGCGTTAATTTCCGCGTCCTCGTCAAAACTGCGTTAACCAAAATTAAACCAGTCTCTCCCTATCAAGGTCATGAAAGGGAGAATTTGATGAAACGTCTTGTTATATTGGGATTTCTCACCGGATCGCTGGCGGGCTGTGTGGAGCCTCCGGCCTCACCGATGGAGGCCGCGGCGCGCAAAGCGGCGGCGGCGGAGTTGACGGCGAAACAATGTGCGGGTTTTGCGGGCGGCTATGAAAGCGTGCGCAAGCTGCGGCATGACGCGAACCAGAATATTGCCACCGCGCGGCGGCTTGGGGCGACGGATGCCACCATCGCCAAGGCGCGGGCGGATGTGCGCATGGCCTTTGATATGCAGGTCGCTTTCTCGACCCCGCAGCAGGCCTGCAACATGATGGTGGGCGAATTGGCTTGGGCCACGGGGTGAGGACGTCTAGCGATGCGCCACGTCGAGCCAGATCGGCAAATGGTCCGAGGCGCGGCGGGTCTGGGCTGTCTCGATCACACCGCCTTGGCGCACGGTAAGATGTTGGTCCAAGGCGATGCGATCTAGGAAGGCCACGGGCATCCGCGCGTGATAGCTCTTGCCCGGCGCATGAATGGTGAACCGTTTCGCCAAACGCCCGAGACCCACCTTTTGCGACCATTCGTTCAGGTCGCCCGCGATCAGCGTCGGGCAGGCGGCGCAGGCGTCGAGATGGGCGATCATGGCGCTCAGCTGCTCCTTGCGCGACGGACGCAGCAGGCCGAGATGCGAGGCGATCACGCGCAATTGCCGCGCGCCGAGATGCAGGTCGGCCACCATGGCGCCGCGCGGCTCCACCCCCGGCAGGGTCAGATGCGCCACCCGGTCGATCTTGGCCGAGGGGCGGACCAGAACGGCATTGCCATGCCAGCCGATGCTCACGTCGCTCGGCGTGGGCACAGGGCGCAGGCCCGTCACCTCTTCGACCCGGTCGAGAGGCAGGGCCGAAGGGCGGGGGGCACGGCGGCGGTCGGCCTCTTGCAGCACCACCACATCGGCATGCAGGCTGCGGATGATCCGCATGATCCGCTCGGGATCGCGGCGCCGGTCGGTGCCCATGGCCTTGCGGATATTATAGCTGACGATGCGCAGCGATTGCGGGGCGACGGCGGGGATCATAGGACGGGCGCTCCCAGACGAAACAGCCCTTCGGCCACCTTGCGGAACATCCCGCTAGGCGGTCTTTCCATGGCGCAATGCTCCGAGAGATGTTCGAACCAGTCATGCAGCTTTGCGACCGAGGCCGCGTCATAGACAAAGAGCGTGACCTCGAAATTCAGCAGCATGCTGCGCACGTCGAAATTGGCCGTGCCGACCAGCCCCATGTCGTCGATGATCCCGGCTTTGGCGTGGATCATGCCAGGCTGGTAATAGAGCACATGGCCGCCCGCCTCATGCAGATCGCGCAGATAGGCACCCCGCGCAAAATCGGCCATCCGTTGGTTTGAGCGTTCGGGGACCAGAACCCGCACATCCACACCCCGCCGGGCCGCAGTGGTCAAAGCCGAACCGAGCGCCTCGGTCGGGACGAAATAGGGGGTCACCAGCCAAATCCGTGCCTCGGCCAGATGTATTGCGCGGATCAGACCATCATGCAGCGGGTCTTCGGCGATGTCGGGGCCGGAGGGCACGAGCTGCACTGTCGCTGTCCCGCCCGTATGGGCCGCGACCGAGGGGGCCGGGTCCAAAGCCTCCCCACTGGCGACGCCCCAGTCTGAGCGGAACACATCGCCGAAACTCTGCACCGCGCGGCCTTCGAGCAGAAAGGCCAGATCGGTCCAGCCATCCTCCAAGGCCGCAGGTCCGAGGTAATGCGCGCCGATGTTCATGCCCCCGGAAAAGACCCGTGCATCATCGGCGATGATCATTTTGCGGTGGTTGCGCAGGTTCAGATGGCCCGAGCCCGGGAGTTGCAACAGCGGAGAGTAGAAGCGCACATCGCCACCCGCGTCGCACAGGCGGCGCAGGGCGGCTGTCGGGCCGCGCAGGGTGCCCAAACGGTCCATCAGCAGCCGAACCTTCACGCCCGCCTTGGCCCGTTCGGTTAGCGCGTCGACGAAAATGCGCCCGGTGTCGTCATTGGCTACGATGTAAAAGAGCACGTCGAGCCGTTTCTCGGCCCCTTGGATCAGTGCCATGACCGCTTCATGGGCCGCCGTGGGGTCGCCCAAGAGCCGCAGGTCTTGGCCATGGACAGCGGCGGGCAGGCCGAAATACTGCATCGTCGCGTCAAGCGTATGCACAGGGCGGGGCGGCGGGCCGCCGGTATCGCCTTTCAGAAAATGCACCGGCGTGTAGCGCGAGGATTGTTTGCGAAAGCCGAGCGCCAGAAACAGCGGCACCGCAACCCAGGGCAGCACGATGATGAACAACAGCCAAGCGGCGGTGGATTGCGGCGTGCGGCGTTGTTGCAAGATCACGATTGCCGCCAGCAGCGTCAGGATCACGATAATGACGACTTCCAGATGGGTGGTGATCCAAGACATGGGGTGGGGCCTGCTCCTTCTTGCTGACAATACGAGCAGATAACGCGTTCAGTGGTGACAGCAAGCCTCGGACGGGGTCTACCGTGAGGGAATGGTGCGGGGTCGGGGGCGTTTTAGCGGTTTTCGATCGGGGAGCCTCTTTCGCGCGGTTGTCTCTGGGTCGTTTCTCTGGCGGAACTTTCGCTGCGGTGAGGGCAGACATGGCCGGGAATTCGTGTTGCGGCATCAACTCTCTGATTTAACGAGGCAAAATGCATCTGCGCAGCGCCTAATTCGACACATGATACATAACTTAAGCGGCCCCTAGCCGAGGGTGTGTTGCAAATGTGCGACAATCAGCGCATCGCAATTCTGTGATGTGAAAAACCTGAAACCCAATCCTAAATGGGGCGTTGCGTGAGTGACCCTGCGGCGAGGATCGCGGGGTCACCTGTATTTAAGGAGCAGAACATGAAACGCACGACAACAATCGCCAGCATCGCCCTGATCGCATCCAGCGCCTTCGCGGGTGCAGCAGCAGCCGGTTCGCTGGAAGACACCACCGTTGAAGCACCGGTTTTCACACCGGCGCCGACACCCGTGGCCGTTGATGGCGACTGGACAGGCTTCTACACCGGTCTTCAGGTCGGCCAGACCGACGTCGACAGCGACAGCGGCAACCTTGACGGCGACGACACGTCCTACGGTTTCCACGCCGGTTACGACTATGACTTCGGCAAATTCGTTCTGGGTGGCGAACTTGACTACGACAAGACCGACATCGATCTGGGCAACGGCGCAGGCGATGTGGACTCCGTGGCACGCGCCAAGGTCAAGGCTGGCTACGACTTCGGCAAGACACTTGTCTATGCAACAGCCGGTGCAGCCCGTGCCGACACAAGCGTTGGCGATGAAACCGGCCCCTTCGCCGGTCTGGGCGTCACCTATAAAGTGACTGACCGCTACACCGTTGGTGGCGAAGTGCTGCAGCACAAATTCGATGACGTAGGCGGCACAGGCGAAGATCTGGACGCGACCACGATCTCCCTGCGCGGCTCCATGCGCTTCTGATCTGTCTTGGCGGCATGACCCGCTTTGATGAAGGGCCGGCTTCCGAAAGGAGGCCGGTCTTTTTTTGTTTACGCGGCGCGGCTGGCGCGCCCTTCGGCAAAGCGGCAGAGGTCGCGCAGGGCCGCCTCAAACGCGCTGTTTTCGATCGTCATGGCCACGCGCACATGGCCCGCCGCCGCCGCGCCGAAACTCTCGCCCGGCATCACTGCAATATGCTGATCTTCCAGCAGGGCATCGGCGAATTCGCTGCCGCTGAGGCCCGTGGCGCGGATATCCAGCATCAGATACATCGCCCCTTGCGAGGGCACTGAACGCACCACGTTCTGAGTGCTCAAGACCCGCTGCGCCAGCGCGCGGCGGCGGGCGAAGGGGGCGCTGATTTCCTCTTCGAAAGCGGCACCTTGGGCGAGGGCATAGTCGCTCGCGTCCTGAATGAAGCCCGGCACGCCGTAGTTAGTATGGGTGGCAAGGTCGATCAGGTCGGCAATGATGTCTTCAGGCCCGATAATCCAGCCACAGCGGCTGCCGGTCATCGCGTGGGATTTCGACATGGAGCCGATGACCAGCGTTCGCTCCTCCATGCCGGGCAGGGCGCGAGGGCTGAGATGTGCGCCCTCCCAAATCTGCGTGTCATAGACCTCATCCGAGACGAGCCAAAGGTCGTGATCATGGCAGACCTGTGCGATCTCTTCCAAGGTTTCGCGGCCATAGATCACGCCGGTCGGGTTGTTGGGCGTGTTGATCAACAGCGCTTTTGCGCCCTCGGCGGCGGCCGTCAGATCCGCCCTGCGGGGCAGGAACCCGTGATCGGCCCGTGCTTCGACCGCCACGGCCCGTGCCCCGGCAGCACGCAGGGTGCCGGGGTAGGTGGCATAATAGGGGTCGATGTAGAGCGCCGCATCGCCGGGGTCGCAGACCGCCATGAACGCCGCGAATAGCCCCGCTTGCCCGCCCGGGGTGACCACCACATTGTCGCGCATCGTTGGCACGCCGGTCCGCTCTTCGGCACGTTTCGCAATCCGGTCGCGCAGGGCATCGGTGCCCGGCACGGCGGCATAGCCGGTATGGCCGCCGAGCGCGCTGCGGTGCATCTCTTGCAGGATCGGGGCGGCGGTGCGGATGTCATGCTCGCCGATGGTAAGCTCGGTCACCGGCACCCCCGCCGCGATCATGGCGCGCGATTTGTGAAACACTTCCCAACCGTCGGACCCTCCGGCCAGAACCCCTTTGATGCGCGATGATCTATCCATGATGCCTCCGAAATTCTCCGCACAAGGGGGCAGAGCCTTGGGGCTTTGTCAATCCGCGCCGGCAAGGCGGAAGGCAGGGTTGCATAAAACTTAACCGGACAAGGGGCTTGGCGCAGGGCGGCGCGCTTGCTACAACCCGGTCATGAACACCGCAACGCTCATTATTTGCTGCATTACCCGCTGAGACATCCTCGCGGGCCGCTGTTCACGTCATTCCCATTCTGACAAAACTATGCCAAGCCCGCGTCACACCCGCGCAAGGACGCCTGCCCATGACCCGTGACCTGACGATCAAGCTGCACAACACCGCCACCCGCAAGAAAGAGGATTTCACCCCGATCGATGCGCAGAATGTGCGGATGTATGTCTGCGGCCCCACCGTCTATGACCGGGCGCATCTGGGCAACGCACGGCCTGTGATCGTTTTCGATGTGCTCTACCGCTTGCTGCGCCATGTCTATGGGCCGCAGCATGTGACTTACGTGCGCAATTTCACCGACGTGGACGACAAGATCAATGCCCGCGCCGCTGAGAGCGGGCGCAGCATTGGAGAGATCACCGCCGAGACGACGCAGTGGTATCTGGACGACATGGCCGCCGTGGGCGCCTTGGAGCCCGATCACATGCCTCGCGCGACACAGTATATCCCCCAGATGGTCGCGATGATCCGCGGGCTGATGGAGGAGGGCTATGCCTATGAGGCCGAGGGCCATGTGCTGTTCCGGGTGCGCAAATATGCCGAATATGGCGCGCTTTCGGGCCGGTCGGTCGACGATATGATTGCTGGTGCAAGGGTCGAGGTGGCGCCTTATAAAGAAGACCCGATGGATTTCGTGCTGTGGAAGCCTTCGGACGAAGACACCCCCGGCTGGGATTCCCCATGGGGTGAGGGGCGTCCGGGCTGGCATATCGAATGTTCCGCCATGGCGCATGACCTGTTGGGGGAGCGTTTCGACATCCACGGCGGCGGCATCGACCTGCAATTCCCGCATCATGAGAATGAGATCGCCCAGTCGAAATGCGCGGGCCACGGGTTCGCCAACTACTGGCTACACAATGAGATGTTGCAGGTCGAGGGCAAGAAAATGTCCAAGTCCTTGGGCAACTTCTTTACCGTCCGCGATTTGCTGGACCAAGGCGTGCCGGGGGAGGTCATCCGTTTCGTGATGCTCTCGACCCATTACCGCAAGCCGATGGACTGGACCGAAAAGAAGCGTGAGGAAGCCGAAAAGACCCTGCGCAAATGGTATCTTCAGGCGGCGGAGGCCGAGGCCGCGACGCCCGGGCCCGAACTGGTGGCGCTATTGGCCGATGATCTCAACACCCACGGCGCTTTGACCGAATGCCACCGGCTGTCCAACGCAGGTGATACGGCAGGCTTGCGCGGGGCGCTGTCGCTTTTGGGGCTGCTGGACGAACTGATCCCCGAATGGGCCGCGGTTCAGGCGCTGGATCTGACCGATATCGAAGCCTTCCTCGGCGATGCCCGCGCCACTGCGATGGAGACCAAGGATTTCGCCGAGGTGGACCGGATCAAGAAAGCGCTGACCTCGGTCGGGATCGAGGTGCAGATGAGCAAGGATGGGGTAAAGCTGACGCCGCCGCCGGGCTTTGATCGGAGCCAGTTGGAGGGGTTGTTGTGATGTGTCGCCGTCCCAAGAACGGCGTTCGACCGCGGGCGGAAGCGAAGCGCCCGCCCATGGGGGCGGTCGGGCGCTGTTCGTGCCGAGGGCACGAACGGGAGTGTGACGCGGAAGGAGGCAATCTCCCATGACCCGCGCGCGCCTCACCCTCTACGACACCACCCTGCGTGACGGGCAGCAAACCCAAGGCGTGCAGTTCTCCACCGATGAGAAACGCCAGATCGCCAGCGCGCTCGACGCGCTTGGCGTGGATTACATCGAAGGCGGCTGGCCCGGCGCCAACCCGACCGACAGCGCTTTTTTCGACGCCGCGCCGCCGACGCAGGCAAGGCTCACCGCCTTTGGCATGACCAAACGCGCGGGCATGTCGGCTGAGAATGACGACGTGCTGGCCGCCGTGCTCAACGCGGGCACCAAATCCGTCTGCATCGTCGGCAAGACCCATGACTTCCACGTCAAAACCGCCCTCGGCATCACGCTGGCCGAGAACACCGACAACATCGCCAAATCCGTCGCCCATCTTGTCGCCCAAGGGCGCGAGGCGCTCTTCGACGCCGAGCATTTCTTTGACGGTTACAAGGCCAATCCAGACTACGCGCTGGAAGCGATCCGCGTAGCCTATAACGCGGGCGCGCGTTGGATCGTGCTTTGCGACACCAATGGTGGCACGCTGCCCGATGAGATTGGCCGCATCACCCGCGCCGTGATCGCGGCAGGCATCCCGGGGGATCATCTGGGCATTCACACCCACGACGACACCGAAAACGCCGTCGCCTGCACGCTGGCCGCCGTCGACGCGGGCGCGCGGCAGATCCAAGGCACGCTCAACGGGCTGGGGGAGCGTTGTGGCAACGCCAATCTTACCACCCTGATCCCGATCCTGCTGCTGAAAGAGCCCTATGCCAGCCGCTATGAGATCGGGGTGAGCCCCGAGGCGCTGCGCGGGCTCACGCGCACCAGCCGGATGCTGGATGAGATCCTCAACCGCGTGCCGATGAAACAGGCGGGTTTCGTCGGGTCTTCGGCCTTTGCGCATAAGGCGGGGCTGCATGCCAGTGCCATCGCCAAAGACCCCAGCACCTATGAGCATATCGACCCCGCGCTGGTCGGCAATACGCGCGTCATTCCGATGTCGAACCAAGCCGGGCAATCCAACTTGCGCAAACGGCTGAGCGATGCGGGCCTCTCGGTCGCCAAGGGCGACCCTGCGCTTGGCCGGATTTTGGAAGTGGTCAAAGATCGCGAGGCGCAGGGCTATGCCTATGACACCGCGCAGGCGAGCTTTGAGCTGCTGGCCCGCGACGTGATGGGCCAATTGCCGCATCTGTTCAAGGTCGAGCGCTACCGCGTCACCGTCGAACGACGCCGCAATGCCGAAGGCCGGATGGTCAGCCTTTCCGAAGCGGTCGTGGTCATTGATGTGGATGGGGAAAAACGGCTCTCGGTCTCGGAATCGCTGGACGAGGATGGCGCGGACCGTGGCCCGGTTAACGCGCTGTCCAAGGCGCTGGCCAAGGACTTGGGCAAATACAGCAGCCTGTTGGATGACATGCGTCTGGTTGACTTCAAGGTGCGCATCACCCAAGGCGGCACCGAAGCCACCACCCGCGTCATCATCGACAGCGAAGACGGGCAGGGACGGCGCTGGTCCACCGTAGGCGTCAGCGCCAACATACTCGACGCCTCATTCGAAGCGCTGCTTGATGCGATACGTTGGAAATTGATCCGGGACCGCGCCCAATGACAGATGATATGACCGCCTTTTTCACTCTCCATCGTGATCTGCCGCGCGAAGGGCCGGGGGAGCCTGCGGATGTGAGCTGGGCCGTGGAACAGGTCGATCTGCCCGCGCGGGCCGAGATTGCCGATGTGGCCTGCGGCCCCGGCAGCGACATCGGCGCCCTGCGCGCGGCGATCCCGCAGGGCCATGTGACGGCCCTCGATCAAACTGCGCATTTCGTCGACACCGCGCGGGGCCGTTTCGTGGCCGATGGCAATGTCACCCTGCTGCGCGCGGATATGGCCGCGATCGCCAATGACTATGATCTAATTTGGTGCGCCGGTGCGGTCTATTTCCTCGGTGTGACCGAGGCGCTGACCCGTTGGCGCAAATCGCTGCGGGTGGGCGGGGTTGTGGCATTCTCCGAACCCTGCTGGCTGACGGATAGCCCGTCGGAAGAGGCCCGCGCGCAATGGGCGGACTACCCCGCGATGAGCGACGCAAACGGCATTGCCGAGCGGGTCCGCGCGGCGGGCTATGAGGTCGTGGCGACCCGTGTCCTGTCGGATGAAGCTTGGGAGAATTACTACACCCCCCTGGAGGCGCGGATTGAAAAGCTGCGCCCGGGTGCGGATGATGATTTGGCTCAAATGCTCGACGCCGCCGAGGCGGAGATCGCCTGTTGGCGCGCGCATCGGGATGAGTTCGGCTATCTTCTGACGGTGGCACGCCCCACATGACCTTCGACGCTGATCTAAACGCCTGCGCCGCCATGGTAGAGCGCGCCGACCCTTGGCGCTTTCGCGCCGCCATGGCCGCCCCCGTCGAGACGCGCAAGCTGCTCTTCCCGCTCTACGCCTTCAACGTCGAAGTTGCCCGCGCCCCATGGGTCACGCAAGAGACGATGATCGCCGAGATGCGCCTGCAATGGTGGCGCGACGCGCTGGAAGAGGTCGCCAAGGGCGGCCCCGTCAGGCGGCATGAGGTAACCACGCCGCTGGCCCGTGCGATTGCGCCACAGGATGCCGAACTGCTCGATGAACTCGTCGCCGCGCGGCGATGGGACATCTACAAAGACCCCTTTGAGGATGCCGCGCATTTCGAGCGCTACATCGACCAGACCGCAGGCCATCTGATGTGGGTCGCCGCCCGCCGCCTTGGGGCGACGGATGAAGCGGTGGTGCGCGATGCGGCCTACGCCACTGGCATCGCCGCATGGCTTTGCGCCATTCCGAACTTGGAAGAGGCAGGCCGCGTGCCGCTGCTGGATGGTACGGCAGAGGGGGTCTCGGCCCTTGCCAAGGGGGCGCTCGACCGGCTGAAATCGGCGCGTGCCAATCGAGGCAGGATCCCCAAAGCCGCGCGCGCGGCGCTGCTGCCTGCCGCCCATGCGGGTCCGGTGTTGCGGGCCGCGGTGGATGCGCCGGAAAAGGTCTCACAAGCTGCGCTGCCTGACCCGCGCCGCCATTTCGCGCTGCGGGCCTTGGTGTCGCGCTGGTAGGCGCTTAGCTCAGCTGCGTCTCCTTGCGGCTGCGCAGCACCAGCCAGATCAGCGACCCGCCCGCGAGCACTAAGAAGGGCACCATGGCAAGGTTCACCGCCGCCCAGCCTTCCTGCGCCGTGCCGCCCGAACAGTTCATCAGCCCGCCCGAGGCCAGCGAGGCTACGGTCACGCCGCCGAACACCAGCAGGTCATTCAAGCCCTGCATCCGCCCGCGCTCATGCGGCTCATGCGCGCCCGCAAGCATGGTGGTGGCCCCGATAAAGCCAAAGTTCCAGCCCAATCCAAGCAGGATCAGCGCGACAAAGAAGTTGCCCAGTTCCACCCCCTGAAGCGCGACCAGCCCGGCGGCGGCAAGGATCGCGATGCCGAGGCCCATGATCCGCTCAACCCCGAAACGGTTGATCAGATGGCCGGTAAAGAACGAAGGCGCGAACATCGCCAGCACATGGCCGGTGACCACATAGCCCGCGCTGTCTTGGCTATAGCCGCAGCCGACGACAGCCAGCGGGGTCGAGGTCATCACAAGGTTCATCAAGGCATAGGACACCATGGCACAGATCACCGCGACGGCGATGCGCGGCGTGGTCAAAAGCTCCCACCGGCTGCGGCCCTTGGGCGCGTCATGGGCCGGGATCGGCGGTTTCGGAATGTCGATGAAGAGAAACAACAGCGCCCCGATGAGGTTAACCGCCACCACGGCCATATAGGTGCCAAGGAAGGGCACCACGAGGCTCATCGACGTGGCCGTGGCAAGCTGCGGCCCGATGGTGGCCGAGACAAGTCCGCCTGCCATGACATAGGAAATCGCCTTGGGCCGGAAATCATCCGAGGCGGTATCGGCGGCGGCGAAACGGTAGAAGCCCTGCGCCGACATATAGATGCCCGTCAGAAGCGACCCCAGCAAAAAGACTGGGAAAGACGCGAGATAAAGCCCGTAGGCCGCGACCGCACCGCCCAAGGCACCGCCCGCCGCGCCCAGAAAGAACCCCGCCCGGCGGCCATAGCGCTGCATGATGGCCGAGACCGGCGTGGCCGAGAGCATGGAGCCCAGAACGATCATCGAGATCGGCAGGGTGGCAAGACAGACGTTCGTCGCAAGCGACTGCCCGGCAAGACCGCCGACAAGGAAAATCATCGGCATCTGCGCACCGAGAAAGGCCTGTGCTGCCACCAGCACCGCTACGTTGCGCCGCGCGCGTCTGTCGTCGATCATGTCTGAATTCCTCACTTCCCGCCAAGGGGTAGCCCTGCCCTTGGGTAAGGGCAAGCCCGGCATCGGTTTTTGCGCCGCCGATCCCGCTTGCGCCCGGCGGCAAGCTCGCCGATGATCGCGCCGATGACCGCCCCCGATCGCCCTTCGCTGACCCTTCTTCTGCTCGCTGGCACCGCCGAAGCGCGGCAGCTTGCACGCGCCTTGACGCAGGCCGGGCACCGGGTCACCGCTTGGCTGACGGAGCCGCCGCGCGGCGGCAATCCGATGCCGATGGCCTTTGAGATGCGCGATGCCGGGGATGCCGCGGCGCTGCGGCGCGATATGGCGGGCTTCGACGCGGTGCTCGATCTCAGCCACGGGTTCGATGCGGGGCTGAGCCACGCAGGCTATGCCGCCGCCACGTCTTTGGGCAAACCCTTCGTCAGCTTTTCGCGGCCCCTCTGGCCGCTGGACAACCCGCTGCTGCAATCGGTGCCGGATGTCGCGGCCGCCGCCCGCGCCGTACCGCTCGCCGCCCGCGTCTTTGCCGCGACCGGTTGGGCCAGCCTGCCAGCGTTCCAACCGTTCAAGGGCGCGCGCCTCATGCTGCGGCAGACGAGCCGCCATGACCGCGCCGCGCCCTATGACTTTGTAGATCTGATCTTTGGCGAGCCGCCGTTCACCGTTGAGAGTGAAACGGCATTGTTCCGCGACCTCGGCGTCGACCTGCTGATTTGCCGCAACCTCGGCGGGCAGGCCAGCCGCCCGAAAGTCGACGCTGCCCTGTCGCTCGGCCTGCCGGTGATCCTGATCGACAGACCGCCACTGCCAGAGGGCGCGCCCTGTCTGGCCGATCTCGACGCGATGCTCGATTGGGTGGCACAGCTATGAGCCTCGCGCCCCCGATCACCTGCGACGCCGATGTGGCCGAAGGCGCGGCATGGCTGGCCGAACGGGAGCCGCGTTTCGCCATGGCGCTGGCCCAGACCGGCCCGCTGCCTCTGCGCCTGCGCCCACCCGGTTTCGCGGGGCTGCTCGACATCATTGTGGGGCAGCAGGTGAGCGTGGCCTCGGCGCGGGCGATCTATACGCGGCTTGTCGCGGCGGGGTTGGATCGGCCCGAAATCGTCCTGCGCGCCGGTGACGACGGCCTGCGTGCTGCGGGGCTGAGCCGCCCCAAGGCGCGCTATGTGCTGGCTTTGGCGGAACGCGATTTCGACTTCGACGCGCTGCACGGGCTGCCCGATGACGCGGCCATCGCCGCGCTGGTCGACATGCCGGGGATCGGGCCATGGACGGCGCAGATCTATGTGATGTTCTGCCTTGGCCGCCGCGATATCTTTCCCAGCGGCGACCTTGCGCTGCAAGAGGCGGCGCGGGGGCTGTTCGATCTGCCTGCCCGTCCCAGCCCGAAAGACCTCTCCGCGATGGCCGCCGCATGGTCACCTTGGCGGTCGGTTGCGGCGCGGCTGCTCTTTGCCTACTACCGGGTGTTGAAACAAAAGGAAGGATTGTCATGACACGGGTTTTGAACGCCGAGCGCCGCGCGCCGGTCTCTGGCACCACACGGTCGGTGGTGGTGTTCCTGCATGGCTATGGCGCGAATGGCGCTGACTTGCTGGGCCTTGCCGATCCGCTGAGCGAGCATTTGCCCGACACGCTTTTCGTCGCTCCCGACGCGCCCGAGGCCTGCGCCGGTGCGCCGATGGGCTATCAGTGGTTCCCGATCCCATGGATCGACGGGTCGTCCGAAGAGGAATCGATGCGCGGGATGATGAGCGCGGTCGAAGACCTCGATGCCTTCCTCGATGCGCTGATGGTCGACGAAGACGTGCTGCCCGAACAGGTCGTGCTCTTCGGCTTTTCCCAAGGCACGATGATGTCGCTGCATGTGGCCCCACGGCGCGAAGATGCCGTGGCGGGGATCGTGGCCTTCTCGGGCCGTCTGCTCAACCCCGAAGCGCTGGCCGAAGAGGCGCAGGTGAAACCGCCGGTGCTGCTGGTTCATGGGGATGCCGATGACGTGGTGCCGCCGCAATCCTTGCCGCAGGCCGCCGAAGCGCTGCAAGAGGCGGGGTGGCAAGACGTTTACGCCCATGTGATGAAGGGCACCGGCCATGGCATCGCGCCCGATGGGCTGAGCGTGGCGCTGGCCTTCATGCGCGACAAACTGGGGCTTTAACCCTTCATCTCGTCCCAAAGCCAGGGTTCGGCGAACTCAACCGAATTGCCAGCGGGGTCGCGCACATAGAGCGAGCGCGCCCCGTTGGGCCAATCAAAACTGGTGTCGGTCTCGACCCCGGCGGCCTGCAGCCGCGTCTCCATTGTGGCGATCTCATCGCGTTTCATCGCAAAGCAGACATGCCCCGGGCCGCGCGCGCCATGGGGCGGCACAGGCATTTTCGGATTGCCGGGCGGCTGCGCCGTGGCGGTCGGGTTGAAGACCAGCAAGACCGAGGGCCCGAGCGCAAAGAACATATGCCGACCCGGCACCTCCTGAAACAGTTTCAGCCCCAGAATGTCGCGGTAAAACCCCCGCGCCGCGTCCAGATCATCGACATAGACGGCGGCTTCGAGCAGGGATTGCGGGGCGGGCGCATCGGGGAGGGGGCTTTTCGACATGCCACAAGGTTAACAAACTCTGCCCATCTGTCACGCCTCTGTCGTAATCTTTGGTCAAAACCGGCGACATCTAGTGGTTCACCTTTGTCTTGCCAGAGCGAAACCGCGAGATATAGTGACTAAAACGGGCAGAGGACGCGACCAGATGGACGGCGATTTCAGGACCGAATTTACCCGCCAACCGGCGGCGCTCAAACACCACCCCGCGCTGGTGCTCAACGCGGATTACCGACCTTTATCCTATTACCCGCTGTCGCTCTGGCCATGGCAGGAGGCGGTAAAGGCCAAATGGCTCGACCGGGTCGAGATCGTCGCCGAATATGACGAGGTGGTGCGCAGCCCCTCTACGGTGATCAGGATCCCCTCGGTTGTCGTTCTCAAAGACTATGTCAAACCTCAAAAGCGCGTGGCCTTCACGCGCTTTAATTTATTTCTGAGGGATGAATTCCGCTGCCAATACTGCGGCGCGAAGGGCGATCTGACCTTTGACCATGTGGTGCCGCGCGCTGCCGGTGGGGTGACAAGCTGGCAAAACGTGGTCGCCGCCTGTAGCCCTTGCAACCTGCGCAAAGGCTCGCGGCCCCTGCACCGCACGGGGCTTGCCCTGCGCAAACCGCCGCGGCAACCCGCCGCAGAAGAACTGCGCAACATGGGCCGCAAATTCCCGCCCGGCCATCTGCATGAAAGCTGGATGGATTTCCTCTATTGGGATGCCGAACTGGAGGCCTGACCTCAGATATCCAGTTCGACCCAGATGGGCACGTGATCCGACGGCTTATCGCGCCCGCGCACGTCGCGGTCGATCTGGCAATCGCGCAGCCGGTCGGCCACGGTGGGCGACAATAGGAAGTGGTCGATGCGGATGCCGTTGTTGCGGTTCCACGCCCCGGCCTGATAATCCCAGAAGGAGTAATGCCCCGGCCCTTGGGTGCGCGCCCGGAAGGCGTCCGTAAGGCCAAGGTTCACCAGCCGCCGCCACGCGGCGCGGGACTCGGGGCGGAAGAGGGCATCTTCGCGCCAGCTGTCGGGTTTGGCGGCGTCTTCGGCCTGCGGGATGATGTTGTAATCCCCCGCCATAAGGAACGGCGTTTCCTCGGCCAGCAGCGTTTCGGCACGGGCTTGCAGCCGCGCCATCCATGCGAGTTTATAGTCATATTTCGGCCCCGGCGCCGGGTTGCCATTGGGCAGGTAGAGCCCGCAGACCCGCAGCGCCATATCGTCGCCCACAACCGTCGCTTCGATCCAGCGGGCCTGATCATCGGCATCATCGCCCGGCAGGCCGCGGGTCACATCCTCAAGCGGGAGTTTCGACAGGATCGCCACGCCGTTAAAGGATTTCTGCCCGTGGGTTTCGACGTTATAGCCGCGCTCTTCGAGCATTTCGCGGGGGAAGGCCTCATCCACTGACTTAATCTCTTGCAGCACGACAACGTCCGGCTGCGCCTCGTCTAGCCAATCGGGAAGGGCCGCCGCACGGGCCTTGATACCGTTGATGTTGAAACTCGCGATCTTCATATCCGGCCCTCTTTCGACGTCCGACTGCTATCGCGCAATTGGCGTCGCGGAGCAAGGGGAAGGCTTGCGCGCTTAAGGTGATTCTCGGGTCAGATTTCTCGCTATTTTAGAAAGTCCGCGAGGCGGTTGCCCGTATTGTCTCGATCCTGCCCTGTGGGCGGCATTTCTTTTTCTCCACAGGGCGCAAGAGAATTCGAGAATTCAGGCGAAACTGCGGCGCGACCTGAATGTGGATAAATCTTTCAGTACAATGTGTTAGCCGAAAAATGCTTGGATTGACACGCTTAACGTGCGTCAGTCGAAGAACTACATCTTTAAATTGCAAAGCCCTCTGAAAAGGACCATACTATGACTGCTATTTTTGCACGCGACTTCGCCCCCGTATCAGCCCCTCAGACAGAGGACAATCCCATGGCGCTTGGCGCCGGTGTTGGCCTTTTCACCACCGGCCTCACCCGTGGGGGCGGTGACATGTTGTTGGGCGAAGGGGTCGAGATCTTCACCACTGGGCTACAGCAGGACGGCAGCAGCATCACGCAAGGCGGCGGGGTCGGCCTGTTCACCACTGGCCTCGCCCCGGCTGAGGTGCTGCCCTTCAGCGGCTGAAGCCCTTTCAAGCGGGCGGCTTTGTCGCCCGCCGTTCCCCCTGTCGGAGGCCATGCGATGACCAATGTTGTTCTGCTCAAACCTGACGAAAGCCAAGACCCGACCGTGCAAACGGCCCGGCTGATCCGAGCCTTTGCAGAGGGGCGTCGCACGCAGGGGGATGTTTTTTGGCTGAAGGAAAACGCCGAACTGCTCGGGGCGCTGGCGAGCACGGGGGCCACGCTTAACACTGCGGCGCTTCAGCCACTCGCGGCCTTCCATCGAGGCTGCCGGAACCTGCTGCGCGATTTTCCGCAGTATTACCGTTTCATCCTGTCGATCTGCCTCGATCTCGAAGACCTCGGACTGCCACAGCACCAGGGCGCGGCCCTTTGCGCCAAGGTTGCGCGGGCAGGGTTGGAGGGGGCGGAACTGTCGGATCTACAACGGGCCGAGGCGCGCCGTCTGCTGCGTCGCCGGGGCGTCGGGCCACGGGTGGAGGATGGGGCGCTCGGTCAACGGTTGCGCGATTTTATCGCCCGCAGTGCCACCTTCGCCATGCCCAATCGGAAGGCGGCCTATGAGTTGACCCATATCGTTTTCTACCTGTCGGACTATGGCCGCCAGCCCCCAGACCTGCCGGAGGCCGCGCTGAAAAGCCTGCATTTCACGGGGCTGCTGGCTTTTCTCGATCAAGATATGGACCTGCTGGCCGAGGTCTGCGCCGCGCTGTGTTTTGCCGGGCAGGCCCCCATCCCCCTGTGGGAGGATGCCCTTGCCGCCAGCCACCGTGTCATGAGGGTCTACGCCGACGTAGGCGCGCCTTTGCAGGATGATTACCACGAATGGCTCGTCACTGGCTGGGCCATGCAAATTGCGGGCCGCCCGATGCGATCCACCGATATCCCAAAAGGCGCATTGCGTTTTCACAAAGGCCGAAAGGGGGTAGGGGCCCTGCGCCCCTTGGCGGCTTGCCTCAACGACATGGGGGCGAACCGCCGGGCTGACTGGGGGCATATGCGCCCGCATGTGCTGTCGTATCTTTGCGCGGAAAGCCACGCGACCCTGCTGCGCGCCGAACGCGCCGGGCCTTATTTCGACGAATTCTTCGACGGGTTTGCCCGGGCGCGCGGTTAAACGCGCACGACAGACTTACATGGAAAAGGACGTGCCGCAGCCGCAGGCCGCCGTCGCATTGGGGTTCTCGATGGTGAAGCGCGCGCCGATCAACTCTTCGGTGAAATCGATCACGGCGTCGGCCAGAAACGGCAGGGAGACGCTATCGACCACCACCTTCTGACCGCTGCCTTCGAGAATGAGATCATCTTCGGCGGGCTCGTCCAGCGCGATTTCGTATTGAAAGCCCGAGCAGCCGCCGCCTTCGACAGCGATGCGCAGGGCCTTGCCTTCGTCTGCGGCCCCGATCTCGGCGAGGCGTTCAAAGGCGCGGGGGGTGACTTTGGGGGGCAGGTTCATCTGCGGGCTCCGATGCATCGGTTTTCTTTCGCGTTCCTCTAACATATAGAAAGCACAAGGACAGGTCACAAGGACCGCGAGAGAGGACCAGCCGTGATGCGCGCAGAATTCGCCTCTGATCCGGACACCGCCAAGGGACGGTTGGTGCCGGAAGAGGAAAGCACTTTTCGCTCCTGTTATCAGCGGGATCGGGACCGGATCATTCATGCCTCTGCCTTTCGGCGGCTCAAGCACAAGACGCAGGTCTTTGTGGAGCATGAGGGCGACTATTTCCGCACCCGTCTGACCCATTCGATTGAGGTGGCGCAGGTCGCGCGGACCATCGCAGGCGCGCTGCGTCTGAATGGCGAGCTGACCGAGGCGGTGGCGCTGGCCCATGATCTGGGCCACACGCCCTTTGGCCACACCGGCGAAGATGCGCTGCACAAGCTGATGGAACCCTACGGTGGCTTCGATCACAACGCGCAGGCGATCAAGATCGTCACCACGCTGGAGCGGCACTATGCCGAATTCGACGGGCTGAACCTGACGTGGGACACGCTGGAAGGCATCGCGAAACACAACGGGCCAGTGACGGGCGAGGTGCCCCATGCGCTGGCCGATTACGACGCGCGGCACGATCTGGAACTGCACACCCATGCCAGCGCCGAGGCGCAGGTCGCCGCGCTCTCCGATGACATCGCCTATAACAACCACGACCTGCACGACGGTCTGCGCGCAGGGCTGTTTACCGAAAGTGAGATTGCCGAACTGCCCATGGTCGGCCCCGCCTATGCCGAGGTTGACCGGCTCTACCCCGAGACCGACCGCTACCGCCGCCGTCATGAGGCGCTGCGGCGGGTCTTTGGGGTGATGGTCGGCGATGTGATCGAAACCTCGGCCAAACTGCTGAAAGACTCGGGGGCGAAATCCCCTGACGACATCCGCAATCTGGGCCGCCCGGTGATCCGTTTCTCAGACCCGGTCTGGCAAGACCTGCGCGAGATCCGCAAGTTTCTTTTCACCCGCATGTATCGCGCCCCCTCGGTGATGGAGAATCGCGAGAAGGTGACCAAGGTGGTCGAGGACCTGTTCCCGCTGTTCCTGTCCCAGCCCAGCCTCTTGCCGCGCCATTGGGCGGCGGCGATCGAGGCGGCAGAGGATGAAACCGCGCTGGCGCGGATGGTGTCTGATTACATTGCGGGCATGACCGACCGTTTCGCCTTGCAAGAACACGCGCGTCTCTTCGACAGCGACCTGCGCAGCTTCCGCTAGGCTTCGCGGCATGGTAGTCTTCTTTTGATGATCCATAGGTGAGATGACATGATACAAACCCCCGTTCTGCCGGAAAGTCTGGCCGGTGACGCGACATTCGCGATCCTCTCGGCGGGGCAAGCGCCGGGGCCTGCGGTGGCCAAACGCGCGGCAGAACTGGGGGCGGAAGTCGTGGCGATGGACCGCGACCCTACGGTCCTGGCGCGGTTGATTAGCCAATCGACAGAACGTGTCGAAGCGCTGGCGCTGGCCGGCGATCTTGTCGCGCGGTTTGAGCCGTTGCACCGCAATTGGGGCGGCACGCCGCTGCATATGGTGCTAAACCTGATGCCGCTCGACCCCGACGATTGCTGCAAAGGCACGGATGCGCAGATCCGCGGGCTTTCAGCCATGATGCGTGCCTTGGGCCGGGGTCTGGTGGCCGGGCAGGGGGCGGTGGTGACTGTTCTTTCGCGGCCAAGCCAACCATTGGCGCTGGCCGGGCATGCCATGATCGGTGCGTTTGAAGCGGCCAATGCCGCGCTCGACAAGGTGTTCGGGCCGCGGGGGCTGCATTTCCACCTCATCACCGTGCCCGAGGGGCAGGCAGAGCTTGCAGCGGAAAGCGCGCTGTTCCTCGGCTCCGAGGCGGGTCGACGGCTCCGATCTGGGCGTTTGGACCTCGGCTGAACGCGCCGCTTCAAACGCCACTCCCCATCTTGGGCCGCGACGGCCCGACGCTTGATTGACTGCACCCCCGCACATGATAAACGGGCGGGGAACAAGGATACCCGACATGAACCTATTTGCCGAAATTCGCCATCTCATCATTGCGACGCTGGAACAGATGGTCGCGCAGGAAGCCCTGCCTGCGACCCTGAACTTTGACCCGATCACCGCTGAGCCGCCGCGTGACGCGGCCCATGGCGACATGGCCACCAATGCCGCGATGGTGCTGGCCAAACCTGCGGGCATGAAGCCGCGCGACATCGCCGAAGCACTGGCCGCGCAATTGCAAAACGATCCGCGCATCACCTCCGCCGAAGTGGCGGGGCCGGGCTTCATCAACCTGCGCCTTGCGCCTTCGGTCTGGCAGAACGTGGCCCGTCAGGTGCTGAACCAAGGCACCGACTTTGGCCGCGCGATCCTTGGCGCCGGTCAGCGGGTGAACGTCGAATATGTCTCGGCCAATCCGACGGGGCCGCTGCATGTGGGCCACACCCGTGGCGCGGTCTTTGGTGATGCGCTGGCGAGCCTGCTGGACTTCGCGGGCTATGACGTGACGCGGGAATACTACATCAACGACGGCGGTGCGCAGGTCGATGTGCTCGCCCGTTCGGTCTATCTGCGCTACCTTGAAGCCAATGGCAAAGAGGTGGCCTTCCCCGATGGCACCTATCCCGGCGACTACCTGATCCCGCTGGGCGAGGCGCTGGCCAAGATGTACGGCGACAAGCTGGTCGACCAGCCGGAAAGCGAATGGCTGGACGATATCCGCGAATTCGCAACCGACGCGATGATGAACCTCATTCGCGACGATCTGGCGGCACTGGGTGTCGAGATGGACGTGTTCTATAGCGAAAAATCGCTCTATGGCACGGGTCAGATCGAAGCGGCCATCGCCTCGCTAGAAGCCAAAGGGTTGATCTACGAAGGCGTGTTGGAGCCGCCGAAGGGTAAGAAGCCCGACGATTGGGAACCGCGCGAACAGACCCTGTTCAAATCTACCGAACATGGCGACGATGTCGACCGCCCGGTCAAGAAGTCCGACGGGTCTTGGACCTATTTCGCCCCCGACATCGCCTATCACTATGACAAGGTTAGCCGTGATTTCGACATGCTGATCGATGTCTTTGGCGCGGATCATGGCGGCTATGTCAAACGGATGAAGGCGGCGGTTTCGGCGCTGAGCGACGGGCATGTACCGCTCGACATCAAGCTGACGCAGTTGGTGAAGCTTTTCAAAAACGGCGAGCCGTTCAAGATGTCCAAACGGGCAGGGACTTTCGTGACCCTGCGCGATGTGGTGGATCAGGTCGGCCCGGATGTGACGCGCTTTGTCATGCTGACGCGCAAGAACGACGCGATGCTCGACTTCGATTTCGACAAGGTGTTGGAGCAAAGCCGCGAGAACCCGGTCTTTTACGTGCAATACGCCCATGCGCGTGTCGCGTCGATCCTGCGCAAAGCCGAAGAGGCGGGGATCGAGGTGGCGGATGCCACGCTGCTGGACGCGGACCTGTCCAAGCTCGACCACGAGGCCGAGATTGGCCTGCTGCGCAAGCTTGCCGAATGGCCCCGTTTGGTCGAGACCGCCGCGCGCAGCAATGAGCCGCACCGGGTGGCCTTCTACCTCTATGAATTGGCCTCCGACTTCCACAGCCTCTACCACTTGGGCCGGTCCGAAGACGGCTTGCGTGCGTTGCAAGAAGGGGACGCGGCCACGTCGCAGGCAAAAATCGCGCTGTCGCGTGCCGTTGCGATTGTAATTGCGGCGGGTCTTGGTATTCTCGGGGTCACACCGGCGCAAGAGATGCGGTAACCGCACCAGCGCGCCGAAAACAGGCAACCCCATGACCAGACCCGCGTGGCGATGTATCACGCCGGGCAAAGAGGCAGAGATGGCAGATTTCACGTCTTCCCCGACGACGGCGGGCTATGCGCCCGATTCCGCGCATAGCTACGCAGTGGGCAGCGCGCCCAAGACCCTGACAACGCTCACAAATATTGCGGGCGCGGTGGTTTCCTTGGCGCTTGTGGCGGGAATCGGTGTCTGGGGCTACAAACTGCTTGTCCGCGACGTGACCGGCATCCCGGTGGTCCGCGCGATCGAAGGCGAGATGCGCGTGCGCCCCGAAGAGCCGGGCGGTGAATTGGCCCGTCATCAGGGGCTTTCGGTCAATGTGGTCGCCGCCGAAGGCAGCGCCGGGCGCCCGGCGGATGAGCTGCGTCTCGCGCCGCGCCAGATCGAATTGCAAGACGAAGACCAGCCTGTCAAAGTGGCAATGGTTGCCGCGAAGACACAGGGTACGGCGACGCCAGCCGTGGCGCGTGAGGATGACGGCGACCTGATCGACGCCTCCGAAGCGATCCGCTCGGGCAATGTGCAAGACCTCGTGGCGCAATTGACCAATGGCGTGGCACCGCTCACCGGTGAGGAGGCCGCCGCTGGCGATCCTGTCGATGCCGCCGTGGCGATGGCGCTGGCCGATACATCCGTGCAGCCCAAGGTGGTCAAGGCCGTGCTGAACGCGCCCGGCGTGCGCAACTCCCTGCGCCCGCGCCGCCGCCCGGCGGGCGGTGCCATTGTGACACCCGCCGCCGTGCAACCTAATCCAGTGGCCGCGGCCACCCAAGAAGTCGATCCCGCATCGCTGCCCGCTGGCACCCGCATGGCCCAGCTTGGCGCCTTTGACAGCCCCGAGGTGGCGCGCGAACAATGGGACCGTTTGCAGGGCCGTTTCGGTGCCTATCTCGAAGGCAAGAGCCGCGTCGTGCAAAAGGCCACCAGCGGCGGGCGGGTATTCTACCGCCTGCGCGCCATGGGCTTTAACGACATCGCCGATGCGCGCCGCTTCTGCTCGGCCCTCGTGGCCGAAAACGCGGATTGCATCCCGGTGGTGATGCGCTGATGCCCCCCTTCGGGGCCACGATCCTCGACGCGACGGGCCATCGGCTCAGCGTCGAGGAAAAGGCGTTCTTTCGGGACGTGCGGCCCTTTGGCTTTATCCTATTCGCCCGCAACATCGACAGCCCCGACCAGCTCCGCGCGCTCTGCGAAGAGATGCGCGAGGCGGCGGGGCATGATGCCGTCATCACCATCGACCAAGAGGGCGGCCGCGTGCAACGCATGCGCGCGCCCCAATGGCGGGATTGGATGCCGCCGATGGACATCGCCGCCCGCGCCGGCGATCAAGCGCGCCAAGCCTTCCACTTGATGTACCGGATCATCGCCCATGAGCTGCACAGTGTCGGGATCGACAGCAATTGCGCGCCACTGATCGATGTGGCCGGGCCGGACACCCACCGTTTTCTGCGCAATCGCTGCTACGGTGAAACGCCGGGGCAGGTGGCCGAGATTGGCCGCGCCGTGGCGGATGCGCTGCTGGCCGGAGGGGTCTTGCCGGTGATGAAGCACATGCCGGGCCATGGCCGCGCGACGCTTGACAGCCACCACGATCTGCCCCGGGTAGCGGCCCGCCGGATCGATCTGGAAGCGGTCGATTTCGCCCCCTTCCGCAGCCTCCGCGACCTGCCGATGGGGATGACCGCGCATCTGGTCTATGACGCGCTGGACAATGCCCCGGCGACCCTGTCGCCCGAGGTGATGCGGCTGATCCGCGAAGAGATCGGCTTCGACAACCTCGTGATGACCGACGACATTTCGATGAAAGCGCTGCAAATGACCCCGGCGGAAAGCACCCGCGCCGCCATCGCGGCGGGCTGTGACGTGGCACTTTTCTGCAACGGGCCGCTCGAAGAGCGCCGCGCCGTGGCCGAAGCCGCGGGCGAGATGACCCCCGCCGCCCAGACCCGCGCCCTGCGCGCGATGGATGCGCGGCAAACCCCCGATGACGTTGACATCGACGCCCTCAGCGCCCAGCTTGAGACGCTTCTGGGCGGGATATTGCATGGCTGACACGACATTTCAGGAAGACCGGGCCGGGGCTGGCAGCACCGTGGCCGACCGGCTGGCCGCCGAAGCCTTCATCATCGATGTCGAAGGCTATGAAGGGCCGCTTGATCTGCTGCTGTCGCTGAGCCGGACGCAAAAGGTCGATCTGCGCAAGATCTCGGTGCTGCAACTGGCGCGGCAGTATCTGGCTTTTGTTGAGCGTGCCAAGGAGCTGCGGCTGGAACTGGCGGCGGATTACCTCGTCATGGCGGCGTGGTTGGCTTTCCTGAAGTCGCGTCTTCTGCTGCCCCCGGACCCGACCGAAGAGGGCCCATCGGGCGAGGAAATGGCCGCGCATCTGGCCTTCCAACTGGAACGTTTGCAAGCCATGCGCGACGCCGCCGCGCGTCTGATGGCGCGGGATCAGCTTGGCCGGGACTTCTTTGCCCGCGGCCAGACCCAAGAGATCACCAGCGTCAAAAAGGTCACTTATACCGCGACCCTGTTGGACCTGATGCAGGGCTATGCGCGCACCCGCACGCGTGAGGATTTCCGCCCCTTCGTGATGGACCGCGACAAGGTCTTCACCATGGAAGAGGCGCTGGACCGCATGCGCGGGCTGATCGGCTATGCGGGCGATTGGGGCGATCTGAACAGCTACCTGCCCGAGGGCTGGGAGAGCGACCCAGAACGCCGCCGCTCGGCCACGGCGGCGACCTTTGCCGCCTCTTTGCAACTGGTCAAAGAGGGGCATATGGAGATCCGGCAAAAAGAGATTTTCGCCCCCATCCAACTGCGCAAGAAGGATTGATGCGTGTCGGAAGAGATTGAAACCAAAGAAAAGAAACTGTTCGACGCGCCCTCGCTCGCCGAGCAGGAGCGTATGATCGAAGCCGTGCTTTTCGCCAGTTCCGAGCCGATCACCCTGCGCGAACTCGAAGAGCGTTTGCCGCGCGGCTCAGACGTGGGCGAGGCGATGGCCTTCCTGCGGCACCGGTATCAGGGGCGCGGCGTGCAGGTGATGAAAGTTGGCGATGCCTATGCCTTTCGCACCGCGCCCGACCTTGGTTTCCTGATGCATAAGGAAACGGTCGAGACCCGTAAGCTCAGCCGCGCGGCGATCGAGACTTTGGCGATCATCGCCTATCACCAGCCCGTCACCCGCGCCGAGATCGAAGAGATTCGCGGCGTATCGGTGTCGCGGGGCACGGTGGATCAGTTGCTTGAGATGGAGTGGATCCGCTTTGGCCGCCGCAAGATGACCCCGGGCCGTCCAGTAACCTTTGTCGTCACGCAGGAGTTTTTGGATCACTTCGGTTTGGAAAGCGCGCGGGACCTGCCGGGGCTGAAAGAGCTGCGCTCTGCCGGGTTGTTGGAGAACCGTCCGCCCGCCGGTCTGTTGCCCACCGTGGGCGATGGCGAGGACGAGCCGGAAGCGACCGAAGGGCAGAGCGAGCTGTTCGAGGATTGACCGGCGCCGCGTCTTTACGCGGAGCGGAAATGCTTCGACAGTTTCAGCCCCTGACCTTGGTAGTTCGACGCGATGTCGGCGCCGTAAAGCTGGCTGGGGATCTGCGCCATATGCTCATAGACCAAACGGCCCACGACTTGCCCATGCTCCAGCACGAAGGGCGCCTCGTGACAGCGCACCTCCAACACCCCGCGTGAGCCTGCGCCGCCTGCCTCGGCATGGCCAAAGCCCGGATCGAAGAAGCCCGCGTAATGCACGCGGAACTCTCCGACCATCGCCAAATAGGGTGCCATTTCAGCGGCATAGGCAGGCGGGATCGTCACCGCTTCGCGGCTGACGAGGATATAGAAGGCGCCGGGGTCGAGGATGATTTGACCGTTGGTGCTATGCACCTCTTCCCAATAGGCGGCGGGATCGTAATGGCCAATCTTGTCGAGGTCGATCACCCCGGCATGCGGCTTCGCGCGGTAACCGACGAGGCTGGTGCCGGGCAGCCGTAGATCGACGGAGAAGCCCAAGCCCTCATCGATCACGGCGGTCCCGTCAACGAGCGGTGTCTTATCGTGCAGCGCGCGCAGCGCGTCGTCGTCGAGGGTCGCATCCCCGCTGCCGAAACGAATCTGATTGAGCCGCATCCCGGGCCGCACCAGCACCGAGAAAGAGCGCGGGCAGATCTCGGCGTAGAGCGGGCCAGTGTAGCCCGGCGCAATGCGGTCGAATTCGGTGCCACCATCGGTGATGGTGCGGGTCAGCAGGTCAAGCCGCCCGGTGGAGCTTTTGGCATTCGCCACGGCAGAGACACCCTCGGGCAGCGCCAACTGCTCCATCAGTGGCACCACATAGACACAACCCTTTTCCAGTACGGCCCCTTCGCTGAGGTCGACGCGGTGCATCTCAAATTCCGCTAGACGATCCGAGACCTTGGCCCCATGCCCGGCAAGGAAAGACGCGCGGACGCGATAGGCGACGCTGCCGAGGCGGAGGTCAAGACTGGCGGGCTGGATCTGGGCAGAGGTGACCGCGGGATCGGCGGCAATGGCGCCGCTTTCGATCATCGCTGCAATCTGCTGGTTGGGGAGCACCCCGTTCATCGCATTGGGCATCGGGCGCGGCCTTCTTAAATGACAAACGCCCGCGCGTTACCGGCGCGGGCGTTTTGTTGTAGTCGGTTGGTCGGGCTAGCAGGACTCGAACCTGCGACCTTCCGTCCCCCAGACGGACGCGCTACCAGGCTGCGCCATAGCCCGACTACGTGGGCTTCATACCCGATCTCGCAGGGGGTGCAAGAGGGAATTGCCAATCTTTTCATCGCGATTAGAAATTTGTTTCCGCGCCGGCTTCTGCGGCCATGCGCGCGCGCAATTCAGCCAAATCCAACAACAGACCGGCGACCTGCGGTTGCACGTCACGGGGCAGGCGATGGACACGCGCACCTACGCTGAGCAGCCCCGGACGGGCGGGAAAATCGGCTTCTGGGGTGAAATCGGGAAGGTCGATGATCGCGGGTTTCGGCGTGTCGTCTTCGGGGTCTTCCGCCTCGGCTTCGGCAGGGGCGCGTGAAACCTCTGCGGTCTCCTCCGGCTCAGCCGCCAGTGGGCGCTTGAGGAACTCGGGCAGGCCGGTCTCTGATGCAGGTTCCTCTTCGGGCTCAGCTTCGGACGCAGGGAGTTGCGGCGCGTCGGGCGTGTTGCTGTCAGAGGGTGCCAGCGGATCGGGCGTGGCCCGTGGGTGATCGTCGGCGGGCGGCATGGGCGAGGGGCGCTGTGCTACCGCAGGGGCGGTTTCTTCTACCTCCGCCGTGTTCTCCTGCCGCGTGTGGACCGTCTCAACCGTCTCAGCGCTCACTTCATCCCCGCGCGCTTCCGTCTTCGCGCCGAAGTTCAGAACCACTCCGGTCTCGGGCCGGATAATGTCGGGCTTCGGCGCAGGGCGCGGCTCCACGAAATCCAACTCATCAAGCGAGGCGGAGAGGGAGGAGACATGGGTCATCCCTTCCTCACGCAAGATCTTCTGAACGCCTTTGATGGTCAGCCCATCGTCATGCAGCAGTTTCTTGATCCCACCAAGCAGCAGCATATCGGCGGGGCGGTAATAGCGCCGCCCGCCCGCCCGTTTTATGGGTTTCACTTGGGTGAACTTACTCTCCCAAAACCGCAGAACATGGGCCTGGATACCGAGCCAGTCAGCGACTTCGGAGATGGTGCGAAAAGCGTCCGGCGATTTGACCATGGGTCAGGACTTGTTGCCTTCGGCAACCCGGTCTTTCATCAGATGCGAGGGGCGGAAGGTCAGCACCCGGCGCGGGTTGATCGGAACCTCTTCGCCGGTTTTCGGATTGCGGCCCACACGCGCGGTCTTGTCGCGTACCGAAAAAGTGCCGAAAGAGGAAATCTTGACCTGTTCCCCGTCGACCAGAGCGTCGGACATATGCTCAAGCACGGCTTCGACCAGCTGAGCACTCTCATTGCGAGACAGACCGACCTCACGAAATACAGCTTCGCTTAAATCCATGCGCGTCAATGTCTTGTTCGGCATTATATCCCCCATGCTTTCCAATAGCATATGCTGCTCAGATTTTTAGAGTCAACATCAATGCCCGGATCGAGCACGATTCGGCAGAGATTTTCCGCGTTAGCTCAGGGACTTACCAGCGCAGGACAACAGAGCCCCAAGCCAGACCGCCGCCAATGGCTTCGGTGACGATCAGATCGCCCTTGTTGATCTGACCACGCTCACGGCCCACCGACAGCGCCAGCGGGATCGAGGCGGCAGAGGTGTTGCCGTGGTCCTGTACGGTCACGACAACGCGCGCCATCGGCAGGTTCAGTTTCTTCGCGGTGCCTTGGATGATGCGGATGTTGGCCTGATGCGGCACGATCCAATCGACGTCTTCGGCGCTGACGCCGGCACGCTCCATGGCGGTATTGGCCGTGGCGGCCAGCTTTTCAACCGCGTGGCGAAACACCTGATTGCCCTGCATCCGCAGATAGCCTGTCGTGCCGGTGCTGACGCCGCCATCGACGTAGAGCAACTCGCGGTAGCGCCCATCGGAATTCAGGTCAGTCGCGAGGATCCCACGATCCTCTGGCGTGCCTTGCCCTTCTTGCGCCTCAAGCAGCAGCGCGCCCGCGCCGTCGCCAAAAAGCACACAGGTCGACCGGTCGGTCCAGTCCATGATGCGGCTAAAGGTCTCGGCCCCGATCACCAGCACGTTGCGCGCCTGACCGGAAACGATAAGCGCATTGGCGTTGGCCAGCGCATAGACAAAGCCCGCGCAGACCGCTTGCACGTCAAAGGCGAAACCATTGGTCATGCCCAATTCGGCTTGCACCATGGTTGCCGCCGACGGGAAGGTCAGGTCGGGGGTGGAGGTGGCCACGACGATCGCGTCAACATCGGAGACATCGCGCCCCGCGTCTTCGAGCGCCTTGCGTGCGGCGGCGCTGGCCATGGAAGAGGTCGTTTCACCTTCGGCGGCGAAGTGGCGGCGTTCAATGCCCGAGCGCGAGCGGATCCATTCGTCATTCGTGTCGAGGGTCGCTTCAAATTCGGCATTTTCCACGACACGGGCGGGCAGGTTGTGGCCACAACCAGTGACAACGGCGCGCAGGCTCATTTGACGGACTCCTCAGCTGGCAGCGTCGCGGCGACGCGAGCGGCTAGCTTGTCATTGAATTTATTCTGCGACAACTGCGCGGCGAGTTTGATCGCAGCGGAGATGCCGGTCGCATCGGCGGAGCCGTGCGATTTCACCACCGTGCCGTTCAGACCCAGAAAGACGCCGCCGTTCACACGGCGCGGGTCGATCTTTTTGCTGAGACGGCGCAGAGAGGTATAGGCCAGCAGCGAGGCGAGCCGCGACAGGGGTGAGTATTTGAATGCTTCGCGCAGCCTGTCGCCAATCATGCTGGCCGTGCCTTCGCCGGTTTTGATCGCGACATTGCCGGTAAAACCATCGGTCACGATAACATCGGCGCGGTTGCCCGAGATATCGCCCCCCTCAACGAAACCGACGAATTCAAACCCGGTGGCATCACCTTGGGCGCGAATCAAATCATAGGCTTCTTTGAGTTCGGTGCGGCCCTTATGCTCTTCGGTGCCGACATTCAGCAGCCCCACGCGGGGGCGCTGCAAATCCATACCGTTGCGGGCGTAGGAGGTGCCCATCAGCGCGAAACGTAACAGATCATCGGCGTCGGCGCGCACATCGGCGCCCACGTCGAGCATCACGTTGAAGCCCTGCGGGTTGGAAGAGGGGTAGAGCACGGCAATCGCAGGGCGATTCACGCCCGGCAATTTTCGCAGCCGTATCATCGACATCGCCATCAGCGCGCCGGTATTGCCGCAAGAGACAGCCACAGCCGCCTCTCCGCTCCGCACGGATTCGATGGCAGACCACATGGAACTGTCTTTGCCGGTGCGCACGACTTGGCTGGGCTTGTCGTCCATCGTGACGACATCCGTGGCGTGACGTATCTCGCAGCGGTCCGACAACTCACCACGTTTGGCGATCAAAGGCTCCAACTGATCACGGGGACCATGCAGGATAAAACCGATATCGGGATTTGCTGTCGCAGAAAGCGCACACCCGGCAACAACTGCTGCCGGGCCTTCGTCACCCCCCATCGCGTCGACCGAGATCAGGGTGTGTCCGGCTTTCGCGTTGGGGTGATCGGGCTGGGCCGTCATCAGTGCGAATGCCTCACTGCCTAAGAGAAAACCTTAAAAACTACCGCAGCTTATGCTGCGTCGTCTTCCAAGTCCACTTCTTCGGTCAGGGCGACAACTTCGGCGTCGTCATAGTGACCGCAAGCCGCGCAGATGTGGTGGGGGCGCTTCAGCTCACCGCAGTTCGAACATTCGTTCGGGTTCGCCGCAGAGAGCGAATCGTGGGCGCGGCGGTTGTTGCGGCGGGATTTGGATACTTTATTCTGTTGGACAGCCATGTCTGGTGCCTTTGCCTTCGGGGTTGCTGACTTGGCAAAGCAGGCCGCAACCGTGTTTCAATTCGGACCCCGTTTCGGGCGTGACGACGCTTTAGGGCCGCAGCCGCGCAATGTCCAACCTTAATTCGGGTGAGGGCGGCAAAATAACGCGAAACCGGCGCGATGCAAGCGCGAATTTCCGCGGTTTTCCGCTTGTTTCCTTAGGTTTCGTCTTTCTTCAGCGCATCGCGCAGCGCGCCCAACCCCGCAAAGGGCCGCGCGTCTTCGTCCGTCATTGGCTTCTGCCCCGGTTCGGCATGGACCATCTGGCCCAGTTCGGCGTCGCCCTTGCGGGGATATTCCGGCACTTCCAGCGCCAGCGCCTCGATCATGACCTGCGCGGGGTCGATCCATTGACCCAAAGGCTCTGTCGTATCGTCCTCGGGCATTTCGACCTCCTCTTCGTCGGGGAGTTCGAAATCATGGATGAAGCGGCGGGCAATATCGGCGTCGATCCGCGTGGTCACTGGCTCAAGCGTGACGACGCATGGCTGCACCACGGTCGCGCCCAGTTTCCCGTCAAGCTGCCAGTCCTGTTTGCCGAGCGGTTTGATGCTGCCCGAAAAGCTAAGTTTGCGCAGGGCCGAGAGATCAAGTTCCTCGGCGATCTGCGCCAGCGCTTCCGCCTCAGGGCGCAGCGCGAACGCGTTTGGCTCCGTCTGGGACAGGTCCGCGACCCGAAGAGCGGTTGGCGTAGGTGATTTGCGCGACATGAGATCCGACTTTCGTTTCTTGTACACTTGGGGTGCCTTGGTGTATGCGAAATAAAAGCCATAATCCGTCAGGGCAAGAGGGCAGACCAAATGCGCAAAACCAAACAGACCGGCAAGACGCACCTCCGGATCGCGGGTATGGGACTTGCACTGCTTCTGACCGCCTGTAGCCCGCAGTATGAGAACCACGGCTATGTGCCGCCGCAAGACCAGCTTGAGCAGGTCGTTGTGGGCAGCGATACCAAGGAAAGCGTCGCGCAGAAGATCGGTGTGCCCACGGTTTCGGGTGTTTTGAGCGATGATAGTTACTATTACGTTAAAATGCGCAAACGCGCTCTTGGCTTCATGGCCCCGAAAGAGATCGAGCGTGAGGTGGTGACCGTCAGTTTCAACGAGGCCGGTGTGGTGTCGAATGTCGAACGCTTCGGGCTTGAACGCGGGCAGGTTGTGCCGCTGTCGCGCCGCGTGACGACATCGCCTGTGGCCGACAACACCTTCCTGCGCCAGCTTCTGGGCAACCTCGGCCGCTTCAGCCCGTCGGCCTTCGGCAGCTAAGTTCCCCTTGCCATGCCCCGGCAGCGGGGCAGGGCCGCGGATAAGCGAAGGCGACCTCGCAGATGACCCAAGCGCCCCCGGGCCGATATCTGACGCGCGAAGCCCTCACGCCCGGGGACATCACCCGGGCGCACACGCTGCGGACGCAGTGTTTTCAGACCGGGACCGTCGACCGTGATGCATTCGACGCGGCAGCACGGCATTTTCTGATAGAGGATCGCGACAGCGGCACATTGGTCTGCTGCTTTCGCCTGACCCTGTTTCAGGGCGCGGAGCTGGCCCAGAGCTATGCCGCACAGTTTTACGATCTGAGCCGTCTGGGGCGTACGCAAGGCGCCATGCTGGAACTGGGCCGCTTTTGTATCCACCCAGAATGGCAAGACCCCGACATTCAGCGCCTCGCTTGGGGGCAGTTGGCGCGGGAAGTCGATGGCAGCGGGGCGGCGCTATTGTTTGGCTGTTCCTCTTTCACGGGCACCGATCCGACCCGCTACCGCGATGCCTTTGCCCTGTTGAAACAACAGCATCTTGCCCCCGCGGAATGGCGCCCCCGCGTCAGGGCAGCTGAGGTCCACCTCTATGCCCGGCACCGCCACAGCCCCGATCCCCGGCGCGCGCGCCAGCAAATCCCGCCGCTGCTGCGCAGCTATCTGGCGATGGGCGGTTGGGTCAGCGACCACGCCGTGATCGACCGGCAAATGGGCACGCTGCATGTCTTCACCGGGCTGGAGATCGCCGGGATCCCGCCCAACCGCGCGCGGCTTTTGCGGGCGCTGGCCTGAAGCCGCACCGCCTTTGGACATTGACCTTGCCCGCGCCGAAAGATAGCTGGCAGGCATGGCACGCGCACCCCTTTTACAACTCACCGACATTTCGCTGACCTTTGGTGGCGATCCTGTTTTCGAAGACCTCTCCCTCGTGGTTCAGACCGGCGATCGGTTGGCCTTGGTGGGCCGCAACGGCTCGGGCAAATCGACGCTGATGAAGGTCATGGCCGGGCTGGTAGAGCCCGACAGCGGGGCGGTTGTGGCCGGGCCCGGCGTCTCGGTCGGCTATATGGAGCAGGAGCCGGACCTCTCGGGCTTCGAGACGCTTGGCGACTTCGCGGCCCATGGGCTCGATCCGGGTGAGATGTATAAGGTGGAGCGCGCTGGCGAGGGGTTGAAGTTTGACCCCGCACGCCCTGTGGCCACCGCATCGGGCGGGGAGCGTCGCCGCGCGGCACTTGCGCGGCTGATGGCCGAAGAGCCGGAACTGATGCTGCTGGACGAGCCGACCAACCACCTCGACATCGAAGCCATCGCATGGCTCGAATCCGAGCTAAAGGGCACCCGCACCGCCTTTGTCATCATCAGCCACGACCGCGCCTTCCTGCGCGAGCTGACCCGCGCGACCCTCTGGGTCGACCGCGGCACCGTGCGCCGTCAGGACATCGGCTTTGAAGGGTTTGAGGCATGGCGCGATCAGGTCTGGGAAGAAGAGGACATGCAGCGCCACAAGCTGAACCGGAAGATCAAGGCCGAGGCGCGTTGGGCGGTCGAGGGGATCTCGGCCCGGCGCAAGCGCAATCAGGGCCGCGTGCGCGCGCTTCAGGAGTTGCGCGCCGAACGCTCGGCGCAGATCAAACGGCAAGGCACCGCGGCCATGGCGCTGGAGGCTGGGCCGAAGTCAGGCCGCAAGGTGATCGAAGCGAGCGGCATCGCCAAGAAATTCGGTGACAAACAGATCCTGCGCGACTTCTCGATCACCGTGCAGCGCGGCGACCGGATTGCGCTGGTGGGGCCAAACGGCGTGGGCAAGACCACGCTTCTGAACATGCTGATCGGCAAAGAAGAACCCGACGCGGGTGAGATCAAACTGGGCACCAATCTGGAACTCGCGCTGTTCGATCAAGCGCGCGCGCAGCTTGACGGGGACATGACCCTTTGGGACAGCCTCACCGGCGATCCTGAAATGCGCGTCTCGGGCAAGGCCGATCAGGTGCTGGTGCGGGGTCAGCCGAAACATGTGGTCGGCTACCTCAAGGAATTCCTTTTTGACGAGGCACAGGCCCGCGCGCCGGTCCGCTCGCTTTCGGGCGGCGAAAAGGCACGGCTGCTCTTGGCCAAGATCATGGCGCGCTCCTCGAACCTTTTGGTGCTCGACGAGCCGACGAACGATCTCGACGTTGAGACGCTCGACCTCATGCAGGAACTCTTGGGCACCTATGACGGCACCGTGCTGCTGGTCAGCCACGACCGTGACTTCCTCGACCGGGTGGCGGCGACCACCATCGCAATGGAGGGGGATGGCCGCGCCACGGTCTATGCGGGCGGCTGGTCCGATTATCTGGCACAGCGCGGGCAGGATGATTTCGCCCAAAGCGTGGTTAAACCCAAGCCGAGCAAACCCGAGCCGAAAGCGGAGAAAAAGCAATCCGCGGGCGGGCTCAGCTTTACCGAAAAGCACCGGCTCGAAGCCTTGCCTGCTGAGATCGAGCGGTTGGAGGCCGAGATTGGCAAGCTCGAAGAACTGCTTAGCGATGCGGAGCTTTTCACCCGTGAGCCGGTGAAGTTTCAAAAAGCCACCGATGCGCTGGTGCAGCGGCATGAAAAGCTCTCTAACGCCGAAGAAGAGTGGATGGCGCTTGAGGAGAAAGCGCAGGGCTAACCCCGCGCTTCTGCCAAAGCGATCTGCGGGCGGTAACCGTTGCGGAATGCCGCGACGATGCTCGGCGGGGTGAGCAGGGTGACGCGGCCCTGCGGGCGTCGCTGCACAGCCCCGTAGCCCTCCGGCGCATAGGGGTGAAGGGCATCGCCGAGAAGCATGCCGCTCTGGCCATCGCGATCCAAGGCGAAACTGCCGTCGGGCAGGTCCTGCGCTTCTACATCCCCATGGCGGCGCTGACGAAAAACGCGCGGCACGGCCCGTTCGGCGTGCAACTGACGGTCAAAATCCGCGGCGGGGCCGGGGAGGTCGCAACACGCGCGAAACCGTCGATAATCCGCAGCACGGCATTCCGCGCAAGGGCGGTGACCGGCGGCAAAGGCCACGGCCTCGTCAAGAAAGAACAGCTCGGTGTAATGGCGCGGCGCCATCAGCTTGCGGCGACGCCCCTAGAAACTGAGCCGACAACAGACCCAATTCTGATGCGCCCAACGGCGTTTGAGGTGCAGTCCGTGATCGTCATGCAGGATGCCACGGTTGCCCATGAAGCTGCCCCGCGCCGGGTGGGCGATGATCTCCCCATCCGGTTGGACGCGGTTTTGCAGCGGCATCAGCGCATCCTGAGCGCACCGTCGAGGCGGATCACCTCACCATTAAGATAGCCCATTTCGACGATGAACCCGGCCAGCCGCCCGTATTCCGCAGGATCGCCAAGGCGCGGCGGGTTGGGCACATCCTTGGCCAATTCGGCCTGCACCTCTTCCGGCAGCCCGGCCAGCATCGGCGTTTTGAAGATGCCCGGCGCGATGGTCATCACGCGAATCCCTTCCTTGGCCAGATCCCGCGCCATCGGCAGGGTCATGCCCGCGATCCCGCCCTTGGAGGCAGCATAGGCGGCTTGGCCCTTCTGCCCGTCGAAGGCTGCGATGGAGGCGGTATTGATGATTACCCCGCGCGCGCCGTCGTCTTCGGGGGTGTTCTTGGCCATGGCCACCGCCGCCAGCCGCGCCACGTTGAAACTGCCGACGAGGTTGATGTCGATGGTGCGTTGAAAGGCGTCCAGCGGATGCGGCCCGTCGCGCCCCGTGGTTTTGATCCCAAGTGCGATGCCCGCGCAATTCACCGCCGCGGTGATCCAGCCCATCTTTTCTTGGGCATAGTCCACCGCTTCCTGCACCGAGGTCTCATCCGTTACATCGGTTAGGACGTAGTGGCCGCCGATCTCTTTCGCGATGGCTTCGCCCCGGGTGGCGTCACGGTCCAACAGGGTGACCTGCGCGCCCTGCGACGCAAAATAGCGCGCCGTGGCTTCGCCAAGCCCCGAGGCGCCCCCGGTGATGATGGCGGCTGTACTGTCTAGTTTCATGATGGCTCCCCCCCGATATGAACACTTGTTCAGTTCAGCACGAAGTCTCACCCCATGCAAGGGATGCCGTTGCGGCGGCTGTAGGGCGGCGGGAGTGGGGAAGACGGGGCAGACCGAAGCCCGCCCCGTGAGAGATTAGCCGACCTGCACCAGCGCGTGGCGCTTCTTGCCCGCGCTGAGTTTGACCGGAGAGGACAACGCGCCCGCATCCAGCATCATGCCCGCATCGGTCAGCGGCTTGTCGTCGATCCGTGCGCCGTTCTCGGCAATCAGGCGCTTGGCCTCTTTGCCAGAGCCGGCAAGGCCCGACTTCACCAGCAATTGAACGATGGAAACCCCATCGCCCACATCAGCCGCCGACAGGGTCAGGGTGGGCAGGTCATCGCCCACACCGCCTTTTTCAAAAACTTCGCGCGCGGTGGCTTCGGCGTTGCGGGCGGCCTCTTCCCCGTGGAGGAGGCCAGTGACCTCATTGGCCAGACGCACCTTCGCCTCGTTGATCTCGGACCCCGCCAGCGCGCCCAGACGGTCGCATTCATCGACCGGCAGCTCGGTATAGAGCTTGAGGAAACGGCCCACATCGGCATCGGTGCAATTGCGCCAGAACTGCCAGAACTCATAAGGGCTCAGCATATCGCCATTGAGCCAGACCGCACCGCCCGCCGATTTGCCCATCTTCTTGCCGTCGCTGGTGGTCAAGAGCGGTGACGTTAGGCCGTAAACCTCCCCATCGATCACCCGGCGCGTCAGGTCGATGCCGTTGACGATATTGCCCCATTGATCCGACCCGCCCATCTGAAGAATGCAGCCATAGCGGCGGTGCAGCTCCATGAAGTCATAGGCTTGGAGAATCATGTAGTTGAACTCAAGGAAAGACAGCGACTGCTCGCGGTCCAAACGGGACTTCACGCTCTCAAAGCTCAGCATCCGGTTAATCGAGAAATGCCGCCCGATGTCGCGCAGGAAATCGAGGTAGTTCAACCCGTCGAGCCATTCCGCGTTGTTCAGCATCAAGGCGCCATTCTCGCCCTCGCCGTAATCGAGGTATTGGGCAAAGACCTGGCGGATGCCTTCGATATTGTCGTCGATCGCCTCGGGCGTCAGCAGCGGGCGTTCATCCGACCGGAAGGACGGATCGCCCACCTTTGTCGTGCCGCCGCCCATCAGGGTGATAGGCTTGCCGCCGCATTTCTGCAGCCAGCGCAGCATCATGATATTGACCAGATGCCCCACGTGCAGCGATTTGGCCGTGGCGTCATAGCCTACATAGGCCGGGGCCGCGCCTTTCAGCAGGGCTTCGTCCAACCCCTGATAATCGGTGCAATCGGCCAGAAAGCCGCGCTGCATCATCGTGTGGATGAACTCCGATTTGGGATGGTATGTCATGGTGACTTGCCTCAAAACTGTATTGCGGGGCAATCTATATGCGCACGAGCGGCAAAGGAAAAGGCCATGAATAGGGCCAAGCACAGGCAAGATGCCGGAACCGAAGTGGTGACGGCTTTGGGAATGATGTCGGGCACCTCTTTGGATGGGGTGGACGCCGCGATTTTGCGCACCGATGGGCATGACATCGCCAGCTTTGGCCAAAGCGGCTACCGCAGCTATGCCGCCGAAGAGCGGCGCGTGATCGCCGCGGGCTTCGGCAAGTGGCACGGGGCCGAGGTTGAGGAAGCCGCCAAGGCGGTGGAGGCCGCGCATCTGGCGCTTTTGGCCGACCTGCTGAAATATGCGCCTGAGGTCGACCTCATCGGTTTTCACGGCCAAACACTCGCCCATGCCCCACGCATGCAGGGCACCCTGCAAGTCGGAGACGGGGCGCTGCTGGCGCGAGAGATTGGCCTGCCCGTGGTCTGGGATTTCCGCAGCGCCGATGTTGAACTGGGCGGCGAGGGTGCACCGCTCGCCCCCTTCTTTCACCACGCCTGCGCGCGCTACGCCGGGCAAAAAGGGCCGGTGGCCTTCCTCAACCTTGGCGGCGTGGGCAACCTCACGTGGGTCGACCCGCGCGTGGCCCGCCCGGAGGAGGACGGCGCGCTGCTGGCCTTTGACACCGGCCCCGCCAATGCGCCGATCAATGATTTGATGCAGACCCGCCTTGGCCAAGACTATGACGAAGGCGGCAAGCTGGCCGCGCGGGGCAGGGTGGAGCAGGGCGCCTTGGAACTATTTCTGGCCGAGCCCTATTTCGCACGCATGCCGCCCAAATCCCTCGACCGTAATGATTTTGCCGAGATGGTGGCCCTTGTGGGTGAGCTCTCCGATGCCGATGCCTGCGCCACCCTCACCGCCATGTGCGCCGCTGGCGTGGCCGAGGCGATGCAGCATTGCCCAGCCCCGCCCGAACGCGTCTATGTGACGGGCGGCGGGCGGCATAATCCGGTGCTGATGCGGATGTTGGATGTCAGCCTCGATTGCCCCGTCACCCCGGTGGAGGAGATCGGGCTCGATGGCGATATGCTGGAGGCGCAGGCCTTTGCCTATCTGGCAGTACGCGTGGCGCGCGGGCTGCCCACCTCGTGCCCCGGCACGACAGGCGTCCGCGCCGCCGTGGGCGGGGGCACCGTCAGCCGGGAGTGAGGTGGCCGGGGCGTTGCCTAACTTTGACGGAAAGGTGCCGGAGAAGGATTTTAAGGCCCCAGCGTGCAGCCGCTATGCCGTCATATCGGCAAGAACGCCAACTTGCTAACAAAGTTGCGAAAAATACACCTACAGCGCAATTTTCTTGAAACATCGTTGCGACTTCCCGCGTAGGTTCCCTGTGGGGGCCAAGGGTCGAAGGCATTCGACCGGCTTAGAGAAGGAGATTCGCTATGACTATCTTTCACACAGGTGCTTTCAAAAACAGCCTCGCCGTTACGGCAGTGACGCTCATGCTCGCACCCGCAGCGCAGGCCGAAATCGGCCTCGGGGTTGGGGTCAGCGTCGGGGGCCATGGCGACCATGGGGGCGCGGATGTCGGTGTCGGTGCTTCGGTTGGCGGCAGTGACGGCATCGGGGCCGGAGTTGGCGCTTCGGTCGGCGGCAGTGATGGCATCGGGGCCGGAGTTGGTGCTTCGGTCGGTGGGGGCGACGGTGTGAACGCAGGCGTCGGCGCTTCGGTGGGCGGCGGTGACGGTCTGGGGGCCGGGGCTGGCGTCTCGGTCGGCGGGGGCAGCGGGCACAGCGGGACGGATGACCCCGATAGTACCCCCACGGCGACCGCAGGCCGGGCGATCACCGGCGGCGACAACAGTGCCACCACCCCAAGGCCGATCAACATCGCGACCCTCATCGGCGCGCCGGTCTGGAGCAAAGACAGTGTCTTGGTCGGCATGATCGAAGAGGTCGCCCCGGGGCCAAACGGCAAGGTCGACGCGGTGCTGCGCCTCAACGCGGCGCTCGATACGGACCGGGACATCATCCGCATGCGCATCGCGCCGCGCCTGTCGGACCGTGGGGCGCTGAAGCTGGGGTATTCGAAGCAGAAGTTCCTACAACTCTTCGCCGGGTAAACCGCGCGGCAATGAAAAACGGGGCGGCAATCTGGCCGCCCCGTTTGCGTTATTCGGCTGGCGCAGCCACATCCCTTAGCGGCATCTCAAAGAAACAGATCGCATCCCGCGTGAAATCCGGCATCGGTTGATAGGGCCCGCGCTCAACAAACCCAAGCGAGCGATAAAGCGCGCGGGCAGGGGCAAAGCCCACGGAGGTATCAAGATAGACCTTCTCGAACCCATCTTCCCGCGCCTGATCGACAAGGCGCTGACAGATCGCCCGGCCCGCCCCGGTGCCACGGGCCGCGTCGGCGACGAAGACGCGTTTGATCTCGCTCTCCGTCTCGGTCAGCGCATGGGACATGCCGCAGCCCAGGGGGATGCCACCCCGCTCGGCCAAGAGGATGATGCCGCGCGGGCGGGCGTGTTCCTCGGCCAGGCGTGCCATCAGGGCGCTGTATTTGTCTTGGGGGTAGAAAGTCTCGACGATCCGCTGTTCGGTCGGGCCGAAGTGATAGAGAAAGTCGCGATAGGCCCAGCAGAGGTCCACCACCGCCGCGAGGTCCGCAGCGGTGGTGACAGGGCGGATGGTGAGGTCCGACATCAGCCGCGCAGGATCGAGCGGCCCGCGTATTGAGCGGTCTCGCCCAGCATTTCTTCGATACGGATCAACTGGTTGTACTTCGCCAGTCTGTCAGAACGCGCCAGCGAGCCGGTTTTGATCTGGCCGCAGTTGGTGGCGACTGCAAGGTCGGCAATCGTGGCATCTTCGGTCTCGCCCGAGCGGTGCGACATGACGTTGGTGTAGCCCGCGCGATGCGCGATATCCACGGCTTTGAGGGTCTCGGTCAGGGTGCCGATCTGGTTGACCTTGACCAGCATGGAGTTCGCCGCGCCGCGCTGGATGCCATCGCTCAGACGCGCAGGGTTGGTGACGAAAAGGTCATCGCCCACCAGTTGGACCTTGCCGCCCAAGAGGTCGGTCAGTGCCTTCCAACCGTCCCAATCGTCTTCGGCCATGCCGTCTTCGATGGAGATGATCGGGTAGTCGTTCACCAGCGCCGCGAGGTAGTCGGCGTTCTCTGCGCTCGACAGGGTTTTGCCTTCGCCGGAGAGGACATATTTGCCGTCTTTGTAGTATTCCGTCGCCGCGCAATCGAGGGCGAGATACATGTCTTCGCCCGGTTTGTAGCCCGCTTTTTCAATGGACTTCAGAATAAAATCAAGCGCATCGCGCGAGGAGTTGATGTTGGGGGCAAAGCCGCCCTCGTCGCCGATCCCGGTCGACAGGCCAGCGGCGGAAAGCTCTTTCTTCAGCGTGTGGAACACCTCGGCCCCCATGCGCACGGCTTCGCGGATGTTTTCCGCGGCGACCGGCATGATCATGAATTCCTGAATGTCGATCGGGTTGTCGGCATGTTCGCCGCCGTTGATGATGTTCATCATCGGCACCGGCAGAACGCGGGCGGTGGTGCCGCCGATGTAGCGGTAGAGCGGTTGCGCGCAGTAGTCCGCCGCCGCCTTGGCCGCGGCCATCGACACGCCCAAGATCGCATTGGCGCCGAGGCGGGATTTGTTCTCGGTCCCGTCGAGTTCGATCATCATCTCGTCGATCTCGACCTGTTCCGTCGCCTCGACCCCCACGAGCGCCTCGGCAATCTCGCCATTAACGGCGGCGCAGGCTTCGAGCACGCCTTTGCCCAGATAGCGCGACTTGTCGCCATCGCGCCGCTCGTTCGCCTCATAGGCACCGGTCGAGGCACCGGAGGGGACAGCGGCGCGGCCCATGGTGCCGTCTTCGAGGATAACGTCGACTTCGACCGTCGGGTTGCCCCGGCTGTCGAGGATTTCGCGGGCGTGGATGTCGATGATCGTGCTCATGGGCTTTGTCCTCATGTTCGGGTTTGTGGCGGTTTACCCCGGCAGGCCCGGCTTGGAAAGACCGCGGCGGGGCCGGGGGGTGATTTTGCGTTCGCGCAGCAGGGTATAGACCCCCGAGGCGATGATGATCGCGGCCCCGACCAGCGTCAGCGTGTCGGGGGATTCGTCGAAAACCACGATCCCCGCCACCAGCGCAAAGAGCATGCGGGTATAGCGGAAGGGGGTGACAAAGCTCACCTCGCCCACACGCATGGCGGCGACGATGGCGTAATAGGCCAGCACCCCGATCACCATCGCCCCGGCGAGATAGAGCACCTCGGCCCCGCCGGGCATGGCGGCGGGCGTGCCTGCGGCCAGCATCAGGATCAGCCCTGCGGGGACCAAGACGATAAAGGCCAGAAAGCTAAGCTGCATGGAGCTGATGCTTTTGGGAACTTTGCGCGTCGCCAAGTCCCGCAAGGCGAGGCCGATGACACCGGCCACGGCGAAAAGCGACAGCGCGTTGAACCCCTCCAGCCCCGGGCGCACGATCAAGAGCACGCCAAGGAAGCCCACGATGATCGCGCTCCAGCGGCGCCAGCCGACCGGCTCGCCAAGGAACAGCGCCGCACCGAGGGTGACGGCCAGAGGGGTCGCCTGCAAAATAGCTGAGGCCGAAGAGAGCGGCGTCAGCACGATGGCGGTGACGAAACAAAGCGTGCCCAGCACTTCGCCCACGGCACGCAGCAGGATCGGCTGGGTCAGCATATCGGCAGAGAACAGGCGCTTTCCCTGAATGCGCAGGGTCACGGCAAAGATCGCCCCGCCGCCCGCGCCCAAAAGCGCGATGATCTGGCCGACGGGGAGCGCATCGCTCGTCAGTTTGACGAACATGTCCTCGACCGCGAAACCGGCCATGGCCAGCACCATCAGCATCGCGCCGCGCAGATTGTCCATGATCACGCCCCTTCATCCCGTGGTATTGCCAGTCGCCCATGAACCTTTTGCGACGAAAGGGCAAGGGCGCGCGATGCGCGTCATGCGTGTGCCACTGGCGCAGGCTCTACCGGAGTGCTAGCCCTACCGCATGAGATGGCCGATCCCCTCGCTCGCCCCGCGCGACACAGTGCTGACCCTTGCGGCCGGGGGCTTTGGTGCGCTGCTGTTCTGGTGGCTGAATGCGCCGGTCTATATGTTGCTTGGCCCGGTGATCGCGGTGAGTGTCTTAGGCCTGATGGGGGTGCGCACGGCGGTCGATCCGCGGCTGCGGGATGCCTGTTTCGTCGTGCTGGGCATCGCCGTGGGGGCAGGGTTCAACCAAGATGCGGTGAACGCCATGCTGCGCTGGCCACTGGCCTTTGTCTTTATGACCGGGGTGATTTGGGGAATCATGGCGCTTTGCCGTTGGATGCTCGCGCGGTATTTTGGCTTTGACGCACGTTCCGCGCTTCTGGCCTCGGCCCCCGGACATCTGAGTTTCGTCATGGCGATTGCCAGCGACAGCGGGTCGGACATGCCGCGCATTTCGATCACGCAGTCGGTCCGGCTTTTGGCGCTGACCATCGTCGTGCCTTTCGCCGCCCTTCTGATGGGCGTCGACATGACCGGCAATATCGCCCCCGCGGGGGCGGGGATGAGCCTGCTGTCGATCCTCGTGATGATCGGCGTCTCCGTCGTCGTGGGAATGATCTTTGCCCGTCTTTCCGTGCCCGCGCCGCTTTTGATGGGGGCGATGGTGGTCTCGTCCATCGCGCATCTGACTGGGCTAGAGACTGGCGTTCTGCCGGGCTGGCTGACCCTTGTCGCCTATCTCGTGCTCGGCAGCCTCATCGGTACGCGGTTTTCCGGCATCACGCCTGCGCGTCTGGCAAGCGGGCTTGGCGCGGGGCTGGCGATCACGGGCGTTGCGGTGGGGCTGGCGGGACTTGGCGCCGTTCCGGTGGCCTGGGCGCTTGGCATGCCGCTGGGGCATGTGCTGGTGGCCTTCGCACCCGGCGGGCTGGAGACGATGATCGCCCTTGGCGCGGTGCTGGCGGTGGTGCCGGGCTTTGTCGCCGCCTGCCACATCATGCGTCTGGTGGTGCTGAGCGTACTGCTGCCGGCCATGCTCGCCCGCGTCGCGAAGCAAGAGCAGCGCGCCGCCGAGTGATCCGGCGTTAGCTTTTTAGGCGGACCATCAAGCGGTTGCCGTCCTTCCGCGTTTCCAAGGCTTTGAGGTCGGCGGCCAAGGCGCTCAGCTTGCCATGACCATAGGTACGGCTGTCGAAATCGGGATGCGCTGCCTGAATGGTCTGGCCGATCTGGCCGAGGTTATACCAATCGTCTTCGGTGTCGATCTTGTCCATCGCGGCTTTGAACAGGGGCAGGGCATCGCCCACCTTGGCCTTGGCCCGCGAGGGGGTGTCGGGCTCTACCTCGTCGAGGTTTTCGATCAGGATGAAGCGGTTGTAGACATTGCGCAGCGAATCGTGGGTCTTCTTCTCGCCAATGCCGATAACGGTCACCCCATCTTCGCGCAGGCGGTTCACCAGCGCGGTGAAATCGCTGTCGGAGGAAACGATCACGATAATATCGAAGCGGCGGCTGTGCAGGATGTCCATCGCCTGAATGACCAGCCCGATGTCGCTGGCGTTCTTGCCCTTGGTGTTCGCGGTTTCCTGATGCGCCACCAAACCCAACTCGCGGATCGGCGCTTTCCAGCCCTTGAGGTGGTCATTCGACCAATCGCCATAGACCCGTCGCAGGGCAGGCTCCCCAATCGTCGTGACCTCCCGCATGATGGCTGCGGCATGTTTTGCGGGCACGTTATCGGCGTCGATCAACACGGCCAGCAAAGGGCGGTCACGTTCTGTCATGGGTCATCCTTCTTGATCGGCACACCGTAGAGTTCCATCCGGTGGCCCTGTAATTTGTAACCCAGCTTGCGCGCGATCCGTTCCTGAAGCTCTTCGATTTCCGCATCGACGAATTCGATCACCTCGCCCGAGTTCACGTCGATAAGGTGATCGTGATGCGCCCGCTGTGCATCTTCGTAACGCGCCCGGCCATCGCCGAACTCCAACTTGTCGAGGATGCCCGCTTCCTCAAACAGCTTCACCGTGCGGTAGACCGTGGCGATGGAGATGCCGCTGTCGATCACGCTGGCGCGGGTCAGGATCTCTTCGGCATCGGGGTGGTCTTCGCTGTCGTGAATCACCTGAGCGATGACCCGGCGTTGACCTGTCATGCGCAGGCCCATCGCCTCGCAGCGTTTGATGATCGGGTTGCGCATCGTCTCGCCCTTCGTCCGTCGGACTACGGTCCTAGCATTTTAGCACCGCCGGACGCCACCGGAATTGACCGCGCCGGTTGACTTTTGCGCACGTAGCGCCCATGTGAGGATCAAGCGAAGCCTTCTGCCGCGTGAGCAGTATCAGCGCCAAGCCCCATGAGGGGTCTCTGGGACGCTGACGACAAGGCCCGCCGATGTTCCCAAAATCACGCGTGGGGCCAAGCGCGACAGACGGGTGTGAGGCATGTGGCCTGCGCCCGCGATCTGGCTTGCGCGACCCCGTGGCGCCTGTTGAGTGGCGCGGCGAAAGAACATGGCGCGTGTTTTCGCGGGCCGGAAAGTGAACGAATGAGCGATTTTGACATGATGGGCCTGCCTGCCAAACTGGTGGCCCGACTGAAAGAGATGGGGCTGAACGAGCCGACCCCGATCCAGAAACAGGCGATCCCCCATGCGCTGAACGGGCGCGACGTGATGGGCCTTGCCCAGACCGGCACCGGCAAGACCGCCGCCTTTGGCGTTCCGCTGCTGGCCCAGATGATGGAGATCGAGGGCCGCCCCGCAGCGCGTTCCGTGCGCGGGCTGGTGCTTGCGCCTACGCGCGAGCTGGCGCAGCAGATCGCCGTGAACCTGCGCGGCTATGCCGAAGGCACGCCGATCAAAGTGGCGATGGTGGTGGGGGGCCAGTCGATCAACACGCAGATCAAGCGTCTGGAGCGTGGTGTCGATCTGTTGATCGCCACACCGGGCCGTCTGCTGGACCTGCTCGACCGGCGCGCGGTCAAACTCGATACGACGACCTTCCTCGTGCTGGATGAGGCCGACCAGATGCTCGACATGGGCTTCATCCATGACCTGCGCAAAATCTCGAACATGATCCCGAAAGAGCGGCAGACGATGCTCTTCTCGGCGACCATGCCCAAGCTGATGAACGAGATCGCCAACAGCTATCTCAACAGCCCGATCCGCATCGAAGTCTCGCCTCCGGGCAAGGCGGCGGATAAGGTGACGCAAGAGGTGCATTTCATCGCCAAGGCCGAGAAGACCGAACTGCTGAAAGAGCTGCTGGCCAAGCACAAGGGCGAACGCGCGCTGGTCTTTGGCCGCACGAAACACGGCTCGGAAAGGCTGATGAAGACGCTGGTGAAGGCCGGGTTTGACGCCGCTTCGATCCACGGCAACAAAAGCCAAGGTCAGCGGGACCGCGCGATTGCGGGGTTCAAGAATGGCGACATCACCGTGTTGGTGGCCACCGATGTGGCGGCGCGGGGCCTCGACATTCCGGATGTGAAACACGTCTATAACTTCGACCTGCCGAATGTGCCGGACAACTACGTCCACCGCATCGGCCGGACCGCGCGGGCGGGCAAGGATGGGGCCGCCGTGGCCTTCTGCGCCCCCGATGAAATGGGCGAACTGAAGGCGATCCAAAAGACCATGGGCATTTCGATCCCCGTGGCCTCGGGCCGTCCTTGGGAAGTGATTGATGAGCCTGCGAAACCCAAGGGCCGGGGCCGCAGACGCGGTGGCCGCCCCGGTGGTGGTGGCGGTCGTCCCGGTGGTGGCGGCGGCGGTGGTGAAGGCGCGGGCAAGCCAAGCGGCGGGCGGCGTCGCAGGCGCGGTGGCGGCGGTGGCAAGCCGGGCGGCCAGCAGGCGGCCTGAGCCGAGGCACCTCCCTAGGACAGCGAAATGGCGCGCCCGGAAAACCGCGGCGCGCCATTGACTTATCTGATCCGGGCAGCGCTTCTGGCGGGATGGAACGCAAATCACACATTGATACATTCGGCGCCGTGGCGCTGGTGCTCTTCGCGCTGAACCTCGGTTTTAACCAAGTCGTCATCAAGGTCAGCACTGGCGGCTTCAACCCGGTCTTTCTGGCCGGGCTGCGCTCTCTCGGGGCGGTGTTTTTGCTGCTGATCTGGATGCGGCGGCGGGGCGTCAGCCTGTCGATCCCACGTGCTGCGCTATGGGGCGGTGTGGCGGCGGGGCTTTTCTTTACGCTAGAGTTTGTCTGCCTGTTCCTCGCGCTCGACCTGACCACGGTCAGCCGCGCGTCGATCCTGCTTTATTCCATGCCGGTCTGGCTTGGCATCGCCGCGCATCTGTGGCTACCGGGAGAGCGGCTAAGCGGGGCGCGGCTCATCGGCATGGGGCTGGCCATGGGCGGCGTGGTGCTGGCGTTGAGCGATGGCGGAACCGAAGGGGCGCATTGGCTGGGCGATCTTCTGGCGCTTTTCGCAGCACTCTGCTGGGCGGGCATCGCGCTTTGCGTTCGTGTCACGCCGCTGGCCAAAGTGCCGCCCGCGCAGCAACTGATGATGCAACTGGTGATTTCTGCCCCGATCCTTCTGCTGCTTGCGCCGCTCTTCGGTCCCTTGCTGCGCGAAGTGGCCCCGGTGCATCTGGCGGGGCTTGCCTATCAGATCATCGCGGTGGCGAGCTTCGGCTTTTTGGCGTGGTTCTGGCTGCTGACAATCTATCCCGCAGCCTCTGTCGCCTCGTTTAGCTTTCTGTCGCCGGTCTTTGCCGTGCTTCTGGGCTGGCTGATCCTTTCGGAAGAAGTGGGGCTGAGCATTTGGGCCGCATTGCTGCTGGTGGCGGCGGGGATTTACCTGATTAATCGTAAACCCCGCAGCCACTAAGCTCAGGTGCCGCAGAATGTGGCGGGCACGATCTCGTCCTCGGTCGGCGGGCGCTGAAGCTCGGGGTCCGTCTCGACAAAGGGGGTGGCCAGCGCTCTCATCAGCCGCTCGAAAGGGGCCATGTCGCCCGCGACGGCGGCCTCGATCATCTCTTCGATCCGGTGGTTGCGGGGGATCACGGCGGGGTTCGCCGCATTCATCACCGCTTGCGGATCGGGTTCCCGTTCGATCCGTGCGCGCCAGCCTTTGGCCCATGTGTCAAAAGCGTCTCGGTCGGTGAACTGGTCGCGGGCTTGATCTGTGGGAAGCGCGCGGAAGGCATTGGTGAAGTCGGCACCATCCTTTTGCATCAGCCCCAGCAATTCGTTGATGAGGTCGACATCTTCGGCCCGCGGTGTCGAGATGCCAACCTTGGCTGCAAAACGGCGCAGCCATGCGGCTTCGATCAAGTCGGGCATATCGTGGACGATCTCGGTCGCCTCTTCGACGGCGCTCTCTTTGTCGTCCATCTGCTGCAAAAGCGAGGTCGCAAGCTGCGCCATGTTCCAGACCACGATCTGCGGCTGGTTCCCATAGGCATAGCGGCCCTGCCGGTCGATGGAGCTGAAAACACGGCCCTGATGGAAGGCATCCATAAAGGCGCAGGGGCCATAGTCGATCGTCTCGCCCGAGATGCTGCAATTGTCGGTGTTCATCACGCCGTGGATAAAGCCCACCGACATCCATTGCGCCACGAGTTCCGCCTGCGCAGCACAGACCGCGCGCAAAAGGCCAAGCGGGCCATCGGCCTCGGGGTAATGGCGCGCGATGGCATAGTCGGTGAGGGTTTTGAGCGCTTCGGTCTCCCCGCGATGGGCGAAGACCTGAAAGGTGCCGACGCGCAGGTGGCTGGCGGCGACGCGGGTCACGATGGCACCGGGCAGGGGGCCGCTTTCGCGCAGGATCGACTCACCGGTGGCGACGGCGGCCAAGGCGCGGGTGGTGGGCACGCCAAGGGCATGCATCGCCTCGCTCACCAGATATTCGCGCAGCACCGCCCCGACCCATGCGCGGCCATCGCCCATCCGCGAATAGGGCGTGGGGCCTGAGCCTTTCAACTGGATGTCACGGCGCTGGCCGCTCTGATCGACGGCTTCCCCCAGCAGGATCGCCCGGCCATCGCCAAGCTGCGGGTTGAAGTTGCCAAACTGATGCCCGGCGTAAAGCTGCGCCAGGGGATCGGCCCCCGCAGGCACATCGTTGCCGGCAAAGATCTGCGTGATTTCCGCGGGCTCCGCCCCTTCGATACCCAGTTCCGCCGCCAATTCGGCGTTCCATGCCAAAAGCTGGGGCGCTTTGACAGGCGTGGGAGCCAGCCGGGTAAAGAACCCCTCTGGCAGGGCGGCATAGCTATTATCGAAAGGAATACGCATCACAGGATCCGGGACATAAGCATGTAATCCTCGCGCGGGCGAAAGCCCGCCCGGGTATAGAGTTTCATCGCCGCGGCATTGTTGCGATCCACCTCAAGATGGACGGCCCGCAGCCCGCCCGCCGCCAGCGCCCGGGGCAGCGCGATCAGCGCCTCCGAGGCGATGCCGCGACCCCGCACGCCGGGACGGACGTAGATTTCATCAATGATGGCGTCCAACCCGCCGAATTCAACCGACCAGCCGAAACAGATCACCACATAGCCGATAGGCGCGCGGGGCGGGCCGATCAGATAGGCGGCGCCATGGGGGATACCATCCAGCAGCGGGGCCAGCCCGCGGCGGCGCTGTTCATCGCTCATCTCGATCCCCGCTTCGGCGTGGAATGCCGCGACAAGTGCTACAAGCTTGTCGAGATGCTCAGGCGCGCCGAGGGTGAGATGGGCGCTCATAGGCGGGCCAGCCTTTCGGTGAGCAGGGCAAAGAACCCGTCGGCATCAAGGTCGCCTACGAAAAGCGCGTTGGGTGTGCGGTCGGTCACGCGCCACCAGTCGGCGACGGTCATGCCCATGGTCAGCTCCGACTGGGTTTCGATCTCGACATTGATATGACGGCCTTGGAAAAGATCGGGGTTGATCAGATAGGCGGTGACGCAAGGATCATGCAGCGGCGCGCCTTCGGAGCCGTATTTCTCTTTGTCGAACCGCTCGAAGAAATCGGTCATCTCGGCCACGGCGACGCCGACCTTGGTGCCAAGTGCGCGGAAGGCATCGTTGCGCGGTTTGGTGACCAGCGCCTTATGGGTCACATCGAGCGGCATCACGACGATCGGAATGCCAGATTTGAAAACGATATCAGCGGCATGGGGGTCGACGTAGATGTTGAATTCCGCCGTGGGCGTGATGTTGCCCCCCTCGAAATAGCCGCCGCCCATCAGCACGATCTCTTGCACCTTCTCGGCGATGTCGGGCGCTTTTTGCAGGGCAGTCGCGATATTGGTCAGCGGCCCCAAGGGGCAAAGGGTTACGCTACCTGCGGGATGGGCGCGGACCTGTTCGATGATGAAATCCACCCCATGCCCTTCGACCAGCGGCATGGTTGGATCGGGCAGGTCGGGGCCGTCGAGGCCGGTCTTGCCATGCACATGTTCCGCCGTCACCAGATCACGCCCCAGCGGGCGGTCGCAACCGGCAAAGACTTTCACATCATCCCGCCCCGCCAATTCGCAAACGATCCGCGCGTTTTTCGAAGTCAGATCCAGCGGCACGTTGCCCGCGACACAGGTGATGCCGAGAACGTCGATCTCTTCGGGGCTTGCTAGCGCGAGGAGGATCGCGACGGCGTCGTCTTGGCCGGGGTCGGTGTCGATGATGATTTTGCGCGGGGTCATGGGCTTACTTTCGTCAAATTGCTTGGGGCAGAGCCTTGCCGGAGGGGCGGGTCTTTGTCCAGCCGCTGCCCGGGGGATTAGCCGCGTTCCGCCAGTTTCACCGCATCCCACAGCGCGTCCATCTCGGCCAGATCACTGTCTTGCGGGGTTTTGCCCATGGCGGCGAGCCGGGCCTCGACCCCCTCGAACCGGCGGGTGAATTTGGCATTGGCGGCGCGCAAAGCGGCCTCCGGGTCCAGCCCCAGATGGCGGCCCAGATTGGCCATGACGAAAAGGAGATCGCCATATTCCTCCTCGACTTCCGCTTGGCTGAGTTGGTCTTTCGCCTCGACCAGTTCGCCGGCCTCTTCGGTGATCTTGTCGAGCACCTGCGTCGTTTCGGGCCAGTCAAAGCCCACCCGTGCCGCGCGTTTTTGAAGCTTCATCGCCCGCAACAGCGCCGGCAGGCCGATTGCCACCCCGTCCAAGGTGCCCCTCTGTGCCTTGCCCGCGCGTTCGGCGGCTTTGATCTTTTCCCAATCGGCGGTCTGCTGTTCGGCGCTCTTATCGCGGGATTCGTCGCCAAAGACATGCGGGTGCCGCGCCACCATCTTATCGCTGATGTTGCGCACCACGGATTGAAAGGTGAAATGCCCCGCTTCTTCACCCATCGCCGTGTGATAGACCGATTGCAGCAGCAGATCGCCCAATTCCCCCTCAAGCTCGCCCCAATCACGCCGGGCGATGGCATCGGCAACTTCGTAAGCCTCTTCAATAGTATAGGGGGCGATGCTGTCGAAATCTTGCTCGATATCCCAGGGGCAGCCCGTCTCGGGGTCGCGCAGGCGGCGCATGATTTCGAGCAACCGTTCGATCCCGGCATCTGAATCGTGAATGAGATCGGCTTTTGTGTTGTCCGGCATTGCAGGCCCCGTATGTCTGGTGTCAGATGCACCCTGACCAAACCAACCCCAAGGAGTCCAGCCCATGCCCGTGGTGAACCGCATCAACGCCTTTGCGGAGGATATGACAGCATGGCGGCGCCATTTGCACGGAATTCCCGAACTGGCGTTCGACTGCCATAAGACGGCAGCTTTCGTGGCCGAGCGGCTGCGCGAATTTGGTGTGGATGAGCTGCACGAGGGCATCGCGACAACCGGCATCGTGGCGATCATCGAGGGGCAGGGCGAAGGCCCGACCATCGGCCTGCGCGCCGATATGGATGCGCTGCCGATCCAAGAGGCGACGGGCAAGGACTATGCAAGCACGCGAGAGGGCAAGATGCATGCCTGCGGCCATGACGGGCACACCACCATGCTTCTGGGCGCGGCGCGATATCTGGCCGAGACACGCAATTTCGCAGGCCGGGTGGCGCTGATCTTTCAACCCGCCGAAGAGGCGGGCGGCGGCGCGGGCGTGATGGTCGAAGAGGGCATCATGGAGCGGTTCGAGATCGCGCAGGTTTACGGCATCCACAACGTGCCGGGCTTTGACGAAGGCGCATTCTATACCACGCCGGGGCCGATCATGGCGGCGGTGGATGAATTCCACATTCATATCAAGGGCAAGGGCGGTCATGGCGCGATGCCCCATGAGAGCCGCGACCCCGTTGTGGCGGCCTGCGGCATCGCCACGGCCATTCAGACCATCGTCAGCCGCAACCATGTCGCGGCGCAGGATTTGGTGGTCTCGGTCACGCAGATTCACACGGGCACCGCCGATAACATCATCCCCGAAACCGCCTATATCAACGGCACCGTGCGCACTTTTGACCGTGAGGTGCAGGCCATGGTGATGCGCCGGATGCAGCAGATCGTGGACGGGCAGGCGGCGAGTTATGACGTCACCGCCGAGTTGGACTATGAGGTCGGCTATCCCGCCACGGTCAATGATCCGGCCAAGGCCGAGGCCGCCATCGCGGCGGCGACCGAAGTGGTGGGCGCGGCCCAAGTGCACGGCGATTATGGCCGCGAGATGGGTGCGGAGGATTTCAGCTTCATGCTTGAAAAACGCCCCGGCGCCTATCTCTTCCTCGGAGCCGGGGAAGGCGCGGGGCTGCACCACCCGGAATACGACTTCAACGACGAGATCGCGCCGCTTGGCGCATCCTTTTTCGCCCGTATCGTTGAGCGGGCACAGCCAGCAGGAGGCAAGTAATGGCATTGGAAGACGCGGCCAAACAGATGGATATGGCCTTTACCCGCGAGGACCTCAAAGGGCCGAGCTATGAGTTGACCTTTGGCGGGGCGACCTCCTTCCTGCGACGGAAATACACCAAGGATCTGACCGGCGTCGACATCGCGGTGACCGGCGTGCCCTTCGACCAAGCGGTGACCAACCGCCCCGGCACGCGCCTTGGCCCCCGCGCCATCCGCGAGGCCAGCGCGCTGCAAGCGCCCGACGCGCCTTATGGCTGGGATTTCGACGTGCTGAGCGAATTTGCCATCGCGGACTATGGCGATCTGGCCTTCGACTATGGTCATGTCAGCCAGTTTCCCGCCGCCCTGACCGCCCATATCAAGACCATTCTGGATGCTGGCGCGGCCTCGGTCGTGTTGGGTGGGGATCACTATATCTCATTCCCGATCCTCAAGGCCTATGCGGAAAAATACGGGCCTATCAGCCTGTTACAGTTCGATGCGCATACGGACACTTGGCAAGACGACGACATGGACCGGATCGATCACGGGACGATGTTCTACAAGGCCGTGAAGTCCGGCATCGTCGACCCGTCGACCAGCGTGCAGGTCGGCATCCGCACCACCAATGAGGACACGATGGGCGTCAATATCATCGACGCGCGTGAGGTGCATGAGAAAGGGCCGCAGGCCACCGTTGCCAAGATCAAGGAGATCCTCGGCGATCGCCCCTGCTATCTGACCTTTGACATCGACGCGCTGGATCCGGCCTTTGCCCCCGGCACCGGCACCCCGGTGTGGGGCGGGCTGACCTCGGCGCAGGCGTCGATCATGCTGCGCGATCTGGCGGGGATCAACATCATGGGCGGTGACGTTGTCGAAGTCTCGCCCCCCTTCGACACCACCGGCGCCACGGCGGTGGCGGGTGCCCATGTCGCGACCGAGATCCTGTCGCTGCTGGGTCACCGCATGAGAACCGCGTGAGCGAGAGCCACGACATCACGCGCCAGTCCGCTGAAAGGCGGGCCGGCTTGCTTACTGCGACCTCCGTCGCCCCTGACCGCCGAGCTTTGAAAGGTGCTTAAAATGCTGTTCTGGATCATCGTGATCGCCCTCGTCGCCTTGGTGGCCTATGTCCGCCTTGCGCCCATCGACACCGCGCGTTGGCATGCGCAGGCCGAAGGGCAGAAGATGGGCAAGACCCAAGGCACCAACAGCTATATCTGGCGCGTGCCCGTCGAGGGCGACGGGGCCGAGACCTTGGCCCAGCTTGACCGGGTGATCCTGCAAACGCCGCGCACCGAAGTCGTCGCCGGATCGCTCGCCGAGGGGCAGGTCACCTATGTCACCCGCACCAAATTGATGGGCTATCCTGATTTCACCACCATCGGCGTCTACGGTGACAACCCGCGCTATGTCGAAGTCTATGGCCGCTCGCGCTTTGGCCGATCAGATCTGGGGGTCAACGCCAAGCGGGTCAACGGATGGCTTGATCAGATCGAGGCGCGATGACAGGCAGCCTTGCTGCACCTCCCGCCACATCGGCACGTTGAGCGACATCTGGCATTGCGCCATGAACATGCGCCCATCCACTTGTAGACAAATGGTCTCACCCAGTTCCACACGGGCGCCGCTGCTGTTGGTGCAATAGCAATCAATTGTCTTGCCGCCCGGCGCTTTGACATCAGCAAGGGCAGGGTGCAGGGCCGTCAGGCCCATAAGGCAGATGAGCGGCATAAGACGTGTCATACCCGATGATAGCACAAGCCGCCTCTTGACCAAAGCATTTGCATAAGCGACAGGAACCCCATGATCCCGATGCACCGCCTCGCGCAAATCTCGCAACGCTTCCAGTTTCTGGAGGCCAGCATGTCTGCGGGCTCTGATGGGGCCGATTTTGCAGCCCTCGCGAAAGAATACAGCGATCTCAAGCCCGTGGTCGATCAGATCGACCTCTACCAGCAGCTCCAGCGCGACCTTGAAGAGGCCGAAGAGATGCTGAAAGACCCCGAGATGGCCGAGCTTGCGCGGGATGAACTGCCGCGCCTGCGCGCCCGTCTCCCGGAGGTCGAGCAGGGGTTGCAACTTGCACTTCTTCCGCGCGATGCGGCGGATGCGAAACCCGCGATGTTGGAGATCCGCCCCGGCACGGGCGGCGATGAGGCGGCGCTTTTCGCCGGTGACCTTCTGCGCATGTACCAACGCTATGCCGAGGCGCAGGGCTGGGGGTTCGACCTGATCGAAAGCCAGATGTCCGAACTCGGCGGCGTGAAAGAGGTCGTGGCCCATATCACCGGTCAGAATGTCTTTGCCCGTCTCAAGTTCGAAAGCGGCGTGCACCGCGTGCAGCGCGTGCCCACTACCGAAAGCGGCGGGCGTATCCATACCTCGGCGGCGACCGTGGCGGTGCTGCCCGAGGCCGAAGACGTGGATATCGAGATCAACGCAAATGACCTGCGGATCGACACGATGCGCTCTTCCGGCGCGGGGGGGCAGCACGTCAATACCACCGATTCCGCCGTGCGGATCACCCATATCCCGACCGGGATCGTCGTCACCTCGTCAGAGAAATCCCAGCACCGCAACCGCGACAAGGCGATGCAGGTGCTCAAAGCACGGCTCTATGATATGGAGCGCAGCCGGATGGACAGCGAGCGCTCTGCCAACCGCGCAGCGCAGGTGGGCTCCGGTGACCGCTCTGAGCGGATCCGCACCTATAATTTCCCCCAAGGGCGTATGACGGACCACCGGATCAACCTGACCCTCTACCGGCTCGAAGCCGTGATGCAGGGCGATCTGGATGAGATCGTCGACGCGCTCACTGCCGATGCCCATGCGCGTCAGCTGGCGGAGATGGAGGGGTGAGCCCCCAAACCGCCGCCCAAGCCATGGCCGCCGCCGCCGGACGGTTGCGTGCCGCCGGTGTGCCGGATCCGGCGCGGGATGCGCGGCTGTTGCTCGCCCATGCCGCCGCTGTCGATGCCGCCCGCGTGACCCTCATCGCGCCCGAGGAAATCGCCCCCGAGGTTGCCGAACGCTTTGACCAGCTCATCTCCCTGCGCGCCGTGCGCGTGCCGGTCTCGCAGTTGATCGGGCGGCGGGCCTTTTATGGCCGCGATTTCGCGATCAGCCGCGATGTGCTTGACCCGCGGCCCGAAACGGAGACCCTGATTGACCTCGCGCTCGGCGAGGATTTCACCCGCATTCTGGACCTCGGCACCGGCTCGGGCTGTATCCTCGTCACCCTTCTGGCAGAACGGCCAGCGGCGACGGGGTTGGGGGTGGACCTCTCGGAAGCCGCCTGCCTTCAGGCCAGCGCCAATGCGGTGCAGCACGGGGTGGCCGACCGCGCCGATATCCGGCAGTCCGACTGGTTCAGCGCCATTGAGGGGCGGTTTGACCTGATCCTGTCGAACCCGCCCTATTTGGCCGCCGAGGAAATGGCCGATGTCTCTCCCGAATTGCGGCAGCATGAGCCGGAAATGGCGCTGACCGATGGCCAAGACGGGCTGAGCATCTACCGCATTATCGCCGCCGAGGCGCAGGGCTACCTCACGGCTCAAGGCCGCGTTATGGTCGAAATCGGCTGGCAACAGGGCGAAGCGGTGCAGGAAATCTTTGCCGCGGCGGGCTGGGGCCGGGTCACGCTGGCGCATGATCTCGATGGGCGGCCACGGGTCGTTTCAGCCGATAAACCGGCGTGAAATCGCGAAAAAACCGCCATTTGGCGGGCTAAGTGGCAGTTTCTTCTTGCCCAAGCCTTTCTGGCATGGTTAGTCAGGGGTGTTGCAGCGGTGGATGCCACAGGCGGTCCCGCGCGGCACTATGCCCAACATATCGCTTAGGCCGGGTTCAAGACGTGCTTTGCACCCCCGGTGAACGACACACAGCACACAAGGCTGACATCATTCCATGAATTCTCCCAGATCACGCTCCCGGTCGAAGAATAACCGCAAACGCTCGTCGCAAGGTGGCGGCGGCAATGTCGTCAACCGTGTTTTCGACAGCTCCGGCCCCGAGGGCAAGGTGCGCGGCACGCCGCAGCAGGTTATCGAGAAATACAACCAACTGGCCCGCGATGCACAGTTGAGCAATGACCGTGTGGCCGCCGAGAACTTTCAACAGCATGCCGAGCACTACCTGCGCCTGCTGAGCGAGGCACAGCGCGAAGTGGACCAGCGCCGCGAGGAGCAGGAGCGCCAGAACCGTGAGCGTCAGGCCGAGCGGGATCGCGAGCGGGCCGAGCGTCAGGAGCGCGAGGCACAGCAGGGCGGCCAGTCGCAGGGCGAGCAGCCGAAAGCCGACAAACAGCCCGAGCAGCAAGAGCCCGCGCAACAGCAGGCCGAGGCCGAGCCGAACAGCGAAGAGAGCACGCTGGTCGACACGCCCGAGAGCAAGCCAAAGCCGAAACGCGCCCCGCGCCGCAAGCCCAAGCCGAAAGTGGCGGAGGCACAGCCGCAGGAGGGTGGCGACAGCAAGAGCGACACCGCAAAGGTCGCAGAATAAGAAAAGCCCCGCGATTTGCGGGGCTTTTTCGTAAGCGGTGATGGTGGCAGCGCGGGGCAGATTTACCCTTCCATCCCCGCCTGCACATATCTGATCCGCCCGTTGCGCCGCAGCACCTCTTCGCGCGGCGCCCAGTCATAACGCGGATCGCTGGTGACCGGCGACCAGAACAACTCGCCCCCGCGCCGCCAAGGGTCAAGGACAAGCCCCGCCTGCATCGGTGCCCCGCCGGCTGAGATGATGGCGGTGGAATGGTCCAGCAGGATCCGCGAGTCGCCATTGGCGATGGCGCGGTGAAGGTCGAGCGTGGCGAAACCCTCGGCCTTCAGGCGGTTCTCCAGATCCTCAGCCCAATGCCAACACAGGCCGCGCGGCTTGCTGCCATTGTTGACCTTCACGTTATGGATCAGCGGTGGGTCGGTGATTTGATAGGCGATCGCCAGTTCATGGGTATGCCGGTAAGCGATCCGTGCGGCACGGGCGGCCTCTTCGGGATTTACCTCCGAAGAAAGGTCTTCGATGGCGCGAGCGAGTTCCGCGATCTCGCCCTCGGTGCCCAGAGGCGGTGGGCCGTTGCGCGGCAGGGCGCAGGCGGAAAGCCCCAGCAACAGGGCAAAGACGAGCAATAGTCGGTAGAACATGGTTACCTCTTGGCAATCTCGCGGGCGAGGGCGCAGAACCCCTCAAGCGGCACCTGTTCGGCCCGGTCGGTGGGTTTCAGCCCCGCGGCGGTCAAACGGTCCTCGATATCCGGCGCGGCACCTTTGAGCGCCGAGCGCAGCATCTTGCGCCGCTGGTTGAAGGCCATCGCGACCACATGGCTCAGCACCTTCGGATCGGCAGGGAAGCGCGGCTCGGGCAGGGCGGTCAGATGCACCACGCTCGACGAGACCTTGGGCGGCGGGGTGAAAGCGCCCGCCGGCAACTGCATCACGATCCGCGCATCGCTGCGCCACTGCGCCAGCACGGCCAGCCGCCCATAGGCTTTGGAGCCGGGCGTTGCCACGATCCGCTCGGCCACCTCGCGTTGGAACATCAGCGTCAGGCTTTGCCAGAACGGTGGCCATTCGGGCGGGGTGAGCCAACGGACCAGCAGTTCGGTCCCGACGTTATAGGGCAGGTTGGCGGCCACACGGATGGGCGGGGTTAGATGGCTCAGCGGGTCGATCTCAAGCGCGTCGCCTTCGATCACGGTCAGGCGACCGGGGTAATGTTCCGCCACCTCGGCCAGCGCGGGCAGGCAGCGGCGGTCCTTCTCGATCGCCAGCACATGACGCGCGCCTTCAGCCAGCAGCCCACGGGTGAGGCCGCCGGGCCCGGGGCCGATCTCCAACACGTCGCAATCGGCCATATCCCCGGCTTGCCGCGCGATCTTGGCCGTGAGGTTCAGGTCCAGCAGAAAGTTCTGGCCGAGGGACTTGCGCGCGGCCAATTCGTGGGTGTTGATCACCTCGCGCAGCGGCGGGAGATTGTCGATTGCACTCATGTCTTCTTGCCCATCTGCCATGCCAATTTGATCGCTTCGATCATGCTGGTCGGGTTGGCGCGCCCTTGGCCCGCGATGTCAAAGGCGGTGCCGTGATCGGGCGAGGTGCGCACAAAGGGCAGCCCCAGCGTCACGTTCACGCCCCGGTCGAAATCCAAGGTCTTGATCGGGATCAGCGCTTGGTCGTGATACATCGCCACCGCCGCGTCATAGCCCTCGCGGGCGCGGGCGTGGAACATCGTATCGGCAGGCAGCGGCCCGGTCAGCGCAAAGCCTTCGCCCTGCATCTCAAGGATCAGCGGCGCGATCCAGTCGATCTCTTGCCGGCCCATGCTGCCGCCTTCGCCCGCGTGCGGGTTCAGCCCGGCGACGGCGATGCGGGGGCGGGGGATGCCGAAGCGGCTTTGCAATTCCTGCGCGGTGATCTCAATCGTGCGGCGCAGGCCCGAAGGGGTCAGCGCCTGCGGCACCTTATCGAGCGCGATATGGATCGTGGCGGGCACGACGCGCAATTGGTCAGAGGCGAGCATCATCACCACGTCGTCGACACCTGCCAGCACTGCGAGGTATTCGGTATGGCCCGGATAGGCGAAACCGGCCCCGTCTTGCAGGGCCTTCTTGTGAATCGGCGCGGTGCAGACGCCGCAGGCGGCGCCAGTCTGCACCAGATCGACCGCCCGGGCGATCACATCGATCACCCCCTGCGCATGGCCGGGCTGCGGCACGCCGGGCAGGGCAGCGCTGTCGAAGGGATGGGGGAGCACGGGCAGCGCATCGGCACTCGGCGCGCTCACCTCATCCGGGCTGTCGATCACGCGGTGCGGGACATCCTGCGGCAGATGGCGAGGGTCGCCGATCCAGACCATTGGGATGTCCTTCGAGAGCGCCGCCCAAGCGCGGGCGGCGATCTCGGGGCCGATCCCGGCGGGTTCACCGCAGGTGATGGCCACCGGCCGGGACGGGCGGCTCATTGGCGGGTGATACGGGCTTCGGCGCGGGCCTGTTCCAGCAGCTGTGTGGCATAGCCCTCAAGCTTGCGCTGCCGGATCGAACTGACCACTGCCTCGCGGTTGACATCGGCATTGGCCGCCGTGGTGCGATTGCAAAGCATCAGGAAGACCAAAGTCTCCCCATTGGCACGGGTCAGCGCGGTGGAGACTTCGCCGGGGTCGAGTTTCGCCAGTTCAATCGCCACGTCCTGCGGGATCTCCGCCGGGGCCTTGGTGCCACGGTCCAGCACATTGGCGGGCTGGCCCTTGGCCACGCCATAGAGGTCGTCACATTGATCCACCTGACCGCGCAGCTCAGCCGCGCGCGACAGGGCAGTCTCGGAACGGCCACCGGGGATGTAATAGGCGGCATAATCGATCTCGGAATACTCGACGCTCGGCTTGCCGGTCTCTTCGATGCCGCGCAGTTGGAACAGGGCCACGGCATTGGGGATCGGCAGCGGCGCTGTCACCTCACCCGGGGCGAGGGCCAAGAGGATGGGCCGCAGGCTGGCGGGCAGTTTTTCAAGCGGTGTCCAAGGCATCCGGCCCCCGCGCCCGCGCGAGGCGGTTGCGGAATGCTTGCTGGCATAGGACGAGAATTCGGCCTCAGAGCGGCTTTCCGAAATGCGTTCGGCCAGCGCGTTCACCTGATCGGCGTTCTGCGGCGGGGCGGGGATGATGATCTCCGACAACAGCACGCGCAGACCATTGTTGCCACGGCTGCTGCCAAGGGCGCGGTCGACCTCTTCGTCGGTGATGTCAACGCGGCCATTATAGCGCGCGCGAATAAGATCACGCCAAGCGGCGCTGATCACGATAAAGTCGCGAAAGGTTTCTTCGGAAATCTGGGCTTGCCCAAGGACTTTCAGAAACTCCTCGGTCGTCAGATCCGCGCGGCTGGCAAATTCCGCCATGCCGGATCGAATGCCCTCGGGGGTGACTTCAAGCCCGGCTTGATCAAGGATCTGCCCACGCAGGCGGTCGTCGATCAGACTGTCGATCACGCTGTCGGTATCGGCCCCGGGGGCGCCGATCAGCTGCATAAAGCGCTGGCGCTGCTGCACTTCGTAGCCGGTGATCACCTCGTCATTGACACGGGCCACGGGGGCAAAGAGGTTCTGCGCCGCTGCGGATTGGCCGATGACCAGAGCAAGGGCGAGTGCCGCAGTCCCACGGATCCCGGCGCGGACGGTCTGTTTCGTTACTTCCCACATGAGCGTACGTATCTTTCTGTTCCGGTGTTTGCGGCAAAGCCCCTGAGGCCGATGTTAAAACCGATATCCGTTGAGGGCTCAACACTTGTTGAGGATGAATAGCTGCGGTTCACGGAAAGGTCGACCTGCACGCATTCATTGTTGTAGCTCAGGCCAAGACCCGCCGTCGCCGCGCGTTCGTCAGCAAGGTCGAACCGCCATTCGGCGGACGCCTGCCACTGGCTGTTGATCGAATAGTTGCCGTCGAAGGTGATCTCAGACACGTCTTCGTTGCGGTCCTCGGCGGCGTCTTCGTGTAGCCAAACATAGCTGCCCGAGATCTGCCCGCGTTTGAAATCCCAAACCCCGCGTAGCTCGGCCTTGGCGACCTCGAAGTCATCATCGACCAGCCCGCGCCCGATGAGCGCCAAACCGTTGTCGCTGCGCAATTGTCCGGCCAGCAGGAAATCGGAATAGGTGCCTTGCAGGCCAGAGCTAAAGCTAAAGGCATCATCCACATCGGCGCGGATCACCTGACCGAAAGACAGGCTGGCATCCATGCCATTGGGATCGAGCCGCGCCCAATTCACCCCGATGGCCGCCACGGCACCCCGTTCGCGCCGGTCGGGCCGGGGGAAGCGGCTGAGCGACAGAAGGTTGCCCTCATCATATTCCACCAGCGTGCTTTCCTCATTCGGAATATCGAGCCGATCACCGCCGGTCCAACCCAATTGCACCAGCGGTTCAAGCTGTTGCACCACGCCTGCGGCCTCCCGGCGCTGCATGGGGTAGCGCATGGTGACGGCAGCATGGGGCACGAGGTCGGAGTAGCGCCCGTCATAGACCGCATCCTGCGCGATGTTGAACAAACCAAAGCTCGCCCCCGCTTCGACGTCGGTCACCAGACCATTGCCGAAGGTAAAACGCCGCAGCCAAGCGGCCTCCCCGTTAAGCCGCGACACATCGCGCCCGTCGGCTTCGCCATCCCCATTACCATCGGTGCTGAGGTCCGACGACCGGCGGTGGCTATGGGCCTCAAGCGTCAGGCGGAGTTCGCCGCCCACGGAAGTCGGGAAATAGCGCCGCTGGAATTCACCATCCAAGACCAGGTTGGGCAGCAGATCATTGTCCTCACCATCGCGGAGCGATTGGTAGTTCAGCAGGGTTGCCCGCATATATTCATCGCGCCGTGCGCGGCTGACGGTCAATTCGCTGGTCAGACGGTCCTTACCCGAATAGCCATAGTCGCTCAGATAGGAACTGTCGCTCGTGGTCTCGATATCGAAATACAGTTTGTAGTCGCGCCGCAGATCGAAACTGCCGGTGCCAAAGAGGTAGCCACGGGTCTTGCCGGGATCCAATTCATCATCGGTGATCGCCCCTTCGAACTCGATCCGTCCCGAAACGAAAGCTTGACGGTAGCGGAACTCAAGCGTGCGGGTTTCGGCAGAAAGATAGGGCGTCAGCGTCAGATCGCGGTGATCGCCGATCTTGATGAAGTAGGGCAGTTTCAGCCCCACGCCCAGTTGCGAGGTCGAGCGGACCGTGGGCGCGAGAAAACCAGTCGCGCGGTCCAACGTGGGGTCGGGCAGGCGCAGGCGGGGCAGATAGGCAATGGGCACGTTCTTGATCCGGAACTGCGCCTCGTCAAAGTAAAGCTGCTGCGCCACTTGGTCATGCACCACCCGTTTCGCGCGGATTTGCCAAAGTGGTGTTTCGCCATCTTCGCAGACTTTGCAAGAGGTTACGGCGGCTTTGTAAAGTTGGCTATAACGCCCTTCGACCCGGTTGATCTGCACGGCGGCAAGCTGCAACTGCTGTTCAAGGATCATCCGCGCGCCGCGCAAAAGGCCGGACTGCAAGCCCGCATCAAGTGAGGCCGCATCGGCGAGGATCGTGGTATTCTCACCCTCAGACAGCACAATCGGCCCTTCGATACTAAGTGCGCCGGTGGCCTGATCATAGCGGATCGCCGTGGCGCGCAGCCGCGTCTCCCCCTGGAAGGCTTCGACATTTCCTTGCGCGACCAAGACCTTATCGCGTGTAATGAAGACCTGATCGGCCACCAGAACGGCGGGGCGGTCGCTGGCAGGCGCGGTCTGGGCGGCAAGGCTCAGAGGCGCGAATGAAAGGGCAAGTCCAACAAGGGCCGCGCGCATGTCAGCCGTCCTCCGCATGCAGTAGCAGGCCTAGCGCCAGAAAGATCGCCGCCACGGGCGGCGCCCAAGCGGCAAGGATCACGGGGATCTGGCCATTCTCGCCAAGGATCTGTGCGAAACTGCGAATGAAATACAAACCGAACCCCAGCAAAATCGAGGCCAGCACAGCGACGCCGGTCCCCCCAAAGCGGGTATGGCGCATGGTGAATGCGCTCGCAACCAGAACCATGGCCACCAGAAAGAAGGGCCGCGCAAGCTCGGCCTGAAGCCAGACCTCATGCTGGCGCGTGCTGAACCCGGCCTGTTCCAACTGTCGGATAAACTCGGGCAGTTCATAGATCGAGACGGCGGCGACACGGCCAATGCTCTCGCGGATACGCTCGACGGTGAGGGAAGAGGGGATCGTCAGGGTCTCATGCACCTCCGCCGCGCCTTCAGCGTTCACCCCGGCCGCCAGCGGCCAAATCTTTGCCCCGGTAAGCTCCCAGTCGCCGCTGCTGAGTTTTGCGCTTTCGGCTTCGATGCGCCGGACCGGGCCCTTCTCGGCATCATAGCTGATAATCGTGACGTTATAGAGCACGGAGGCGTCGGCGTTGGTGCGCCATGCGCGAATAACCGATTGGCCTTCCTCCGTGCCTTGCCGCAGCCACAGCCCCTCGTCACTGACCGAGAGCGCCGCGCGGCCATTGGACCGGTATTCTTGGGTCAATTGCTCGGCCCGCTCACTTGTCGCCGCCACGATGGGGTTGAGCATGGCCACGGCCAGCGTGCCGATGATCAAGGCCACCACCACCGGGGCCACCAGCGCGCGCAGGGCCGAGCGGCCCGCGGCGCGGGTCACCACCAGTTCGGAGGACCGGGCAAGCCCAATGAAAAGCGCCACCGTGGCGAGGATCATGATCAGCGGCAGGATCATGTTGATGGTCTGGGGCATGTGCAGCAGCGTCATGCCCAGCACTTGATCCCAGCCCACATCGTCATCCGCGAAACGCCGGGCCTGATCCACACCGTCGACCAGCATCACCAGCGCGGCCAGCACCCCGGTGATGACGAGAAAACTCATAAAAAAGCGGCGGGCGAAATAGAAATGCAGGATCATGTGGCGGCCCTCTTGCCACGCAGACGCCGCCTTATCCAGCGCGGATGTGCGGCTTGCCAAAGCATCGCCAGCGTCAGCACGGCCCCGATGAGCGAGGGCAGATAGGCCAGCGGCCAGAGCGCCGCCGCCTCACGGATTTGCACGACCATCGTGCCCCGCAGCCCGTCGATGGCGATGAGCAGGCCAAAAGCGATCACCGCCTCGCGCCAGACGCCAAAGCGGGAGAAACCGCCGAGGATCAAAGTCGCAAAGCCAATCATCGCGGCGACGAGACAGAACAGCGGCTGCGCGAAGCGGCCGTGCAGCTCTTCGGCCACCACGCCCGGCGAGGTGTCGGTCGCCGCCGCGACCCCGTCCCAATCCCAAAGCAGATCAGGCGTGACCATTGCGCTGACCGACAGGTCGATTTCGTCTCCGCTGCTGACCAGCGGGGAGATATCGAACGAAAAGTCGCGGAATTTGGCCGTGGCCAAACGGTTGCTCTCGGTGTCCAGCCGTTGCGCCATGCCGTTGAGCATGATCAGCGTCGTGTCGTCGCCGTTGCGGGCGAGGTAGGCTTCGGCGGCGGTGTAGATCACGCCTTCGTCAGCCTTGCGCCGGTCCGACAGGAAAACATCGCGCAGCACGCCGTCACTGTCGATGGCGCGAGTATAAAAGGTGACATCGTCGGAGGGATGCAGAAAAGTCCCCTCCGTCAGCAGCCTTGCGGTGAGGTTGCGCGAGATCTCGGCCTCGCGCTGCTTCAGCTGCCCCTGCGCCATGGGGACCAGAAAATGGCTCAGCACTGTCATCATCGCCGCCACGCAGAGGCCAAAGACGAAGACGGGCCGCGCCAGCCGCCACGGGCCGGAGCCTGCGGCTTGGAGCACCGTCAACTCGGATTCGCCCGACATGCGGTTGATCACATAGACCGAGGCGGCAAAGGTCGCGATGGGCAGGACGGTGACGATGAGTTTCGGCAGGCCGAGGGCCGTGAACTCCAAAAACACTAAGGCGGATTGGCCATCGCCGATCAAACGGTCGAACAAGACAACCGCGCGGTTGATCCAGAAAAGCGCCACCAGCACCAAAGCGAAAAAGCCGAACATAACCAGAAGTTGCGACAGCATGTAGCGGTCAATTCTTGCCACTCTGATCCCCCGAGATGCTCTGACGGCCTTTGCGAGGATCTTAAAGCAATTCGTGGGGCGGGAAAACTGCTATCTGGCCATGCGCCGCGCGGCGCGCTAGGTCTGGGGCAAAATCAACCATGAGGCATGCCATGACCGATCTGACCCCCATCACCTTCGCCGAGACCGACATCGACCGTATCGCGGGGCATTCCGGGCGGATTGCGGTGTTTCTGGAGCCTGAGGGCCGTTTGGATGCCGGGGCGCGCCGGGTGAACCGTCTGACCAAAGGCGCTTTACAGCGGCTGGTAGAGAGTGAGCGTTTCGCGGCGCTGAAACCCGGCGAGGTTCTCAGCATGGGCTACCCCGCAGGCATGGCGGCAGAGGCGGTGGACGTGGTTCATATGCCGCGCCGGGCCGAGGTGATGACCGCGCGCAAAGCCGGGGCCGCGCTGGCCAAGCGCCGGGGTGACAGCGATCTGCTGATGCTCGCCGCCGCGACACGCCGGGTGGCCGATGTGGCCTTTGGTCTGGCAATGCGGGACTACGGGTTCGAAGATCACAAATCGGCGCCCAAGGCGCGCAAAGGCACGGTCGACGTCATGTGTTCCAAACCCGATGACGCCTGCGAGGCCGCCGCACCGCTCATGGCCGTGGCCGAGGGTGCCTTCATGACCCGCGATCTGACCAACGCGCCCGCCAATATCCTGACCACCACCAATTTTGCCGAACGACTGGCCGAGATGGAGAGCTTGGGCCTGAAAGTTGAAGTTCTGGATGAGGAAGAACTCGCAAAGCTCGGAATGCGCACGCTTTTGTCAGTAGGCCAAGGGTCGGACAGCCCATCGAAAGTGGTCGTGATGCGGTGGGAAGGTGGTGCGGATGACGCAGCCCCTCTGGCGCTGGTCGGCAAGGGTGTGGTCTTTGACACCGGCGGCATTAGCCTCAAACCCGGGGCTGGCATGGAAGACATGACCATGGACATGGGCGGCGCGGGCGTCGTCTCGGGCGTGATGCGCACACTTGCACTGCGCAAGGCTAAGGCGAATGTCGTGGGGCTTGTGGGTATCGTTGAAAACATGCCCTCGGGCAATGCCACCCGCCCGGGCGATGTGATCACCACGATGAAGGGCGATACGGTGGAAGTGATCAATACCGACGCCGAGGGGCGTTTGGTGCTCTGCGATGTCATGTGGTACGCGCAAGATCGTTTCAAACCCGCGGCGATGATTGATTTGGCGACGCTGACCGGGGCCATCATCATCGGGCTGGGCCATGAGAACGCCGGGGTCTTTTCGAATGACGACGGGCTGTGCAACGATTTCCTAAAAGCCGCCGAGAGCGAAGGCGAGGGCGCGTGGCGGATGCCGCTGGGGCAGGGCTATGATGACCTGCTGAAAAGCCGCGTGGCCGACATGAAGAACATCGGCGGGCGTCCGGCGGGGTCGATCACCGCGGCGCAATTCCTCAAGCGTTTCGTCAAGGATGAGACACCTTGGATTCACCTCGATATTGCCGGCGTCGCCTCACTGAAATCCGAAAGCACGCTGGCGCCTGCGGGCGCGACGGGCTGGGGCGTGGCGGCGCTGAACCGTCTCGTCGCCGATCGTTTCGAGAAGGGCTGAGCGACTGATGGGGGCGGCTTACTTCTATCACCTGACCCAGCGACCTCTGGTCGAGACGCTGACGATGCTGCTGGAAAAGTCGCTCGCCAATGGCTGGCGCGTGGCCCTGCGCGGGACGGACCGGGCGGGGCTACAGGCGCTGGACCGGGCGCTTTGGACCTATGCGGATGACAGTTTTCTGCCCCATGGCATGGCGGGCGGGCCGCAGGACGCGGATCAGCCCGTGCTGCTGACGCTGGAGGATGGTGCCCCCAATCGCGCGGATTGTCTGATGACGGTGCATGGGGCCGATGTCACCGCTGCGGAAGTGGCAGCGCACCAGCGGGTCTGCGTCTTGTTCGACGAGCATGATCCCGTCGCGCTGGATCAGGCGCGCGGCCTGTGGAAGCGGCTGAAATCCGACGGCGCCTCGGCCCAATATTGGTCCGAGGAAAGCGGCCGCTGGGAAAAGAAGGCCGAGACTTAAAGGGCGGCAGTGCAGGGGCAGGGGCCGCAAGCCCGCCGCCCCTGAATGCGGATCAGGCCGCTTTGTCGAGCGCGGGTTTCGCGACACCGGTGGCTGAGCCAGCTTCGGCCTCTGCCGCTTTGGGTTCTACCTTGCTGACGTAGGACTTCGCGGCTTCGACCGCGCTGTTGTTCACCGGCGCGATCGTATCCAGCAAGGCGCGGGTGCGCTGGCTGTCGACGCTGCGCTGTGCTGCGGCGCGGGCAAAGGCTTCGTCATCCGCGCTCGTGGCCTTTTGGGCCGTCTCGACCGATTTTGCCTGCGCCACGGCTTGCACCGTTTCGGTCTTGGCAGGCGCTTGCACGGATTGAGGTTTCGACGCCTCTTGCGCCGCCGCGCTGTTTTGTGTGGTCTGCCCGTCGCCGGCAGGTTTCGCCTGCGCCTGCGCGTTGTTGTCCTTGGTCTTCTCGGCCTTCTCCGGCTTTTCAGCCTTCTCCGCCTTGGCGGGTTTGTTGCTTTGTTGGTAGGAAGATGACCCACCAAAAATGTTCGTCAGCATAGCAGCACTTTCTCCAAAATTGGGTACAGTTGTGCCTTGCAGATATCCGGCCAAAGGGGCGGAAACCTGTTCAATTCGCGGCGAATGCGGCGTTATTTCGCGGCGAGTTTGATGTTTTACAGCGCATTTCCGGCAAGGTCTTGCCTCAATCACTCATCGGCTTAGGCGTAGCTCTCCGCCGCTGATCTCAATCCGGCCCCAGCGTTGCAGGTAGCCCATGCCGAGCAGTGATTGCGACATGATCCCGTCATTCACTACCGCGGGAACGTCGTGATCGACCGCATGGCCCACCACCACCTCGTCCAAGCGCACGAAGGCGGTGCGCGTCTCGCCATTGGCGGTGCCGGCGCGGCCAAGGTAGTCCAGCCCCTCGAGGTCGATGCCGATGCGGGTCGCGTCGGATTTCGTCAGCACGATGTCCGACGCGCCGGTATCGACGACAAAGCGCACCGGCGCGCCGTTGATCTGCGCGGTCAGGTAATAGTGCCCATCGCGCCCGCGGGGCAGGACGATGTCACCCTCTTCGCTGATGGTGAGATGTTTGCGGGCGCTGTCGCGGGTGATGTCTTGCCACAGGCCGACGCCCGCCGCGGCGCCGGTAAAGATCAGCCCCCAGACCGCCGCCTGTTGCAGGGTCTTGTTCATATTCGGGCGGCTGTGCATGAAAAACCAGCCCGCCACCATCGCCAGAAGAACGATGAGATAGATCAGATGTGCTGTGTCGATTTCGGCCATGAACGCGCCCCCTTAGATCTCATATAGGAAGGCCGCGCGGAAATGTCAGCCGGACGTGGGGCCGGGGCCAAAGCCAAAGGCCGCCAAGCCGTCGAGCACGAATTGAACCGAAAGCGCCGCCAGCAACATGCCGAGCAGACGGGTCACGATATTGATGCCCGTCTTGCCCATCGCCCGCTCAAGCGCGCCGCTGACCTGCATGGTCAGCGCCATGACCACCAGTGTCAGCGCGGTGATCACGATGATGGTCAACAGCCCTTCGCCGCCCGGTTTTTCCCCCGTCAGCAGGATGACCGAGGCGATGGAGCCGGGGCCCGCAATCAAAGGAATGGCCATGGGGAAGACGGAAGGGTCGTCGTGGTCATCCTCATCTGCGCGGTCTTCGCGCCGCTTGGTGCGGCGGTCAAAAAGCATGTCGAGGGCGGTGATGAACAACAGAATGCCGCCCGCGACGCGGAAGGCGGGCATCGAGATGCCGATGAAACCCAGCACTGCCTCGCCGAAGGCTGCGAAGATCAGCAAGATCAACCCGGCCACGCCGACCGCGCGCCAAGCGATCTTGCGCCGCTCTGCGTTGCTCATCCCGCGAGTGAGCGCGAGGAAGACCGGCGCGATGGCGATGGGGTCGATCACCACGAACATCGTGACGAGGGCGGTGATCATATAGGCGGTGTCGAGGGTCATGGGACTTCCTTGGCGCGGGGCTTCTTGCCAGAATGCACGAGGGCCGCCCCTTAGGCGACCCCTGCGATGTGATAAAGTGAACGCTTCCGGGTCAGGCCGTGGCCTTCTCCAGCTTTTCCTGTGCGCCCATCCAAAGCGATTCCGCGCGGTCCAGCGCCTCCATCACCTCGGCGTATTTCTTGTTCCAGACCTCAAGCTCACCGGTTTTGGCGTCCTCATAGAGCGCGGGATCGGCGAGTTTCTTGGCGAGCTTGTCGCGCATCTCGTTGATCTTTTCCATCCGCGCTTCGGCCTTGCGGACCTCGCTGCGCAGCGCCAACACCTCATCGCGGCTTGCGCGTTTGGGCTTGGACGCTTCTTTCGGCTTGGCGGGGTTCTTGCTAACCGGCTTTTCCGGCGTCAGCAGCATTTTGCGATAGGCTTCGAGGTCTTCCTCATAGGGTTTGACCGTGCCTTTCGACACCAGCCACAGCCGGTCGGCCACCAGCGACAGCAGGTGCATGTCGTGGCTGACGAGGATCACCGCGCCCGAGTAGCGCGTCAGCGCCTCCACCAGCGCCTCACGGCTTTCGATATCAAGGTGGTTGGTCGGCTCATCGAGGATCAGCAGATGCGGCGCGTGCAGCGTTGCCAAGAGCAGCGAGAGCCGCGCCTTCTGCCCGCCCGACAGCCGCCCGACCTCGGTCTCGGCCTGTTCGGGGCCGAGGCCGAAGCCCGCAAGCTGCGCGCGCAGCTTGGATTGCAACACGCCGGGGCGGGCTGCGATCATGTGCTGCAGCGGGGTTTCCTCGACGATCAGCTCATCCACCTGATGCTGGGCGAAGAAACCGACGCGCAGCTTGGAGGAGTTGATCTGCCGCCCAGCCATCAGGGGCAGGCGGTCCGACAGAAGTTTCGCCAGCGTCGATTTGCCCTGACCGTTCTTGCCCAGAAGGGCGATCCGGTCGTCTTGGTCGATGCGCAGGTTCAGCCGCGTAAGCACCGGGTTGTCGTCGCTGTAGCCCACCGCGCCGTTCTCGATGTTGATGATCGGAGGCGAGAGTTCCTCGGGCTCGGGGAAGGTGAAGACCTTGCGCGCCACGTCCTCGGGCGCGGTGATCATGTCCATCTTCTCGATCATCTTGAGGCGTGATTGCGCCTGCTTGGCCTTGCTGGCTTTGGCCTTGAAACGGTCGACGAAGGCCTGCATGTGATCGCGCCGGGCCTGTTGCTTCTTGGCCATCGCCGCCTGCAACGCGCGTTTCTCAGCGCGCTGGCGGGCGAATTGGTCGTAGGGGCCTTGGTAATAGGTCAGCTTGCGGTCTTCGAGGTGCAGGATGCCGCCCACGGCGCGGTTCAACAGGCCGCGGTCGTGGCTGATGATCAGCACCGTATGGGGGTATTTCGCCAGATAGCTTTCCAGCCAGAGCGCCCCTTCAAGGTCGAGGTAGTTGGTCGGCTCGTCCAGAAGCAGCAGGTCGGGCTGGGCAAAGAGCACGGCAGCCAGCGCCACGCGCATCCGCCAGCCACCGGAGAAGGCGGAGCAGGGCATCTGCTGCTCTTCGTCGTCGAAACCAAGCCCCTTCAGGATCGACGCTGCGCGGCCTTCGGCGGACCAAGCGTCGATATCGGCCAGACGGGTCTGGATGTCAGCGATGCGGGCAGGGTCTTCGGCGGTCTCGCTCTCTTTCATCAACCGGGCGCGTTCAACGTCGGCCTCCAGCACCGTGTCGATCAGCGAGGTCTCGGACGAGGGCACCTCTTGTGCGACGCCGCCGATCTTGGCGCGGGAGGGCAAAGAGATATCGCCGCTGTCGAGTGACAGCTCACCACGGATGATTTTGAACAGCGTCGTCTTGCCCGCGCCGTTGCGCCCGACGATGCCGACCTTATGCCCCTCGGGGATCACGGCGGAGGCTTCCTCGAACAGGGGGCGGCCTTCGACGGAGTAGTTGATTTCTGAAATGCGTAACATGAAAGCCGTTTGGAGCAAGCGGGGCCGAAGGTCAATCACGGCTTTTCATGGGCCAGACCCCATGCTAGGGAGCGCGCAAATCAACACCCGCTATGGAGTACAGCCAATGGCCCTCGAACGCACTTTCTCGATCATCAAGCCCGACGCAACCCGCCGCAACCTGACCGGTGCCATCGTCAAGAAATTCGAAGACGCCGGCCTGCGCGTCGTGGCGCAAAAGCGCATCCACCTGACCAAAGCGCAGGCGGGCGAGTTCTACAAAGTGCACGCTGAGCGTCCCTTCTACGACGAACTGTGTGAGTTCATGGCTTCCGCGCCGATCGTGGCTCAGGTTCTCGAAGGTGAAAATGCCATCGCGAAAAACCGCGAAGTGATGGGCGCGACCAACCCTGCCGATGCGGCAGAGGGCACCATCCGCGCAGAATTTGCTGAAAGCGTTGGCGAAAACTCCGTGCACGGTTCCGACGCGCCGGAAACCGCAGCGGTTGAGATCGCATACTTCTTTTCCGGTCTGGAGCTGGTCGGCTAAGCCACCCGTTCTTCGGAAAGACTGAAAGGGTCGCCTTGGGGCGGCCCTTTTTCTTTGGCGATCAGTTGTTGAGCGTCGGGTGGTGCGAGGACATGCGCCCTTCGACATTGCCCAGCGGCGGGGCTTTAGCAGCTTGGTCTTTCAAGTGACGCTCCAGCAGGTCGACGTTGCGCAGCTTCGACTTCCAACCGATATCGAAAAGGTCACCGACCAGCGGGACGGAGCCGATCACATAGTCGACCCCGGTGTTCACCAGCATTTTCGCCAGTACGCTTTTCGGCGCGCCCATGCGGTGCGATTCTTTCAGGATGTAGGCCGCGGGCAGAAGGGCGAGCGTATCACCCACCACCGGCACCAGGCCCAGAATCGAATCCCATCCCATCCGCACGCCGACGATCGGCAGCTTATAGGCGCTGTCCATGCTGACGGCCAAACGGCGCAGACGGGCGAGGTCAGCTTCGTGAGAGGGGGTATGGGGTTTCATGTCTGTCCTTGCGTGTTGCTCTAGGCGGCAAACGCATGGTCCGGCCCCAAAGTTCCCCCATCCACCGGCCCCATCCGGTGCGCGGGGAGCGCCGTTCAAAGACTGGCGTAGTCGGTGATCAGCGGCGTGGGACGCTGCGGTGGTTGGGCCGAGGTGCCGTTCGGCTTCGGCGCGGGCTTCGGTTTTTGCGGTTGCGGCGTTCTGTCTAGTCGGGCCATCGGGTAGCTCCTTTGCTGCTCGCTGGGGTTTGATGTCTCTCACCCCCGCAACCAGCTTGGGCGCGGTTCGGGTCCATAAAGGGGCCAGATTGCGCCCAGAATGGGGCATTTGTTGCGATTTTGCGACGGAAGGGCCCGCATTCCCCTATGAGTTGAGAGTGAAACGCGCCTCTGCCTGCAAGGTGCCCTCTGGGGCCACCCGCCCCCGGCCGGTCAGATCGACCAGATGCGCCAGCACGTTTCGGGTGGCCGCGCCTAAAAGCGCGGCAGGTGTTTCGGTATAGATGGCGCGGGCGAGGTCCTCAGCCGTCGCGGGTCCGGCGGCCAGTGCGTCGAGGATCGACACCTCCCGCGCGCGACGATGCGCCACCAACCAGTCGAGCCGCGCGTTGGGATCGCTCACCGGGGCGCCGTGACCGGGATAGAACACCCGCCATTGCCGCGCGCCCAGCGTATCGCAGGAGGCCATGAAATCGGTCAGATCCCCATCAGGGGGCGAGACGAGGGAGGTCGCCCAGCCCATGACGTGATCCGCGGTCAGACAGGCATCCCCCCAAGCGAGGCTGATGTGGTTACCGATATGGCCCGGCGTGTGCAGCACCTTCAGCGTCCAGCCGTCCCCCTTCAGTACATCCCCATCGGCCAAAGTGTGATCAGGGCGAAACCCGTGGTCCACACCTTCGCCGCCGCCCATCAACCCCGCCTCAGCAAGCCCCTGCATCACCGTCGAACGGCCCTCCGTGGCCTCACCAAAGGCCCAGACCTCGGCCCCCGTACGCGCGGCCAGCGGGCGGGCAAGGGGGGAGTGATCCAGATGCGTATGGGTCACGATAATATGGCTGATCCGCTGCCCGGGCTGGATCGCGGCGAGAATCGCCTCAAGATGCGCGGGGCTGTCGGGGCCGGGGTCGATCACCGCCACGTCGGTTTCGCCCAACAGATAGGTATTGGTGCCGCGATAGGTCATCGGTGAGGGGTTCGGCGCCACGATCCGCCGCAGCCCGGGTTCCAAGGTTTCGGCAAGGCCAATCTCGGGGTCGAAGTTGTCGGGCGGCAGCATGGTTTCACCTTTCGCTGGGGCAGGGGGCTGGCTAAGGTCTAGCCATGAATTTTGCCTGGCTCAAACGATATGTGCCGCGCGGCATCTACGGACGTGCCGCGCTGATCCTGCTGTTACCAGTGGTGTTTTTGCAGTTGGTCGTCGTGGTAATCTTTGCGCAGAGGCATTTCGAAGGTGTCACCGGCCAGATGACCGATACGGTCCTGCGGGAACTGGAGCTGGTCATGCTGGCGGTCGGCACGGCCCCCGATGCGCAATCCGTGCCCACGGCGGTTGAGGCACGGGCGGGTCCGCTTGATTTCGTGGTGACCCCCGCCAACCGTCCGCTGCCCGAAGAAGACAGCATGCTGTGGTACGATTACTCGGGGCGCGTCCTCATCCCGCGGCTGCGCAGCAAGATGGACGGGATCGAAGCGGTCGACCTCAGCGATGACGATTTCGTCGTGCTCTATATCGAAAGCGTGCACGGGCCGCTGCGAATCCAGTTCGAGCGGCGGCGCATATCGGCCTCGAACCCGCATCAGCTCTTCGTCTACACCGTGTTTTTCGGCGTGCTTTTGAGCTATATCGCCACGATCTATCTGCGCAATCAGCTGCGCCCCATCAAACGTCTGGCCCGCGCGGCGGAGGCCTTTGGCCGGGGGCGGCATGAGCCCTATACCCCCACCGGCGCCATCGAAGTCCGCGCGGCGGGCAATGCCTTTGTCGATATGCGCGCCCGGATCGAGCGGCAGATCGAGCAACGCACGCTGATGCTCTCAGGCGTGAGCCACGACCTGCGCACGCCGCTGACCCGGATGCGCCTCGGCCTGTCGATGATCGACGAGGAGGACGCAGCCCCGCTCTTGGCCGATGTGGATGATATGCAGCGGATGCTGGACGAATTCCTGAACTTCGCCAAGGGCGCCGCCGAGGGTGTGCCTGAAGAGGTGGCCCCGCATGGTTTCGTCAGCGCCATCGTCGAAGACGCGCAGCGGGCCGGGCGCAAGGTCACGCTGCTGCCGCCCGAGGGCGCGGGCGAGGGGATCGTGAAGCTGCGCAGGGTCGCGATGCGCCGGGCGGTGGACAACCTTATTTCCAACGCCGTGCGCTATGGCACGCAGGCCGAAGTCTCGGTCATGCTGAGCGATCGCACCCTGCGCATCCGGGTCGAAGACGACGGCCCCGGCATCCCAGAAGCGCGGCGGGACGAGGCGACACGGCCTTTCTCGCGGCTTGATCCTGCGCGCAACCAGGACAAGGGCGGCGGCGTGGGGCTTGGCCTTGCCATCGCCTCCGACATCGCCCGCGCCCATGGCGGGGTGCTGCGGCTTGGGGAATCGGACCGCCTTGGCGGGCTGCGCGCCGATATCGTCATCGCGCGGTGACCCGGCGGCATGATTGTGCCGCGGGCCGGGCTTTGTCACAGTGAGGTGACCCTAATACGGAGCGCAGCGATGACCCCCTATGACATGATCAAAGCCCATCTCGAGACGGCCGTGCCCTTTGCCGCCCATGTCGGGGTGAAACTGCTCGAGATCGGAGACGGCACCGCCAGCGCCGAATTGGTGCAGCGGCATGAGACCTCGAACCACATCGGCACGCAGCACGCGGGCGCGATGTTCACACTGGGCGAAGCCGCCTCGGGGGCCGCCATGGCGGGGGCCATCGCGCCGGTGATCATGGACATGCGCCCCGTGGCGGCCATGGGGCAGATCACCTTTAAAAAGATCGCCGAAGGCACGCTAACCGCCCATGCCAAAACCTCGCGCCCCGGGTCCGACCTGCTGAGCGCGCTGCAAGAAAACGGAAAAGTCGCCTTTGACGTGGCGGTCGACATCCAGAACGAAGCGGGTGAAACGGTGGTCGAGATGCAGGTGAACTGGCACGTCAGCGCCAAACGGTGACGGCCACGAAAGGCGGGGGGCGGAAGTATGGTAGGCCCGGCAGGACTTGAACCCGCAACCAAAGCGTTATGAGCGCTCTGCTCTAACCAATTGAGCTACAGGCCCGCCATGGGCGTTTGGGTATGACGCCGCAGGCCGAGCGTCAAGACATTAGCTGCACCAAATGATTGCAGTGGGCGGCGCAATACTTTAACTCCGCGCGCAAGGGAAAATGCGCGCCGGGGGCCATGACCATGACGAAATCCGACAACGGAATCACCTATGCCGAAGCAGGCGTGGATATTGACGCAGGCAATGCGCTTGTAGAGCGGATCAAACCGGCGGCGAAATCCACCGCGCGGCCCGGTGTGATGTCCGGCCTCGGCGGCTTTGGCGCGCTGTTTGATCTCAAGGGCGCAGGCTTCACCGACCCGGTGCTGGTCGCCGCGACCGATGGCGTGGGCACCAAGTTGCGCATCGCGATTGATACGGGCAATGTCGACAGTATCGGCATCGATCTGGTCGCCATGTGTGTCAACGATCTGGTCTGTCAGGGGGCCGAGCCGCTCTTCTTCCTCGACTATTTCGCCACCGGCAAACTGGAGCTCGACAGCGCCGCGCGGATCATCGAAGGCATCGCCAAGGGCTGCGCCGATTCCGGTTGTGCCTTGATCGGCGGCGAGACGGCTGAAATGCCGGGCATGTATCACGCGGGCGACTTCGATCTCGCTGGTTTCTCGGTCGGCGCGATGGAGCGGGGAACCGAGCTGCCGCGCGACGTGAAAGAGGGCGACGTGCTCTTGGGTCTGCCGAGCGACGGGGTGCATTCCAACGGCTACAGCCTTGTGCGGAAGATCGTTGAACGGAGCGGTTTGGGCTGGGGTGACGATTGCCCATGGGGCGAAGGTGATCTCGGCAATGCGCTGCTCACACCCACGAAACTCTACGTCAAAGGCGCTGTGGCGGCTCTGCGCGCGGATGCCGTCTCGGCTCTGGCGCATATCACCGGCGGTGGCCTGACCGAGAACCTGCCGCGCGTGCTGCCCGTGGGCCTCGCCGCTGAGATCGACCTCAATACATGGGAACTGCCGCCCGTGTTCAAATGGCTGGCTGCCCAAGGCGGCATGGCCGAGGCCGAGTTGCTCAAGACCTTCAATGCCGGGATTGGCATGGTCGCCGTGGTTTCCGCCGATAAGGTCGAGGCCGCCAAAGCCGCCTTTGCCGAGGATGGCCACGCCGCCATCGAGATCGGGCGCATCACCACTGGCAATGGCGTCACCTATTCCGGCGCGCTGCTTTGACCAAGCGGGTTGCGATTTTCGTCTCGGGCGGCGGCTCCAACATGCGGGCGCTGGTCGAGGATATGACTGGCGACCATGCGGGCCGCCCCTGTCTGGTGCTGTCGAACAACGCGGATGCGGGGGGGATCGCTTGGGCGCAGGGGCAGGGGATCGCGACCGAAGTGGTCGATCACCGCCCCTTCGGCAAGGACCGCCCGGCTTTTGAGGCGGCGCTCAGCGCTGCGATTGAGGCCCATGCGCCCGACATCATTTGCCTTGCCGGTTTCATGCGCAAATTGACCGAAGGGTTCACCGATGCTTGGACGGGGCGGATGATCAACATCCACCCTTCGCTATTGCCGAAATACCGCGGGCTGCACACCCATGCCCGCGCGCTCGAGGCTGGCGATACCGAACATGGCTGCACCGTGCATGAGGTGACCGCCGCACTTGATGACGGTCCGATCCTTGGTCAGGCGCGCATCCCCGTCCTGCCCGGCGACACGGCCGAGAGTTTGGCCGAGCGGGTGCTGGTGCAGGAACACCGCCTCTACCCCGCCGTGCTGCGCCGTTTCGCCGCCGGTGGGCGAGAGCCGGTCCTGCTCACGGGCTGACGCTGGTCAAACCCTCTCGCGTGATGTACCTCTTTGGCAAAGCCCGATGACCGGGCGTGCAACATGTCAAAGAGCATATATGAAAACCATCACCACGACCGCCGACCTCGCGCAATTCTGTGAAGAGGCTGCGCGCCATGATTACGTGACCGTCGACACGGAATTCCTGCGTGAGCGGACCTATTATTCCAAACTCTGCCTTGTCCAGCTTGCCATGCCGGGTGCCGATGACAGCAACGCCGTGCTGGTCGATCCCTTGGCCGATGGCATCTCGCTTGAGCCGCTATACGATCTGTTCCGCGATACATCGGTGGTCAAGGTCTTCCACGCCGCACGGCAGGATCTCGAGATCTTCTATGTCGATGCCAAGGTCTTTCCCAAGCCGCTGTTCGACACGCAGGTCGCTGCGATGGTCTGCGGCTTTGGGGAACAGGTGGGTTATGAGACTTTGGTCCGCAAGATCGCGCATCAGTCGCTCGACAAAACCTCGCGTTTCACCGATTGGTCGCGCCGCCCGCTGACCGAGGCGCAGAAGACCTATGCGCTGGCCGACGTGACCCATCTGCGCCAAATCTACGAATTTCTGGCCCGCAAGCTTGAACAGACCGGACGCGCGCGGTGGGTGGCCGAAGAGCTTGAGACGCTGCTCAGCCCCGACACCTATGTCACCCAACCGCAGGATGCTTGGAAACGGGTCAAAACCCGGACCAATTCGCCCAAGTTTCTGGCGATCGTCCGCGAGTTGGCGGCTTTCCGTGAGGATTACGCCCGCAGCCGCAACATCCCGCGCAACCGGGTGTTCAAAGATGACGCGCTGGTCGAATTGGCGAGCCTCAAGCCCTCGAATGGCGAAGAGTTGAACCGCGCCCGGCTGCTGCTGCGCGAGGCCCGCAAAGGCGAAATTGCCGAAGGCATACTGAAAGCGGTCGCCGCAGGCGTGGCCTGCAAGCCTGCCGACATGCCCCAGCCCGACCGCAAGCGCGACAAGCTGCAAGTCAACCCGGCCTTGGCCGATCTTCTGCGCGTGCTGCTCAAGGCCAAGACCGAAAGCGCGGGCGTTGCCGCCAAGCTCATCGCCTCGGCCAGCGATCTCGACATGCTCTCGGCGGGGGAGCGTGACGTGCAGGCGCTGCGCGGCTGGCGGCATGAGGTCTTCGGTGCCGATGCGCTGCTGCTCTGCGAAGGCAAGATCGCCTTGGCCGCTGACGGAAATGACGTGAAGGCCGTCAAAGTCTGAAACGAAAAGAGCCGCCCGATCAGGGGCGGCTCTTTCTCAATAGAGGGCAGGCGGCGTCTTAGCGGCGAAAGACCAGCGCGTTCAGCTGCCCTTCGACGCGAATCTCACGCACCCCGGCCAGCATCTGATCGGTCAGGCGACGCCCGGCAATCACTTCGCGCGTGGGGCGGCTGCCTTGCGGGGTGGCCTTATCGGGGCGGACCCCTTCCAAACGATAGGTCAGAACACCGTCGACGGGCATCTCATCCGGCGTCGCGGGGGTCAGGCGCACTTTGTAGATGCCTTGGCGTGCCGCCAGCCCGGTGGCGCGCAGAATCGCACCGCCCGGCACCGGCTCGATGGTCAGATCGGTGATCTGTTCAAAGGGGCGCCCCTCATAGGTGTCGACCTCAACCGCGCGCCGCGCGAACAGCCCGCTGCGCTGCGGAATCAGGGGGTTCGTGCTCTCCGCCGGGGCGGTCTCAACCGAACGGGCGGGGCCGAACCAATTCAGCGGGTTGATGCGGCTGTCACGGACCGTGCCGCAGGCGGATACCAAAAGGGTCGAAGCCAAAAGAGCGAGGATTGTCTTGCGCATGGGAACCGCCGTTAAGTTTACTTGCCTTGTGCTACCCCATCCCGCCAGCCTTGGGAAGGGGGTGGACCTTTGCCCCTGGGCATCCTACCTGTCAGGCAATGGAATTCACCCGAAGAGAGTGCACAGATGGCCACGCCCGCCTTTGAAGAACTGGTCGAGGATTTCGAGTTTCTGGACGATTGGGAAGACCGCTATCGCCATGTGATCGACCTTGGCAAAGCGATGGAGCCGCTGCCTGAGCCGCTGCGCGTCCCCGCGACCAAGGTCGATGGCTGCGCCTCTCAGGTCTGGCTGCATGCACAGTTCGAGGGCGGGAAGCTGCATTTCGATGGCGCCAGCGATGCGATGATCGTCTCAGGGCTAATTGCGGTTTTACGCAAGCTTTACAACGGCTTGACACCTAGTGAAGTGGGCGGCGTCGATGCCAAGGCGGAACTGGCGCGGCTGGGGTTGAACGACCACCTCTCGGCGCAGCGCTCAAACGGGTTGCGCGCGATGATCGAGCGGGTGCGCGAGACGGCAGCGCAGGAAGCGTAACGCTCAGAGGGCGCGCAACGCGCTCTCCAAATCCCCGTAGCCCGTGAAGCGCCGCTCGAACGCAAGGCCAAGCCGCGCGGCGCAGTCTTGGGCTTTTTCGGTCAGCGCCGGGTCGTCCGTCTGCGCCTGATAGACCAGTTTTTCGTAATTGCCGAAATACATGTCGCGCAGCTCGGGATGCCGGTCGAGTCCCATGGGTTTGATGATGAAAGACTCAAACTGCCGCACCAGAAAATCGGTGAGGTAGAAGGTGGTGATCTCATCCTCTGAGGTTTTGGCGAAACTCTCGTTGCCCTGAAAAAAACTGTAGCAATGTGGCCCTGCGACCATCTGCACGCCCATCTCTTCGCAGGCCCGTTCCAGCCCGCCGCCCGTGCCGCAATCGGCGTAGACGACAAAGAAATCGTCATAATCCGCGCGATGTTTGGCGACCGTGTCGCGCACCGCTTGGGTGATCTTTTCCGGGTAGAGGTGATATTTTGCCGGAAGGCAGGTCAGGTCCAGATGGGTCCAACCGTTAGCGGCCTTCAAATCCAGAATCTCACGCGCCAGCGCGCCACAGGCGATTAGCAAGATACGGCCCGCGCGGGTTGGCGCGAGCCCGTCTTGGGTTAGGGTCCGATCATCTGGCAGTTTACTGTCGCTCATGGCGTCACCATCGCATGGCAGCGATGCCAACGCAAAGCAGGGAAGGTAGGTTAGGCGTTGGCAGAGTTATGTTTTCGGCCCATCCAGTCTTTCGCCGTTTCAACCGCCACGGCAGCATCGCGGCAATAGGCGTCAGCCCCGATGGCCTTGCCGAATTCTTCGTTCAGCGGCGCGCCACCCACCAGCACGATATAGTCTTCGCGCTTGCCCTGTTCGACCAGCGTGTCGATCACCACTTTCATATAGGGCATGGTCGTGGTCAGCAGGGCGGACATGCCAAGGATATCGGCCTTTTCCGCTTCGAGCGCTTCGAGATAGGCTTCAACCGCGTTGTTGATGCCCAGATCGACAACTTCGAAACCCGCGCCTTCCATCATCATGCCGACGAGGTTCTTGCCGATGTCGTGAATGTCGCCTTTGACGGTGCCGATCACCATCTTGCCCACGCGCGGCGCGCCAGTTTCCGCAAGCAGCGGCTTGAGGATGGCCATGCCGCCCTTCATCGCATTGGCAGCCAGCAGCACTTCGGGCACGAAGAGGATCCCGTCGCGGAAATCGGCGCCGACGATGGTCATGCCGCCGACAAGCGCCTTAGTCAGGATCTCATAGGGTTCCCACCCGCGGTCGAGCAGGATTTGCACCCCTTCTTCGATCTCTTCCTTGAGACCGTCATAGAGGTCATCGAACATCTGCTGGACCAGTTCTTCGTCGTCCAACTCGGCCAGGATGATATCGTCTTCTTCCGACATGGTGTTTCCTTCTGCTGGGCGTGCAGGTGCATGGCACTTGAGCCCTTGTCTCACGGAATGTTAGCGCCGGGGTCGCGGTTTGCGACATCGGCCGCGCCTTGCGCGACGCCTTGGGGGCAAACTACTGCTTTTTGCGGTGTAAGGACAAGGGTTTGCACGAGGTTACTTGCCGATGTTCGCGCAATGTTCTAACCTTCTTTCATGGATAGGGAAGACCAGCGATTCCGCGTGCTTGGCCGCGCGACGGGCAGCAATGATGCGGGCCGGTTTGAGCGTCATACCCGCGTCGCCGAAGATGACGGTTGGGCGCGTGACGAGGTGCTTCCGGTGCTGCGCACCCAGACCAGTATCGAGGTGCCGCGCCGGGTGATCACCTACAACCGCTCGCCGGATTTGCCTTTTGACCGCTCGATCAACCCCTATCGGGGCTGTGAACACGGCTGCGTTTACTGTTTCGCGCGGCCTAGCCATGCCTACCTCGGCCTGTCGCCGGGATTGGATTTCGAGACGCAGTTGATCGCCCGCCCCGAAGCCCCGGACGTTCTGGCGCGGGAACTGCGGTCGAAGCGCTATCAGGTCGCGCCCATCGCCATCGGCACCAACACCGATCCCTATCAGCCGATCGAAAAGACCCATGGCATCATGCGAGAATGTCTTGAGGTGTTATCCGCGTTCAATCACCCGGTGGCGATCGTCACCAAGGGCAGCCTGATTGAACGCGACATCGACATCTTGGACGACATGGCAGGGCGCGGATTGGCGGCGGTCGGCATTTCGGTGACCACGCTGGACGCGAAGCTGAGCCGCTTGATGGAGCCGCGCGCGCCCGCGCCGCAGCGGCGGTTGCAGGTGATCCGAAAGCTGTCGGAAGCAGGGATCCCGGTGCGGATCATGGCATCGCCTATGATCCCGGCGCTGACCGACCCGGAGTTGGAGGCGATCCTGACCGCCGGACGCGACGCCGGCGCGCGGCATGCAAGCTGGATCATGCTGCGCCTGCCGCGAGAGGTGTCGCCGCTGGTGCAAGACTGGCTCGCCACTCATTACCCCGACCGGGCCGATCGGATCATGGCGCGCTTGCGCGATATGCACGGGGGAAAGGAATACGATGCGGGCTGGCACAAGCGGATGCGGGGCGAGGGGCCATATGCGCAGATGGTGGCGCAACGTTTTGATCTGGCAATCAAACGTCTGGGACTGACCCGCGCGGGCGTGCCACTGCGCTGTGATCTGTTTCGACCGCCCTCCGAAAAGGGCGATCAATTGAGCTTATTCTGAGCCTCAGCCCCGGCGACGTCCGCGGCGCGGCGCGCGCGTCGGGCCTTGGCCATCGGTGCCATCGCTTTCGGAAGAGAAATCGCCAATCTCTTCGCGGATCTGCTCCAGCGTGGGGGCCGGGCCTTTTTCGGTGCTGTCGAGCGCTTCACGCATGGCGACCAGATGCTCGGGCAGGGTGCCACAGCAGCCGCCGATGATGCTTGCGCCTGCGTTGCGGGCCATCACCGCATAGCGCGCCATCAACTCGGGCGTGCCGTCATAGTGGATGTGGCCTTCGACGTATTTCGGGATGCCTGCATTGCCTTTCGAGATGATCGGCAGCGTGCCGTTTTTCGCGGCAAAGCCAAGCACGGTGCGCAGCAAGTCAGAGGCGCCGGTGCCGCAGTTGGCACCATAGGCCAGCGGCATGTTGTCGAGCCCATGCACCAAGTCGACCATCCCTTCGGAGGTCAGCCCCATCATCGTGCGGCCCGCGGTGTCAAAGCTCATCGTGCCACACCACGGCAGACCGGCAAGCTGGAACCCCTCAGCAGCGGCGCGGTATTCTTCGGGGGCGCTGATCGTCTCTAGCCAGCCGATATCCGCGCCACCTGTCTTGAGCCCATCGGCGGTCTCGTGGAACATCTCAACGGCGAGGGAGTGGGACAGGGTGCCCACAGGCTCCATGATCTCACCCGTGGGGCCGACGGAACCTGCAACGATCACCTTACGCTCGGCAGTATCGGCCACCTCGCGCGCCAGTTCGGCGGAGACGCGGCTCAGCTCATGCACGCGGTTCTGCGCGTCGTGCAGTTTGAGGCGGGCGGCATTGGCGCCGAAGGAATTGGTCAGGAACAGATCGCTGCCCGAATCCACCGCGAAACGATAGAGCTTGGTGATCTTGGCGGGCTCGTCGGTGTTCCACAATTCGGGCGCGTCGCCCGACATCAGCCCCATGTTGAACAGATTGGTGCCCGTGGCCCCATCGGCGAGCAATGTGCCCTTTTCAGCGAGAAGATCGGTGAATGCGTTGCTCATGGGGGCTCCTGTTGGGTCTGGGAATTTCGCCTGATGTCACGCGGGCCACTTGGGGGCAATCTCATAATATTCATCTTCATTATGAGGGCAGGCGGGAAGGCTGCGCCCCGGTGCCAAGACCGGGGCGCAGGGTGTCAGCTTGTTTCGCTCAGCAATTGCGCCTTGGCCTCGGCCATCAGACTTTGCATCTCGCCGCGGATCGTCGCCTCATCCGCGCGGTCGCCCAGATCGCCCGAGACTTTGCGATAAACGTCTTCGTCGCCCGCCTCTTCGAAATCGGATTTCACGACCTCTTTGGCATAGTCCTCGGCATCGCTGCCGGATTTGCCCAAAAGTTCAGCAGCCCAGAGACCCAGAAGCTTGTTGCGCCGCGCCTCGGCGCGGAATTGCATGTCCGCGTCGTGGGCGAACTTGCTTTCAAAGGCATTTGCACGGTCGTCAAAGTTGCTCATGGCGGGTCTCCGATTGCTGCGGTTACCCTTTCGATATGCGAACGCAGGTCCGTTCTCGCAAGTGGCGGGGCAAAGGTGGCGGGCCATGCTTGCAGCAGCGGGGTGCTTGCACTAAGAGAAGCGCAAGCGGCGGGGATGTTCCCGGCCCCCTGTTGGAAAGGATGCCCATGGCCCGGCGCAACAAGATCTACGAAGGCAAGGCAAAGATCCTCTATGAAGGTCCCGAGCCCGGTACGATCGTTCAATATTTCAAAGACGATGCCACGGCCTTTAACGCCGAGAAGAAAGCCACGATCGAAGGCAAGGGCGTGTTGAACAACCGCCTGTCCGAGTTCTTTATGACTGGCCTGAACAGCATCGGCGTGCCGACGCATTTCATCAAACGCCTGAACATGCGCGAACAGCTTGTGCGGCAGGTTGAGATCATTCCGCTGGAAGTGATCGTGCGCAACTACGCCGCCGGTTCCATGTCCAAGCGCCTTGGCATCGAAGAGGGCACGCAATTGCCGCGCCCGATTGTCGAGTATTGCTACAAGGACGACTCGCTCGGCGATCCGCTTGTGACAGAAGAGCATATCGCCGCATTCGGCTGGGCCAGCCAGCAAGATATGGACGATATCCTGAGCCTTGCGTTGCGGGTCAATGACTTCATGTCGGGCGTTATGATGGCCGTCGGCATCAAGCTGGTGGACTTCAAGATCGAGATTGGCCGCGTTTACGACGGTGATTTCCAGCGTCTGATCGTCGCCGATGAGATCAGCCCTGACAGCTGCCGCCTGTGGGACATCGAAACGGGCCAGAAGCTCGATAAAGACGTGTTCCGCCGCGATCTGGGGTCGCTCACCGATGCCTATACCGAAGTGGCCAAACGCCTTGGCGTCATGCCCAAGAACAACGCGCCGGTGACCAAGCCGACGCTGATCAACTAACGCGGCTTCGCCGTTCAATTTGCAGATGTTACAAAGGGGTGTCGCGCCATGAAAGCACGGGTGCATGTGATGCTGAAGAACGGGGTGCTCGACCCTCAGGGCGAAGCGGTTCGCCACGCGCTCGGAGCCTTGGGCTTTGACGGGGTGAACGGTGTGCGTCAGGGCAAGGTGATCGAACTTGACCTCGCCGAAGGCACCTCCGAGGCTGATGTGAACGCCATGTGCGAAAAGCTCTTGGCCAATACGGTGATCGAATCCTATTCGGTGGAGCTGGCCTGATGCACGCAGCGGTGGTTGTCTTTCCCGGGTCCAATTGCGACCGCGACCTTGCCGTGGCTTTCAAAGCCGCGGGTGCCAAGGTCTCCATGGTCTGGCACAAGGACAGCGAACTGCCGCAAGGCGTTGATATCGTGGGGATCCCCGGCGGGTTCTCCTATGGCGACTACCTGCGCTGCGGGGCCATCGCCGCGAATTCGCCGATCTGCCGCACAGTGGCCGCCCATGCGGAGCGTGGCGGCTATGTGATGGGCATCTGCAACGGTTTTCAGGTGCTGACCGAAACCGGCCTGCTGCCGGGCGCGCTGCTGCGGAACGCGGGATTGAAATACATCTGCAAGACCGTGGGTCTCAAGGTCGAGACTACGGCGAGCGATTACACCAGCGGCTACACTGCCGGTCAGGTCATCGACATTCCGATCGCCCACCACGACGGCAACTATTTCGCGGATGACGAGACGATTGCGAAACTGCGCGGCGAAGATCGCGTGGCCTTTAGCTATGCCGAGAATCCGAATGGCGCGCGCGATGACATCGCGGGCATCCTGTCGGAAAACCGCCGGGTGCTGGGCATGATGCCGCATCCTGAGCGGGCGGCGGAAGCGGCGCATGGCAATACGGATGGGGCGGCGCTCTTCCGCGCATTGACCGGTGCTTTGCAAACCGCCTGACTTGAGTGCGGCGCGCGGAGCGCGTAGGTTGCCGCGATGAGTGATACATCCGGTTCCGAAGGCAATAGCATGGCCGTATCCTGGCGGGTGCGGTTCGCCATCGCGGCGCTTATGATCCTCGCCGTGGTGACCATTTCGATCACCAACAAACTGCTGACCGACCGTTTTACCGAAAGCACCCGCAACCGCGCCGAACTGCGCATCGCGCTTTATAGCGGCAACCTGTTGGCGGAACTGCGCCAGAATGCCATCGTCCCGCAGCTTTTGGCCCGCGACCCAACCTTGATCGGGGCGCTACAAACGGCGGATTATTCCCTATCGACGCAGCGGCTTATCTCCTTCGTGGAAGAGATTGGCGCGGCCTCTTTGATGCTTTATGACATCGACGGGCGTACCGTTGCGGCGACCGACCGCAACCGTTTGGGCTCTGCGCATAAATCCGAGCCCTATTTCGTGGACGCCATCCGCTCCAACGCGACGATCTTTTCGACGATTGAGCGGGAGCAGGGCGGCTATCGTTTCCTCTATTCGCGGCGCATGCAGTCGGGCGGCACGACCCTTGGCGTGATCGCGGTCGAGGTCGACTTGCAGAAGTTCGAACGCGCATGGGCCGGGATTTCCGATGCGGTGATTGTCATGGACAGCACCGGGCAGATCATCCTCGCCACCGAGCCGCGCTGGCGTGGCCTGACCGAACCCGAAGCCTTGGCCAACCACACGCCGCAAAGCGCCATTGAGCGCGCCATCCAAGCCACCACCGATTGGACCGCGCTGCCGCCCGATGCCTATTTGCAGGGCGAAGCGGTGATGCGTCTGGAAAACCGGATTCCGTTCCGGGGCTGGCGGATGAGCAGCTACACCACCTATGCTTCCGTGCGCGAAAAGGTGAACGGGGTGCTGGCGCTTGAGGTGATGGGCTTTGCGATCCTGCTGGCCTTGGCGTTCTACTTCCTCAGCCGCCGCACGGCCGGAAGGCTGGCGATCTTCCAACGGGAATCGGCAAAACTCAGGGCGCTGAACCTTGCCCTGCAACGTGAGATTGCCGAACGAAAGCGCGTGCAACAGACCCTTGCCGTGGCCGAACAAACGCTTGAACAGTCATCGAAACTCGCCGCCTTGGGCGAGATGTCCGCCGCCGTCAGTCATGAGTTGAACCAACCGCTTGCCGCGATGAAGACCTATTTGGCGGGCGCGCGGTTGTTGCTCAACCGCAACCGGCAGGATGAGGCGCTGTCGTCCTTTGGGCGGATCGACGATCTGATCGAACGGATGGGTGCGATCACCCGGCAGCTGAAATCCTATGCCCGCAAGGGGCAGGAGGCTTTCTCTCCGGTCGACATGGGCGCGGCGCTGGCATCGTCCCTGTCGATGATGGAGCCGCAATTGCGCCAGCGACAGGTCCAGATCAGCCGTATTCTACCCGATAATCCCGTCATGGTGATGGGAGACCGTATGCGGATCGAACAAGTTATGGTAAACCTGTTAAGAAACGCATTAGACGCAACAAAATCGGAACGAAACCCTCAGGTGGACATTATACTATCAGCGGGGGAGACGGCGACATTGACCGTGCGCGACAATGGCCCGGGGATCGAAGACTTGGACGCGCTGTTCGAACCTTTCTACACGACCAAACAGCCCGGCGATGGCGTTGGGCTGGGTCTTGCTATTTCATCGGGGATCGTCAACGACCTCGGCGGGAGGCTGACGGCGCGCAACGGACAGAACGGTGGCGCTGTATTTGAAATGCAGCTGCCCATATTGGCAGATGAAACGAAGATAGAAGCGGCGGAGTGAACGCATGGCTCAGGCAATGAAAATCGCGATTGTAGATGACGAACAGGACATGCGGCAGTCGATCAGCCAGTGGCTGGCCCTTTCGGGCTATGACACGGAAACTTTCGGCAGCGCCGAGGACGCGCTCAAGACATTGGGGCCGGATTACCCGGGCATCGTCATTTCCGACATCAAGATGCCGGGCATGGACGGGATGCAATTTCTGAAAAAGCTGATGGGTAGCGACTCGGCCCTGCCGGTCATCATGATCACCGGCCATGGCGATGTGCCGATGGCGGTTGAGGCGATGCGGGTGGGCGCGTTCGATTTCCTCGAAAAGCCCTTCAACCCCGACCGGATGAGCGAGTTGGCCAAGAAAGCCACCAACGCGCGGCGGCTGGTCATGGACAACCGCGCGCTGCGGCGTGAACTGTCCGACGGCGGCCAGTTGATGAAAAAGCTGATCGGCCAATCCCCGGTGATGGAGCGCCTGCGCGAGGATATTCTCGATCTGGGGCAGGCCGATGGGCATGTGCTGATCGACGGGGAGACCGGGACGGGCAAGACTTTGGTCGCCCATGCGCTGCACGCCGTAGGCTCGCGGGCGGGCAAGAAATTCGTGCTCGTCTCCTGCGGTGCCTTGGAGGAAGAAGCGCTGGCCAAACGGCTTTTCGGCCCGATGCAGCCCGAAGACGCGCAACTGCCTGCTATCGAAGAAGCCCGTGGCGGCACGCTGGTCTTGGAGGATATCGAAGCGCTGTCTGAGCAACTCCAAGCCCGGCTGCTGAGCGCGATCAACGAGCAAGGCACCCCGGCGGAGACGCGGATTGTCGCCATCTCGAATTTGCAAGAGGCAGGGCGCACGTCGGAAGACGCGCTGCGCTCGGACCTGTTTTATCGTCTGGCGGCCCTGCGCATCACCGTGCCCCCGCTGCGCCAACGGGGCGAAGATATTTTGACGCTCTTTACTCGGTTGAGCGATCAATTCGCGGATGAATACGGTTGCGAGGCGCCTCAGGTCAGCGCGCAAGAGGCGGCACAACTGTTGCAGGCGCCTTGGCCCGGCAACGTGCGTCAACTCATCAACGTGGCCGAACGCGCCGTACTGCAATCGCGCCGCGGCTCGGGCACCATTGCCTCGCTGTTGATGAGTGACCATGACGAAATGCAGCCGGTGATGACCACCGAGGGCAAGCCGCTGAAGGAATATGTCGAAGCCTTTGAGCGTATGTTGATCGACAACACCATGCGCCGCCACAAGGGCTCGATCGCCAGCGTGATGGACGAGCTCTGCCTGCCGCGCCGGACGTTGAACGAGAAGATGGCGAAATACGGGTTGCAGCGGTCAGATTACCTCTGACCGCGCCCCACAAGCAGCGCGGCTTAACCGTTGCGCTGCTCTGCGATCTCGACCGCTTTGCCATTCGGATCGGTGATGCAAGACCAGCTCGCCGCGCCGGGCACATCTATGATATGGCGGTAAAGCTCAACGACCGGACGGGTGGTGTTAATCGCAACCCCCGCCGCTTCGGTTTGCTGGGCCACCGCAGAGATACAGCTTTTCTGCCCGCGCAATTCCGCCAGCGCTGCGGGGTCGTCGGCCACGGCGATCTCATCACAGGCGGTGAGGCCCAGAAGGGTCAGGCAAAGCGCGGGGCGCAGAAATTTAGGCATGAAAGCGGTCCTTTGAAACTCTGGGCCGCATCGGCGGCAAGGCAATTCTATGGTGTCGCCCGGCGACAGCCGCCGCGACAGTCTGAATGTTTCCAAGCCCATGCGCCTTGTCAACCGACCGGGGATAAAGCGCATTTGACTGTTGCTCATTCGATTGACCATTGTGTTTCACCCCGTAAAGCCCTTAACTAGCCGGATAAGTCCCGTAACGCCCGACCGGCGTGGGGTGACTTTTGACAGTTTCGCTGCCGTGCCAGCCCGACACCGGGGGGCCAGCAGACCGATTGGGCCGGAAACGGCCGAAGAACCGCTGATATTCGCGAGGGTTAGCCCGACCGAAGCACAGCTAATTAATGGATGGGAGAGGCCGCAGAGCCCTCGCATCGGAGAAGAACCGCGATGACGCGCGCAGATGCTCAGAGCAGACAGATGGGGGCCATTCGTGGCCCTGCTGTTGCCGCGTCCTCCATCGCCCTGACAAGTCACACCTCCCAGCCCGAAGCCCCGCCAGGGGCCTTTTGTGCGCGGGTGCTGTGCATAATGGATCTATGTCTAAGAAAATGCTTATCGATGCCACCCACGCCGAGGAAACTCGGGTCGTGGTTGTGGACGGAAACAAGGTCGAAGAATTCGATTTTGAATCGGAAAATAAACGCCAGCTTGCTGGCAATATCTATCTAGCCAAGGTTACACGGGTCGAACCGTCGCTTCAGGCGGCCTTTGTCGACTATGGCGGCAACCGTCACGGTTTCCTCGCTTTCTCGGAAATTCACCCCGATTATTACCAGATTCCCGTGGCCGACCGTCAGGCGCTGCTGGAAGAAGAGCGCGCCTATGCCGAAGCGCAGGCCGCCAAGGATGACGAGGAAGAAAAACCTAAGCGGACGCGCTCGCGGTCGCGCAGCCGGTCGAAAAGCCAAGCGGCCGAGACCAACAGCGATGATGCCGTAGCCACCGCCGAGGTCGCCGAGGACAACAGCGATCAGATCGCGGGCATGGAAACCGTCGATCTCGACATTGAAGAGGGCAGCTCGCCCATGGAGCGGGTCGGGGAGACGCCGGTCGAAGAGCCCGAGAATGATGCGGCGGAGGGCGATGTCGCCAAGGCCGAGGACGCGGCCCCCGCCAAGGCGGATGACGCGGCAAAGGCCGAGGATGCCGACGCCAAGGATGACGCGCAGGCCGACGGTGAGGACGCCGATGGCGAAGACGACAATGGCAGCGATGCCACGGCGAAGGACGATTCCATCGAATCCGTCGCCGATGAGGACGACAGCGAAGACATCCGCCCCGTGCGCAAACCGCGCCCGCGCCGCTACAAGATTCAAGAAGTCATCAAGGTCCGCCAGATCCTGCTGGTGCAGGTCGTCAAGGAAGAGCGCGGCAATAAGGGTGCGGCGCTGACCACCTACCTCAGCCTCGCCGGTCGTTACTGCGTGCTAATGCCCAACACGGCCCGTGGGGGCGGCATCAGCCGCAAGATCACCAATGCCGCCGACCGCAAGAAGCTGAAAGAGATCGCGACCGAGATTGAGGTGCCGAAAGGTGCCGGCCTCATCGTGCGCACAGCCGGGGCGAAACGCACAAAGGCCGAGATCAAGCGCGATTACGAATACCTCCAGCGTCTCTGGGAGCAGATCCGCGAGCTGACGCTGAAGTCCATCGCGCCTGCCAAAATCTACGAAGAAGGCGACCTGATCAAACGCTCGATCCGCGACCTCTACAACCGCGAGATCGACGAGATTCACGTCGAGGGCGAGCGTGGCTACCGCATCGCCAAGGACTTCATGAAGATGATCATGCCGTCCCACGCCAAGAACGTGAAGCTCTACAACGAGAGCCTGCCGCTCTTCGCCCGCTATCAGGTGGAAAGCTACCTCTCGGGCATGTTCAACCCCACGGTGCAACTGCCCTCGGGCGGCTATATCGTGATCGGCGTGACCGAAGCGCTGGTGGCGATCGACGTGAACTCCGGCCGGGCCACCAAGGAAGGCTCGATCGAGCAGACCGCGCTCAAGACCAACCTTGAAGCCGCCGATGAGGTCGCACGCCAGCTGCGTCTGCGTGACCTTGCCGGGCTCATCGTGATCGACTTCATCGACATGGACGAGCGCAAGAACAACGCCGCCGTCGAAAAGCGCATGAAGGACCGGCTCAAGACCGACCGCGCGCGGATTCAAGTGGGCCGCATCTCGGGCTTTGGCCTGATGGAAATGTCGCGCCAGCGCCTGCGCCCCGGCATGATCGAGGCGACAACCCAGCCTTGCCACGCCTGCCACGGCACCGGCCTCGTGCGCTCGGACGACAACCTCGCCCTGTCGATCATCCGTCAGATCGAAGAAGAGGGCACCCGCCGCCGCTCCCGCGAGGTATTGGTGCGGGCGCCCGTGGGCATCGCCAACTTCCTGATGAACCAAAAGCGCGAGCATATCGCCCATATCGAAATGCGCTATGGCATGTCCGTGCGGATCGAAGGCGATCCGTCGTTGGTGAGCCCTGACTTCCACATCGAGAAGTTCAAGACGGCCACCCGCACCGTGCCGCCCGTCTCGGATCACGTCGTCTCGGTCGATACTTCCCTAATGGATCAGATCGATGAGGATGAGAGCGCCGCCGAGGCCGAAGAGGCCCCCGCCGCACAGGACGCCAGCCCCTCCGACAACGGGAACGGCAATGGCAATGGTGAAGAGGGCGAGGGCAAATCCAAGCGCCGCCGCCGCCGTCGCCGCAGCCGGGGTGGCCGTGGCCGCAATGGCAATGGCGATCAGCAGAACGGTGCAGAGGATCAAAACGGTGCTCAGCAGCAGGACGAGGCGAAATCGGACGAGGGCGAGAAAACCGCGCCGGTAGAGGCGGAAGCCCCGCAAGCCGAAGCGGATGCCGCGCCTGCTGCCGAGGAGAAGCCCAAGCCGAAATCCCGCAGCCGCTCGCGCAAGCCCAAGGCCGAAATCGCTCCCGAAGCGGAACCCGCGCCCGAAGCCCTTGCCGCCGCAGAAGGCGAAGCGCCGAAAGTCAGCGCCGAGGCCGAAGGGGAGGAGGCCCCCAAGCCCAAGGCCAAGCGCAGCCGTCGGACCAAGAAACCCGCAGCCGAAGCGGCGGAAGAGACCGTGAGCGCAGACGCCGTGGCAAGTGAGGAAGAGGCCGCAGCCGCGCCGAAGCCCAAGCGCCGCAGCCGGGCCAAGGCCAAGCCGGTCGAGCCGGTCGCCGAAGCCACGCCCGATGCAATGGCCGAAGCCCTGCCGAGTGAAGCGCCCATCGCGGCCCCGTCACCTGAGACGGCGACGCCTGTCGCGGAAGCGCCTCAACCTGAGCCGCAGCCCGCCGCCGCGCCGCAGCCGGTCGAGGCCGAGGCACCCGCTGCCGAAACCGCTCCCGAGCCGGTCGCGGAAAAGGTCGAAGAGCAGCCCACTGAAAAGCCCAAGCCCAAACGGCGCGGCTGGTGGTCGCTGGGCAGCTAAAGCGCTCTAGATAACGGAAACGGCGGGCTTGAGAGCCCGCCGTTTTCAGTTTGGCAATAGGGTAAGAAAGACGGCGCGACCGCGCCCGCTCAGCCGCCCTTGGTGATGATGTAAAGCTCTGCCGCGCCCTCGGTCCGGGTTTCAGTCAGCTGATGGCCCGCCTCGGCACAAAAATGCGGCACGTCGATCACCGCGGCGGGGTCATCCGCCGTCATGTGAAGCTGATCGCCCGGCGCCAGCGCGGCCAGTCGTTTGCGTGCCTTCAGCACGGGCAGGGGGCAGAGAAGCCCCGTGGCATCCAGTTTTTCGATCTTCATAAGATCAGTTAAGCCAAGCCGGTCCCGAGGTCCACGATCTTGTGACAATATGACAGGTGACGCCGGGGCCATGTCGGTCTAGGAGTCGGTCATGTTTGAAATAAGCCTCCTCGACGCCGGGATCCTGCCGGCCATGACCATCGCCCTTGTCGCCGGGATTTTCAGCTTCCTGTCGCCCTGCGTGCTGCCCATCGTGCCGCCCTATCTGGCCTATATGGGGGGCGTGTCGATCAATGACATGTCGAGCCAATCCAGCGCGCGGCGGCGGGCGGTGGTGGCGGCGCTGTTCTTCGTGCTGGGGCTAAGCACCGTTTTCGTGCTCTTGGGCTTCACCGCCTCGGCCTTTGGGATGTTCTTTCTCCAGAATCAGGCGCTTTTCGCTAAGATTTCCGGCGTGGTGATCATTGTCTTTGGCCTGCATTTCATCGGCCTTTTCCGCATTCCCTTTCTGGACCAGGAGGCACGGTTGGACGCGGGCGATAAAGGCGGCTCCAGCTTTGGTGCCTATGTTCTGGGGCTGGCTTTCGCCTTTGGCTGGACGCCCTGTATCGGCCCGCAGCTTGGCGCGATCCTGTCGCTCGCGGCAAGCGAGGCTTCCGTCTCTCGCGGTACGCTTTTGCTGGGCGTCTATGCGGCAGGGCTGGGGATTCCGTTCCTGCTGGCCGCGATGTTCATCACCCGCGCCATGACGCTGATGAACCGGATCAAACCGCATATGAAGCTGATTGAGCGGATCATGGGGGGGCTTCTTGTGCTCGTCGGGCTGGCTTTGCTGACCGGTGCCTTCACCGCCTTCTCCTTCTGGCTGCTCGAAACCTTCCCGATCCTCGCAACCGTGGGTTAAGCCTTATTCTCGCCCCGAATTACGGCTAGACTCTGCCGAAGAAGAGGGCGGGCATGGTAAGCAAAGCGCAGGGAAAGACGGTGAAAACGCGCCGGGTGTTCTACATCCCCGGCTACGATCCGATTCACCCGCGCCGCTACCGCGAGCTGTACCGCAAGGAAGGCGCCGCGCAGGCGGCGATCTCGGGCTATGAGATCGGTCTGAAGCCGAAGGCGGGCCGCGGCAATTACGGCTGGCAGGTGGATGCTGAGATCGACGGGCAGCGGGTGAGCGCGCAGGTCGAGGTTCTGGTCTGGTCCGACATCGTGCGCGAAAGCATGAGCAGTTCGATCCCGGCGACCTATTGGCAATTGCTGCGCACGGCTTGGGTCTACATCGGATCGGGCGCGCTTTGGCGGCTCATGCGGCTGCGCAGGGGGCCGGTGATCGCCGCACTCTACCCCGTTGGCATGTTGATCGCGCAGGCGCTGCTGGCGGTGGCGCTTGGCCTGTTGAGCTATGGCCTTCTCGGCATGCTCAGCGATCATTGGGCCGCGCGGCTCGCCTTCGCGGCACTGGGCATGGGGTTGGGCATTGCCCTGCTGCGCTGGTTCAAAAAGAAGGACGGCAAGTTTTTCGCCTATTACCTCATGCATGATTACGCCTATTCCGCCGCCACCAAGGGCGCGAATCCGCCGCAGCTTGAGGCCCGTATGGCCACCTTTGGCGATGCCATCGCCGCCGCGCTGACCGATGATGTCGACGAGGTCTTGGTCATCGGCCATTCCTCGGGCGCGCATCTGGGGGTTTCTGTGCTGGCCGATCTGATCCGGTCGGGCAGGGTGGCCGAAGGCGGGCCTGCTCTGGGTTTCCTCACGCTGGGGCAGGTGGTGCCAATGGTGTCTTTCCTGCCCCGGGCCGAGCGGTTGCGCGGCGATCTGCGCTATCTCTCGGCGCGAGATGAATTGGCTTGGGTCGATGTCACCGCCCCGGGCGATGGCTGCGCCTTTGCGCTTTGCGATCCGGTGTCGGTGTCCGGCGTGGCCCCCGAGGGGAAACGCTGGCCGCTGGTCTTCTCCGCCGCCTTCACGCAAACGCTTAGTCCCGCGCGTTGGAAGGCGCTGCGCTGGCGTTTCTTCCGGCTGCATTTCCAGTATCTTTGCGCCTTTGACCGGCCACGCGACTACGATTATTTCCAGATCACTGCCGGGCCCCAGACACTCGCCACGCGCTATGACGGGCGGCCCGCGTCGAAATCCCGGATCGACCACGCGGTCAGCAAATACACCTCTGTCGCCGCATGAGCCATCCGCCCAACCCCCCCGCGCGGCCCGACCGCGTGTCGCTCTGGCGCTATGCCAAACTGTTCCGCGCCGACATCCTCTCGGCCCAGCCCGCGCGGCTCTATCGGGCATGGATGGCTGAGTTCAAAACGCCCTTCTTTCGCAGCTACCTGATGAACCAGCCCGAACTGGTGAAAACCGTGTTGAAGGACCGGCCCGAGGATTTCCCCAAATCCGACCGTATCGGCGAGGGGCTGCGGCCCCTCTTGGGCAACTCAGTCTTTCTGACCAATGGCGAGACATGGAAACGCCAGCGCCGCATCATCGACCCAGCCTTCGAGGGCGGGCGGCTGCGCGAGACCTTTCCAGCCATGTGGGACGCGGCAGAGGCGGCTGCGGCAAGGCTGGAGCCCAAGGCGGGTGAGGTGGTCGAGATCGAGGCTGAGACAAGCCACGCCGCCGCCGATGTGATCTTTCGCACGCTGTTTTCGCTGCCGATCGAACATGAGGTCGCCCGCGCCGTTTTTGACGAGTTTCGCAATTACCAGCGCAGCCAGCCGATCCTGAACCTCGGGGCGCTTTTGCCGCTGCCGCGCTGGATGCCGCGCCTGTTTCGCCGCGACACGCGGGCCAGTGCGGCGCGGATCAGGGCGCTGATCACCGATCTTACCCGCGCGCGCATCGCGCAGATCGAGGCGGGCACCGCGCCCGATGATCTTGCCACCAAGATCATGACCCAAGCAGATCCCGAAACCGGAGAGCGCTTCGACACCCAAGAGATGGTCGATCAGGTCGCGATCTTCTTTCTTGCAGGGCATGAGACCAGCGCCTCGGCCCTCGCTTGGGCGCTATACTTGATGGCCACCCATCCCGCGTGGCAAGAGCGACTGGCGGAAGAGGCGCAGGCGCTTGAGACCTGCGATTTCGCGGTGGTGTCGAAACTAAAGCTCAGCCGCGATGTTTTTCGCGAAACGCTGCGCCTTTACCCGCCCGTGCCGATGATGGTGCGCGAGAACCGCTGCCCCGAACACTTCCGTGACCGACAGGTGAAACAGGGCGCGCAACTGGTGCTCAGCCCGTGGCATCTGCACCGCCACGAACGGCTTTGGGAGAACCCCGACGGCTTTGACCCGACCCGCTGGCAGACCGAGAATGGCAAACAGTGCCAGCGCGACGCTTTCATCCCATTCTCCGCCGGGCCGCGGGTCTGCACGGGGGCGGGCTTTGCCATGGTCGAGGGGCCGCTGATCCTGTCGCGCATCCTGCGCGACTTCCGCGTGACGGCCCAACCGGGCCGCGTGCCAGTGCCTGTCGCACATTTGACCGTCCGTTCAGATAAGGGCATTTGGTTAGCGCTATCAAGACGCTAGCTGCTATCATCGGCTTTGCGTTTCAATTAGAAACGCAGCGAACGGAATCAAAATAGGACCTGGGTGACATGGGCTACGACAAGGCGCAACTTGAGCAAATGGACAGCGGCAAGGGCTTCATCGCGGCGCTTGATCAATCGGGTGGCTCCACCCCCAAGGCGCTGAGCCTCTATGGCGTGGAACCGTCGGACTACAACGGCGACGAAGAGATGTTCAAAGCCGTCCATGACATGCGGGCGCGGATCATCTTGGCCGATGATTTCACCTCTGAAAAAGTGATTGGCGCGATCCTTTTCGAGCGCACGATGGATGACACGATCAACGGCAAGCCGGTCGCGCAGCTGCTCTGGGAAGACCGCGGCGTGGTGCCTTTCCTGAAGATCGACAAGGGTCTGGAAGAGACCAATAACGGCGTGCAGATGATGAAGCCGATCATGGAGATCGACGACCTGCTGGCCCGTGCCGTGAAACACGGCATCTTCGGCACCAAGGAACGCTCTGTCATTCATGAGGCCAATGAAAACGGCATCGCCGCCGTGGTGGCGCAGCAGTTCGAACTGGCCAAACAGGTCTGTGCCGCCGGTCTCGTGCCGATCATCGAGCCCGAGGTGAACATCAACTCCGAGAGCAAGGCCGAGGCCGAAGAAATTCTGCACGGTGAGATCGAGAAGCACCTGAAGGCGCTGCCCGAAGGTGAGATGGTGATGCTGAAACTGACGATCCCCGAAAAGGCCGGTCTCTATGACGATCTTGCCGAGCATGCCAATGTGCTGCGCGTCGTGGCGCTGTCGGGTGGCTATTCCACGGCGGAAGCCTGCGAACGGCTGGGCAAGAACCGGACCATGATCGCCAGCTTCTCCCGCGCTTTGACCGAAAGGCTGAACGTCAAGATGACGGACGCCGAGTTCAACACGGCGCTTGGGCAGAACATCGAGAAAATCTACCAAGCCTCGATTTGCTAAACGGAATTTTTTGAAAATTCCGAAGCCGTTTTCTTTTAAAGAAAACGGCTACACGATCCGCCGGATGGGTTCACGATGGCAAAATATGATGACCTGTCCGGCGTTTTCCACCGCTTGATACCCACGGCGCTTCAATTCCGCTTCGAATGCCCGGCGTCCGACGAATTTCTCGATATCCCGCGCTTTGCGCCGGATCACCTGACCGCTGATCGCGGCGCGCGAGGCAAAGAGGCTGTGGAGCCACGCCTGTGGCGAAAGGGGAGAGGCCAAAGTCATGGCCGGACGCTAATCCGCTTTTGGTAAACGTTCCTTTAACGACCGCAGCACAAACAAGCGGATCGCCCCGGCCAGCCCGATGTCCAGCCCACGGGCGGCGTCAATCTCGGCCACCAACGCGTTGATCGGCATGCCCCGTGCGGCGGCGATGGCGCGGAACTCAGCCCAGAATTCGTCTTCGAGGGAGATCGATGTCCGGTGGCCCCTTAGGGTCACCGAATGTTTGCGGGGCCTTGCGCTCATGTCTCGCGCTTATGCGCGTCGAGCGTGGCCTTGGCTTGGGCGGCGCTTTTGCGCGCCGCCTCCTTCTCGGCCTTGCTGCGGCCAAAGCGCAGCGCATTCTCATCCGCCTGAGCGCGGCGGGCCGCAAGATCGCGTGCCTTTCTCGCCTTGTTCAGGTTGATGGGCTGGCTCATTTCGGGCCGATCATGTTCTCGGGGCGCACCACACGCTCGAATGTCTCGGCATCGACGAAGCCCAAGGCGATCGCCTCTTCCTTCAGGGTGGTGCCGTTCTTATGCGCGGTCTTTGCGACCTTGGTGGCGTTGTCATAACCGATCTCGGGGGCCAGCGCGGTGACCAGCATCAGCGACTCGCGCATGAGCTTTTCGATCCGGTCCGCGTCAGCCTTGAGGCCATCCACCAGATTGTCGGTAAAGGCCGAAGCTGCATCGCCCAAAAGCTGCATAGATTGCAGCACGTTATAGGCCATCATCGGCTTGTAGACGTTAAGCTCGAAATGCCCCTGCGACCCGGCGAAACCCACGGCGGCATCATTGCCCATAACATGGGCGCAGACCTGCGTCAGCGCCTCGCATTGCGTTGGGTTCACCTTGCCCGGCATGATCGAAGAGCCGGGCTCGTTCTCGGGCAGGATCAATTCGCCCAGACCGCAGCGCGGGCCGGAGCCCAGAAGTCGGATGTCATTGGCAATTTTGAACAGCGAAGCCGACACGGTCTTCAGCGCGCCGGAAATCTCGACCATCGCGTCATGGGCGGCAAGTGCTTCGAATTTGTTGGGGGCTGTGACGAAGGGCAACCCGGTGATCTCGGCCATGTTATGCGCCACAGTCTCCGCCCAGCCTTGTTTGGTGTTCAGCCCGGTGCCGACGGCGGTGCCACCCTGTGCCAGCTCATAGATACGGCCAAGCGCATCGCGCACGCGGGCGATGCCCATGGCGACCTGATGGGTATAGCCCGAGAATTCCTGAGACAGCGTCAGCGGTGTCGCGTCCTGCGTATGGGTGCGGCCGATTTTGATGATGCCGTCGAATTCCTCGACCTTCTTCTCCAATGCACCGTGCAGCTTCTCCAGCCCCGGCAGCAGCACGTCACGCGCCGTCATCGCGGTAGCAATATGCATGGCGGTGGGGAAAGTGTCGTTCGAAGACTGGCCCATGTTGCAATGATCGTTGGGGTGCACCGGGTCCTTGGAGCCGATGGTGCCGCCCATGAGTTCGATCGCGCGGTTGGCGATGACCTCATTGGCGTTCATGTTCGACTGGGTGCCGGAACCGGTCTGCCAGACCACCAGCGGGAAGTTATCGTCGAACTTGCCCTCGAACACTTCGCCAGCGGCCTGAATGATTGCCTTACCGCGTTCCTCGTCCAGCGAGCCCTGCGCGACATTCGCCTGCGCGCAGGCTTTCTTGATCACGCCGAGCGCGCGCACGATGGCGATGGGCTGCTTTTCCCAGCCAATCGGGAAGTTCATGATCGAACGCTGCGTCTGCGCGCCCCAGTATTTATCGGCGGGGACTTCAAGCGGACCAAAGCTGTCGGTTTCGGTGCGGGTATCGGCCATTCTGCGGCTCCTGCTGTGACTTATCGTTGTCCAGCGGTGTACCTGCGCCTTACGCGCTGCGCAATGCGGGGATGGCGCTAACGGCCATTCCGCCGCTACTTCCGAAAGGAATCGAGCGAGACGATCTCGGCATCTTTGACCGGCTCTTCCGCGACTTCCAGCTCTGCCTCATCCGTCTGGTCGAGCGTGGCCTCATCCTCCGCCACGTCTTCCTCTTCGGTTTCTTGCTGTTCGAACCGCAGGCCGAACTCAACCGAAGGGTCCACGAAGGTGCGGATCGCGTCGTAAGGAATATAAAGCGGCTCCGGCGCATCGCCGAAGTTCAACGTGATGGCGAAACCGTCTTCACCCACATCGAGGCCGTCGTACCAGTGCTGCATCACGACGGTCATCTCATCTGGATAGCGGTCGGACAGCCAATCGGCCAATTCCGCATCCGGATGCGAGGTGTCGAAGGTGATGAAGAAATGGTGATTCCCCGGCAGTCCCTTGTCCGATACGTCTTGCAAGACCCTGCGGATCAGGCCCCGCATGGCTTCGTGCATCAGGTTGCCGTAATCAATGCTGCGGCTCATTCTTCTCTCCGGTCCGGGCGTTGGGCAGGGGTAAGCATACCCCATTCAGGGGCGAGTGAAAGGGGGTCCCGCGCTAAATCGCTTGAAGGATCAGCGCCAGCGTGGCGAGCAGAACCATCGTGACGACAAAACCACGCTTGAGCGCCAGCATCAGCACGGCCGCCAAGAGGGTGAGCGCGGCGGCCATGGGGTTGAAACTGTCCCAAACGGGCAGGGGCAGGGCGAGCGGGCCATCAGCGCCCACCCGGTCAAACAGCACATGCAGCGCAAACCAGACCGAGAGATTGGCGATGACACCCACGACAGCCGCCGTGATCGCCCGCAGTGCGCCTGCGATGCGCGGCTGTTCAGAGAGCGCCTCAAGATACGGGCCAGCAAGGAAAATCCACAGAAAACAGGGCGTGAAAGTGACCCAAAGCGCCAGCAGCCCGGCAGCCATCGCCCCCGCGGGGCCGCTTTGCGCAAATCCCGCCAACATCCCGACGAATTGCGTCACAAGGATCAGCGGGCCCGGCGTCGTCTCAGCCAAGCCAAGCGCGTCGATCATCTGATCGGTCTCGATCCAGCCGAAATCCTGCACCACGGTCTGGGTCATATAGGCCAGCACCGCATAGGCCCCGCCGAAGGTCACCACGGCCAGTTTGGAAAAGAACAGCCCCAGTTGCAGCAGAAAGTCGTCGCCGATGAAGGCAAGGAACAGAAGCGGCGCGGCCCAGAGACCACCCCAGATAAGCAGGGTGCGCAGGCTATGCGCCGGCGGCAGGTCGGCGGCTTCGGTCTCGGGCGTCGGGCTTCGGGTCAGCATCCCAATGGCCCCGGCCACCAGAATGATCAGCGGAAACGGCAGGCCCAGCACGAAGAGCGCGATGAAAGACCCAAAGGCCAGCGCCCAGCCGAGACGCCCGTGAAGCGCCTTTGAAGAAACTTTCAGAAGCGCTTGGAATACCACGATAATGACAGCGGCCTTGATGCCCAGAAAGGCCGTTTGCACCAAGGGCATCTGCCCATACCACGCATAAAGGAGCGCGAGTGCCGCGATGAATACAGCTCCCGGCACGACGAAAAGCAGCCCCCCCAACAGCCCGCCCGCGACACCGCGCAGGCGCCAGCCTGCATAGGTCGCCAGCTGCATCGCCTCCGGTCCGGGCAACAGCATACAGAGCGAAAGGGCCCGCAGGTAGGTCTGCTCGCTCAACCACGGGCGATGCTCGACCAGCTCGCGGTGCATCACGGCGATTTGGGCTGCGGGGCCGCCGAAGGACATCAACCCGATCCGGCCAAACACGCGAAACATATCGGGCCAACTAGGTGGGGTCATCGGGGCCATCCTGCGTCATCAAAGCCACCACAGCTTCGCTGCGTCACGGATAGGGCCAGAGGAAAGCGCGGTCAAGTTAATGCAAGAGCGCCGTCTAACGGGTATGAAACGGAAGGGAAAAGTGCAGGTTTCTGTTGCCAGGTACCTGCGAACCCCGCCTTAAGCTGCAAGGCCTAAGGACTTAAGATTTCAGTCGCTGAAACCGCTTACGCGGCCATCGCAACTGGAGCACGATTGTCATTTGCAATTGTACAGTTTGAACCGATAACGGTGGTATCTCACCGAGACAAAGCAACCCCTTTAGACGTTCGTCGATCCTATTTCGGCCCCATGATCCCCAAATGAAGGATGTTTGGTGGAGCCGCCGGGTACCGCCCCCGGGTCCGAACCGCTTATTACGAGCGCGTTTATGTCCATAGTCCCGAAGGACAGGATTAAAGTAGGGCTGCCATGGGTCAATTGCAAGGGGTGCGATGCGGTGAATTTTTCACGTCAAGACAAGCGCGTATCGCGTTGTTTATATGGCCCAACCTAGCGTCTGCCCGCAACTTCGGCATTCCGCGCCGCACGCGCGGCGAAAACGCTTTGGGCAAGCTGTTGCGTCTCGGCCTCCAGCGCGGTCAGCCCTGCCGTCACCGCCCTGCCGTCATGGGCCTCTACCGCATCCGCGATCTCTTGATGCAGAGCCACGATCCGTGCGCGATCCCGCGCGGTGAAGGTGATCATATTCATCAGGGGCTGCATCGCCTCAACCGCGCCTGCAAGTTGATAACTCAGGACCGGATTGCCCGCACCATCGACCAGCGCCCGGTGAAATGCCACGTCGGAGGCGCAAAAGGCCTCATCCGTCAGTCCCGGCTGCGCCTGCCGGTGAATCTCCGCGCGCATGGTGGCAAGGTGGTCCGCCGTCCGCCGTTCTGCCGATAGCGGGGCGCAGGCGCGTTCCAAGGCGAAGCGTGCCTCGCAAGCGGTCTCAAAACTCACCGCATTCATCGACAGCAGCAGGGTCGATGTGGTGATCTGCTGCGCATAGGCGTCCGGAAAGCTCAGCCGGTTGACGAAAGCCCCCCCCGTGGCCCCGCGCTGCGTGCGGATCAGCGATTGCGCGGCCAGCCGCTTGAGCGCCTCGCGCACCGTGGGGCGGGAAACCTCGAACTGCTCGGCCAGCTCCGCCTCGGAGGGCAGGCGCTGGTCGACGATCAGATGCCCGCCGATGATGGCGTCGCGGATGGCCGTGGCGATCTGGGCCGATAGATCGGCGGGGTTGGTTGGGTCAATTTTCATATGTCTTACAATTAGTGTTTGCGAGGACTTTAATTGTCTGACATTAAATCTACAAGAGCACGCAGGGGAGGGCGGCGATGACCGGGATGGTACGATCAACACTATGGCTGGGGTTTTTCGCCCTAATTCTCGCCGCTTGGTGGATGATGTACAGCATGGCGATGCAGATGGATCTCGATCTGCTGGGCCGCCCCGGAGCCATGGGCGAACGCATGCGGCAGATGGATCCGGGCATGGATATGTATATGCCCATGGCGCGTTTCTTTCCACTGTTCGTGATGTGGGGCGCGATGATGGCGGCGATGATGGTCCCGACCATGGTGCCGACGCTACGCGCTTACGAAGACCTCATGACTTCGGCCAATGGCACGCGCGCGGGTTGGCTGGCGGTGCTTGCAGGCTACCTCGCAGTCTGGCTGATCTTCGCAGCGGGGATCGCGGGTTTGCAACTGTTGCTGCTGCACGGCGGCGTCATCGACATGCTCGGCATCGCCAAATCGCGTTGGACGGCGGCGGCGCTGCTCTTGGCTGTGGGCCTCTTCCAATTTACCCGCGCCAAGGAGATTTGCCACGGCGTCTGCCACTCTCCGATGATGTATTTCATGGGCCATTGGCGCCCCGGCGCCGCGGGCGGTTTTCGCATGGGGCTGGGCCTCGGCGCCTTTTGTACGGGCTGCTGCTGGGGCTTTATGCTTCTGGGCTTTGCCGGCGGGGTCATGAACCTTGCTTGGATGGGGCTGGCCACGCTTTTCATGGTCATCGAAAAACTGCCCCAGATCGGGCATTACGTAACAAAACCAATGGGTTTCGCCCTGATCCTCGGCGCAGGAGCCGTGGCGGGTTGGCCCATGATCACAGGAGGATAGTATGCCAAACAGAGAGATGACACCCGCCAATTGGGCGATCAAGGGCGAGCTTTTCCTGAACTGCTCTTGCGATGTCTTCTGCCCCTGCGTGGTCAGCCTTGGCGCGCATCTGCCGACCGAAGGCCACTGCCATGCATGGATGGGCATCGTGATCGACGAGGGCCATTTCGAGGGGGAGGACTTGGCCGGTCTGAACGTCGGGCTGTTGGTCGACATTCCGGGCCGCATGGGCGAGGGAAATTGGAAGGTCGCCGCCTATGTGGACGACCGCGCGAGCGAGGCGGCCTATGACGGGTTGCTGCAAATCTTCTCAGGCGCTGCGGGTGGCACCACGGGGCTGTTCACCATGTTGGTAAGCGAGATCATCGGCGCCGAACGCGCCCCGGTCGAAATCATTCGCGACGGCAACCGCCGGGTCATCAACATTGGCCGAAAGATCAACGGCGAGATCGAGATGCTGGCCGGGGCCGAACCGGGAGAGCCTGTGACGATCACCAATTCGAAATACTGGATGGGCCCGAATATCGTGGCTGCGCGTGGCGTAAAATCCAAGGTCCGCGACTATGGCCGGGTCTGGGATTTCGGCGGTAAATCGGCTGAGGTCTGCGCGATTGATTGGCAGGGGGCGCGGTGATCACCCCCGCCTATGCCAAGGAGATGGCGCGCTATAATGCTTGGCAAAACAGACAGTTGTCAAATGTCGTTCAGACTTTGGATGAAGCATCGTTAACGCAGGATCGCGGGGCGTTCTTCGGCTCCATCCTCGGCACGCTGAACCATCTTCTGTGGTGCGATCAACTCTGGCTGTCGCGGTTCGAGCCTGCCGCGCCAAAACCGGAAGGCAAAGACACCGAGCTTTGCCGCTCCGGTGACGCCTGGGTTTTGGCGCGAGGGCAATGCGATCATGCCATTTCTGAGTGGGCGTCGGGGCTGGAGCAGTCAAGGCTGGATGGGGATTTAACGTGGCATTCCGGTATCTTGCAGCGCGATGTTTCCAAGCCAATGGCGGGATGTGTGGTGCATTTCTTCAACCACCAAACCCACCACCGCGGCCAAGTGCACGCCATGCTCACCAACGCAGGATGTGACGCGCCGGTAACCGATTTCATCTTTATGCCGGAGGAGGGCTGATGGCCGAACTCTCTCCCTCGCGCCGGATCAGGCGCACGCCATTCTCTGCCGGGGTCGAGGCGGCGGGTGTGAAAGCCTATACGGTCTACAACCGGATGCTGCTGCCCACCGTATTTGAGAGCACCGAGGCGGATTATCACCACTTGAAGAAAGCCGTGCAAGTCTGGGACGTGGCTTGCGAAAGACAGGTTGAACTGCGCGGGCCCGATGCTTCCCGACTGATGCAGATGCTGACGCCCCGTGATCTGCGCAATGTGGCGCCGGGCCGCTGTGTCTATGTGCCAATCGTGGATGAGACGGGTGGTATGCTCAATGATCCTGTGGCGGTGAAACTGGCCGAGGATCGTTGGTGGATTTCCATCGCCGATAGCGATTTATTGTTGTGGGCCAAGGGGATATGCAACGGTTATCATCTTGATGTTTTGGTCGATGAACCGGATGTGAACCTGCTGGCGGTGCAGGGGCCGAAGGCCGAAGATCTAATGGAACGCGTCTTTGGCGCGGCGGTGCGGGAGGTGAAGTTCTTCCGCTTCGGAGAGTTCCAGTTTCAAGGCCGCGCCATGAATGTCGCGCGCTCCGGCTACTCCAAACAGGGCGGCTTTGAGATTTATACCGAAGGGGCCGACATCGCGATGCCACTTTGGGAGGCCCTTTTCGGGGCGGGACGCGATCTGGATGTGCGGGCGGGCTGTCCGAACCTGATTGAGCGGATCGAGGGCGGATTGTTGAGCTATGGCAATGACATGACCGACGACAACACGCCCCACGAATGCGGTCTTGGCAAGCTCTGCGACACGCAGGCGGCGATGGGCTGTATCGGCAGAGACGCGCTGCTGCGGGTGGCGAAAGAGGGGCCGGTGCAACAGATACGTCCCCTAGAGATCGCGGGCGATCCGGTGCCGCTTTGTGATCGTGTCTGGTCCTTGATGGCGGGCGACAAACGCGTGGGGCAGGTGACCTCGGCGGTTTGGTCCCCTGACTTTGGCGTGAATGTCGCCATCGGAATGGTGCGGATGACCCATTGGGACCCGGGCACGCGCTTGCGGGCGCACACCCCCGATGGCGCGCGTGACGTGACCGTACGTGAAAGTTTCTGGGCCTGAGGCCCGGTCGATTGAAACCTGAAAAGGAGATGAAAGATGAGCTTTAATGCGCTGATTGTAAACAAGGATGACGAAGGCAAGACCCAGGCCGAGGTCACCCAGATCACCGAAGACCAACTGCCTGAGGCCGAGGTGACGGTCGCGGTCGAATATTCCACCGTGAACTACAAAGACGGGCTCTGCATCGGGCCGGGTGGTGGCTTGGTCCGCAACTATCCGCATGTGCCGGGCATCGATTTCGCCGGCACGGTCGAGACCTCGAATGACGACCGTTACAAGCCCGGCGACAAGGTGGTGTTGACCGGTTGGCGCGTGGGCGAGGCGCATTGGGGCGGCTATGCGCAAAAGGCGCGGGTCAAGGCCGATTGGCTGGTGCCGCTGCCCGAAGGGTTGGACACGCGTCAAGCGATGGCCGTGGGCACGGCAGGTTTCACCGCGATGCTGGCCGTCATGGCGCTTGAGGATCACGGCATCAAGAAAGGCCCGGTTCTGGTCACGGGTGCTGCGGGGGGCGTCGGCTCCGTCGCCACGGCGATCCTTGCCAACCTCGGCTATGAAGTGGCGGCGGTCACCGGACGGCCCGAGACCGAGGATTACCTCAAGAGCCTCGGCGCGGCCCGGATCGTCGCGCGGGACGAGATCAACGAGACGGTCAAACGCCCCCTTGAGGGCGAGACATGGGGCGGATGCGTCGATGCCGTGGGCGGCGCGATGCTGGCCCGCGTGCTGGGCCAGATGGAGTACGGGGCGAGCGTGGCGGCCGTGGGCCTTGCGGGCGGTGCGGCCCTGCCTGCCACGGTGATCCCCTTCCTGCTGCGCGGCGTGAACCTCTTGGGCATCGACAGCGTCATGCAGCCCTATGACAACCGTCTGCGCGCATGGGAGCGGGTGGCGAAAGACCTGCCGATGGACAAGCTGGAGGCGATGGTTCAACCCGCGGGTCTCAGCGATTTGCCCCAACTCGGGGCCGACATCCTCAAAGGGCAGGTCAAGGGCCGGGTGGTCGTGGACGTAAACGCTTGATATTGCCTCGGCGCGGGGCGGTGTGGTTAATGGTCCGCGCCGCCCCGATCGCCAGAAGGAGAGCATGATGGCCAGCTACGACGACGACAATATCTTTGCCAAGATTCTGCGCAAAGAGATCCCCAGCTTTAAGGTCTATGAGGACGACAAGACCTATTGCTTTATGGACATCATGCCCCGCGCCGAAGGGCATTGTCTGGTGATCCCCAAGTCGCCCTGCCGCAACATGCTCGACGCCAGCCCCGCACAATTGGCGGATTGTCTGGCGACGGTTCAGAAAGTCGCCAATGCCTGCCTACGCGCTTTTGGCGCCGATGGCATCACGGTGCAGCAGTTTAACGAGGCTGCGGGCGGGCAAGAGGTCTTTCACCTCCATTACCACATCCTGCCGCGGCATGAGGGCGACAAGCTGCGCCCGCCCGGTGTCCAAGGCGACATGGACCGGATTCGCGAACAGGCCGATGCGATTGCAGCCGCGCTCGGGACAGGGTAGTCCCCCCAAACTTACGTCGCAGCAGATACCGAAACGGTCGTTTTAGCCAAGTTTCCAAGGGGGCTTGGCCGCAATGGCTTGCCCAATGGTCGCAAGCCTCTATCCTGTTGCGCACGGATGAGAAAAACAGAACGCCGCGTTTTGCGCGGTAATCTGTCATCAAAGAGGGAACAGATTATGAGCGATACCAATTCGCACGGCATCCCCGAGCCTGAGGGCAAGGCGGATGTGATCGATACCGATTATGAGATCGGTCAGGACAATATCGAACGGCAGATCGGGCCGTTCGGGCTGGACATTCACAACCCGGTCTTTCTAATCTCGGGGATCGCGGTCGTGGTCTTCGTGTTCTACACCATCGCATTGCCGGAACAGGCCGCCGCGATCTTCTCGGCCATGTTCAACTTTACCACGAAGAACTTCGACTGGTTCCTGATCGGCTCTGCCGACTTGGTGGTGATCTTTGCACTTTTGCTGATCGTCACGCCCTTTGGCAGTGTCCGCCTTGGCGGCAATGAAGCGGTAGCGGATTATACCTATCTGGGCTGGTTCGCGATGCTTTTCGCGGCGGGCATGGGCATTGGCCTGATGTTCTACGGCGTGTCCGAGCCTTTGACTCACTTCTCCACCTCCATGGGCGAGATCACGACAGAGAACGGCTTGCGCACCGACTGGGCCCCCTTGGGTGCCGCCACGGGTGACGAGGCTGGTTCGCTGCGCCTTGGCATGGCGGCGACGATCTATCACTGGGGTCTGCACCCTTGGGCGATCTACGCCATCGTCGCGCTGGCGCTGGCGTTGTTTACCTATAACAAGGGTCTGCCGCTGACGATCCGCTCGGCCTTTTACCCGGTTCTGGGCGAACGTGTTTGGGGCTGGCCCGGGCATATCATCGACACCATCGCGGTTTTCGCCACGCTCTTTGGTCTGGCCACGTCGCTCGGTCTGGGGGCCACGCAGGCGAACGCGGGTCTAAACGAATTGTTCGGCATCCCAACCGGCACCACCTCCGAAGTCGTGCTGATTTCCTTGATCACCGCCGTGGCGCTGGTCTCGGTTCTGCGCGGCCTTGATGGCGGTGTGAAGGTGCTGAGTGAGATTAACATGGGGCTGGCCGCCTTGCTGGCGCTCTTCACGCTCTTTGTGGGGCCGACGATCTTCTTGCTGTCCTTCTTCTGGGACTCGCTGGTGGCCTATATCGAATACCTGCCCGCACTGGCGAACCCGTTTGGCCGTGAAGACGTGAACTTCTCGCAGGGCTGGACGGCCTTCTACTGGGCATGGTGGATCAGCTGGTCACCCTTCGTCGGCATGTTCATCGCCCGCGTCAGCCGGGGTCGTACCGTGCGGGAATTCGTGATCTGCGTGCTGCTGATCCCCTCGCTGGTCTGCGTGCTCTGGATGTCGATCTTTGGTGGCACCGCGATCCATCAGGTGCTGAACGACGGCTACACCTCGGCCCAAGATGCGGCCCTGCCGTTGCAGCTGTTCAAAATGCTCGACGCGCTGCCGCTGGCTTCGATCACCTCCTTCATCGGCATCGTGCTGGTGGTGGTGTTCTTCGTCACCTCGTCCGACTCCGGGTCGCTTGTGATCGACACGATCACCGCAGGCGGCAAGGTCGATGCGCCGGTGCCGCAGCGGGTGTTCTGGTGCATCTTCGAGGGTGCCGTGGCCATCGCGCTGTTGATCGGCGGGGGCCTCGCGGCGCTGCAATCCATGGTGATTTCCACCGGTTTGCTGTTCACGCTGCTGCTGCTCTTCATGTGCTTCTGCATCTTCCGCGGTCTGCAGGACGAGCGTAAAATCCGCTAACCTGCACAGCCTTTGTAAAACGGATGACGGCGGCCCTTCGGGGTCGCCGTTTTGTTTGGGCGCTTGACCTTGGCCGCGCTGCGGTCAACCTTCGCGCCATGCATATTGATTCCGAATGGGTCCGCGCCCAATTTCCCGCCTTCGCCGAGCCGAGCCTTCAGGGGCAGGCTTTCTTTGAAAACGCCGGTGGGTCTTACACCTGCCGCCAAGTCATCGACCGGCTGCATCGCTTCTACACCCAGCGAAAGGTGCAGCCCTACGGCGCCTATGAGGCCAGCCGCCTTGGTGGGGAGGAGATGGACGAAGCCCGCACCCGCATGGCCGCGATCCTTGACGTGACGCCGGAGGAGCTGAGCTTTGGCCCCTCCACCACGCAGAACACCTATGTGCTGGCGCAGGCTTTCGGCCAGATGATGCAGCCCGGTGAGGCGATCGTCGTGACCAATCAGGACCATGAGGCCAATACCGGCCCGTGGCGCCGGCTGGCCGAGCGGGGGATCGAGATCCGCGAATGGCAGATCGACCCTGACACCGGGCATCTCGATCCGGCAAAGCTCGAAGACCTCTTGGACGAGAATGTCCGGCTGGTCTGCTTCCCGCATTGCTCAAACGTGGTGGGCGAGATCAACCCGGTGACCGAGATCACGGCGCTGGCCCATGCCGCCGGTGCTTTCGTCTGCGTCGATGGCGTCTCCTATGCGCCGCATGGCTTTGCCGATGTCGGGGTGTTGGGGCCAGATATCTACCTCTTTTCGGCTTACAAGACCTTCGGGCCACATCAGGGTGTTATGGTCATCCGCCGGGCGCTCACCGAACTGCTGCCGAACCAAGCGCATCACTTCAACGGGGACGTGCTTTACAAACGTTTCACCCCCGCCGGGCCGGATCACGCGCAGATCGCAGCCAGCGCGGGCATGGCGGATTATATCGATGCTTTCCACGCCCACCATATCGGCGGCACTGCCGGGGCCACGGCGCGCGGTGTTGCTGTGCATGACGCGATGCGCGCCCATGAGACGGCTTTGCTGCAACCGCTGTTGGATGCCATGGCGGCGCGCAACTCGGTGCGGGTCATCGGCCCCACCGATGCGGCGACCCGCGCGCCCACGGTGGCATTGGCGCTTGATCGACCGGGGGGCGAGATGGCGCAGGCACTAGCCGCGCGCGGCATCATGGCAGGGGGTGGCACCTTCTACGCAGGCCGGGCGCTTGGTGCGATGGGGGTAGATGAGGCCAAAGGCGTGCTCCGCCTCAGTTTCACCCATTACACGACGCAGGATGAAATGGACAAGCTGCTGAACGCGCTGGATGATCTGCTCTGATCCTTGACCCGGGCGCAGGGGCGCTATGTTTCGGGACAAGTGCAGGAGCAAGACCCCCAACGTGAGCGACAATTCCCCGATTATCATGTGGTTCCGCCGCGATCTGCGGCTGAGCGACCATCCCGCCCTGACGGCGGCCTGCCAGTCGGGCCGCCCGGTCATCCCGCTGTTCATCCGCGACGCACAATCAGAGGCTTTGGGCGCGGCGCCGAAATTCCGCCTCGGGCTGGCCTTGGGCTGCCTTGGGGAGACTTTGGCCGAGAAGGGCAGTCGCCTGATCCTGCGTCGCGGCGATGCGCTTGAGGTGCTGCGCGAGGTGATCGAAACAACCGGCGCGGGGGCAGTCTGTTGGAGCCGCCTTTACGATCCCGCCGCGATCGACCGCGACGCCAAGGTCAAAGAGGCGCTGAAGGACGATGGGGTCGAAGCCTGTAGCTTTGCCGGGCATCTGATGTTCGAGCCTTGGACGGTTGAGACCAAAACCGGCGGCTTTTACAAAGTCTTCACCCCCTATTGGAAGGCGGTCCGGGGCCGCGATGTGGCGGCCCCCTTGGCCACTCCGAGCGACATCCCAGCCCCGCCAAACTGGCCCGAGAGCGCCGCGCTCGACGATTGGCAAATGGACGCCGAGATGCAGCGCGGGCGCGATGTGGTGCGCCCATATGTGCGTCTGGGGGAGGCCGCGGCACAGGCTCGGCTAGGTTCTTTCATGGCCCATATCGTTGAAGGCTACGACGAAAGCCGCGACATGCCGGGCGAAGATGGCACCTCGGCCCTGTCGGAAAACCTGTCGCTGGGTGAGATCAGCCCGGCCCAGTGTTGGCACGCGGGCCAGCGGGCGATGCAGGAGGGCAAGCGCGGGGCTGAGACTTTCCTCAAGGAACTCGCCTGGCGCGAGTTTGCCTATCACCTCATGTATCACACGCCGCGCATCCTTGACCAAAACTGGCGCGAGGAATGGCAGGCCTTCCCATGGAATGAGGACGAGCGCCGCGCCGAGGTGCTGGCATGGAAACAGGGGCGCACCGGGGTGCCTTTCGTCGATGCGGCCATGCGCGAGTTGCAGGTCACGGGGCGCATGCACAACCGGGGCCGCATGATCGTGGCGAGCTATCTGACGAAACATTTGATGTGTCATTGGCGGATCGGGCAAAAGTGGTTCGAAGAACATCTGATCGACTGGGATCCGGCCAATAACGCGATGGGCTGGCAGTGGGCCGCAGGGTCCGGCCCCGATGCGACGCCGTTCTTTCGCATTTTCAACCCCGAGACCCAGCTTGATCGGTTCGACAAGGGGCGCGACTACACCCGCCGTTGGATCGCCGAGGGGCGCGTGAAACCGCGTGACGAGGCGCTGGCCTATTTCGACGCGATCCCACGCCGCTGGGGCCTAAGCCCAGAGGATGATTACCCCGATCCGATCGTCGATCTGTCAGAGGGGCGGGAACGGGCGCTCGATGCCTATCGCAACCGCGACTTTTAACTTTTTGCGAAACAGCAGCCTGCGGTTACAGTAGGCGTCAAGAACAAGAACGGAACCGAGGTATGAAGCTTACGACCACCGAGGGGCAGAAAGGTCTGCCGCGCTATTTCCCGCAGGTCTTCGCCATGGCGCAGGAAATGCAGCATGGGCGGGTGGACTTTGTCCTGCCTGATGGCCGCGTGTTCCGCGCCGAAGGGGCCAAGCCCGGCCCGGTGGCAGAACTGCACATCCATAACGATGACCTTTTCGCACGGTTGATCCGCGAGGGCGACCTGGGCTTTTGCGACGCCTATCTGGACGAGTGGTGGTCGACGCCGGACCTGCAAGCCTTCATGGATTTGGTTCATGCGGGGAATGAGACGGTCTATGACGGTTTCCCCGGCCAAGGGCTGCTGCGTCAGTTCGAAAAGTTCCGCTTCTGGCTCCAGCGCAACAACCGCAAACAGGCCAAACGCAACATCAGCTATCACTACGATCTGGGCAATGCGTTCTACAGCCTCTGGCTGGATGATACGATGACCTATTCTTCGGCCATTTTCGAGGGCGACGCCCAGCAATCGCTGGAGGCCGCGCAGCGGGCGAAATACAAGTCCATGGTCGATCAGATGGGTGTGCAGCCCGGCGATCATGTCTTGGAAATCGGCTGCGGCTGGGGCGGTTTTGCGGAATATGCCGCAGCCGAACGCGGGCTGAAGGTGACCGCGCTGACCATCAGCCAAGAGCAGTTCAACTACGCACAAGAGCGCATTGCCAAGGCGGGCCTCTCAGACCGCGTGACCTTCAAACTGCAAGACTACCGCGATGAGACCGAGAGCTATGACGGCATCGCCAGCATCGAGATGTTCGAGGCGGTGGGCGAGAAATACTGGCCGGTCTATTTCGACACGCTGCACCAGCGCCTGAAACCGGGCCGCGCCGCGACCTTGCAGATCATCACCGTCGCCGACCGCCGTTGGGAGGTCTATAAACGCGGGGTGGATTTCATCCAAAAATACATATTCCCAGGCGGCATGTTGCCCAGCCCCACGATCCTGCGGGAGCAGGTGGAGCGTGCAGGGCTGGTGGTCGACCGGTCGATCGAATTTGGCAAAAGCTATGACATCACCCTGCGCCGTTGGCATGAGACCTTTAACGAGAAATGGGATCAGATCACCGCGCTTGGCTTTGACGAACGCTTTCGCCGGATGTGGAATTTTTACCTCACTTCCTGTGCCGCGACATTTGACAGTGGCAATTGCGACGTGACGCAGATTACGGTACGGCGACCTGTGTGACCGCCCCTGCGGTCCGCCCCCGCAAGGAGCCGAAAAATGCCGACTGGTGCACGACTTATGGCGGCGATCTCACTCGCCGTGCTGGCCTTTGTCCTGTCGGGCATGGTGGTGCCACTGATGCCGGAAAGCACGGATTTCGGGTATTTCCTGCCGCTTAACGTGGTGTTGGGCCTCATCGTGGGCTGGCGCGTGATGGGTCGGCGCGCGGGCCGGGGCATCGTGGCTGCGATCAACAACGGTTTTGCCGGTGTCTTTGTGCTGATGCTCTGGGCGATCTTTTTGCAGGCGGCGAATGAAATGGTCCGGCTGGCGCTGCGCAACCGCTATGACGATCCCTTCGAGGCCATCGTCGCCGTGTTTCAGATCGGCGCGGAATTCGGCCTGATGATCGCCACCGTGCCCATCGGCGTGGCACTTGTTGTCGGCGGCGTGATCGCGGGGCTTTTGACCGAATTTGCTTATAACCGTTGGCCCTGACCCCCATGCGACATCTCTTTATTTACGGCACCCTGCGGCATCTGCCGCTGTTGGAAATTGTGCTTGGCCGCTCCGCCGAGGCGATAGACCTCAGCCTCGCCAATCTTCCCAGCTACCAAGTCTCTGCCGCCGCCGAAGGCCCGTTTCCCACGATTGAGACGCGCGATGGCGCGCAGGCCGAGGGCTTGCTGGTGCGGGGCCTGAGCGCGGATGATTTCGCGCGGCTCGATTTCTATGAAGGCGCGTTCGACTATGATTTGGTGCCGGTGACACTGGCAGACGGGCAGGGGGCCGAGGTCTATCTGCCCCAGCCCGGGCGCTGGACCGCGCAGGGGCCATGGTCCTTGCCTGAGTGGGAGCGTGATTGGGCCGCGCTTTCCTGTCATGCCGCGCGCGAAGTGATGAGCTATATGGGCAAGCGCCCGCGGGCCGAGGTCGATGCGATGTTCCCGATGATCCGCCGCCGAGCCCATCAGCAGGTGCTGGCGGCGCAGGGCATGCATGATCCGCTAGCGCTCGATGGCAAGGTCGAGGTGACCGACCGCCGCCGCGTTTACGCGAACTTCTTCGCCCTTGATGAAATCTCGCTGCGACATGAGACATTTGACGGCAGCATGTCGGCGCAGATCGACCGCGCGGTTTTTGTCAGCGCGGATGCAGCTTTGGTGCTGCCCTATGACCCGCTGCGCGACCGCGTGCTGCTGGTCGAGCAAATCCGCATGGGCCCGCTGGCGCGCGGCGATCATACCCGCTGGCAGTTGGAACCCATCGCGGGCCATATCGACCCCGGCGAAACGCCGCAGGCCGCCGCCCGGCGCGAAGCGCGTGAGGAGGCGGGGATCACCTTGGGCGCCTTGGAGCCGGTCGGAAACGTCTATGCCTCTCCCGGCAATGCGACCGAGTTCTTTCACATTTTCGTGGGATTGGCAGATTTGCCGGATCATATCATCGGCACGGGCGGTTTGGCCACGGAGGGTGAGGATATCCGGTCCCATCTGATGTCCTTCGATAATTTGATGGCCTTGGCGGATGCGCAGGCGCTGGCCAATGCGCCGCTGGTGGCAAGCGCCTATTGGCTCGCCCACCACCGCGAACGCTTGAGGTCCGAAGACACGACAGCTAAACCGGACGGAACATGAACTGGGGGCATACATGCAGGTTGCTAAAGATCTGGCCAAGGCCATTGGAAACACACCGCTGATCCGACTGCGCGGCGCGAGCGAAGAGACCGGCTGCGAAATCTTGGGCAAGGCGGAGTTCATGAACCCCGGCCAATCGGTCAAGGACCGCGCGGCGCTGTTCATCATCCGCGACGCCATCGCACGGGGTGAATTGAAGCCCGGCGGCACCATCGTCGAAGGTACTGCTGGCAACACCGGCATCGGGCTCGCGCTGGTCGGCGCGTCGATGGGTTTCAAAACCGTCATCGTCATCCCCGAGACCCAGTCGCAGGAAAAGAAAGACATGCTGCGGCTGGCCGGTGCGGAATTGGTGCAGGTGCCGGCCGCACCCTACAAGAACCCCAATAACTTCGTCCGCTATTCCGAGCGTTTGGCCAAGGAACTGGCCAAGACCACGCCCGAGGGGGTGATCTGGGCCAACCAATTCGACAATACCGCCAACCGTCAGGCGCATATCGAAACCACTGGCCCCGAGATCTGGGAACAAACCGGCGGCAATGTCGATGGCTTCTGCTGCGCTGTCGGCTCGGGCGGGACGCTCGTTGGTGTGGCTATGGCGCTACAACCCAAAGGCGTGAAGATCGCGCTGGCCGATCCTGATGGCGCGGCGCTGCACAGCTACTATACCGAGGGCGAGTTGAAGTCCGAAGGCAGCTCCATCGCCGAAGGCATCGGGCAGGGGCGGATCACTGCGAACCTCGAAGGGTTCAAGCCCGATTATTCCTACAATATCTCCGACGAAGAGGCGCTGCCGGTCGTCTTTGACCTGCTGGAGAATGAGGGGCTCTGCCTTGGTGCCTCCTCGGGCGTCAATGTCGCCGGGGCCATGCGTCTGGCGAAAGAGATGGGGCCGGGCCATACCATCGTGACCGTGCTGTGTGACTTCGGCACGCGCTATCAATCCAAACTCTTCAACCCGGAGTTCCTGCGCGAGAAGGGGCTGCCGACGCCCGCATGGCTTGATGCCGCGCCGCAATCCATCCCAGGTGTTTTCGAGGATACATGACCCAAATGCTCCGCTTCGCCCTTGGCCTTACCGCGTTGCTGGTCTGGCTGACCGGCGCTGCTGTCGCACAGGAACCGGCTCTGCCGGATTTCGATCAATGGGAAACCGTCGCCTCTTCGGCTGAAGAGGCGATTGACGCGCCCGAGACCACCGAAACCATGCTGGAGGTGCAGCGCGCCCGGCTGGTGGATTACCGCGCCGAATTCGATGCGGCGCGCAACCTGAACGCGGCGCGGATCAGCGCGCTGCGCGAACAATTGGCCGCGCTTGGTACCCCGCCGGAGGGCGAGGGGGCCGAGCCGGAATCGCCCGAAGTCGCCGCCAACCGTGAAGAGTTGAACCGACAGCTCAACACCCTGCTGACCCCGGTTCAGCGGGCCGAAGCGGCATATCTGCGCGCCGATGCGCTGATCGGGCAGATCGACGTGGCCCTGCGCGAACGCCAGACCGAGCAGTTGATGGAGGTAGTGCCCACGCCGCTCAACCCCGTCCATTGGCGCACCGCGGTTGACGATCTGGCCACCGCCGCTGGCGAAATTGCCGCCGAAGCCCCAGACGATGCCGATACGGCGCGGCGCAGCCTGCGTTCCTCTCTCCCTGCGGTTCTGGCCCTCACCATTCTGGGCTTGGTGCTGATCTTCCGCGGCCACCATTGGTCGACCGCGATTGTGGGTCGGCTTCAGCAATTCGGCGCGCGCGGCTTTGGCATTTGGCGCTTTGTCGTGTCTCTTTTGCGGATCATCCTGCCCACGGTCGGTCTGGTTTTGCTGGCCATGGCCGTCTTGGCAACCGATTGGCTCGGCCCGCGCGGCTCGACCCTTGTGCAGCTGATCCCGGTGATCGGCGGCGCGATGCTGGGTGTTCGCTGGGTCGCCGAACGGGTGTTCTCGCGCGATGAGGACGAGGCGCTGATCCTGCTGCCCGCGGCTGAGCGCAAAGCGGTTCGTTTCTACGTCAGCATCATCACCGTCACCGTCATCCTTGGCGCCATCATCACCGCCATTTTCGACGGCCAGCAACCGGCGGAAACCACCGAGGCCGTACTGCGCCTGCCGGTGATGCTGCTGAGCGCTTTTGCCCTGTTCCGCATCGGGAAAATCCTGCGCGGTTACAGCGATCCGGTGGCGGAAGACGTCTCCGCCGCCGAAGAGCCGCGGACCTCGACCCTGAACCGTGTCGTGCGTGGGCTTGGCCTAGGCGCCATGATCGTGGCCGTGGTAGCGCCCCTTTTGCTAATCAGTGGCTATTACAACGCCGCCGTTTCGCTGCTGCCGCCCTATGTCACCACGCTGGTGCTGCTGGGGCTGGTCATGACGCTGCAACGCTTCTTGGCCGATGTTTACGGTGCGATGACCGGGCAGGGGGTGCAGGCGCGCGATGCGCTGATGCCGGTGTTCTTTGGCCTGATCCTGCTCCTGCTGTCGCTGCCCGTGATGGCGCTGGCATGGGGCGCGCGGGTCACCGACCTGACTGAGCTTTGGGCGCTGTTCAGCCGTGGCTTCGCCTTTGGCGAGACGCGGATCCGTCCTACAGATTTCCTCTCCTTCGCGGTGATCTTCGTGATCGGCTATGCCGTCACCCGTCTGATTCAAGGCGCGCTGCGCAGCAACGTCCTGCCCAAGACGCGGATGGACATCGGCGGGCAGAACGCCATCGTTTCGGGGATTGGCTATGTGGGGATTTTCCTCGCCGCGCTGCTCGCCATCACCGGGGCGGGAATCGACCTTTCTGCGCTGGCCTATGTTGCCGGGGCACTCTCGGTCGGTATCGGTTTCGGCCTGCAAAACGTGGTGTCGAACTTCGTCTCCGGCATCATCCTGTTGATCGAACGTCCGATCTCCGAGGGGGATTGGATCGAGGTGGGTGGCCAGATGGGCTATGTGCGCGACATCTCGGTGCGCTCCACAAGGATCGAGACCTTCGACCGCACCGATGTGATCGTGCCCAACGCCGATCTAATCAGCGGCACGGTCACCAACTACACCCGCGGCAATACCGTGGGCCGCCTCATCGTGCCCGTGGGCGTGGCTTACGGCACCGACACCAAACGGATCGAAGGCATCCTGCAAGAGATCGCCGAGGCGCAGCCCATCGTCCTGACCAACCCGCCGCCCGCGGTCTTGTTCTTGAACTTCGGCGCCGATGCGCTGGAGTTCGAGGTGCGCTGCTACCTGCGGGACGTGAATTGGATGATGAAGGTCAAGAACGACATCAACCACGCCATCGCCGCGCGTTTCAAAGAGGAAGGGATCGAAATTCCTTTTGCCCAACGCGACCTATGGCTGCGCAACCCTGAGACGTTGAAGGCCGAAGCACCGAAAATAGAAGATGACGCAAAGCCGGAGCCGCAGGCATGACGGGCGAGCTGTACCGGACCGAGACCTACCTGCGCGACGCCCCGGCCCGCGTGGCGGCCCATACGCCCGAAGGTGGGGTGATCTTGGACAATTCCCTGTTCTACCCCACGGGCGGCGGCCAGCCGGGCGACAGCGGGTGGCTGACGTGGGACAAGCAAGAGCTTACCATCGCGACCACGGTGCGCGACCGCGACAGCGGCGGCATCGCGCTGGTTCCGGCGGAACCGCGTCCTTTGCCGCCGGTGGGCGCTTTCGTGAAACAGGAACTCGATTGGGACCGCCGTCACAAGCACATGCGCGTCCATACGGCGCTGCACCTTCTGTCGGTCGTGATCCCGCATCCGGTCACGGGGGGGCAGATTTCGGCCACCCATGGGCGGCTCGATTTCAACATGCCCGATGCGCCGCAGGATCGCGAGGAACTAGAGGAAGCGCTGAACCACTTCGTCTCCCTCGATACGCGGGTGAGCGAGGACTGGATCACCGAAGCCGAATTGGACGCCGCGCCTGAGCTCATCAAAACCATGTCCGTCGCCCCGCCGCGCGGACGGGGGGACATTCGCCTGATCCGCATCGGAGAGGCGCAGGACCCCATCGATCTACAGCCCTGCGGCGGCACCCATGTCGCCCGCACCGGCGAGATCGGCGGGCTTCGCCTTGGAAAGATTGAGAAAAAGGGCCGTTTGAACCGCCGGGTCTATGTTCATCTGGGCGGTTAGATAAATTTATCGTCTCTGGGGGGAATTCGCTCTTGCAACTCACTGCCCCCCCAAGCTAAACCCCGCCTCAACGGAGCGGTGGCCGAGTGGTCGAAGGCGCACGCCTGGAAAGTGTGTAGGCGGGAGACCGTCTCCAGGGTTCGAATCCCTGTCGCTCCGCCATTTTCCCTTTTTTTGCAGAAAGAAGCTGTTGCCCGTGGGGCCATGCGGCGGCGTATGTAGAAAAGCCCGGCACCTTTCGGGCCGGGCTCTCTCAGGTCTATCTATGACAGTTTAGCGGGAGTCGTTGCCCGCGCCGTAACCACCATAGGCGAAACCTTCGCCCAAGCTGCTCACGGGGCCGCTGGTCGAGAAGGTGGCGACCGGCGCACTCTCGTCCGAGAATGTTTCCAAGCGCAGGTCAGCGGCGCGCTCATTAGGGCGGGTTTCACCGGCATCCGCGGCATGGACGACATCAGCCGTGACAGACGTGTCCAAGCGCAGGTCTTCGTAGCGCGTCGATTGGCCTGCGAAGCTTGCGGTGGCGATCAAAGTGGCGGCGGCGGTTGCGATAAAGAGTTTCATTGTTCTAGTCCTTTCAGGTTTGGGAAAGGGCGTCGGCTTTCTCGCTCTGGGGAGAGGCGGGGAGGTCGGGAGGCCCGTTCGATACAATGATATTAAGACGCAGTGAGGGGCGGTTACAAAGCAACTCGGATCACGGCCCAGTGTTAGAGCGAGACCCGGCGCGATCAGATCGTAACAAATTGCCATAGCCTCATAAGATACTGTTCTTAATAAGTTATCCCTGCGTCGCGGGCCGGGGCCCATGACGCTAGTCGGCCCCGCGAAGAGCGTTCAAGACCTGTTACACAGACGTCGCAGAAACGTGTGTGCCGCCGCCGCAAGCAAACCTCTTTGGCCCGTGTGAAATGTTTCAATCCTACTGGTCGACCGAGAGGCACAAAAAAGCCCGAAGCGGATATTCTCCGCTCCGGGCTGCTTGATGTGGCCGAAAGAAAACTCAGCCGATGGGTTCGTAAAGCACCACGCGGGTGTTCATCGGCACGCGGTTATAGAGCTCGGCCATCTGATCGTTCACCAGACGGGCACAGCCGTTCGAGACGCGTTTGCCCAATGTGCTGGGGTCATTGGTGCCATGGATGCGCAAGAAGGTATCGCCGCGCTCCTCGGTGAAGAGATAGAGGGCACGCGACCCCAGCGGATTGTCCAAACCGCCTTCCATACCATCGGCGTATTTCTTGTATTTCTCCGGCTCGCGGTCGATCATACCCGGGGTTGGGGTCCAGCTCGGCCATTCCTTTTTGGCACCGACGTAGAACTCACCGGATTCATAAAGACCAGGGCGGCCCACGCCCACGGTATAGCGCCACGCCATATTGTCGGGCAGAGTCCAGTAGAGCGCGAAATTGTCGGGATCGACGTGGATTTCATAGGGCGGCGCGCCCGCCGCGATCGGCACTTTGCGCGGCATCATCTCTGGCGGCACGTCATAGCTCGGCATTTCCTTGGGCGGGTGCGCCAGTGCGGGCGTGGCAAGGATACCGCCGAATGCGGCACCGCTGGCGGCTACACCGGTGATGAAATGTCGTCTCTTCATTGCGTCGTTCCCCTATTCTTCAATCTCGTGTTGAAAGGGAAACCGTTTCAGCGCCTTGCCGTTCCATCGCGCGGGCCGGATCACAAACTGTTGTAGCCAACCGGCAGCGTGTCAAACCGACAGCCTGTCGATCACGCCCTGCGCCCAACGGTCGGCGGATTGGCCAAAGCAATCGTGCAGGGAATCCACCGCCGTCACGCTGCCGAGCGCCAGCCGCCCCAGCAGGCAAAGGCCCGGCACGGGGCGTCCGTCAACGGCGCGCAGCGTCCCGTCAGGTGCGGTCGCTGCGGCCAGATCGGATGACAGCGGGGAGAGCAAACCTTGGGAGATGAGATCGGGCAGGGGCGGTGCTGCGATGCTCGAGAGGTTCGGCGCAGGCAGCACCGCGTCGACGATGACCGACACCTCCGCCGCGTGCCCCTCCACCTGCAATGTCCAGCCTTGCGCGCTATTCGTGATCTCTGGATTGGTGGCGAAGGACAGGTCGACCAGCCCCGCGTCGATCAGCGCCAAAAGCTCTCGTGCGGAGGCGAGGGGTGGGCCGTAGGAATATCGTTTCAATCCCTCATCGAAGTCTATCAGCCGCTTGGCTGTCTGGGGCGACGCGCCGCGCGGGTTGAATGCCGCACGCCATGTGTCTTGCCATTTGCGCCAAACCTGCCCGAGCGCGTAGCCAATACTCGGCGCGACCTCTCCGGCGGCCAGTTCTATCCCGTGACGCAGCGCCTTCATGGGGGGCAACTGGTCCTGCGCGCCGGGGTCTGACCATTCCACCTCTAACCAGTTCGCGATTTCCGCCGCCCGCACATTCTGGGGCGCGAGGATGCGCGCGACCACGGGCAGGAGGGCGTCAGAGATCAACGAAGGCGCCGCTTCGCGTGCCGCACTGACCGCAGCCGTGGCGGCTTTTGAGAAACCTGCGGTCTCTTCCGATGTGGGATTGAACAGCGCGTTGAAAGCGGCAGCCTGTGGCTTGGGGAAGGGGGGTTGCCCGTTGAGCGAGAAGGGCAGAATGCGGCAGGGCTCCCGGCCCGAGGCATGATAACCCGCCGCATCGAAGCGCCCGCCCTGCGCCATGGTCAGACCGCGCAACACGTCATAGGTCGACAGCCCCAAGCCCCGGATCGCGACGTGCTTGCCCCGCCATGCCGCCGCCCTCGGGCGCAGATCTGCAGCCGGATAGGCCTGCGCGACTTCCGCCTCGCGCTGCGCCGCGTGCTCTTCCCAATCGGCCCACTGCGCGTCCGGCTCGACAGGGGGCTGCCCGAGGGTGAGGAGCACTTCGTCATATAGCGCCTCCGACCCGCTTTCCGATTGCACACGCCAGCCTGCCCCCTCGGGCGAGATGCGGGCCACAGCGGCGGGGATCACCCTGCAAGTCACGCCAGTTTTCGTAAAACCCCGGGCAAAAAGATCGTCCCGCCGCGCCATAAGGTAGCGGCCTATTTCGGCGCGGGAGGGGAAACTGTCGGGATGGACTGGGCGGTCTTGCCACTCCGCGAAATGCCCGACCCGCGACCCCTTTGGCGGGCGGATCGCGATGTCGCGGTTAGGGATATTAAGCAGACAATAGGCGGGCTCGGAGGGGGCGAAGTTCGGACCCGTGCCGGGATGGGGGCCGGGTTCATAGATGTCGATCTGTATCCGCCCTTCGGTCCCCGTAAGCCGTTGCGACAGAGCCTCCAACGCGCCAAGGCCGCGCGGCCCGAAACCGATCACCGCAATGCGCGCCGTCTTTATCTGCATCTCTCTCCCCGGCATGTGTTTGGCGCGACCGTAGAGCCGTACCACGGCCAGCGAAAGCCCACCGGCGACAAAATCGGGCAACAAAAAAGGCACCCGAAGGCGCCCTTAACAATTCACTCATCCCGCCCGAGAGGCTGCGATCAGCCGCCCCAGCTGCGCACTGTGCCGCAGTCCATATGGGTGAAGTTGGAGCCGGAGTAGCGCCCGACACCGCCACCGCGACAAGCCATCGCCGCGCGGGCCACCTGATGCACCGAGCGCGAGGCAAGGCGCAGGTCAGCGGCCTGACCTTTGAGGTGCAGCGAATTCTTGGCGACACCGCTAGAACGGGAGCGCAGCATCGCGTTGGTTTTCGGGCTGCGGTAGCCGGAGAGGAGCATATAGGGCTCGTTCACATCCAGCAGATTGTGCGACGCGGCCATGATATCGATGGTGCGCAGGTCCATGTTGATGACATCGTCAGTCCGCCAGTCGCGCATGAAGTGGTTGATCTCGGCAAAGGCGTCTTTGATATAGTGGCCTTCGATCCAATAGATCATGTCCAACCGCTCACCGGTGCGGCCCGAATACATGCGGATGCGGCGAATGTCGCCTGCGCCCCGCAGAAAGCCTGCTGCGTTCGAGAAGGTGGGAGCTGCTGCAACGGTGGTTGCTGCGAATGCGCCGAGAAGGGCGCGTCGGGTCATCCCCGAGGAGCTTTTGCCTGTCATGTGTCTCTGTCCCGTCGTCTGCCAAAGTTACCCAAGATGTTACATGGGCCATTCATCTCATCCCCAGATGCAACATTGTTATTGCATAGCGGGAAAACCTGACCAAGGGCTGAATCGGAATGGTTCCCGAGTGGTTCAAATTTAGGCAAGTTTTTGCGCAATGCGATTAAAAAACCCAATGTTTGCAGGGGCAACCGATGCGCGATCCGCACAGGCCATCACGCGTTTTTCCTGCGAACGGAAATTTGAATGGACTTGCGCGTAGTATTATTGGCAAACCGGGCAGGCAATAGGGTCGCGCGGCGGCAATGGTATATTCACGGGGTACGACATGGGTTTCAGCGCGACTTATTCACGGCAACTGTCCAAATTTATCGCAGGGTTTGCCCTGTTGATTTCGGCACTGGTCCTTGCCGCGCCTGCCACGGCGCAGGTCACCGCTTTCAAACAAGCCGTCGCCGAAGCTGCTGCCCAAGACGATGACATCGCCGCCTTCTATCGTGAGAACGATTATACCGCGATCTGGACAGGGGCCGCCGAAGAGCACCGCGCGCGCCGGTCGGAACTGATGCGGGCGATCACCACGGCGGATGATCATGGCCTGCCGGTCACCCGCTACAACCCCGATGCCGTCTTGGAGATGCTGCGCACGGCCAAGACCCCGCGTGATCGGGGATTCGCCGAGGTGGAGTTGAGCCGCGTGTTCCTACGCTATGCCCGCGACGTGCAGACCGGTGTGCTGATCCCCAAACGGATCATCAGCCAGATCGTGCGCGAAATTCCGTACCGTGACCGGAAGAGCTATCTGCAAGACCTGCCCAAATCCACGCCTGCCGCTTATTTCCGCGCCCTGCCGCCGCGCAGCCTTGAGTATAACGCGCTGCTGAAAGAGAAGATCGCGATGGAAAAACTGCTGTCGCAGGGCGGCTGGGGGCCCTCGGTGCCCGCGGGCAAGCTTGAGCCGGGCGATACCGGAAATGACGTGATTGCCCTGCGCAACCGCCTGATCGCCATGGGCTTTCTGGAGCGGTCCAATGCCGTGGGCTATGACGCCAGCCTGACCGAAGCCGTGCGCCAGTTCCAAGAGGCCCACGGGCTGAACACCGATGGCGTCGCCGGTCCGGCCACGATGAAGCAGATCAACATCGGCGTCGAGCAGCGGCTGCAATCGGTCATGGTCGCACTTGAGCGTGAGCGTTGGTTCAACACCGACCGCGGCAAACGCCATATCCTTGTGAACATCCCCGATTTCTCGGCCAAGATCATCGACGATGGCAAGATCACCTTCCAGACCCGCTCGGTCGTGGGGGCCGCTCGCGAGGACCGCCCGACGCCCGAATTCTCGGACGTGATGGAGCATATGGTGGTCAATCCCAGCTGGTATGTGCCGCGGTCAATCGTCACTGGGGAATACCTGCCGCAGCTCAAGCGCAACCCCTATGCCGTGGGCCATATCGAGATTACCGACAGCCGGGGCCGCAAGGTGAACCGCGGCGCGGTGAACTTCAACCGCTATACCGCGCGGAGCTTCCCCTTCGCCATGCGCCAACCGCCCAGCAAGACCAATGCCTTGGGTCTGGTGAAGTTCATGTTCCCCAACAAATACAACATCTACCTGCATGACACCCCGGCCAAGAGCCTGTTTGCCCGCGATGTGCGTGCCTTTAGCCATGGCTGCGTGCGTCTGGCCGAACCGTTTGAGTTCGCCTATGCGCTGCTGGCGCCGCAATCGGCGGATCCCGAAGGCGAGTTCCAAGCCATTCTGCGCAGCGGACGCGAGACGCGCGTCGTCCTCGAAGAGCAGGTGCCGGTGCATCTGATCTACCGCACCGCCGTGACCAACGCCCGCGGCCATACCGAATACCGCGATGACGTCTATGGCCGGGATGCACTGATCTGGAACGCGCTCTCCAAGGCGGGGGTGGCCTTGCGCGGCGTTCAGGGGTAACTCTCGGGCGCGCAACAAGTAAGGGCCGCCCGAAATGACCTATAGTGTTCAGCAAATCGCCAAAGCCGTCGGCGCCAGCGCCGAGGGCGACATCGAACTCATGGTCAGCGGCGTGGCCGAACCGGCCAGCGCGAAACATGGCGAAATGGCGCTGGCGATGGACCCGCGCTATGCCAGCAGCCTTTCCGATGGCGCCGCCGAAGTGGCGATGCTTTGGGAGGGAGCCGACTGGCGCGCTCTGGGCCTCAAGGCTGCGATCCTGCCCAACCGCCCGCGCTATGCGCTTTCCGGCGTGACGCGGATGCTCGACAAGGGGCAGGGGTTCAAGCCGGGCATCCATCCTACAGCCGTGATCGACCCCGAGGCCGTGCTGGGCGAGGGCGTCTCGGTCGGCCCCTTGGCGGTGATCTCTGCCGGGGCGCGGATCGGCGCGGGCAGCGTCATCGGGCCGCTGTGTTTTGTCGGCGTGGATGCGACATTGGGCGATGGCTGTTTTCTGCGCGAACATGTCAGCATCGGCGCGCGGGTCACCATCGGATCGGGTTTCATCGCGCAGTCGGGCGTGCGCTTGGGCGGCGACGGTTTCTCTTTCGTCACGGCTGAGCTGTCCACCGTGGAAAGCGCGCGGCAAACGCTCGGCGATCAGGGCGATGCCGCCCCGCAGCCTTGGACCCGTATCCATTCGCTTGGCGCTGTGACCATCGGCGCGGATGTCGAAATGGGCATGGGTTCCACCATCGACAACGGCACCATTCGCGACACGCAGGTCGGCGACGGCACGAAAATCGACAACCTCGTGCATATCGGCCACAACGCGGTGATCGGCAAAAACTGCCTGCTCTGCGGACAGGCAGGCGTGGGCGGCTCGACCCGCGTGGGCGACAATGTGGTGCTCGGCGGGCAGGTCGGTCTGGCCGACAACATCACCATCGGCGACCGGGTGATCGCGGGCGGGGGGACCATTGTGCTCTCCAACGTGCCCGAGGGGCGCACCATGTTGGGCTACCCCGCCACCCAAATGAGCAAGCAGACCGAAATCTATAAAGCGCTGCGCCGTTTGCCCAAGCTGCTGCGTGATGTCGCGGCCCTGCAAAAGGTGGTTTCCAAAGCCGACAAGGCTGACTAAACCTGCCGCGGACATATGTTGGGGGACGCCGCATGAGCACTCAGGATCAGGTCATTACCATCCTCGCCGAACAGGCCATGATAGAGCCGGAGGATGTCACGCTCGACAGCACGCTTGAAGACCTCGGGATCGACAGCATGGGGGTTGTGGAATGCATCTTCGCGATTGAAGAGACATTCGACATCAACGTGCCTTTCAACGCCAACAGCCCCAGCGAAAGCGATTTCGACATCTCGACCGTGCGCAGCATCGTCGCCGGGGTGGAACGGCTGCAAGCCGAACAGAGCTAAGCGATGCGGCGCGTTGTCATCACCGGCGCGGGCACGATCAACGCTCTGGGCCTGTCGGTGCCCGAGACGCTGGCGGCCATGCGCGAGGGCAAATGTGGCATCGGTCCGCTGGAGTTCCGCGATGTGGAGCGGCTGGCCATCCGCATCGGCGGTCAGGTGCGCGGGTTCGAGGCCGAGGGCCGCTACAACCGCCAGCAAATCGCGCTTTATGATCGGTTCACGCAATTCACCCTCACCGCCGCCCGCGAGGCGATCGAGCAATCGGGCCTGACCTTCACCGATGACTTGGCCGCCCGCGCCGGGGTGGTGCTGGGCACGGCGGGGGGCGGTGTCTCGACATGGGACGACAATTACCGCGCGGTTTACGAAGAGGGCAAAAATCGGGTGCATCCCTTTGTGGTGCCCAAGCTGATGAACAACGCCGCGGCCAGCCATGTCAGCATGGAATGGAACCTGCGCGGGCCGTCCTTCACGGTCTCCACCGCCTGTGCTTCGTCGAACCACGCCATGGCACAGGCCTTTGCCATAGTCCGCTCCGGCATGAGCCCTGTGATGGTGACGGGCGGATCCGAATCCATGCTTTGCTTCGGCGGGGTGAAGGCTTGGGAAGGGCTGCGCGTGATGAGCCGCGATGCCTGCCGCCCGTTCTCGGCCAATCGCAACGGAATGGTGCAGGGCGAGGGCGCGGGTGTCTTTGTCTTTGAAGACTATGAACACGCGTGCGCGAGGGGAGCCGAGATCCTCTGCGAAGTCGCGGGGTTCGCCATGACCTCGGATGCCAGCGACATCGTGATGCCCTCCAAAGCCGGGGCCGCGCGGGCGATGGAAGGGGCGCTGGCCGATGCGGGGATCAGCCGCGAAGAGGTCGGCTATATCAATGCTCATGGGACTGGAACGGCGGCGAACGACAAGACCGAATGTGCGGCGGTGGCGGATGTCTTTGGCTCCCATGCGGACCGGTTGATGATCTCTTCCACCAAGTCGATGCACGGGCATGTCATCGGCGGCACCGGCGCGGTTGAACTGCTGGCCTGTATCATGGCGCTGCGCGACGGGGTGATCGCGCCGACCATTGGCTATGAGGAACCCGACCCGGAATGCGCGCTCGACGTCGTGCCCAATGAGGCACGCGAGGCACAGGTCGATGTGGCGCTCAGCAATGCTTTCGCCTTTGGCGGGATGAACGCCGTGCTGGCGCTGCGCCGCGCCTGATCCACGCGCGGCCATAAAAAATGCCGCCCCCGAGATCGGGCGCGGCATTCAAATCGGTAAAATCCAGTCTTACTGCTCGATCACCGAGACTTCGTCGTAGCTGGCAGTGAACCCGTCGAGCGAGAGGGTCAGCTTCACTTCCTGATCCGGTGCCAGAGCGGGCACGATGGTCAGCACCGCTTCTTTGCCACGCTTGAACGCACCGATATCGGCATCGGTCAGGCCCATGCGGACATAGCAGCCCACGGGGTTGCAGAAGGCATAGGGGTAGCGGCGGGCCTTGCCACCGTCGACCGACAGGGTCAACTGCGCGGGCAGGGCGGTCTCAAGCGGGACGACAACCGTGGCACCGGCCTTGGCCTGACCACCATCGGGAAGACGGAAGAGCGAGACTTCGGCAACCGGCGCGCCTTCGCCATCGGCGAGGAGTTGGTACATCTGGCAGGGGTCGACCTCTTCCTCGGTCTTGATGCAGCGCATCTCCCAAGCACCGATCTCTTTCTTGGTGTAGGGCTTGCCCAGATCGGGGTCTTTGTCCGCATCTTCACCGAGGCTCAGCTGCTCTTCGATCTGCGAAGCATTGCCGCTGGTGCCGGGCTGGGGCTGCTGCTCTTCGGTCTGGGGGGTGTCTTCTTCCGTGGCGGTCTGGGCGAAAGCCGTCATTGGGGCCGTCAGTGCAAGCGCTGCACAAAGCGGCAGGGCGGTCATAAACTTGCTCATGTCATATCCACATTTGTTGCGTTACCGCCCCTTACCACGCCGCCCCGGGATTGTCAGTGCCAAGGGCCGCATTTCGATCAAGGTTCGGGCAATTTCATGCCGACCCCGCAATCGCGGTTTTCCCGCGATGTCAGAGGCTTAAAGACCAGAAATGCAAAAGGGGACGCAGCGCGCCCCCTTTCCGTGTACTTTCTCCCCGTCGGACTGGGCCGACTTATTAATGCCACGTTAGGCAAGCGCGTGATGCCGGTCAACAGGAAAAATGCGACAATCTGTCAGGGTTTTAGCACGGCCCCAGTCAGAAAAAGGGCCGCACCCGAAGGCGCGGCCAAGTCTAACAGGGAGGAAGTACACCCGCCCGACGAAAGGACATGCGAGCGGGATGCCTTCACTATGGCGCGCAAAGGTTAAGTTTGTATGCTCTGGTGGAACGGACGAATGGCTAAAATTGACAGAAAGGCCCTAGCGTGAGCAGTGACATCTTTATCGGCGGCGGCGGTCCCGACCATGCGACAAAGCAATTCCTCGATCTTGGCTATGCCAACCGTCATGGGCTGATCGCAGGGGCGACGGGCACGGGCAAAACGGTGACGCTGCAAATCCTTGCTGAGGGCTTTGCCAATGCAGGGGTGCCGGTGTTCCTGTCGGATGTGAAGGGCGATCTGTCCGGCCTTGCCGTCGCGGGGAGCGAGGCCGCCAAACTGCACGGCGCTTTCACCGAACGCGCGGCCAAGATCGGTTTTGACGACTATAGCTATCAATCCTTCCCGGTCACCTTTTGGGATCTCTTTGGTGAGCAGGGCCACCCCGTCCGCACCACGGTTTCCGAAATGGGGCCGCTGCTCATCGCGCAGTTGCTCAGCCTGTCCGAGGCGCAGGAGGGCATCCTGAACATCGCCTTCCGCGTGGCCGATGAGGAAGGGATGCCGCTTTTGGATCTGAAAGACCTGCAATCCCTACTGGTCTGGGTCGGCGAGAATGCGAAGGAATTGGCGCTGCGCTATGGCAATGTCTCGACCGCCTCCGTCGGCACCATTCAACGGCGGCTGCTGGTGCTGGAGAACCAAGGCGGCGCGCAGTTGTTTGGCGAGCCGGCGCTGGCGCTCTCGGACCTCATGCGCTGCGACGCCGAAGGGCGCGGGCGGATCAACATCCTCGCCGCTGACAAGCTCATGGCCTCGCCCAAACTTTATGCGACTTTCCTGCTGTGGCTCATGTCCGAACTGTTCGAGGAACTGCCCGAGGTGGGCGACCGCGACAAACCCAAGCTCGTGTTCTTCTTCGACGAGGCGCATCTGCTGTTCGACGATGCGCCCAAGGCGCTGGTCGACAAGGTGGAACAGGTGGCGCGGCTCATCCGCTCCAAAGGCGTCGGGGTTTATTTCGTCACCCAGAACCCCGCCGATGTGCCCGACGATATCCTCGGCCAGCTTGGCAACCGTATCCAACACGCGCTACGCGCCTTTACCGCGCGGGATCGTAAGGAACTGCGCCAAGCCGCCGAGACCTACCGCGAGAACCCGCGCTTCGACACCGAAGAGGCGATCCGCGAGGTCGGTGTTGGGGAGGCCGTGACCTCCATGCTGCAACGCAAGGGCGTGCCGGGCGTGGTGGAGCGTACCTTGATCCGCCCCCCGTCTTCGCGGCTCGGCCCGATCACCGTGGCGGAGCGTGCGGCGGTGCTGGCGGACTCCGATCTGGCGGGGAAATACGAGACCGTGCAGGACCGCGAGTCGGCCTATGAAATGCTGAAGGCCCGCGCGGAGGCGGCGGCCAAGGAGGTGGAAAAGATCGAAGCCGCGGCAGAGGCCGAGGACGCAGCCGCGCGTGAGTTCCAGAAGGCCCGCCGCTATGGCGGGGCACGCAGCGGCGGCAGCCGGTCAAGCCGCAAGGCGACGGATGGTTTCGGCGATGCCATCGCAAGCGCGGTGATCAAAGAGCTGAAAGGCACCACCGGGCGCCGGATCGTGCGCGGCATCTTGGGCGGATTGTTCAAGGGGCGTTGAAGCGGCCTGAGAGATGAAAAAGGGGCGCGGTATTGCGACCGCGCCCCTTTTTATATCGTGAAGCTCAGCGGGATTTACCGCTCGGGGATCAACCCACGCGGGCTGAAACGCAGGACCAGAAGCAGCACGATGCCCATGGTCAGAAGCCGCATATGCGCCGCGCTCTCGATCAGATGGGCCTTCAGCGCCGATCCTTCGGACATGCCCGCCGTGATCAGGTTCATCAGCCACAGGCCCATCGGCTCGACCTGCACCCAGAGGAACCAGATCAGGAAGCCGCCAAGGATCGCGCCGAAGTTGTTGCCCGACCCGCCAACGATCACCATCACCCAAATGAGGAAGGTAAAGCGCAGCGGCTGGTAGGTGCCGGGCGTCAACTGGCTGTCCATCGTCGTCATCATCGCCCCCGCGATGCCGCAGATCGCGGAGCCGAGGATGAAGACCTGCAAATGCCGCGCGGTCACGTCCTTGCCCATGGCCTCGGCCGCGACTTCGTTGTCACGGATCGCACGCAGCATCCGGCCCCATGGCGAGTGCAGCGCACGCTGGCTCATCCACAACAGGACGATCAGAACGGCGGCAAAAAGCGCGATATAGAGCAGTTTGACCCAGAGCGTCGAGGCATCCACGGGATCAAAGCCGAAGCCCGCCGCACGCTCCACGAAGGCGGGGTTGTTTTGCAGGTCGATCTCATAAGGAACAGGGCGGGGCAGACCGATCACATTCTTCACGCCGCGGCTCAGCCAGTCTTCGTTCTTTAGGACCGCGATGATGATCTCGGCAATCCCCAGCGTCGCAATCGCCAGATAATCCGACCGCAGGCCAAGGGCCGTCTTGCCGATCAGCCACGCCGCGCCAGCGGCAAAGAGGCCGCCCACGGGCCAAGAGATCAGCACCGGCAGGCCAAGACCCCCGAGATAGCCGGTCTGCGCGGGGTTGATCGCCTCGACCGCTTGAACGGCGGGGTCAAGCAGGGCACGGAAGATGAAGAAACCAATGACCAAGACCGCGATCACCGAAAGCGTGCGCAGCGTGCCCGGCGCCATCCGTTTCATCAGCATGACCGCCGCCACCACGGTAGCCGCCCCAAGCGCCAGCGCCCCCAGAATGGCGAAACCACCGGTGGACCAAGCGCCCTCGGTCGGGGGCATGGAGACCAGCACAGCCGCCAGACCGCCAAGCGCCACAAACCCCATGACGCCCACGTTGAACAGCCCCGCAAAGCCCCATTGCAGGTTCACCCCAAGCGCCATGATCGAAGAGATCAGACCCATGGCGATGATCAGCAGAGCCGAGTTCCAACTTTGCGCAAAGCCGGTGTAGATGATCATCAAGGCGATGATCGCGAAAAGGATCGTGTTTTTCACAGTCTGGGTCATACCGATTTCCCCTTGAACAGGCCGGTGGGCTTGATCAGCAGAACGATCAGAAGAATGACGAAGCTGACCGCAAATTTGTAATCCGTGCTCATGAGCTGCACCAAGCCGTCCGGCTGCAAACCTTCGGGCATCACATAGCCCAGCACCTTCTTCCATGCGTAGGTGATCGTGACCTCGCTAAAGGCGATCACGAAACCGCCCGCGATGGCCCCCACCGGAGAGCCGAGCCCGCCGACGATGGCCGCCGCAAAGATCGGCAGCAGAAGCTGGAAATAGGTGAAGGGTTTGAACGACTTATCAAGGCCATAAAGCGTGCCTGCGATGGTCGCCAAGGCGGCCACGATCATCCATGTGATCATCACCACTCGCTCGGGGTTGATGCCCGACAAGAGCGCCAGATCCTCGTTATCGGAATAGGCGCGCATGGATTTGCCCGCCCGCGTCTTGTTAAGGAACCAAAACAGCAGCGCCACGACAATGATCGCGGTGACGATGGTGATGCCTTGGGTGGTCTTGAAGGCCAGACCCTCGCGCAGGCCGGTCATTTCCTTGAAATCCCGCGCCGACATGATGAAGCGCTGGCCGTCGAGGAAGTTCTGGTCGTCCGCGCCGATGATGAAACGGGTGATGCCGTTGTAGATGAAGGTCACGCCGAGCGACACGATCACAAGGATCACCGGCTTGGCCTTTTGCTCGCGGTAGAACTTGTAGACCACCTTGTCGGTGCCGAGCACCAGAAGCATGGTAAAGGCGATGCCGAAGGGCAGGGCCAGAAGCGCTGTCGGCAGCACGCCGAGGCTCAGACCCATGGACTGGAACAGCCATGTCATCAGGATCGTCGCCATGGTGCCCATGGCCATCGTGTCGCCATGGGCGAAGTTGGAAAACCGCAAGATGCCGTAGACCAGCGTCACGCCAAGCGCGCCGAGCGCCAGCTGCGAGCCATAGGCGATGCCCGGTATGATCACATAGTTCGAAAGTGCAATGAAAGCGTTGAGCAGATCCATGTTCAGCCCCCCAGAAACGATTTGCGGACTTCAGGATCGGCCAAAAGCTCTTTGCCGGTGCCGGTAAAGGCATTCGCCCCCTGCACAAGCACATAGCCTTTGTCCGCGATTTCAAGCGCTTGACGGGCGTTTTGTTCGACCATCAGGATCGGGATGCCGGTGCGGGCAACCTCGATGATCCGGTCGAAAAGCTCGTCCATGACGATGGGCGAGACACCCGCCGTCGGCTCATCCAGCATCAGCACCTTGGGCTGGGTCATCAGCGCGCGGCCCACGGCCACCTGCTGACGCTGACCGCCCGAGAGTTCACCCGCCGCCTGATGGCGCTTTTCCTTGAGGATCGGAAAAAGGTCATAGACCTGCGCCATCGTATCGCGAAAGTCATCGCGGCGGATGAAAGCGCCCATCTCAAGGTTCTCTTCGACCGACATGGAGGTGAAGATGTTCGAGGTTTGGGGCACGAAGCCCATGCCCTTGGCCACACGGTCCTGCGGGCTGAGTTCGGTGATGTCTTCACCATCCAGCCGCACATGGCCCTTGCGCATATCGAGCATGCCGAAGACCGCCTTCATGCCGGTGGATTTGCCCGCCCCGTTGGGGCCGACGATCACCGCAATCTCACCGCGGTCGACCGCGATGGTGCAGTCATGCAGGATGTCGGGGCCGTTGCCGTAGCCCGCCGTCATGCCGTCACCAATCAGGAAGGGGCCGCCGGGGGCGGGGTGGGTTTTGCCGCTGGCCTTGGGCATGATGCTGCCTTGGCCCTTCGCGTTGCCGACCGACCAATCTTTGTTGCCGCGGTCGCCGTAGGGATCATTGCTCATGCGCCTACCTTGTCCTTGTTCTTCAGCCCGGTGCCGAGATAGGCCTCGATCACCTGTTCGTTCGCCTTGATCTCATCCAACGTGCCTTCGGCCAGAACGTGGCCCTCGGCCATGCAGATCACCGGGTCGCAAAGGCGGCCGATGAAATCCATGTCATGCTCGATCACGACGAAAGTGTAATTGCGCTCTTGGTTAAGCCGGATGATCGCGTCGCCGATGGTGTTCAGCAGCGTCCGGTTCACACCCGCGCCGACCTCGTCCAGAAAAACGATCTTGGCGTCGACCATCATGGTGCGGCCAAGCTCCAGCAGCTTTTTCTGCCCGCCCGAGATCTGGCCCGCCTTCTGTTCGGCCAGATGTTCGATGGTCAGGAACTCCAGCACCTCATCGGCCTTGGCCTTGAGCGCGCGTTCCTCATTGGCGATGCGTTTGGTGCCGAACCATGTGTTCCACAGCGTCTCGCCCGACTGATTGCCCGGCACCATCATCAGGTTCTCGCGGCAGGACATCGAAGAAAACTCATGCGCGATCTGGAAAGTGCGCAGCAGCCCCTTGTGGAAGAGTTCATGCGGGGGCAGGCCGGTGATGTCCTCCCCATCCATGGTGACGCGGCCCGAAGTGGGCTGAAGCACGCCAGCAATTACGTTGAACAGCGTGGTTTTCCCCGCGCCATTTGGGCCGATCAAACCGGTGATCGATCCTTTCTCGATCGACAGGCTCGCCCCGTCGACGGCGTGAAACCCGCCGAAGTGTTTGTGTACGTCGTCTACGACGATCATATGTCCATCCCCGTGTCCGCCACCTTGTGGCTGGTTTTTATTGGTCGTCATATGGGCCGCGCAGGCAGATGCGCGCCGCCATACCTGTTTACAATGAGCTGAGATTCTTGGAAGGGACCGCTGCGATCCTGATCTGAAGAAAGCCCTGCGCTGCCTTGTCAGAGGCAGATTGCGCCGTATTGCCGAAATCGCGTTCAGCAAAATACTGGCCCAAAGCCCTGACCGAGACGGCCATACGTTGCTTTTTCATCCTGTCCTCCCAGACGGGACGTGTTTTCCACGTCCTCAATAGGGGATTTGTACTGGCTGCATCCCCGGAAGAAAAGCCGATTTCCTAAGCAAAAGGCCCGATCGCACTGCGACCGGGCCTCTCTTAGCGGTTAGATGGTGGCGCGGATCAGCGGTAGCCGACCGTGACCATCTTGCCGTCCTTCATCTCGATCTCGCGGTAGTTGCCCGCGCTCTCGCCCGGTCCGATCAATTCGACCGCCGAAGCACCGACATAGTCCACGTCGCCGCCGTCTTTGATGATCTGAAGCGCTTTGCCCAATTCACCCGGCAGGATTTTCTCACCCGGTGCGTTGGCGACTTCCATCACCTTTTCCTTGTACGCCGCCGGATCGTTGGAGCCTGCGGCCTGCATCGCCAGCAGCATCAGCGCCGCCGCGTCGTAGGATTCAGGCGAGAAGGCGTTGGTCGGCTCGAAACCGGCTTCTTTGCCCATCTTCTTGTAGTTGTCGGGGCCTTCGCCAGCAGCACTCGGGTTCTGACCAAAGGAGCCATCCGCAATCTCGGCGAATTTCTCTTCCAGCGTGTCGGAGACCATGCCGTCGGGGAACATGAAGACGTCGAATGCACCGGCGTCCAGCGCACCATTCACGATGCCCGCGCCACCTTGGTCGACATAGCCTGCCACGACCAGAACCTCACCACCGGCAGAGGCCAGCGCGCCGACTTCGGCGGAGTAGTCCGCTTTGCCGTCTTCATGCGAGGTGTTGATGGTCACGGTGCCGCCGGATTCTTTGTAAGCGGTCTCAAAGCTGTCGGCCAAACCTTTACCATAGTCGTTGTTGGTATAGGTGACGGCGACTTCCTTGATGCCACGGTCGTTCAGGATGTCGGCCATGACCTGACCCTGACGTGCGTCCGACGGCGATGTGCGGAAGAACAGACCGTTGTCTTCGACCGTCGACAGGGCGGGCGATGTCGCGGAGGGCGAGATCATCACGATGCCGTTCGGAATGGCGACGTTTTGCAGCGAGGCGGTGGTTTCACCCGAGCACATGCCGCCCACGATGCCGCTCACACGGTCGGAGGTGATCAGACGCTCAGCCGATGCCACAGCAAGGCCGGCATCGATGCAGCCGGTGTCGCCACGCTCGGACGAAACGGTGGCGCCGTCGAGGAACAGGCCGCTCTCGTTAACCTCGGAAATCGCCAGTTCGGCGCCTGCGGCCATGTCATTGGCCAGCGATTCCAGCGGGCCGGTGAAGCCCAGCAGAATGCCGATCTTGGTGTCTTCAGCATGCGCGCCAGTGGCGAGCAGGGCAACGGCCGTTGTGGCCATCAGAATTTTTTTCATTTGGTACTCTCCCTTAGTTGAACTCTCGTTCTGATCGAACGTTAGGTCGTGGTTTCGAAAAAGAAAAGGCGATTTATAAAGTGTTTTTCGCGGGCAGGTTTTCGCGTGGACCGGGAACGATGGTGGAAATGGGCGGTGGGCTGGCTATGTCTTGAACCAAGCCCCCATGCCCAAAGGAGCCTGCCCATGACCCGCGCAAAACACCTCGCCACCGCCGCCTTCATCAGCCTCGGCAGCCTCTGCGCCGCGGGCTTCGCCACAGCGCAGAGCGGTCTCACGATCACCCCCATGGCCGAGGATCTCGAAGCCCCGTGGGGCGTTGCCCCCTTGCCGGGTGGCGGTCTGTTGGTGACAGAGAAGGCCGGGCGTTTGATCTACCAAAAAGACAACACACGGCATGAGGTCTCGGGCCTACCGGAGGTGGCCGTGATCGGGCAGGGCGGTCTGTTGGACATCACCTTGGCCGGGGATTTCGCGCAAAGCCACCTGCTGTTCCTGACCTATGCCAAACCCCAAGAGGGCGGCGGCGCGGGGACCGCTTTGGCCAGCGCGCATCTGTCAGAGGATACCCGCAGTCTTGAAAACCTAACCGAGCTTTTCGCCATGAAGCCGGGCAGCAGCGGCGGCCAGCACTTCGGCTCGCGCGTGGTCGAAGCGCCGGATGGCACGCTGCTGGTGACCATCGGCGAACGCGGCGATCGTCCGGCGGCGCAGGACCGCAGCACCCATAACGGCAGCATCATCCGTGTGAACCGCGACGGCTCGGTCCCCGATGACAACCCCTTTGTCGACACGCCCGACGTGCTGCCTGAAATCTGGTCCTACGGCCATGGCAACCCGCAAGGGGCGGGGCTGGATCTGGATGGGCGGCTTTGGGTGTCGGAACACGGGGCCAAGGGCGGGGATGAGGTGAACCGCATCACCAAAGGCACGAATTACGGCTGGCCCGTGATTTCCTACGGTGAGCATTATTCCGGCGCGAAGATCGGCGAGGGCACGGCGAAAGAGGGGATGGCGCAGCCCGAATTCTACTGGGACCCGTCCATCGCGCCTGCGGGGCTGATGGTCTACTCCGGCGCGCTTTTCCCTGAATGGGAAGGTGACATCTTCGTCGGCTCGCTCAAGTTCGACTATATCGCCCGGCTGAGCGGCACGCCGCTGGAAGAGGTGGCGCAGATCAAGACCGCCGAGACCGCCCGCGTGCGCGATGTCGTCGAAGGGCCCGAGGGTGGGATCTGGTTCATCTCAGAGGTCAACGGCACCGTCTACCGGATCACGCCTTGACGCTCAGGCGGGCTGCCGGGTGGATTGGCTGCCGCGCTCACGATAAGGCGTGGTCTGGTAATGCGCCCGGTAGCATTTCGAGAAATGCGAGGGCGAGGCAAAGCCGCAGGCCAGCGCCACGTTGATCACGCTCATATCCGTCTGCATCAACAGGTTGCGCGCCTTTTGCAGCCGCAATTCCATATAGTAACGTTTTGGGCTGCGGTTCAGGTAGCGCCGAAACAGACGCTCTAGCTGGCGGGTCGACATGCCCACGTCACGGGCGAGGATGGAGGGGCTGATCGGCTCTTCGATGTTGCGCTCCATCTGCTGAATTACTTGGGAAAGCTTCGGATGGCGCACGCCGATTCGCGTGGGCACCGACAGGCGCTGCGTGTCTTGGTCGGTGCGGATCGAGGAATAAATGAGCTGATCCGCCACGGCATTGGCAGTCTCCTCACCGTGGTCATCGGCGATGAGTTTCAGCATCATGTCCAAAGAAGACGTGCCGCCCGCCGTGGTCAGCCGGTTGCCGTCGACCACGAAGACCGATTTCGTCAGAATAACCTCTTCGAATTCCTCGCCGAAACTGTCCTGATTCTCCCAGTGGATCGTCGCGCGTTTGCCGTCGAGCAGCCCCGCCTTGGCCAGCGTATGCGCCGCGGTGCACAGCCCGCCGACAACCAGCCCCTTGCGCGCCTCGCGGCGCAGCCATGCCAGCAGCTTTTTCGTGGTCGCGGCCTGCACGCCGATGCCGCCGCAGATCATGATGGTATCGTCGCGGCCCAACTCCTCAAGCCCGCCGTCCAGTGCGAACACCGCGCCGGATGAGCTTACACAGGTCTCACCGCTTTCGCCCACGACCTGCCATTCATAGACCTCGCGTTCGAGCATGCGGTTGGTGATCCGCAGGCATTCCACCGCCGAGGCAAAGCTCAGAAGGGTAAAATTCTCCAACAACACAAAGACGAAGCGCCGCGGCTTGTCGGTCTGGGGGGGCATGCGGGTGGCCGGGCGCGGTTGGGACATCACGGCGTCTTTCTATTCAGGTCGTCTCTGCCGACATGTGCCATGGCCGTCAGAACTTGCCGGAAACATTGCCCACGGGCCTCACGCCACGTCAATAGGGCGCATTTCGGTTCTGGTCACTTTCCCCGCGCCTTTGTATAGAGAAAGATCACGAAGTGCCGACACTCGGCGCTGTGGAGCGGAGTAGAAAGATGACAGACTGGAGCACCTCGAGCTGGCGCAGCAAACCGCGCGTCCAGATGCCCGATTACCCTGACCAAGCCGCATTGGAAGCGGTTGAGGCACAGCTGGCACGCTATCCGGTCCTCGTTTTTGCGGGCGAAGCACGCCGATTGAAGAAACATCTGGCCGCCGCAGGCCGTGGCGAAGCCTTTCTATTGCAGGGCGGTGATTGCGCCGAAAGCTTTGAGCAGTTCAGCTCGGACGCCATTCGCGACACCTTCAAGGTGATGTTGCAGATGGCCATCGTGCTGACCCATGGGGCCAAGGTGCCGGTGATCAAACTGGGCCGCATGGCCGGTCAATTCGCCAAGCCGCGCTCGGCCCCGACCGAAGTGGTGGATGGCGTGGAACTGCCCAGCTACCGCGGCGATATCATCAACGATCTGGCCTTCAACGAAGCGGCGCGTATCCCCGACCCGCAAAAGATGCTGCGCGCCTATACGCAGGCCGCCGCCACGTTGAACCTGCTGCGCGCCTTCTCAACCGGGGGCTATGCCGATGTGCATCAGGTCCACGGCTGGACGCTGGGCTTCACCGATGACGAAAAGGCCGAGAAATACCGCGAGATCGCCAACCGCATCTCCGACACGCTTGATTTCATGGCGGCCGCTGGGGTGACCGCCGAAACCGCGCATACGCTGCAATCGGTGGAATTCTACACCAGCCACGAGGCGCTGCTGCTGGAGTATGAAGAGGCGCTTTGCCGCCGTGACAGCCAGACCGGCAAGTGGCTTGCAGGCTCGGGTCACATGATCTGGATCGGTGACCGCACGCGGCAGCCCGACGGGGCGCATGTGGAGTTTGCCAGCGGCGTGCAAAACCCGATTGGCCTGAAGTGTGGTCCCTCGATGACCAGCGATGACCTCAAACAGTTGATGGCTAAGTTGAACCCCGAGAATGAAGAGGGCCGTCTCACCCTGATCTCGCGCTTTGGTGCGGGGCAGGTGGGCGATCACTTGCCGCGTCTGATCAAGACCGTTCAGGAAGAGGGCGCTAATGTTGTCTGGACCTGTGACGCGATGCACGGCAACACGATCAAATCCTCGACGGGCTACAAGACCCGGCCCTTCGATTCCGTGCTGCGCGAAGTGCATGAGTTCTTTGCCGTGCATAACGCCGAAGGCTCCGTCCCCGGCGGTGTGCATTTCGAGATGACCGGCCAAGACGTGACCGAATGCACCGGCGGTGTGCGGGCGGTCAGCGACGAAGACCTGTCGGACCGTTACCACACGGCCTGCGACCCACGGCTCAACGCCAGCCAGTCGCTGGAACTGGCCTTCCTCGTGGCCGAGGAACTGTCGAACCGCCGCGTGGCACAGACGGCGCGGGCGGCGGGGTAACATCCTCGACCTGCACTTGTATTTGACGAAAGAAACGCCGTCCCGTTTTCCGGGGCGGCGTTTTCGCGTTCCGAGGGCGGCGGACGGGCTATTCTTGCTCTGACTTCACCAGACGCAGATAGGGCGGGATGTCACCCGATGGGGCGGCGGTGAAGCTTGCTTTCGGCTCTGCGAATCCGGTTTCGCGTGGCAAAAGCGGCTGCTGCAGGGGATCGGCATGGCGCACAGGTTTGGCCACCCCGCCAAAGGCGCTATGCCGCGTGGCCTGCGCCAGATCGAAGCGCCGCGGGGTTTGGCCGATCTCCCCCAGCACGACGAGACAGCCCAGCACCCGACTGACATCGCCCAGATCGCTTTTCAGCGGCAAGAGCAGCATCCGCCCCGTCAAGGCAGGCCGCCCATAGCTCGCCGCCGCGCCCAAGTGCAGCGTGATCTGGCCGGGCATCTGAAACACTTCTTCCAGCGCTTCGCTGACGCGGGGGCGTGACTGCGTTCCGAAAAAGGCGGTGATCGGCATGCCGCGCACCTCCATCCCCATGAGGTCGCGCAGGTGGCCGCCTGCGATCCGCAACCGGCCGACACCTACCGCGACACGTTCGAGGATAAAGGCATATTCCAATGCCTGCTCGATCCCGCGCGGGTCGATATCCGACCGCCGCGGCATCAACCTGTTGCCGCGCAGGGCCTCCCAATAGGCTTCGACCTGCGCGAGCGGGCCATAGCCAACATGCGTCCGATGATCTGACATGGCGACAACATTCTGCGCGGTGTGGCCTGTATTGCCCATTGAAACTCACCCATAAGGTCTTGGCCAATACAGCAGCCGTTTTTGAAACGACAGCGGCACAATGCGGCCGAAATGATTACCAAATCATTAATACCGCAGGCGGTTAAGGATTTCGTTACGCTTTCGCTGAAGTGGTTAACGCGTGAGCCAAGGGATCCGCCGGGCCGAGGGGGCGGGGGCTTGCCCCTCGCGGGGGTTTCGCCGTAAGGCAGGACATGACCGCCCTTGCAAGGAACGCGCCGATGATCAGGTCCATGACAGGTTTCGCCTCTGCCTCCGGCGCTTTGGAGGGTTGGAGCTGGTCTTGGGAGCTGCGCGCGGTCAATGGCAAAGGGCTCGATCTGCGGCTGCGCGTGCCCGATTGGGTCGAGGGGCTTGAGGCCGCCTTGCGCAAGCAAATTTCGGCGGAGGTGGCGCGGGGCAATATCACCTGCAACCTGCGCATCTCCTCGGCTGAGAGTGACGGCAGCTTGCAGATCAACGAGGCGCATGTCGACACACTGCTGACCGCCCTGCATGAGATTGAGGCCCGTGCGATGGATGCCGGTGTATCGCTGGCGCCCTCGCGGGCGAGCGACATTCTTTCCATGCGCGGTGTGTTGGAACAGGCCGATCAGGCACAGGACATCGACGCACTGCGCGCCGCTTTGCTGGCGGAAGTGCCGACCCTGCTGCGTGATTTTAACGAAATGCGCGCGCAGGAAGGCGCGGCGCTGGCCGGTGTATTGCAAGAGCAGTTGACCGAGGTCGAAAACCGCGCTGCCGAAGCCGCCGCTTTGGCCGAGGCCCGGAAGGAAGAGACCGCTGCCCAGTTGCGCCGCAACCTTGCGCGCGTGCTCGACAACAGCGAGGGCGCGGATGCAGACCGGGTGGCGCAGGAGCTGGCCTTGATCGCGGTCAAGGCCGATGTCACCGAAGAGATCGACCGCCTTGCCGCCCATGTCGCCGCCGCGCGTGCGCTGATCGGGCAAGGCGGGCCGGTGGGGCGCAAGCTGGATTTCCTGATGCAGGAGTTCAACCGCGAAGCCAACACGCTCTGCTCCAAGGCGCAGAGCACCGAATTGACGACTGTCGGTCTGGCCCTGAAGGCGGTGATCGACCAAATGCGCGAGCAAGTGCAAAATGTGGAGTAAGACGTGACAAACCCAAGCCGACGCGGCCTTCTGATCATCCTCAGTTCCCCCTCCGGGGCGGGCAAATCGACCATGGCCCGCGCCATGCGCGCATGGGATCCGACGATCAACTTCTCGGTCTCGGCCACCACCCGCGCCCCCCGCCCGGGCGAAGAGGACGGCAAGGATTACCGCTTTGTCGGCGAAGAGGAGTTCCGGCAGGCCGTGGCTGAGGGCGAAATGCTGGAACACGCCCATGTTTTCGGCAACTTCTACGGATCCCCCAAGGCCCCCGTGCAGGCAGCGATTGACGAGGGGCAGGACATCCTTTTCGACATCGACTGGCAGGGCGCACAGCAGATCCGCAACTCCGACCTGAACACACACACGCTGTCGATCTTCCTGCTGCCGCCCTCGATCACCGAGTTGAAGCGCCGTTTGGAAAGCCGGGGCCAAGACGATGCCGAGACGATTGCCAAGCGCATGGGCAAAAGCTGGGATGAGATCAGCCATTGGGACGGCTACGACTTCGTGCTGGTGAACGACGATCTCGACCAGACCGAGGCGCGGCTGAAATCCATCATCACCGCCGCCCGGCTGCGGCTGAGCCAACAGCCCGCCATCAAGGATCACGTTCGCCGTCTGCAATCCGAATTCGAGGAATTGAAATGACCCTCTACGCCCTCGCCGATGCGCGCCCCGAAGTCGCCCCCGAAGCATGGGTCGCGCCTGATGCCAATGTCATCGGCAAGGTGACGCTTGGGCCCGAGGCCTCGGTCTGGTTCGGCAGCACCCTGCGCGGCGATAATGAGATGATCACCGTGGGCCGCGGCAGCAATGTGCAAGAGAACTGCGTTTTCCACACTGATATGAGCTATCCGCTGACCGTGGGCGAGGATTGCACCATCGGTCATAAGGTCATGCTGCACGGCTGCACCATCGGCGACAACAGCCTGATCGGCATGGGGGCCACGGTGCTGAACGGGGCGAAGATCGGCAAGAACTGCCTCATCGGGGCAGGGGCGCTGATCACAGAGAACAAGGTGATCCCCGATGGGTCGCTCGTCATGGGTGTGCCGGGCAAAGTGGTCCGTGAGCTTGACGCGCAGGCGATCCAACAGTTGACCGCGAGCGCCAAACACTATGCCGAGAACGCCGCGCGCTTCCGCCGCGATCTTGAACCGCTCTGACATGGGCAGCACCGCCGTAACCCTTTCCGATGTGGTGGAGGCGCTGCCGCTGCCAAGCGTGGCCATCAATGCCGAAGAGCGGATCACCGTTCTGAACGCGCCCGCCGAAGATCTGCTGGGCAAGGGGCTGCTGGGCCGCCATTTCGTCACCGCGCTGCGCCAGCCGGGGCTGGTCGAAGCGGTCGAGCGCTGTCTCGCGGGTGCGGGGCCGTGCCAAGCGCGCTTTACCAGCACCGGCGGCGAACATGGCACCACCTACGACGTAAGCCTGCGCCCGGTGGGCGACCACGGGATTGTCCTGCTTAGTTTTAACGACGTGACGGAGATGGCGCAGGCAGGCCAGATGCGCCGCGATTTCGTGGCCAATGTGAGCCACGAGTTGCGCACCCCGCTCACCGCGCTGATCGGCTTCATTGAGACGCTGCAAGGTCCGGCGCGCGATGACACGGCGGCGCGCGAGCGGTTTCTGGGGATTATGGCGCAAGAGGCCGAGCGGATGAATCGGCTGGTGGGAGAGCTTTTGTCCCTCAGCCGGGTCGAGGCCGAAGAGCGCGTGCGCCCCGAAGCGCCGATCGATGTGCGCGACGTGCTACGCGGCACCCTGCGCAACCTCGCGCCGCTGGCGGTCGACAGCAATGTGACACTGGCACCGACCTTGGGGGATGTGCCCGCCCTCGTGCTAGGCGATGCGGATCAGTTGGTGCAGGTCTTCACGAACCTCATCGAGAACGCGATCAAATACGGCGGGCGCGACAACCGGGTCGAGATTTCTCTTAAACGCACGGGCCATGATCCCGCGATGCGCGGCCCGGCGGTCCATGTCAGCGTACGGGACCACGGCCCCGGCATCGACGCCATCCATCTGCCGCGGCTGACCGAACGGTTCTACCGGGTCGACAGCCACCGCAGCCGTGCGCTTGGCGGAACGGGACTGGGTCTGGCCATCGTCAAACACATCATGAATCGTCACCGCGGGCGGCTCAAGATCACCAGCACCCCCGGCGAAGGGGCCGAATTCCGCGTGATTCTGCCGATGAAACCGGGTTCTGACTGATTTTTGCAGAAATTTGGTGATTCAGGCCGACTGTCATGAAACTGTAACGTTGCTGTCACAAAAGCACAGCACCGCCTTCATAGACGGGGCGCAGATCACCATGGGGTGGTCACCAATTCGCATCTGACAGGAGATATCATGTCACTCGCAAAACTCACCACTTCCGCCCTGGCGATTGCCGCCGTATCTGCAACCGCTGCTGCCGCGCGTGACCAAGTACAGGTTGCCGGTTCCTCGACCGTGCTGCCCTATGCCTCCATCGTCGCCGAAGCCTTTGGCGAAAACTTTGACTTCCCGACACCGGTCGTGGAATCGGGCGGCTCCTCGGCTGGCCTCAAGCGTTTCTGCGAAGGCGTGGGCGAGAACACCATCGACGTGGCCAATGCCTCGCGCCAGATCAAGGACGCCGAAGTAGCGGCCTGTGCCGAGAACGGCGTGACCGACATCATCGAAGTGCGCATCGGCTATGACGGCATCGTCTTCGCCTCCGACATCAATGGCGAGACCTTCGAGTTCACGCCGGTCGATTGGTACAAAGCCCTCTCCGCCAAAGTTGTCGTAGATGGCGAAGTGACCGAGAACCCCTATACCACATGGGATCAGGTCAACCCCGACTTCCCCGCCCAGCCGATCCAAGCCTTCATCCCCGGCACCAAGCACGGCACGCGCGAAGTGTTTGAAGACAAGGTGATCCTCGCAGGCTGCGAAGAGACCGGTGATTACGAAGCCTTCCTCGAAGCCGCGGATGGCGACAAGAAAGCCGCCGAGAAAGAGTGCATCAGCCTGCGCACCGACGGCAAGTCCGTGGACATCGACGGCGACTACACCGAGACGCTGGCGCGCATCGAGAGCAACCAAGACGGCATCGGCGTCTTCGGTCTGGCCTTCTACGAGAACAACACCGACAAGCTGCAGGTTGCGACCATGGGCGGCGTCGAGCCAACCACCGAGAGCATCGCCTCGGGTGACTACCCCGTGTCGCGCCCGCTGTTCTTCTACGTCAAGAAAGCCCACATCGGCGTGATCCCCGGCCTGAAGGAATACGCTGAATTCTTCGTCGCCGACGAAGTTGCCGGCCCCGACGGCCCGCTGGCCGAATACGGTCTGGTCTCCGACCCTGAACTGGCCGACACCCAGTCCGTGGTTGCCGATGAAACCGTGATGGGCAGCGGCTCCTAAGCCTTAACCGTTATCGCCGGGGGCGGGTGACTGCCCCCGGTTTTTCGCTTTTTGATCCACCGGGGGACATGTGGGACAAATACTGACATCAGGCGCGGTGCTGCCGCTGGTCATCCTGATCGCGGCACTGGCACTGGGCGGGTATTTCCTTGCGCGGCGTCGGGCTTTGGCCTCTGCCCAAGGTGACAGCCGCAAGCTGCATTCGCTGCCAAGCTACTACGGCTACAATGCGGTGATGAGCGTGGCGGTGCCCGCGCTTTTGGTTTTGGGCATCTGGCTGCTGGTTCAGCCGATGCTGGTGCAATCTTCGGTGGTTGATATGATCCCCGCCGAGGCTGTGCCCGAAGGCTCCTCCGTCAATCTGATCATGAGCGATGTGCGCCGTCTGGCCGATGGGCTGGACGCGGCCGTCTCCTCCGGCGCGCTCAGCGCGGCAGATGCGACCGATCTTTCCGCTGCCGATGACCTGCGCGCATGGCTGGGCGAACAGGGCGTTGCCTTGGGGGCCGAGATTAGCCCCGAGGTGCTGCAAGCCGCGCAGGCTTACCGCGAGATGACGGCGACGGGCAATTTCTGGCGCAACATCATCGTGGCGCTGATCGCCTTGGCCGGGCTGGCCATGGTCTACCGCGAAACCAATGCCACCTTCCGCGCCCGCAACCGGGTCGAAGGGGGCGTGAAGGCGCTGCTGATCCTCGCGGCCTCTTTGGCGATCCTGACCACCGTCGGCATTGTGTTGTCGATGCTGTTCGAGACGATCAATTTCTTCAACCTGCATCCTTGGACCGACTTCTTCTTCGGCTCTTCCTGGGCACCGAACTTCCGCGGCGACAGTGACCTGTCGATCCTGCCGCTGCTTTGGGGGACGCTATATATCTCGCTCATCGCGCTGCTGGTGGCCGTGCCCATCGGGCTTTTCGCCGCGATTTACCTGAGCGAATATGCAGGCCCCAAGGTGCGCGCCACGGCCAAGCCGCTGCTCGAAATCCTCGCAGGCATCCCGACAATCGTTTACGGCCTTTTCGCGCTGCTGACGGTGGGGCCATTCCTCGTCCAAGTCTTCGGGCGCGGGGAAGAAGGGCTTCTGGGCGTCGATTGGATGTCGGGGGCGACCTCGGTCCTGACCGCCGGGCTGGTCATGGGCATCATGTTGATCCCCTTCGTTTCCTCCCTGTCGGACGACATCATCAACGCGGTGCCGCAGTCGCTGCGCGACGGTTCTTTCGGCTTGGGCGCGACCCAGTCCGAGACGATCCGCCAAGTGGTCATGCCTGCGGCGCTGCCGGGCATCGTCGGCGCCGTCTTGCTCGCCGCCAGCCGCGCCATCGGTGAGACGATGATCGTGGTGCTGGGGGCAGGGGCCATCGCCCGCATCTCGGCAAATCCGTTGGAAGCCATGACCACCATCACCACCCGCATCGTCAGCCAGTTGACGGGGGACAGCGATTTCGCCAGCCCCGAGACGCTGGTCGCCTTTGCGCTTGGCCTGACCCTCTTCGTCCTGACCTTGGGCCTGAACGTGCTGGCCCTCTACATCGTGCGCAAATACCGGGAGCAGTACGAATGAGCGATATCCCCAACCCCGCAGCCCCCATCGCAGACCCGCGCGGTGCGTCCCTGCTGGTACAAGACGGGCGCACCAAACGCCGCAACGCTTCCGAGGGCCGTTTCAAGCTCTATGGCATCATTGCCATCGTGATCGGCCTCTTGATGCTGCTGACGCTGCTCTTCACCATCATCTCCCGCGGGACCGGCGCGTTTCAGCAGACCTATGTGACGCTTTCCGTGCCGCTGCTGGAAGACAAGCTCGACAAGAACGGCAACCGCGATTTGGAAGACATCAAGAAGGTCTCGACCTTCGGATATTCGCCGCTGCTAAAAGCTGCCTTTGAAAACAAGGTCGAAGCGGGCGAGGTTGAGACCGATCTCAAGCCCAAGGCGATGGCAGATATCCTGTCGAAAGACGCCGCCGCTCAATTGCGCAACTACGTCTTGGCCAACCCGGAGCTGATCGGCACGAATGCCGAGTTCGAGTTCCTGACCAACAGCCGTGTCGATGGCTACCTCAAGGGCCGCGTGACCCGCGAAAGCATCGCCAATGACAAGAACATCAGCGCCGAGCAGCTTGATCTGGTCGATGCGTTGATCGCCGACGGCAGCATCGAAAAGCGGTTCAACCTCGACTTTATCACAGGCGCCGATGCCTCTGACGCGCGGCCCGAAGCGGCGGGCATGGGGGTGTCGATGATCGGCTCTTTCGCGATGATGCTGGTGGTGCTGGTGCTGGCGCTGCCCATCGGGGTCGCCGCGTCGATCTACCTCGAAGAATTCGCGCCGAAGAACTGGATCACCGACATCATCGAAGTGAACATCTCGAACCTCGCCGCGGTGCCCTCGATCGTCTTTGGTATCCTTGGCCTTGCGGTGTTCATCAACTACATGCACCTGCCGAACTCGGCTCCGCTGGTGGGCGGTCTGGTGCTGACGCTGATGACCCTGCCGACGATCATCATCTCGACCCGCGCCTCGCTCAAATCGGTGCCGCCCTCGATCCGCGACGCGGCGCTTGGGGTAGGGGCCTCGAAAATGCAATCGGTGTTCCACCATGTGCTGCCCCTCGCCGCACCGGGCATCCTGACGGGGACGATCATCGGGCTTGCCCAAGCCCTTGGCGAAACGGCACCTTTGCTGCTTATCGGCATGGTGGGCTTCATCGCCTCCAACCCGCCCGACAGCATCGCCGAAGGGCTGATGGCCCCGAACTCCGCCATGCCGGCCCAGATCTATGAATGGGCCAAACGCGCCGACCCGGCCTTCTACGAACGTGCTTGGGGCGGTATCATCATCTTGCTGGTGTTCCTGATCACGATGAATGCCATCGCCGTGCTGCTGCGCCGCCGCTTTGAGCGTCGCTGGTAAACCAAGGACGGGACCATGAAAGACAACAGATATTCGGAGAGTGACGTGACAACCCAACCCGTCAAGATCGCGGCCCGCAACGTGCAGGTCTACTACGGTGACAGCCACGCCATTCGCGACGTGGACATCGACATCAACGACAAGACCGTGACCGCCTTTATCGGCCCATCGGGCTGCGGCAAATCGACTTTTCTGCGCTGTATCAACAGGATGAACGACACAATTGATGTGGCCCGCGTGACCGGCGACATCCGCATCGATGGCGAAGACATCTATGACAAACGGGTCGACCCGGTGCAGCTGCGCGCCAAGGTTGGCATGGTGTTTCAAAAGCCAAACCCCTTCCCAAAGTCGATCTACGACAACGTGGCCTACGGCCCACGCATCCACGGGCTGGCCCGCAATAAGGCCGACCTCGACGATATCGTCGAACAGGCCCTGCGCCGGGGCGCGATCTGGAACGAGGTGAAGGACCGTCTGCACGCACCGGGCACCGGCCTTTCGGGTGGTCAACAGCAGCGTCTATGCATCGCCCGCGCCGTGGCAACAGAGCCCGAAGTGCTTTTGATGGACGAACCATGCTCGGCCCTTGACCCCATCGCCACCGCGCAAGTCGAGGAATTGATTGACGAATTGCGGCAGAACTACTCCGTCGTGATCGTCACGCACTCCATGCAACAGGCCGCGCGGGTGAGCCAGAAAACCGCCTTTTTCCACCTCGGCAACCTCGTGGAATTTGGCGACACCGACGACATCTTTACGCGGCCCCAAGACCCGCGCACCGAAAGCTACATCACCGGCCGTATTGGATAATATCATGTCAGATCAACACATTGCATCAGCATTCGACCGCGATCTGGAAGCCGTTCAGGCGCAGATCCTCAAAATGGGCGGTCTGGTCGAAGACGCCATCCGCCGCGGCGCGCAATCGCTGGAAACCCGCGACGAAGAGCTCGCCAATGAGGTGCGGGCAGGGGACAAGGCCATCGACGGGCTGGAAGAACAGATCAACGAAAGCGCCGCCCGCGTCATCGCGCTGCGCGCGCCCACGGCGATCGACCTGCGTCTAACGCTGAGCGTCATCAAGATTAGCGCCAACCTCGAACGTATTGGCGACTATGCAAAAAACATGGCCAAGCGCACCAGCGTCCTGAACCAGATGGAGCCTGTCAGCGACAGCACCGGCGCGATCCGCCGGATGGCTGGCGCGGTTGAGGCGATGCTGAAAGATGCGCTCGACGCCTATATCCAGCGCGACGCGGATCTTGCGCGCGATGTGATCACCCGAGACGAAGATGTCGACCAGATGTATAATGCGCTCTTCCGCGAATTCCTCACCTTCATGATGGAAGACCCGCGCAGCATCACCGCCTGTATGCATCTGCATTTCATCGCCAAAAACGTCGAACGTATGGGTGACCATGTGACGGCCATCGCCGAACAGGTTGTCTATCTGGTGACCGGTGAGACGCCCGAGGACGACCGGCCCAAGGCCGACCGCACTTCGATCACCACGAAGGACTGAGACGATGGACGTCACACGCCCCCAGGTTCTGCTGGTAGAAGATGAACCCGCGCAACGTGAGGTACTGGCCTATAACCTCGAAGCCGAAGGCTTTGAGGTGCGCCGGGCCGAAGACGGCGAAGAAGCCATGCTTCTGGTCTCAGAGGCCGCGCCGGATTTGGTGATCCTCGATTGGATGATGCCATTGATGAGCGGCATCGAAGTCTGCCGCCAACTCAAATCGCGCGAGGCGACGCGGCATATTCCGGTCATCATGCTCTCCGCGCGCTCTGAGGAAGTGGATACCGTGCGGGGGCTGGAAACCGGCGCGGACGACTATGTGATCAAGCCGTACAACCTGCGCGAACTCATGGCCCGTGTGCGCACGCAGCTGCGCCGCACACGTCCCGCAGCCGCAGGCGCGCTGCTGAGCTTTGACGACATCCAGCTCGACCCGGAGCGTCACCGCGTGAGCCGCGCGGGCAACGAGCTGAAACTGGGGCCGACGGAGTATCGGCTGCTGACGACGCTGCTGGAAAAACCCGGGCGCGTGTTCAGCCGCGATCAATTGCTCGACCACGTCTGGGGCCGCGACATCTATGTCGATACGCGCACGGTGGACGTTCATATCGCGCGACTGCGCAAAGCATTGACGCGCGAAGGTGGCGGAGACCCGATCCGAACCGTGCGCGGTGCGGGTTACGCCTTGGGTTAAACTCTTCTAGCTCTTCTTAGGACCCGTCTTTTTTACATAATACTGATTATCAGTTTCGCATATCACAACGCCAGCCCTGTTGTTGCGATTTTCTCGCCACAGTAGCACCGCAATGCCACCTGACGCTGGACAGCGCCAGTTTTGCTCCGTTAACACTATCTAGATGATTTAATGTGAGTGATTATGGCGTCTGTACTTATTTTGAACGGCCCGAACCTGAACCTTTTGGGCACGCGGCAGCCTGAGGTCTATGGCAAGACCACCTTGGCGGATGTTGAGGCACTCTGTGCCGAGGAAACCGCACGGCTGGGTCTGGAGATGGAGTTTGCGCAGTCGAACCACGAAGGCAGCCTGATCGATTTGATCCATGCGGCCCGCGGCCAACATGCTGGTATCATTCTGAATGCCGGCGCCTATACCCATACCTCCATCGCGCTGATGGACGCCATCGCCTCTGTCGAACTGCCGGTGGTCGAAGTGCATCTGAGCAATATCCACGCGCGTGAGAGTTTCCGCCACACGTCCTATATCGCACCTGTGGCCCTTGGACAAATCTGCGGCTTTGGCGTTCATGGCTATGTTCTGGCAATCCAAGCCCTTCAACGTCATATCGGAAGCTGATGATCTTGCGCGACTATTTGCATCAGATCGCGCATAGCCCGACAATCGAAGCACTCTGGGATGCCCATACGCGACAGATGGCTGACTATGGATTCGACCGGCTGATCTACGGGTTTACGCGCTACCGCACACCGACCTCTTTGGGCGACCCGGCGGATTTCGTGATTTTAAGCAATCAAAGCGCGGAATACCTCAACGGCTATCTGCACAGTGGGCTCTACTTCAATGCGCCGATGCTGCGTTGGGCGCTCAACAACGAAGGCGCTTGTAGCTGGGGCACCTTGGCGGAGATCACGCAGCGCGAGGGCTTGTCGGAGACCGAAAAACGGGTGATCGACTTCAACGCCAGCATGGATGTGACGGCGGGCTATACGATCAGTTTCCGCTCGATCTCGGCCCGGTCCAAGGGGGCGATTGCGCTAACGGCGCGCCGCGGGCTATCTCAGGATGAGGTGGATGCGATTTGGAAAAAGCATGGCGCGGACATTCAGCTGATGAATGAAATTGCGCATCTGAAAATCCTCTCCCTGCCCTACAGAAGCCCCAACCGCAGCCTCACCCGGCGCCAACTGGAGGTGCTGCAATGGGTCGGAGATGGCAAGACCACGCAGGATATCGCCCTGCTGATGGGTCTGACGGCGCCTACGGTCGAAAAACACCTGCGCCTCGCGCGGGAGGCTTTGTCGGTCGAGACGACGGCTCAGGCGGTGCTGAAAGCGGCCTTTGCCAACCAGATGTTTGTGATGGATCCGTAATATATTAGGGTATGGAATACCTTACTGGCACCTCAGGTAGTAGATGGCCATGGTCCGCCAGTATCGCGGGTGTTCGCGCCTGTGGTACGACGGGCCCTAAATCCTTGTAATACCAGGGCGCTTTTTGGCTCGCCGGTCTCAGTCAGGTTTATTTTTCGCCTGGCTGACCGGATCCTTCCCCTGCCCCATCCAGAACCCGCCCTGATGCTTTGAGCCGTCGTTTCTATCGGCGTCCCTATCGGTGATTGGCCACGAAAAAGGGCGGCGCATCGGAATGCACCGCCCCATATTCATCATGTCGAGAAGGCTTAGCCTTTCGCGGCTTTCGCCACTTCTGCTGCGAAGTCTTCTTTGACGACTTCGATGCCTTCGCCAACTTCCAGACGCACGAAACCAGTGATGGTCGCACCCGCTTCTTCAGCGGCCTTGCCGACGGTCAGGTCAGGGTTCACGACGAAGGACTGGTTCACCAGTGTCACTTCGGACATGTACTTCTGCATGCGGCCGGTGATCATTTTCTCGATCACGGCTTCGGGCTTGCCGCTTTCGCGGGCGATGTCCATCTGAACCTGCTTTTCCTTCTCGACCACGGCCGGGTCCAGATCAGCTTCGGAGAGCGACGCGGGGTTCACAGCGGCGATGTGCATCGCGATCTGCTTGCCCAGTTCCTCGTTGCCACCGGTCATGGCGACCAGAACGCCGATTTTGCCCATGCCGGGTGCGGCGGCGTTGTGGACGTAAGAGACGACGGTCTCGCCTTCGATGCTCTGCATGCGGCGCAGGGACATGTTCTCGCCGATTTTGGCGATGGCGTCTGTCAGGGTGGTTTCGACGGATTTGCCGTCGATCTCAGCCGCTTTCAGCGCTTCGACATCGTCCACTTTCAGCGCGGCATCGGCGATGTTGCTGACCATGGATTGGAATTCAGCGTTCTTGCCGACGAAGTCGGTTTCGGAGTTCACCTCAACCGCGACACCGTGACCGCCTTCGACCTTAACAGCCACGAGACCTTCGGCAGCGGTACGGCCGGATTTCTTCGCCGCTTTGGCCAGACCTTTGGTGCGCAGCCAGTCGACAGCGGCTTCCATGTCGCCGTCGTTTTCTGTCAGTGCCTTCTTGGCGTCCATCATGCCTGCGCCGGTGCTGTCGCGCAGTTCCTTGACCATGGATGCTGTGATTGCCATCTCTTGGTTCTCCTTTGGAAATCGGGTGCAGGCCCAAGGCCCGCATCTGGTGGAAATCGGGGCAGGTTACCCTGCCCCGTGTTTCAGGTCCGTGACGCTTAGCCTTCGGCTTTGGCGACGGTCTCTTTCTTGGATTCGATGTCCAGCGGCGCGTCTTTGCCCATGGCATCGTCATGCAGAGTCTCTTCGGACGCGTTGCCGATTTCGACGCCGGTGCTTTCTTCGCTCACGGCTTCTTCTTCGGGGGCTTCTTCCATGGCGCCCAGATCAACGCCTGCTGCACCCAGCTGAGCCGACATGCCGTCGAGAGCAGCGCGCGATGCCAGATCGCAGTAGAGCGCGATGGCGCGGGCCGCGTCGTCGTTGCCGGGGATGATGTAGTCAACACCGTCGGGCGAGCAGTTGGTGTCAACCACGGCCACAACCGGGATGCCCAGCTTGTTGGCTTCTGCAATGGCCAGCGACTCTTTCTTCACGTCGATGACGAAGAGCAGGTCAGGACGGCCGCCCATTTCGCGGATACCACCCAGCGACGCTTCAAGCTTCGCTTGGTCGCGTTCCATGCCAAGACGCTCTTTCTTGGTCAGGCCTTCGAAGCCGCGCTCGGACTGTTCGTCGATGTTTTTCAGACGGTTGATCGACTGCGAAACGGTCTGCCAGTTGGTCAGCGTACCGCCGAGCCAACGGTGGTTCATGTAATACTGTGCGCATTTCTCTGCGGCGTCAGCGATCGGCTGGGCGGCCTGACGCTTGGTGCCGACGAAGAGAACGCTGCCGCCTTTGGCGACGGTGTCACGGATCACTTTCAGCGCTTCGTCCAGCATGGGGACGGTCTGTGTGAGGTCCATGATGTGGATGCCGTTGCGCGCGCCGTAGATATACGGGCCCATGCGGGGGTTCCAGCGCTGTGTCTGGTGACCAAAGTGTACGCCTGCTTCAAGCAGTTGGCGCATGGAGAACTCAGGAAGAGCCATGTCTTTATACCTTTCCGGTTTAGCCTCATCGGGGGTATGACAGCCTCATGCTGCCAACCGGCGGACGATCTGGGATTTCTCCCCAAAAGGCCCAACCCCGACTGCGGGTTCAAGTGGGGCGCATATAGGCCAGCGCGCGGCGCAGCGCAAGGGGCTTATTGCAGGCGCGGCCCGCCATCGGCTCCTGCCTGAGCATGGCCCGCGCGCACGATCGCTTCGCAGCGTTGCGCCAGCGCCTTGCGCCCGGTGTATTCCGCCACCTGCAACGGCGGGTGATAGACCACCTCGACCGCGCCTTGCCGAGCCGCGGCCAGCGTCGTCAGCAGATGCGCGCCAAAGGACATATCCCCCCACCAGCCATAAAACCGCGGATCTTCACCCTGCGGCGCGTGGTAGATCACGCTGACGGGCTGCACCGCGATCTCGTCCCGCAAGGCCGGATCAAAGAAGGCCTCGAATAGCGTAGTCTTGAAGGGAAGCACTTGCAGCCCGTCGGTGCTGGTGCCCTCGGGGAAAAACAGCAGCTTATGCCCGGCCAAAAGACGGGTCCGAAACACCTCCGTCTGGTTGCGCGCCTCGGCCCGGTCGCGGCGAATAAAGACGGTGCCCGTCGCCCGCGCCAGCCAGCCGATGCCGGGCCAGCCCGCGACCTCGGATTTGGAGACGAAATAGATCCGTTTGGCCGCGTTCAGCGCGAAAATATCGAGCCATGAGGTATGGTTGGCCACCACCGCGCCGCGCCGTTCCATCGGGGTGCCGCGGCGGATAAAGCGCATGCCCAGCACCCAGAACGCCGCGCGGCATACCATCTGCGTGATATGGGGGGTGATGGGCCGATGCAGGCCAAAAATTGGCCGCTCGACCAAGCGCAGCAGCAGCAAGACCAGTAACCCGCCGAAAACCAAAAACGCCAAGACCGCGCCGCGGAGCATGACGCGCAGCATCCCTGCAAGCGTCAAACGCCGCTCTGGCGGCGGCTGGTCGCTGCCCCAAGTCGTGCTCATGCAGCACTCCCGTTATAGAACCGCATCTGCCGCGCGCTCATCTGTTTCGTATCAAGGATCAGGCAAACGTCCGTGGTGTTGAAGGCCCGGTCGATATAGGCCCCCTCGCCCACGGTCCCGCCCAGCCGTAGGTAGGCTTTGATCAGGCTCGGCACCGCCAGCATGGCCTTGCGCCGGTCCAACTCGGGCTCGGGGATCAGGTCCATGGGCGCGTAATCACGCGCGCGGACCCGCAGTTCGGGCGGCGCCAAATGCCGGTGATGCAAAAGCGAAAGCGGCTCGGCCAGAGCCGCGGTGTCGGTGCCATGAAAGCTCGCCACGCCAAAGAGAACCTCGATCTCATATTCGGCAACATAGCCTGCTAGCGCGGCCCAAAGGTGGTGCATCGCCGTGCCACCGCGATAGGCGGGGTCAAGGCAAGAGCGCCCCAATTCCAACAGCTTACGCCCCGACTGGACAAGCGGCGCCAGATCATATTCCGCCGCCGAATAGAAGCCCCCTGCCCGTGCGGCCATATCGCTCCGCATCACTCGGTAGACGCCCGCCAATTTACCGCTGCGCCGGTCGGTCAAAAGCAGATGGTCAAAGTAGGGATCGAACCGGTCCCGCTCCAACCCGGCGGCATGATCCACCATCGGGCCGCCGCCGCCCAACTCGCGCACGAAAACGTCGTACCGCAGCCGCTGTGCCGCCTGCACATCGGCCTCCGTCTGCGCTAATCTGACCTGAAAATCTGCTGCTACGCCCCGCGGCATCGGCCAATCCTATGCCCGAAATGAAAGTCTCCGCCTGATAGGCAATCGGCTGCGCGGGCGCAACAGTTGCGGGGAAAGCGGAAATCGGTTACTCTCCCTATGGTTGCTTTAAGAGAATTTTCTTCCACCATTAAGGATTTGGAAAGGGTCATCCCTCATCAAAGACCGGCATTAATTCCAAACGAAAGCTGTCTATGACCACTTTGCCTTGGTCACGAAAGTTGACCGTCACCTTGCCGCCGATATTGCTTTGCACCTGTCCAGTGCCCCATTCGGGATGCTGCGGATGCATCACCAACATGCCAGGGGTCAGCAGCGCGTTCAGATCATCCATGCCGTTTCCAATCATTCCGAGGGGCCACCATGGGCCAGCTTAACATTGACCTGCCCGCCCTGATCGGCAGCCGCATTTGCCACGACTTGATATCGCCAATCGGGGCCATCAACAACGGGCTTGAATTGCTTCAGATGGCGGGCACCGGGGCCACCCCGGGGCCTGAGCTTGCCTTGATCGGTCAAAGCGTCGAAAGCGCCTCGGCCCGGATCCGCTTTTTCCGCATCGCCTTTGGGGCCGCGGGCGATCAGACCATGGGCCAGAACGAGGTGACTTCGATCCTACGTGATCTCTATGCCGCCTCAAGGGTTGAGATTGATTGGCAGGTTACAAGCCCGCAATCACGCAATGGCGTGCGGATGGCCTTCCTCGCGCTGCTCTGTATCGAAACGGCCCTGCACCACGGCGGGCGGATCACCATCGGTGAAGAGGCGGGCCGCTGGTCCCTAAAGGCCGAGGCTGACAAGATCGCGATAGACCCTGAACTTTGGGCGCTGCTGACGCAGACCGGCGCGGACAGGCGGCTACAGCCCGCGCAGGTTCAATTCGCGCTTTTGCCAATGCTGGCCGAAGCACAGGGGAGAGAAATCACGCTCGACAGCGGCGAAACGGCACTGACCCTCTCGTTCTAAAGGTCAGCCGCGCACCGTCCCCTCGCCACGCACTAGGTATTTAAAGCTCGTCAGTTGCGCCGCACCAACAGGGCCGCGGGCATGAAGCTTTCCCGTGGCGATGCCGATCTCTGCGCCCATGCCGAACTCTCCCCCATCCGCGAATTGGGTCGAGGCGTTATGCATCAGGATCGCGGAATCCAGCCCACTGAAGAACGCCGCGGCGGTCTCGGCATTCTCGGTCAGGATGCAATCGGTATGCCCCGATCCATACTGGCGAATATGCGCCATCGCAGCGTCCAGATCGGGGACGACCCGCGCCGCGACGATCATATCGAGGTATTCTTGCCCCCAATCCGCATCGCTGGCCGGGACCGTGCCGGAGACATCCTGCAAGGCCGTATCGGCGCGCACTTCGACGCCTGCGTCGATCAGCGCCCGGATCACGCCATTGCCAATGGTCTTGGCGACATCCTCATGGATCAAAAGACATTCCGCCGCGCCGCAAATGCCCGTCCGTCGTGTCTTGGCGTTCAGCACGACCTTCAACGCTTTTTCGGGATCCGCCTCGGCGTCGATATAGATGTGCACGATGCCTTCCAGATGGGCAAAGACCGGCACCCGGGCCTCACGCTGGACCAAGCCGACAAGCCCCTTGCCGCCGCGCGGTACGATCACGTCGATGGTATCCGTCATCGTCAGCATCTCACGCACCGCCGCCCGGTCGCGCGTCGGGACCAATTGCACTGCGTCTTCGGGCATGCCTGCATCCCGCAGCCCCTGTTGCAGACAGGCGTGAATGGCACGCGATGAATGAAAGCTTTCCGACCCGCCGCGCAGGATCACGGCATTGCCCGCTTTGAGACAAAGCGCGCCCGCATCCGCCGTCACATTGGGGCGCGATTCATAGATCACGCCGATCACGCCGAGCGGGGTGCGCACGCGCTGAATGTTAAGCCCCGAGGGCTGGTCCCATTCAGCGATCACCTCACCCACCGGATCAACCTGTTCCGCGACCGACCGCAGCCCGTCGACCATGCCGCGAATGCGCTCTTCGTTCAGCATCAGCCGGTCCATCATCGCATCCGAGAGCCCTTTGTCGCGGCCAAAGGCGAGGTCTTTTTCATTGGCGGCGATGATCTCGGCCCGGTGTTTCCAAACGGCGTCGGCGGCGCTGATAAGGGCGGCATGTTTACGCTCGGCCGTGGCGGTTGCCAGTTGCGTCGCCGCAGCACGGGCGCGGGCGCCGATATGGGCCATCAGTTCAGAGATATTCTCGATGTCGTTCATAGCCTTATGCCCCTATCTTCACCTTCGCCTAAAGCGCCATATCGTCCCGATGGATCAAAGCCGCCCGCCCGGGATAGCCCAAAAGCGCCTCGATCTCAGCGCTCTTGTGGCCCTTGATTTGCCCGATCTCCTCCGCCGAATAGCGGCTGAGACCATGGCCCACCGCGTGACCGGCGGGGTCATACATGGCGATGCTATCGCCCCGCTCAAAACGCCCCTCAACGGCGGTCACCCCGGCCGGCAAGAGGGACGTGCCCCGCGCCAAAGCCGCCACGGCTCCGGCGTCCAAGGTCACCGCCCCGCGCGGCTTCATCGCGGCAATCCAGCGCTTGCGCGCGGCCTGTGGATCGCTCTGCGCGCTGAACCAAGTGGCATTTGCCCCACCTTCGAGCGCGGTGAGCGGGCGCATGACGAACCCATCGGTGATCGCCATCGCACAGCCCGCCGTTGTCGCCGTCCGCGCGGCCATCAGCTTGGTTTTCATGCCACCTTTGGACAGGCCCGACCCGGCATCACCGGCCATCGCCTCGATCTCGGGCGTGATGCTCTCGATCACATCGTAACGTTTCGCGGTCGGGTCCTGTGAGGGGTTGGCACTGTAGAAACCATCCACATCGGAGAGCAAAATCAACTGATCCGCGCCCACCGTCACCGCAATCTGCGCGGCGAGACGGTCATTGTCGCCAAAGCGGATTTCATCAGTCGCGATCGTGTCATTCTCATTTACGATGGGCACGACGCCGAGCGAGAGCAGCTGCTCCAAGGTCGCGCGGCTGTTGAGGTAGCGCCGGCGGTTGGCGCTGTCCTCCAACGTTACCAGAACCTGCGCCGTGGTGATGCCATGGGGGGCCAGCACCTCTTCATAAGCCCGGGCCAGGCGGATTTGCCCCACCGCCGCGGCGGCCTGCGCCTGTTCCAGCGCCAAGACGGTCGGCGGGAGGCCCAGAACACCCCGGCCAAGCGCGATGGAGCCAGACGATACCAGCACAACATCGCAGCCCAAGCCCTTGAGCCATAAGACATCTTGCGCCAATCCGGTCAGCCAGTCTCGGCGCAGATTGCCGCTATCGCGGTCCACCAGAAGGGCGGAGCCGATCTTGATGACGACGCGGCGGGCGGTGCTTAGGGTTGCCAAGGTGTCTCTTCCTCGGTGCTGCGGAAACGCAGGCGGTCTTCGTCGATGTTCTGGCGCAGGGTGCGCAATACTTCCGTCACGCCTTCGCCAGCCACACTGGACATCATCATCACGCTGCCGCCGGAAGCTTTTTCCAATTCTGTCAAACGGCTTGCGCGCTCTTCCTCATCCAGTGCATCAACTTTGTTCAACACAGTGACACGCGGCTTTTCAGCCAGATCGCCACCATAGGCTTCCAGCTCTCCGATGATGGTGTGGTAATCCTCCGCCACGGTTTCGGAGGTGCCATCGATGAGGTGCAACAACACCGCACAACGCTCGACGTGGCCAAGGAAAAGATCGCCCAGACCCCGCCCCTCGGAGGCGCCTTCGATGAGGCCGGGAATATCCGCCACCACGAATTCAGTGTTATCGACACCGACCACGCCAAGGTTTGGGTGCAACGTGGTGAACGGGTAATCGGCAATCTTAGGCCGCGCGTTCGACGTGCTTGCAAGGAAGGTCGACTTGCCCGCGTTGGGCAGGCCCAGCAAGCCGACGTCGGCGATCAGCTTGAGCCGCAGCCAAAGCGTCCGCTCAACCCCTTCCTGCCCGGGGTTCGAGCGGCGGGGGGCTTGGTTGGTCGCGGATTTGAAGTGCAGGTTGCCCCAGCCGCCATTGCCGCCGCGCGCAAGCTGCACGCGCTGGCCAAGCTCGGTCAGATCGGCGATGACGGTCTCCTGATCCTCGTCGAGGATCTCCGTGCCCACGGGCACCCGCAGGATGATATCCTCACCGTCCTTACCGGTGCGCTGTTTGCCCATGCCGGGCTGGCCGTTCTTGGCAAAGAAGTGTTGCTGATAGCGAAAGTCGATCAGCGTGTTCAGCCCATCGACCGCCTCGGCCCAGACCGAGCCGCCGGTGCCGCCATCGCCGCCATCCGGGCCGCCATATTCGATATATTTCTCACGCCGGAACGACACACAGCCGCCGCCCCCGGCGCCGGATCGGATGTAGACTTTGCACAGGTCGAGAAACTTCATGGTCTTGCCTTTCAGGCACGGGAAACGGAGCTACAGCTTGCGGCTATAGGTCCATGTGGGTACGGCAGCATCGCGGGCCAAGCAATAGGTTTCCGCGTCGCCGAGATAGACAAAACCCGCATTGGTCAGCACCTTGGCCGACGCCGGGTTGTCATGGAAAACAGAGGCAAAAAGCGCGTCATTGCCCAAGGGGTTGGCGTTTACCAAAGCCTGCACCGCGTCAGAGGCAAGATGCGTGTTCCAGAACGCCGGTGCCACCCAATAGCCGATTTCGGATTGGTTGCGATCCAGCCGGGTGAGGGAGATCACGCCCATCACTTCGGAACTGTCCGCGCGGGTGCCATCCATGACCCAGACGTCTTCTTCACGGTCATCGGACATGGCGCGGGTGACATAGGCCTCGACACTGCCGGGCGGCAGTGGATGCGGGATCGAGGATGTCGCGTTGGCGACCCGCGGGTCGCTGGCATACATCTCAATCATGCCCATGTCGGACCGGCGCACCGGGCGCAGGTCAAACCGCTCTGTCTCAATAAGGGGTTGGTTCACAATCGCTTCCAACTGCATCGTCATGTTCCTCCTCCGAACAGACTGGATTGGGGGCCTTTGGCCAGACGGGCCGCCCCTGCCCCGATCGCGCGTAACCCGCGCGCCGAGGCGTTGACACATTCGACATATTCCTCCCTGCCGAATGTAACGACTTTATCAAAATTCAGCCGCGGTCCGCAAAGAGCGGAGAAACGGCCCGCCAGGCCAATGGGCCCTGAACTGGAAAATAAAAACATCGGGGGTCTTTCCGAAAAAGAAAAAGGGACCGGCGGTATCGCCGATCCCTGATTTTTTCAAACCCTTTGGGGTACGGCTTATTCAGCGGCCTCCGCGCGTGGCAGAACCGAAATGAACGTGCGGTTTTTCAGACCTTTGTGGAAGGTCACAGCGCCGTCGACGGTTGCAAAGATCGTGTGATCCTTGCCCATGCCAACGCCTTCGGCAGGCCAAAACTTGGTGCCGCGCTGACGCACGATGATGTTGCCGGGGATGACGGCTTCGCCGCCGTATTTTTTCACGCCAAGGCGACGACCAGCTGAGTCGCGCCCGTTACGGGATGAACCGCCTGCTTTTTTATGTGCCATCTCGGTCTCTCCTTAGCCTTTGGTCTTTTCTTTGGCCTGTTCGACCCAGCCTTCACGCTGGATACGGCCTTTGAAAGACAGTTTCTCGTCAACTTCAGCGATATCCGCTTCGGTCCATGCTGCGATTTGAGCGAAGGAGGTGATGCCCGCTTCGTGCAGCTTTTTCTCAAGTGCGGGGCCAACGCCGCTCAGCGCCTTCAGGTCGTCCGCGCCGGCTTCCGACATCTGGTCGGCTTTCTCGGCTTTCGGAGCGGCCTTGGTGGCTTTCGCCTTCTTGGCCTTCTTGATCTGAGCAGCCTCATCGGTCTTGCCGGTGATGGCAGCCACGGCGGCGGCGCTTACGGAACCGGTGCCGACAGCTTCGGACACGCCCGACTTCTCTGCGCCGGAGGCGAGGATGTCGGTAATCTTGACCAGCGTCAGCTTCTGACGGTGACCCTTGGTGCGCTTGGAAGAGTGCTTCCGGCGGCGCTTGACGAAGTTGATGACCTTTTCGCCTTTGATCTGATCGACGACTTCGGCCTGAACGCCTGCGTCTTTGACCGTGGGCGCGCCGAGCACGGGGCTGTCGCCGCCCAGCATCAGAACTTCGTTGAACTGGACCGTTTCGCCAGCATTGGCCGCAATACGTTCAACGCGCAGCATATCGCCTGCTTGAACCTTGTATTGCTTGCCGCCTGTCTTGATGACCGCAAACATGCGTCTTCCTTTTCTGTCATCCGCGTTCTGTGGCCCCGCTTGGGAGTTTGTGGATGGCTTTCCGGCCGATCCGCCTCGAACAGCGCGCCCATGGGGCGTCATTAAAAAACAATCCCGAAAACGGATTACCCGCCGGGATGCGGGCTTATCTTCGGAATGGCGGGGCAAGTCAAGTAGGTTTTCTTGGCCCTGCCCCTTGGGCCTGTCAGAGGCTTTCGGCCACCATGTTCAGCGCCAATGCGCGCCCCAGCCCGTAGGAGATATCCTCATAGGCCCGACCGAATCCGTCGAAAAGCCCGCGATTGAGCGCCCGGCCCGCCGGTGTCTCGGCAAAGGCCGCATATTGCGCGATTTCGGCCTTGCTCAAGGGGTGATAGGCCAGCAGCATATAGGCGTGCAACCAGACGGAGGTGTCTTCGGTCACCGCATCCAGATCGGCGCCAACATCGGCCAAGAGGTCTTCGTCACTGTCCTCCAGCGCGCCGCCATCGCGCATGCCGCGTAGGAATTGGAAATTGCTGTTGAGCGCCGTGCCAACATTGCGGTCGATCATATCGGAAGCGTCGATCAACTGGCGGATCAAAGCCACCCGGGTATCACCGTCCCCCGCCAGCACCCCATAGTTGGCCCGCGCGATCTGCTCGATCTCAGGCTCGGCGATGGCGGCGCGGGCGGCATTCTCCAGCCCCACAATCCGACGTCCCAGTTCGGTGGAATAGAAGGCGATGGCCTTTTCGACCTCCTCCGCCGTCATCGTCTCTTCTAAGGCGCGGCGAACCATTTCGACCATACGTTCAGAATCGTGGATGCTTTCGACCTGCATCTGCCAGGCTGGGCCGCCCTGCCCGCCCAGCATGTCTTGGTTCAGCACCTCCGCATGGGCCTGCCCTTCGTCGCTGAGGATCACCGCCGCCTGCCGAAGCTCCAACAGATCGACCAGCACGGTCATCCGCGCATCGGCCCAAGCGGGCAACGCCAGAAGCCACAAAAGCGGCGCAAAAACCCAAGCCCGCATCAGATGTCCTGACTGGGCTGCATGGCCGCAAGCCGTGCCGCCACGGCCTCGAACCGGTTGGCCATGATCTCATATTGGACGGCGTTCATCAGTGTATAGACCTGCTGCATCTTGGGATGTTCCAACGCCTCGGCATAGGCGGCAAGGTCTTCGTCCGAGAAGGATTGATAGGTATAGGCAGCATTGGCCAATGCATTGGCGGCGATCTGCGCGCCCAGCTCATCCGCCTGCGCCCGCATCGCCTCGCGCAGGTCCGGCTCTTCCATCTGCAATTCGATCACCCCGGCGCCCGCAGCGGCCAGAAGGAAGCGAATCTGCACTTCTTGAATGGCCCGGACCGAGATTTCCTCGACATCGCTGGCCACGTTCAAGCGCCGCAGGGTCTCCAACCGGGGGGAGCCGATCCGCTCAAGCCCCGCGATGATGGCGGCACCGCTCTCGGCCTTCAGCCCGTCATCCTCAGCCATATGCGCTTTGTTCTCGACCGCCACCAAACGCTGGCCCAGATCGGAGGCATAGAATCCGGCGGCATGATCCAACAGGTCATCGCTGAGCGTCTCGGCAAGGATATCCATCGCCATGTCGTGCATCAACTCGGTGTCAAAGACATCGCGCACCAGCCGCGACCACTCTGAGCCGAAATCCTCGCTTTGCAGCCCCAACATCTCAGGCGCGGAATCGGCGGACAGGCGAATGCTCTCCAACGCCACGTCAAAGCCGGTCACTTCCAAAAACCGCTCCAACGCGCCGCGATCCGCCGCCCGCAGCGGCAGGGCAAGCGCGACGAGCAGCATCAACGCCATGACAAAGGGGGCTGCAATCATTCGGTTTTGGCGAAACATGGGCGGTCCTTTCGCAGAATTCTGCCTGTAAACTTAGGCTCTACCAGCCTCGGCGCAATGAAAATCCCCAAACTTTCAATTGATGCGCAAAACCCCTCTTGCCACTGCTGGAAAAGGCGACTAAACGGACCCCCCAGACCCCCGCGGAGAGGTGCCGGAGTGGTCGAACGGGGCGGTCTCGAAAACCGTTGAGCCTTCACGGGTTCCCAGGGTTCGAATCCCTGTCTCTCCGCCACTAACGCCTTGATCGTGGTGCTTATTTCCCCCGATACAAAGACCCAGGTTAGTCGCCGCGCAAGGGGCGACGTCGCCGTCCTCCAAACCGATCTGCTTAAAGATCAGGCACCCGCGTAGAAATCCAACGCCGCAGCCGCCCCTCTCCCGCTTTAACCAAATCCGCGCCTTGAACATTTCGGCGGATTGTCGCAACTATCCGCGCAGAGCAAGCAAGCGGTTTCATGAGTCCCAGCCAGCCAAGGATTTCTACAAGGGACAATAAAATGAAAACCACTACCGCCAAGCGCGTCGCGCTCTCTTGGCTGATGTGCTCGACCGCCACTCTCGCTTACGCGCAAGACGACACCGCCTTCGATCTCGGTGTGCTGCGCATTCAGACCTCAGCCGCTCAGGCTGTTTTGGGCAATGACGAGATCACCGAAACCGAAATCGAACAGCGCAACCCGGCGACCGTGGCTGATGTCTTTGCCGGCGAATCCGCGATCACCGCCAGCGGCGGCGCGCCGATCGCGCAGAAGGTCTATGTGAACGGGATCGAGGAAAGCCTGCTTTCCGTCACCATCGATGGCGCGCGTCAGAACAAATCGGCCTTCCACCATACCGGCAACGTTCTGCTGGATCCGGCCTTGCTGAAATCCGTTGAGGTCAGCGCGGGGCTTGCCCCCGCGGATCAGGGGCCAAACGCGCTGGCGGGCTCTATCGCCTATACCACCAAAGACGCCCGCGACCTGTTGGACGGGGATGATCCCTTTGGGGGCCGCTACACGCTGTCCTATGGCAGCAATGGCCAAGGGTTCCGCAACAACCTGACCCTCTTCGGGCAGAACGACGGTTTCGAATATTTGCTGAGCGGCACCCGGGCGACGGGCGACGATTATGATGACGGCTCGGGCAGCACCATCACGGGCACGCGGGCGGACCTAACCGACTATATCGCGAAATTCGCCTATACCTCGCAAAGCGGGAAACGTCTGAGCTTCTCTGCTTCTGAGACAACCGACAATGGCCTGCGCGCGTCTCAGGGTGGCTTCATCCGCCCCGACTTTGCCGATGTGATCGGGCGCGACACGGTGCTTTATGAAGCGCTGTCGCAGCGCACCTCCTATACGCTGACCTATGAGGATGAGAATCCCTCGGGCATCTGGGCGCCCTATGCGCAGCTCAGCTACAACGAGCAGGCGATGGACGTAGGCTCGCTTTATGGTGTGAACAAAAGCCTCAGCGGTGTGCTCAGCAACGACTTCACGCTCCGCAACGGCAGCGTCAATGTCGGTGTCGATTTCTTTGACGAAAGCGCCGAAGGCTATGACAACACGGTCAGCCCGCGCAGCTCGAGCGGCCGCGAAGAGCTTAGCAACATCGGTATCTTCGCCCAAGCGCGGCAGGATCTGTCGGACCGCATCTCCGTATCCTACGGCGGGCGCTACGACTGGGCGTCCTTCGAAGGCGCCGATGGGAGCGATTTCGACGCCAGCGGCGCCAGCGTCAACGGCTCGGTCGATTACGTCTTGAACGATCAATGGACCCTCAACGCAGGGGCCGCCTCCAGCTGGGGCGGTTATGAGTTGGGCGAGGCCGCATTGGTCAACTTCCGCACCCCGTGGAATTATGACGGCTTCACCACCTCGCGCGCCAATGCTGTGCGTTTGGGCCTGCGTTACGACAGCGGCCCTTGGGCGGTCAAAGGCGCGCTCTTCGACACTGAGATCGAAGACATCAACGCCGTTCTGCCCTCGAGCGGTGCACGCGGTGCTGTGGACGATCTGACATCGCGCGGCTTCGACGGGTCGGTCACCTATACCGGCGCACGCGGCTTCGCGACCTTGAACTACACCTATGCCGATGTGCAAACCAACGACGCGACAACCGCCACGACCGCCTATTACCTTGGCCGTCCGGTCGGCCATATCTTTGGCTTCGAAGCGGGCTATGACGTGACCGAGGAATGGCGCATTGGCGCGACCGCGCAGATCGCCTTGGAGAACGACGATACCGATGTGTCGCTCGACGGCTATGAGGTGGTCAATCTCTACGCGGAATACAAACCGCGGCGGATGGAGAACCTGAACGTGCGCATGGACGTGCAGAACCTGTTCGACGCGACCTATGCAAGCCGCAGTTCCGATGGGCTTGGGCTTGCCAATGTGGTGCCCTTGACCGAACCGGGCCGCACTGTCAGCCTGACCGCGTCGATCAGCTTTTAACTGACGCAGGTATCGCCCCCCTTTGCGCGGGGGCGATACCCTTTTCCGGCGCATGCCGCCTACGGTTCTTTCCGCAGTCCTCCTCCCGCTTGATCCAGATCAATGCAGCCGCTCCGGCCCGCCCCATAATGGCCGTGGTCACATGAGGAGCGTCGCCATGCAAAATGCAACCATCACAGCCGTTCTGGGGGTCGATGCCCGGCCCAATCAGCTTGAGGCCCTCGCCCGCGAGGCGCAGACCCAGGGCACCCATCTGATCGTTCTTCTGCTCAGCGAAACCCCTGCCGTCCCGGTCTATTCGATGGGGGTGGGCGAACTCAGCACCTATTCCCTCCCGGCAGGCTGGCAGGCGGATGTGGACGCGGCCCGCGAGGCGGTCGAAAAACAGCGCGCGGAATTTTCCCAGTATCTCACCGATCAAGGCGCCAGCGCGGATGTGCGCGCGGTCTGCGGCGATGCCTCCGCCCTGCGCAACACGGTGGCGCGGGCGGGGCTGACCTGTGACGCGGTGCTTATCGGCACGGACCTGCGCGAGGACAAACGCCTGCTTGAGGACATCGTCCATGCCGCCCTTTTTGAGTCCGCCGCGCCCGTTTTGCTCAACACCGCGCAAGCTAAGGTGGCTTTGACCCCACAATCGGTCTTCGTCGCATGGAAAGCGGGCATTCCCGCCACGCGGGCGATCCGCGCCGCTCTGCCAATCCTGCGCAATGCGCGGGAGGTAACGGTGGCGCTTTTCGATCCAATCTCGATCTCGGCCTATGATGGGGAAAACCCCGGCACCGATGTCGCCGCTTGGCTGACCCACCAAGGCTGCAACGTTGCGGTGCAGCAATATGCCAGCGGAGGCGCGGACATTGGCACCGCCATCCTGAAACGCGCCAAAGAAACCGGGGCCGATCTGATTGTCATGGGCGCCTATGACCACTCCCGCCTGCGCGAGATGGTTTTTGGCGGCACGACCCGCAGCCTGATTGAACAAAGCGCCTTTCCTGTGCTTCTGTCGCACTAACGCCCATCGAAAGGACCCCCTATGCGCCCTCACCTCGCTGCCCTCGCCGGGCTATCCTGCGCCCTCCTCTCCGCCTGTTCGGAGGGGTCCTCTGACGACACCGACCGGGTGCGCGCGGGGCAGCGGGTCTATGCCAAGGAATGCGCCGCCTGCCACGGGGCGCAGGGCGAAGGCGGCGGTCCGATGTCCTTGCATCTGGATGTGGTGCCGCCGGATTTGGCCGGGCTGAAACAGCGCAACGACGGCTACTTCCCGCGCGAGTTTGTCAGCCGCTTCGTCATGGGACAGCTTGCAAAAGACGACCCCGCCTCACCCATGCCGGACTTTTCCGCGGTGGGTCTGCGCCACGTCTATCCCAATGGTGGCGCGGATGGGGAGGTGCTGGAAACCGATTTCGCCAATCTGCTCGACTATTTGGAAGCGATCCAGTGGTAGGACCGGCGTGGTCGAGGACGCAGTCCTCGGACACGTGACGCATCGCACTACATTGCGCCCCCGCCCCCTCTCACGCTATCGGATGCCCTGCCCCGCAGCCCCTACAGACGGAACCCTCGCATGAAGATCAACGACGAAAGCCCCGTTCTGCTGGCCCTTCTGGACGCCGCCGTCGATGCCATGGTGGTGGCGGATCACGCGGGCAATATCCTGCGGGTGAACAAAGCGGCGGCCACGCTCTTCGGCCATCCGGTCGAGGATTTGGTAGGGCAGAACGTGCGCATGCTGATGCCCGGGGATATGGCCGTTCAACATGACGGTTTTCTGCGCCACCATCTCGAGACCGGAGAGAAACGCATCATCGGCGTGGGCCGCGACGTGGAAGGGCTGCGCGCCGATGGCAGTATCTTCCCGCTGCATCTTTCCGTGGGCCGCGCCGATATCTCGGGCGAGGTCGCCTTTGTCGGCATCATGCACGATCTGTCGCGTCGAAAAGCCGCCGAGGAGGCCACCGCCCGCTCGCAACGGATGGACGCCATCGGCCAGATGACCGGCGGCATCGCGCATGATTTTAACAACCTTCTGACGGTCGTGATCGGCAATCTGGAACTGCTGGAGATGTCGGAAACCTCGGCCAAAAGCGGCGCGCTGATCTCGGACGCGTTGGAGGCGGCAGAGATCGGCGCCGATCTCACCTCACGCCTGATGGTCTTTGCCCGCAAGACCACGTTGAACGCGGCGGAGATCGACCTCAACGCCGAAGTCTCAAAAGCCGTGGCGATGCTCAAACGCACCATCGGCGCGCATATCGCGGTCGAGACGGGCTTTGCCGAGGACCTTTGGCAGACCAAGGTGGATGCCACCCAGCTTCAGACTGCCGTTTTGAACATCGCGCTCAATGCCCAAGACGCCATGCCCTCCGGCGGGAAAATCACGCTGGAAACGCGCAACATGCAGCTCGACGACACCTATGTCGCACAAGAAATCGGCATCGACATGGGCAACTACATCCGCCTGTCGATCGCGGACACGGGCGAAGGCATGTCTGCTGAGACCCGCACCCGCGCGATGGAGCCGTTCTTTTCGACCAAACCGGTCGGCCAAGGCACGGGGCTGGGCCTGTCGATGGTATACGGTTTCATCAAGCAATCCGGCGGGCATATCGCGATCTACAGCGAATTGGGCAAGGGCACGACGATCAGCCTCTATTTCCCCGCCCTCGTGGACGGCACCAGCACGCGGACGGCCTCCAGCGACGCGCCAGAGCCGCACGCCGGGATCGGCACCGGCCTGCGCGTGCTGCTGGTTGAGGATGACCCTATGGTCCTGCGCCTGTCGGAGCGACGGCTGGAGTCGCTCGGGTTCGACTGCGTCACGGCAACCACCGGCGATGCGGCATGGGACATCCTGCAAGACCGCGACGACATCGATGTGGTCTTTACTGATCTGGTGATGCCGGGGGAGTTGTCGGGCCATGCGCTGGCCAAACGGGTCGCGGCGGAAATGCCCGATCTGCGGATATTGATCACCTCGGGCTTTTCCGAAAACGTCCTGCGCGGCGAGGAAGAGAGCCACGCCTTCGCCCTCCTGCGCAAACCCTACAGGCAAGCGGATCTGGCCGAAGCGTTTCGCGCCTTGTTACGGGACTAACCCGAGGTGGCGGTGGGGCTTTCGGTCAGCACATAACCCACCCCGCGCACCGTTTTGATCAACAGCGGACGCGCCGGATCACGCTCGACCTTCTTGCGCAGCCGCGCCACTTGGTTGTCGATGGTGCGGTCCAGAGGCGCCCAATTCTGCCCGTCGATCAGATCCATCAACCGGTCGCGCGACAAGGGCTTTTTCGCGTGGTTCACGAAGGCGGCCAAGAGTTTGAAATCAGCCGTGGTCAGATCCCCCTCCTGCCCGTCACGGCCCACCAGCAGCATCCGGTCGAGGTTGATCTTCAGCCCATCAAGCGCAAGCCACGGGTCGGCGCTTCGCGGTGCGGGCGCCTCTGCCTCGCGCTTGCCGCTGCGCCGCAGGACGGATTTCACACGGGCCAAGACCTCTCGTACATGGAAGGGTTTGGTCAGATAGTCATCCGCGCCCAGTTCCAACCCGACAACACGGTCAATCACATCGTCCTTGCCCGTCACCATGAAGATCGGCACGTCATGATCGCGGCGAAGGTCGCGCGCGATGTCCAGCCCGTCCTCCGCGCCAAGGTTCAGATCCAAAGTCACCAGATCGAAAGCCTCCGCCGCGAAGGCCGCGCGCACGCTCTGCGCGTCATGAGCCTCGGTCACAAGGTAGCCGTCGCTTTCAAGACAGCGCCTCAGAAGCGTCCGGATCTTGGCATCGTCATCAACAACAAGGATCTTCTTCGCGGCCACGCCCATCACCCCAAAAGTTGCGTTTGTATAGTCCGCAACCCAAGCGAGCACCACCCGCCACGCCATCCCCTGCGACAAAGCGTTACAAACGGATACAAGACCACAGGTCGTTCTGCGACATGCGCTTGAGAATGTGACCGCGCCGCAGAAAGGACGATCGCATGTACGTGACGCTATCCAATGAGTTCACCCCCGCAACCAAAGTGCCCGAGGCGCAGCTTTGCTCTCGCACCCCCGCCGCGCAATCGCCGCGCAAGCGGCAGGCGGTCGGCAGCCATCTGTTTCGCGAGGGCGATATCGCCAACCATATCTATGAGATCACCTCGGGCGTCTTTCGCCTGACCCGCGTGCTCGACAACGGGCGGCGGCAGGTCATCGCCTTTGGCCTGCCGGGCGACATCATCGGCTTTCCCAATGGCGCGCTGCATCACAGCGATTGCGAGGCGATCCAGACGGCAGAGGTAATCGCCCACCGCCGCCATGCGCTCGACGATTTCGAGGGGGATCACGAGACGCATAAACGGCTGTTGAACGCCGCCCTGCGTGAGATTTCGGCGATGCAGGATCACTTCATGATGCTGGCCCGCAAATCCGCGCTGGAAAAGGTTGCCTCCTTCCTCATCACGCTGGCGGAGCGCACCGGCAGGCCGATCGGCAGCTACACCACCTGCGCCCTGCCGATGACCCGCAGCGACATCGCGGATTTCCTCGGCCTGACGATTGAGACGGTGAGCCGCACCCTGACCCGCCTGCGCAAGCAGGATATCATTGCGCTTGAGACCTCTCAGACCGTGCTGATCAAGGATATGGACGCGCTGATCTCGGCCTCTCAGGCCGCCGACTGACGGCAGGCTTTCATTGAGCTAAGAAAGCGCGGGCCACGGCCCGCGTTTTGCGTTTCTAGGTCGGCTCTTCGGTATCGCGCTGTTGGGTGTCACCATTAGGCGCGCCATTCTCCAGCAAAATCCGCGCCGCGTCTCCTTCAAGGTCATCATATTGCCCGTTGCGCAGCGTCCAGAGACAGGCCGCAAGCCCTGCCGCGCCAAGACAGACGGAGACGGGGATGAGAACGATCAGGATATTCATCGGCGCACCGCATTCAAAACCACGAGGATGGATGAGGAAGACATCACCGCCGCCGCCATCAGCGGGGTGGCGAAGCCCATGACCGCCACCGGGATCGCGACCGCGTTATAGGCGGCGGCCAGCCCGAGGTTCTGGCGAATGCGGCTGCGGGCCCGACGGGCCAGCCGCAGGGTATCGGCGACCGCCGAAAGATCACCGCCCAGCATCACCCCGTCCGAGGCGACCCGCGCGGCATCCAGCGCCGTGGCGGGCGCGAGAGAGGCATGCGCCCCGGCAAGCGCCGCCGTGTCATTCAGCCCGTCGCCCACCATGAGCACCCGCCTGCCCCGCGCAGCCATGTCGCGGACCAGACCGGCCTTATCCTCGGGCCGAACGGCGGCATGAACCTTGGCGATCCCGAGGGTTTCGGCCAACGCTTCTGCACGCTGCGCGGTATCGCCGGTGACCATCGCCACCTCCATCCCACGCCCGCGCAGGGCGCTGACGACTTCCGCCGCCCCGGCGCGGGGGGTCTCGGACAGAGGCAAGGGAATAGAGCGGTCCGCCAGATGCAGTTCCGGTCCCTCCAGCCCGCGACGCAATGAGACCCGCGCCCCGTGCCACAGGCCGCAGACGCCCTCGCCCGGCACCTCTTGCAGGTCGTGCAGATCGGCGGGCATCTGCCCCTGCAACGCCGCCGCCAAGGCGCGCGAGGCGGGGTGGTCAGACGCCTGCGCGAGGGCAAGCGCGACCGATGCCACCTCTGCATCAAGCGCGGACAGCCGCGCAACGCCTTCGGTCAACGTGCCGGTCTTGTCGAAGAGAACCGTGTCGATCTCGGCCAAACGCTCCAACGCCGTGGGGGATTTCAGCAACACACCCGCGCGGAACAAACGCCCGGTCATCGCCGCCGTCACCGCCGGAATGGCCAGCGCCAACGCGCAGGGGCATGTGATGATCAGCGTCGCCGTGGCCACGGCAATCGCGTGATAAAGGTCCCCGGTCAGCGCCCACCAGACCACAAAAGCCAGCGCCGCCAGCCCATGCACCACCGGCGCATAGAGCCGCGCCGCGCGGTCGGCGATCCCGCTGTAGCGGTGTTTGCCGGTCTCGGCGACCTCGACCAAAGCCGCGATGCGGCGCAGGGTGCTGTCCTCTGCCCGGCGGGTGACCCTTAGAGTCAGCGGCGTGCCAAGGATCACCTCGCCCGCGCAGATCGGCCCGCCCGCCGCCACCGGGACGGGGTCGGCCTCTCCGGTCAGGGCGGAGCGGTCCACCATCACCGCGCCCAAGGCGATGCCATCCACCGGCGCGCGCGCCCCGGCGGCAAGGGCGATGCGGTCATCGGGCACCAAGGCGCTGACGTCCACCGTCTCACGCCCCGTGGCGGTCAGGCGCGTCGCGCGGGGCAGTTCCAGCGCCGTCAACTCCGCCGCGGCGGAACGTGCCGTGGCCCGCGCGCGATGCTCAAGATAGCGGCCCACCAGCAGGAAAAAGGTCAGCGAGAGCGCCGCATCGAACCAAGTATGCGCCCCGGTGGCGGCGAAAGTTTCATAAAGCGAGGTCGCCGCCGCCAGCAGGATCGCCAGCGCAATCGGCACATCCATATTCATCCGCCCAGCCCGCAGGGCGACCGATGCCGAGGCAAAGAAGGGCACCGCCGAAAAGGCCAAGGCAGGCAGCGCGATGGCCGCAGAGACCCAGTGAAACATCTCGCGCGTGATATCGCCCGCCCCGGACCAGACCGCGACGGAGACTGCCATCACGTTCATCATGGCAAAGCCCGCCACGGCGGCGCGGGCCAGCAGACGGCGGCCCGTGTCATCCCCCGCAGGCCGCAGGGCGGTCGCGTCCAGCTCATGCGCCTCGAAGCCCGCGTCGTTCAACGCCTGAAGCGCGGCGCTGGCGTCATACCCGGGGCTCAGCACGATCCGCACCCGTTTGGCCCCGAGGTTCACCCGCGCGGCTTTGACCGAGGGCAAGCGGGCCAAAACCCCCTCGACCCCCGCGATACAGGCCGCGCAGCGGATCTGCGGCAGGGCGAGATGGATGGCCTTGTCGTTCTCCGCGATGCGCCGCGCCGCGGCCTCGGCCGAGGGGGCGCCTGCGACACAGCCCGGACAGGCGGCCACGGTCATCGTGTCACCCGCAAGGGAATGCGGCGGCGAAAGAGCGTGCCATCGGCGGCGCGCATCTCGATCCGCAGGTTCCAGTTGCCGGGGCCTGCGGTGACCGGTGCGGTCCACGCGCGGCCATCCCAGGCGAAGTCGGGCGTCATGTCATCCGCCACGGTGGTCGCCCGGCCCAATGTCGCCGCGATGATCTCGGGCTGCACCACGCCATTGGCATCCTGCACCGCCAAGCGGAGCGCCTCCCCCGACAACTCGGTCTGCACCGCCCAGCCGAGCGCTTCCTGCGCCGCGCGGTCGCTGTCAAAATTCTGCGAGGCGACGTAGCTCGATTCGGTTTCCTTGCCCGGGAAAGTGCGCACCGCATTGAAAGCGAGCGCGAGGTTCACCGCGATGATGATCGAAAACCCGCCCACAAAGATCGCCAGCACATGCCAGCCTGTCAGGGGGCGCCCCCGTTGCAATTGCGCTGCGGTCATTGGCTGTCCTTTCCATTGAAAATCGTGTCACCAAAGGCCCGCTCGCCCGAGCGGACGTCTTCGACCCAGAACCGCAGATCGCTGCGCGGCGCGATGGCGGCGTCACTCTGCGGCGGGGCGATCACATAGACCCGTTGCAGGCGGGTGGTGTCGGCGGGCACGGAGACCACCGGACCCGCAGCCCCCTCGACGCTGAGGTCCAAACCACGGTCTCCGGCGAGAGACAGCCGGAAATCCCGTGCCTCACCATGTTTGTTGCGCAGACGGATGTCATAGGCGTTGCGGATCGACCCGTCCGAGAGGGTGACGAAGGTCGGATTGCGCACCGGCGCCACGGTCATGTCGATCTCGGGCCGGATGAAGAGCGCCACGACAAGCGCCACACCGATGGCGGCCCAAGCGGCGGTATAGATCAGGGTGCGCGGGCGGAAGACATGCTGCCAAAGCGGCTTGGGCTGCCAGGGCGGCGCAGTGGCCCCGGCGACGTCACCGGCAGGCGCTTCCGCAAAGCCCGCCACGGCGGCGCTTTCCTTGGGCGCGGTGGGCGGCTCATCATCCAGCGCGAGATAGTCGATCAGCCCGCGCGGGCGGCCAATCTTGGCCATCACATCGTCGCAGGCATCGATACAGAGCGCGCAGGTGATACATTCCATCTGCTGGCCTTCGCGAATGTCGATCCCCATCGGGCAGACCGCGACACAGGCGTTGCAATCAATGCAATCGCCCAAAACCTCGCCGTCGCGCGACTGGCGGTCGCCCGCGGTGTTTTTGTCGAGCGCCGCACCATAGCGGGCCACCGCATCACCGCTGCCGATCGCCTCTGCCGCCGCTTTCTGGCGCTTTACCCCGCCCTTGCCGCGCGGCTCGCCCCGCCATTTGCGGTAGCCAACGGTCAGCGTGCCGGGGTCCATCATCGCGCCTTGGATACGGGGCCAAGGGCACATGTAGATGCAGACCTGTTCGCGCATGAAACCGCCAAAGATGAAGGTCGTGGCCGTCAGCACGGCGATGGTGGCATAGGCCACGGGGGCGGCCTGCAGGGTCACGAGGTCGCGCGCCAGACTGGGCGCATCGGCAAAGTAAAAGACCCAAGCCCCGCCCGTCGCCACCGCGATCAGCAGCCAGACCAGCCATTTTGCCCCCCGCAGCCGCGCCTTGCGCAGGCTCCAAGCTGCGTTGTGCAGGCGGATGCGCGCGTTGCGGTCGCCTTCGATCCAGCGCTCCACAGTCATGAAAAGATCGGACCAGACGGTCTGCGGGCAGGCATAGCCACACCAGACCCGCCCCAGAGCGGAGGTAAACAGGAACAGCCCCAGCCCCGCCATGATCAGCAGCCCGGCCACGAAGTAGAATTCATGCGGCCAAATCTCGATCCAGAAGAAATGGAAACGCCGGTTTGCGAGATCGACCAGAACCGCTTGGTCCGGCAGGTTCGGCCCCCGGTCCCAGCGGATCCACGGGGTGATGTAATAGACCCCCAGCGTGAGGATCAGGATCACCCATTTCAACCGCCGAAAGAATCCGCTGACCCGGCGGGGGAAAATCGGCTCGCGGGCGGCGAAAAGCGGGGGGGCGGCGTTGGACATGGGCAGTAGGCTCCGGTGTTACGTCTTGCGGCCTACACCCCTAGGGCGCAGGCCGCTTTGATCTGCATCAATCCGCAGATTATTTGTCGTACCGGTTTAGTCGGCGGCAGCGCCCTCGGCATCGACTGCAGCCTCGCCGCCGCCCAGACCGTGGACATAGGCGGTCACGGCGCGCACCTCGGCCTCGCCCAGACGGGCCTGCCACGGCGGCATCACCCCCATGCGCGGCGCTTTGAGCTGCCGCAGGATCGCCTCATGGCTGCCGCCGCGCAGCCAGATCGCATCGGCAAGGTTGGGCGCGCCCATCTCACGGTCACCAAGGCCACGCTCCCCATGGCAGGCGCTACAGTTGTCAGCATAGACCTCTGCCCCCGCTAGCGCTGCGCCTGCGTCATGCTCAAGCCCCGAAAGGCTGCGCACGAAATGCACGGTGGCGTCGAGCTCGGCCTCCTCCATCCAATCAAACGGCGGCATTTCCGAGAAACGCGCGTCGGGGTCATCCTCGTTGCGGATGCCGTGGCGCACGGTATAGGCGATATCCTCCATCGTGCCGCCCCAGAGCCAGTCATCGTCCAGAAGGTTGGGATAGCCCGAGGCCACCACACCCCCTGCCCCCGCGCCGTGGCATTGCGAGCAATTTGCCGCAAAGACCGAGCGCCCGGCCTGTGTCGCGAAACGGTGCAGCTCTTCGTTGTCCTTCAGCACCGCCAGATCGACGTTGACGAGACTTTCGGTCAAGTCGGCATTCGACAGGTCCACACGCGCAATCTCGGCAGCGACCTCGCCACGGGTGGAATAGCCGAGCAGCCCCGCCGTCGCGCCAGAGACCATCGGCCAGGCGGGATAAAGGATGGTATAGATCACGCCCCAGACGACGGTGGCATAGAAGGTCCAGAGCCACCAACGCGGCAGCGGCGTGTTCAGCTCTTCGATCCCGTCCCAACTGTGACCTGTGGTCTCGGTCCCGGTGGCGGGGTCGATCTTGCGTTTATCGGTCATGTGCGGGCTCCGTCATTGCGGGCTTGATCGGGGTCGTCGTTGCGAAACGGGACGGCGGCGGCATCGTCGTGCAGGGCGCGCGAGCCGGGGCGAAAGGCCCAAGCAATAACGCCCAGAAAGATCAGCGTCAGGATCAAGAGCGCCCAGCTATCAGCCAGTTCACGCAGGAAAGAATAGGTGTCCATTGCGGCCTCCTTAGCGGCTGGCGTCAGGCACGAAGGTCGAGAAATCGACCAGCGTTCCGAGCATTTGCAAATAGGCGATCAGGGCATCCATCTCGCTCACGCCCGGCCGGCCGTCGAAGTTGCGCACCTGCGCACCGGGGTAGCGTTCCAGCAGCCCGTCGTAATCGCCAAAAGGGTCAACCTGCACCCGGAAGTCGCCACGGACATTCGCGATCATCTCATCGCTATAGGGCACGCCGACCGTGCGGTGGGTGGCGACCAGATCGGTCACATCCTCAGGCTCAAGTTTGGCGTCCATCAGAAACGCGTATTTCGGCATGACGCTTTCCGGCACCACCGATTGCGGGTCCATCAGGTGATCGACATGCCACTCATCCGAATAGCGCCCGCCCACGCGCGCCAGATCCGGCCCGGTGCGTTTGGAGCCCCATTGAAACGGGTGGTCGTACATGGATTCGGCGGCGAGGCTGTAGTGGCCATAACGCTCCGTCTCGTCGCGCATCGGACGGATCATCTGGCTATGGCAGACATAGCAGCCCTCGCGCACATAGATCTCGCGCCCCGCCAATTCCAGCGGCGAATAGGGGCGCATGCCCTCGACCTCTTCGATGGTGTTCTCCAACCAAAAGAGCGGCGCGATTTCGACGATCCCGCCGATGCTCACCACCCCGAGCGAGGCGATCAACAGCAGTGTCGCGTTGCGCTCGAACCGCTGGTGAAAGGTGATCGCCTCCGTCTCGGGCGGCAGTTCGTTGGGAATTTTGCCCTTCTTCAAGCCTTCGCTGGCGGTGACCACCTTGGGGTCGTCAGCGGGGTCATAATTAGGGCTGTGGGGGTTCTTGGCCATTGATCTTACTCCGCTGGCAGGGCGACGGTGACGGGGCGGGCTTGCGGGGCGCGGATGGTCATCCACATGTTCCAGACCATCACCGCACCGCCCGCGAGGTAGAGAACCCCGCCCAGACCACGGACCACATACATCAGGAATTTCGCTTCGACGGTGTCGGCAAAGCTGTTGACAAGGAAGCCATTGGCATCGACCTCGCGCCACATCAGCCCCTCCATAATGCCCGAGACCCACATCGACGCGGCGTAGAGCACGATCCCAAGGGTCGCGAGCCAGAAATGCAGGTTGATCGCCGCCATGGAGTGCATCTGCGCCCGGCCCCAGAGCCGCGGGGTCAGGAAGTAGAGCGCGCCAAAGGTGATAAGCCCGTTCCAGCCAAGCGCGCCGGAATGCACGTGCCCGATGGTCCAATCGGTGTAGTGGCTAAGGCTGTTCACCGCGCGGATCGACATCATTGGCCCCTCGAAGGTCGACATCCCGTAGAAGGCGAGCGAGGCCACGAACATGCGGATAATCGGATCGGTGCGGATCTTGTCCCACGCCCCTTCGAGCGTCATCAGCCCGTTGATCATGCCGCCCCAGCTTGGCATCCACAGGATGATCGAGAACACCATCCCCAGCGTCGCCGCCCAATCGGGCAAGGCGGTGTAATGCAAGTGGTGCGGACCGGCCCAGATATACAGAAAGATCAGCGCCCAGAAGTGGATGATCGACAGCTTGTAGCTATAGACCGGGCGGCCCGCCTGTTTCGGCACGAAGTAATACATCATGCCAAGGAAACCCGCCGTCAGGAAGAAGCCCACCGCGTTGTGGCCGTACCACCATTGCGTCATCGCATCCTGCACGCCCGCAAAGACCTGCACTGATTTGGAGCCCCAGATCGACACCGGGATGGCGAGGTTATTGACCACATGCAGCATGGCCACGGTGATGATGAAGGCCAGAAAGAACCAGTTGGCGACATAGATATGCCGCTCACGCCGCTTCAAGATCGTGCCAAAGAATACGGCGAGGTAGACCAGCCAGACGATGGTGAGCCAGATGTCGACGTACCATTCCGGCTCAGCATATTCCTTGGACTGGGTCGCGCCGAGCAGATAGCCCGTGGCCGCCAGAACGATGAAAAGCTGATAGCCCCAAAAGACGAACCAAGCTGCGTTCCCACCCCAGAGCCGCGCCGAAGAGGTGCGCTGCACGATGTAGAAAGACGTGGCGATCAGGGCGTTGCCGCCAAAGGCGAAGATCACCGCGCTGGTGTGCAGCGGGCGCAGGCGGCCAAAGTTCGCATAGGGCTGCGCCCAGTCGATGTTCAGCGCAGGAAAGGCCAGTTGGAAGGCGATGAAGGTGCCCACCAGAAACCCAACCACACCCCAAAAGGCGGTGGCGATGACGCCATAGCGAATGGGGCCATCCATATAGCCCTGCGGCGGCGCAGGCGCGACCGGCGCCGCGTCCTCGACAGGCATCCGGCGCAACTGCCAAAAAAACAACCCTGCGGCCACCAACATGACCAGCAGGGCGTGAACCATATAAGCCGGATCGCGCGCCCAATCCGCCCCGAGTGCTGCAAAGAACACTATAAGCGCAAGCACGATCAACTTGAGCGTATCGAACATATTCCGAATCCCTTCATCTTTGGGAGACGGATCGCATGGGCCCCAAGCCGCCGCTTTGATCTATGTCAAAGCCGGGCGATAAGCCTGCGAAGGGCGCGTTTTTTCTAAGGCGACGGCCTAGCTTTTGGACCGCGCCCCGCTGGGGTCATACATCGGTTTCAAACTGGCCTCGGCCTTGATCCGGCGGCCCGCCACGTCGATCTCATAGGTCGAGGCCAGCAGATCGGCGGGGCTTTCGCCCGCGCAGGGCACATAGCCCAGCCCGATCGCTCCGCCCAAGTGGTGGCCATAGGTGCCGGAGGTGAGATAGCCCACGATGGCCCCCTCCCGTAGGATCGGTTCAGCGTGGTAGAGCAATGGCTCGGGGTCCGTCAGACGGAATTGCAGCATCCGCAGCTTCAGCCCCTCTTCCTTTTTGCGCAGCACCGCGTCGCGACCGATGAAATCGGGCTTGTCGGTCTTCACCGCAAAGCCCAAGCCCGCCTCCAGCACATGGTCTTCGCAAGTGATGTCATGGCCGAAGTGGCGAAAGCCCTTTTCGATCCGGCAACTGTCCATCGCGTGCAGACCGCAAAGTTTCAGGCCAAAGGCCGCGCCCGCTTCCATCAGCGCCTCAAAAACATGACCTGCCATCTCGGCGCTGACGTAAAGCTCCCAGCCCAGTTCGCCCACATAGGACACCCGATGCGCCCGGGCGAGGCCCATGCCGATCTCGATTTCGCGCGCCATGCCAAAAGGATGGGTGTCATTTGAGAAGTCAATGGGGGAAACGGCCTGCAACACGTCCCGCGCCTTCGGCCCCATAATCGCGAGCACCGCCTCACCCGCCGTCACATCGGTGATCACCACCATCCGGTCGCCAGCATGGCGGCGCAGCCATGTCTCATCCGCCAGCCGCGTCGCCACCGGAGTGACGACGAGATAGGCGGTCTCGCTCAGCCGGGTTACGGTGACATCCGCCTCGATCCCGCCCCGAGGGTTGAGGAACTGGGTATAGACGATCTTGCCCACCGGCACCGCCATCTGCGCGCCGCAGACGTGGTTCATGAAAGCCTCGGCCTCTGGCCCCTCGACGCGGATTTTGCCGAAAGACGACATATCGTAAAGCCCCACGCCCGCGCGGATGGCGGCATGTTCGGCGGCTTGATTGCCGAACCAATTCTGCCGGCCCCAGCTATAGCGATACTCGCGCGTTTGCCCGGGATCGGCAAACCAATTGGCCCGCTCCCAGCCTGCGAATTCGCCCATGACCGCGCCATGCTCCAGCAGATGCGCATGGAGCGGGCTGCGCCTAATGCCCCGCGCGGTGGCCTTTTGACGGTAGGGGAAGTGATCCGCATAGAGCAGCCCCAGCGTCTCGGTCGAGCGTGTTGCCAGATAGGTCTTGTTGCCCTGAAAGGGCTGCATCCGCGCAATGTCCACGTCACCCAGATCAAAGGGTTTCTGCCCGTCCTCCATCCACTGCGCCAGCGCCATCCCCGCGCCGCCTGCCGATTGGATGCCGATGGAGTTGAACCCGGCGGCGACCCAGACATTGTCCATCTCGGGCGCTTGGCCGAGGTGATAGGCATCGTCGGGGGTGAAGCTTTCGGGGCCGTTGAAAAAGGTATGAATCCCCGCCTCCGCCAGCAGCGGCAGCCGTTTGACCGCCATCTCGAGAATCGGCTCGAAATGGTCGAAATCTTCGGGCAATTGATCGAACTCGAAGCTCTCGGGGATGCCGTCCAGCGCCCAAGGTTTGGCGATGGGTTCGAAGGCGCCAAGCAGGATCTTCCCTGCATCCTCTTTGTAATAGGCGTATTCATCGGGGATGCGCAGCACCGGCAACTCGTGCAAGCCCGGGACGGCCTCGGTGACGATATAGAAATGCTCACAAGCTTGCAGGGGCACGTTGCTGCCCAGCATCCGGCCCAGCTCGCGCCCCCACATGCCCGCGCAATTGATGACATGTTCGGCCTCGATCCGGCCCGTGCTGCCATCCTCCCCGGCCCAGTCCACCGCCGTGATCCGACGCCCCGCGCGGGTGACCCCCGTCGCCTTGACCCGCTCGGCCACCACCGCACCGCGCGCCCGGGCGCCCTTGGCCAAGGCCAGCGCGATATTTGCAGGATCGCCCTGCCCGTCTTTCGGCAGATAGACCGCGTCGGTCATGCCTTTGGTCTCCACATGGGGGTATTTCGCGCGCACCTCTTCAGGCGTGATCTCTTCGACCTCGACGCCAAAGGCGCGGGCCATGGCGGCCTGCCGCAAGATCTCCTCACGCCGCGCAGGCGTCAGGGCGGCGGTGATCGAGCCCACGCGCTTGAACCCGGTGGCGACCCCGGTTTCCCCCTCCAGCGCGCCGTAGAGTTCTTGGGAGTATTTCGCCAGCCGCGTCATGTTCTGCGTCGCGCGCAGCTGCGCGATCAGCCCCGCCGCGTGCCATGTGGTGCCCGAGGTCAGTTGTTTGCGCTCCAGCAGAACCACATCGGTCCAGCCCAGTTTCGTCAGATGATAGGCGACCGAACAGCCGATCACGCCACCGCCGATGATCACCGCGCGGGCCTTGGAAGGCAGCTGTCCCATCTCAAACCTCCTGCGCGCGGATGCGTGCGTTTTCGCGGTCCCAAAGCGGGGTGTCGGGCTGCACCGTGGCACGGTAGCTCTGACCATAGATTTCGACCGTAAGTTCGGTACCCGGCACGGCAGCCTCGGCCCGCACGACGCCGAGCGCGATGGAGGCATCAACCCGGTAGCCATAGCCGCCGCTGGTCACCTCACCCACGGCATCTCCGTTCAGGCGCAGCGTGGCCATCGGCGGCGCATCTTGCGGGTTACCTCCGACCACCAACGTCACGAAGCGGCGCTGCGGCCCTGCGTCCCGTTCGGCGATCAGCGCCTCCTTTCCTGGAAATGCCTCCGGCTTGTCGAGACGCAGGAAACGGTCCAACCCGGCCTCCAGCAAGGTATACTCCTGCGACAGATCGCCCTTCCACGTCCGGTAGCCTTTTTCCAGCCGCATGGAATTGAGCGCGAACATCCCAAAGGGCGTGGCCCCGCCCGCGATGACCGCATCATAGATCGCCGGCATGTCTTCGGGGGCCGCGTGGATTTCCCAGCCCAACTCGCCCGCGAAACAGACCCGGGCGAGCAGCGCTGGCTTGCCCTTTACCGACGCCTCTTGATGGCTGAGCCACGGCAGCGCCAGATCGGCCTCCGGGGCCAGCGGCGCCAGCAGGGCGCGGGATTTCGGGCCGCATAGGATCAGGGTCGAGACGGCATCGGTTCGATCCGTCAGGCTGATCGCCCCGTCTTGGGGCAACGCGTCGCGCAGCAATTCATAGTCATGCCATTGCGCGGGAGCGGCGGTGATCAGGGTGAAGTCATCCTCTGCATGGCGCAGGATCGACATCTCGGTCAGCACCCGGCCCCGGCTGTCGGGGAAATAGCCCAGCGTCATCCGCCCGACCTTGGGAAGCGCGCCCGCGATCCGCCCCCGCAGCCATTCCGCGGCCCTCGGCCCCGCAAGCGCGAAACGCGAGAACCCCGGCAGATCGAGCACGCCCACATGGTCGCGCACCGCCGCGACCTCCTCACGAACCCGCGCCGCCCACGGGCCATCCCGGTCCCATGTCTGGGTCGCGGCCTCGGCGGTGTCATCACCGGGTTTGGCAAACCAATTCGCCCGCTCCCACCCGTTGTAGGCCCCCATCTGACCGCCCGCGTCGCACAGCCGGTCGTGCAGCGGCGACAGCTTCTTGTCGCGCCCGGCGGGCCATGCGTAATGCGGGAAATGCATCGCATATTCATGGCCATAGGTCTCAAGCGCCTTGGCGAGGGTAAAGTCGTGATCGGCATAGGCGGTGTAGCGGCGCGGGTCGACATCCCACATGTCCCACTCCGTTTCGCCTTGCGTGATCCATTCGGCCATCACTTTGCCCGCACCGCCCCCCTGCGCGATCCCGAAGGTAAAACTATGCGCCTCAAAGGCGTTCGGGACGCCCGGCATCGGGCCGAGCATCGGCAGGCCATCGGGCGCATAGGGGATCGGCCCGTTGATGACCCGTCCGACGCCGCTTTGGCCCAAGAGCGGCATCCGCCCCATCGCGTCTTCGATATACCATTCCAACCGGTCCAGATCGTCGGGGTAGAGCTGAAAGCTGAAATCTTCGGGCATCGGATCCTCGGGGGTGATCCAATGCGCTTTGCAGTTGCGCTCATAGGGGCCAAGGTTCAGACCGTTCTTGTCCTGCCGCAAGTAATAGGAGCTGTCCACATCGCGGACCATCGGCATCTTATGGCCCTTCTCGGCGGTCCAAGCGGCGAGTTCGGGGATGTCTTCGGTCAGGAAATACTGATGGCTCATCACCACCGCAGGCACGCGGCGGCCCCCATGGGGGCGGAACCATTCGCCGACCCGCTGCGCGTAATAGCCGGCAGCGTTGACCACCTTCTCGCAGCGGATATCGCCCTTTTCGGTATGGACGATCCATTCGCCCCCATCGCGATCTATGCCGGTGGCGGGGGTAAAGCGGTGAATTTGCCCCCCTGCCTCCCGCGCGCCTTTGGCAAGGGCTTGGGTCAGTTGTGCCGGGTCGATGTCCCCATCCAAGGGGTCCCACAACCCGCCCGCAAGGTCATGTAGCTCTATGAACGGGTTGTGTTCTTTCAATTCGGCAGGGGTGCACATCTCCATCCCCAGCCCCTGCGCGCGGGCCATGGAGGCGACGTGTTCGAACTCCTGCATCCGCTCGCGGCTATGAGCCAGACGCAGGGCCCCGGTCACATGGTAATTGATCGGATAGCCGACCGCCTCCCCCAAACCGCGGTACATCTCAAGCCCGTAGCGCTGCATGTTCATCACCGCCCAAGAGTTCGAGAAGTTCGGACAGTTGCCCGCCGCATGCCAAGTGGAGCCTGCGGTGAGTTCATTCTTTTCCAGCAGGACGCAATCGGTCCAGCCCGCGCGGGCAAGGTGGTATAGGGTCGAGACCCCAACCACCCCGCCCCCGATGATCACCACCCGTGCGGTTGTCGGAAAATCAGCCACATGCCCCTCCTATCGCCATGCACCGCCAAGGAGCTGGCCAGAGGCGCCCCCGGACAGTTTGAAATTGTTCGAATTGATGAAAATCCGGTTCAGTAAACCGGGGGAGAGATCACCCAGACCACCACGGCGGGCGTGTCGTAGGGGTTGTCCCAAGTGTAATATTCGCCCCGAATGCGAAAGCTGTCGCCGGGGCCGACGGTAAAGCGGCGTTCCGCAATCGTGAGGTTCAACCGGCCCGAGATGACGAAACCGACCTCCTGCGTTTCGCGCCTGACGGGCGCTTCCAGCCCCGAATAGGCGGCAAAGGTCGAGTGGATCAACTCGAAACTGTCGGTGAGATCGGGTGAGAGCAGTTCTTCCGTCAACCCATTGGCCGCACTCCCCATGGCACGCCGCGCCCCGGCCCGCACGACATAGCCGCGTTCTTCGGGGCTTACCGTCGCTTCGCCAAAAAGGAGCGAGATCGGCACGTCCAAGATCTCGGCGATGCGGCGCAGGTCGGCGATGGAGGGGGTCGAGATGTCGCGTTCGATCTGACTGACCCAGCCGACCGACCGGCCCAAAGCCTCGGCCATATCCGTGAGAGTCAGTTTGCGCCCCTTTCGGATCGCCCGTAGGTCGGCACCCAGAGAGCGCGCCCCCACGGCCTCCGCCGCGGGCCTTTTCGCTCGGGTCATATGAAATTTTCCTCCATTTTTTCACTGTGGCGCGGAATTCGGCGTCTGGCAAGGGGGGCTCCTTTCAAACAGAAGGGGATGACGGGCGGGGTTAAGACCGCCCTTTCCAAGGCACCAGCAACCGCTCAGCCCTGCGCATCAGCATGTCGATGCCGAACCCGATGATGCCGATCAGGATGATCCCCATAAGCACGATGTCGGTCAGCTGGAATTTGGAGGCGACCATGATCATCATCCCCGCCCCCTTCTCTGCCGCGACCAGTTCGGCGGCGACCACCGTGCCCCAGCAGACCCCCATCGCCACCCGCGCGCCGGTGAAAATCTCGGGCAGCGAGTTTGGCACGATGACATGGCGCATGATCTGCGCCTTGGACGCGCCCAGCGAATAAGCCGCATGGACCTTGGTGATATTCACCCCCGACACGCCCGACCGCGCAGCAATGGCCATGATCCACAGCGCCGCGAGGAACAGCAGGATGATCTTGCCCACCTCCCCGATCCCCGCCCAGATGATCACCAGCGGGATCAGCGCGAGCGGCGGCACCGGGCGCATGAATTCGACAATCGGATCGAACCAGCCCCGAAACCAGCCCGACAGCCCCATGGCATAGCCCAGCGGAATGCCCACCAGCGCCCCAAGAGCGAACCCCACCACCACGCGAAACAGCGAATAGCCCAGATGCTCCCACAGGGTGCTGTCGCGGTAGCCTTGGCTTGAGATTTCAGCAAGGCGGGAGACCACGGCTTCGGGGGGCGGCAGCCAGATCGGCTCCATCTGCCAACCCTTGGCGGGCTCGAAATTCAGCGTGCCCTTGGGCGACATGCCCACACGGCCAAACTCGGTCTGCACCTCGCCACCGGGCGCGATCTTCTGCCCGTTCACGGCGACGACCCGGTGCCCGAGATCGCGGCCCTTCTCGTCATTCTTATCAACACGCAACAGCCCCGAGCGCCAAGCGCCGATGGTGAAAGCGTCATTCTTGGCCCAGCCTTCGCCGGGATCGACCTGCGGCGTCTCGGCGTCTTCGCCCACCGGATGCACCAGCACCGTGATCGTGCCGTCATCGCGGGAGCCGTCATCGGCCTCGGCAGTATAGGTCAGCTCGGCCAGCCCCTCAAACGGGCCGGGCGCATGTAAAAACCGGGGCAACAGGGATGAGCCGGTGAAGGCGCCCCACAGCAAGAAGATCGTCAGGATCGAAATCACGCTGGCGGTGCGGTTCGACGTCACCGCGCTTTCGTCGCCAAAGGTTACCGTTTTACGCGCCGCGAAACCGCTGGCGGTCTGATCGACAACCAGACGGACAAGGAAAAAGGAAAGCGCGAAGATGACGATATAAATAAGCAGGATCAACATCATGCCTCCTCCGTCCGGCCCATGATCTCTTCCTCCATGTCCCAGATCATGCCGAGGATCTCCTCGCGCCTTTCGGCGAATTCCGGGTGTTTCTTGACCTCACGCAGGTCTTGCCCCACCCCCAGATCGGCAAAGGGCAGACGGTATTCGCGGTGAATGCGCCCCGGGCGCGGCGCCATGACCAAAAGCCGCTCGCCAAGCAGCAGCGCCTCTTCGACCGAATGGGTGATCAAGATGATGGTCTTGCCGGTCTCTTTCCACAGTTTCAGCACGAGGCTTTGCATTTTTTCGCGGGTCAGCGCATCCAGCGCGCCCAAGGGTTCGTCCATCAAGATCACATCGGGGTCATTCGCCAGACAGCGCGCCAGCGCCACCCGCTGCTGCATCCCGCCCGAGAGCTCATAGATCGCCTTTTCCTTGAAATCGCCCAGCCCGACGATATCGAGCAAATGGTCAACCTCGGCCCCGTATTGCTTTTCGCCCTGCCCCTTCATGCGCGGACCAAAACTCACGTTTTCACGCACTGACATCCACTCAAACAGCGCGCCCTGTTGAAAGACCATGCCACGCTCGGCATCCGGCCCGGTGACGCTATGGCCGTTCATCACGATCTCGCCCGAACTCGGGGCAAGGAAACCCGCCACGATATTGAGCAGCGTCGTCTTGCCACAGCCCGAGGGGCCAAGGACCGACATCAATTCCCCCTCCGCAAGGTCAAGCGATACGTCCTCAAGCGCCTGCACATGACTGCCATTGGGCAGATCAAACCGCATCGACAGGTTTTCGATTTTCAATCCCGACATGCCGCCCCGCTGCTTTTCGTTTATCGGCGCGCCCCATCTGCCCGGTCCCTCGCAATCAGGTACCGGTCTGCAACGGGGCGGCCTATTTTTGCGCCGCTTGGCTTACATATCGCTCGCGGCTTGCAGCGGGCCGGTATTCACCGCGTCTTCATAGCTGTCGAGCGCACCGTCGATCGCGCCTGCTTCGACAAAGACATCGGCCACGCCTTTCATAAACTCCTGCGCGCCCCCGCCGAGCCATTTCTCACCCATTTGCTCATCGACCGAAGGGAAGGAGAAGGTCGCGATGGTTTCCATCGTGGCGTCTTCGTCCATACCGGCGTCCTTGGCGATGACGGGCAGCATCTTGTCGCGGTTGGCCTCATCCGCCCACATCGCGTTTGCCTCAGCCGTCACGCTGAGAAAGGCGGCGACCGTGTCAGAGTTCTCGGCCACCCAAGAGGCCGGGCCGGAGGTGACGTCGAAGACGAGAATGCCCAGCTCTTCCTTCTCCGCGCCGGTCAGAAGGATATTGCCATGTTCCATCATCCGGCGCAGCGACCCACCCCAGCCGCAGGCCATATCGACCGATCCCTGTGCGATGGCCGCGGCCCCATCTGGCGGCGCCATATCCACCACGTCGAGCGATCCTACATCGACGTCGAAGTGGTTCATTTGTTTGAGAAAACCGTAATGCGCAGCCGTGCCAAGCGGCACCGCGACCTTCTTGCCCGTCAGTTCCTCGGCAGAGGATTTGTCGATCTCCAGCGCCTCGCGCACGACGCAATTGTCATTCTCGGAATAGCTAACCGCGACATCGAGAATTTGCAGGTCTTGCCCCGCCGAAGTGGCGACCACGAAGGGCGGCACGCCTTGGCTGAGCGACAACTGCACATCCCCCGAGGCCATCGCCGCCGACATGGCGGTGCCGGAATCGAAGCTCACCCAATTCACCGTCGTGCCGAGCGCTTCGTCATACATCCCCTCCGCCTTGGCGTATTGGAACGGCATCGGCCATTCGAGGAAATACCCAACGGTCAGATCCTGCGCGGCGGATTGGCTGACCCCCAACACAAGCAGGCTGGCGGCGGTGCCCATCAGTTTCACGGTCTTCATGATAGTCTCCCTTGGTTTGTTATGGTCGCGTCTTACAGTCGAACTCCCGTTCACATGGATCGCGACCATCGGCCCTGTCAGACATCAGGAAGGGCAAGCCCCGGGTCATGTGAAAAAATCCCTCACGATTTCACGATACGGGCGGATTTGAACTTTTCAACAATTTTCTTGCGCCGCAGCGCAACATAATTTCAATGTTAAGAAGTATGCGTAGAAATACGTCAGAGCGCGCGTTGTCTGCGAAAACTACGCGGAATTCCTAAACAGAAATTTAATGGTTTTAGCTGACCGTCAGCCTCGACCCAATGATTAGGGGAGCCTTAACCAGTTAAAATGCCCCGGCCCTCGCCGGGGCGCTCTTGACCCGCGGAGGCGCGGGTCAAGTCTATCAATACGCTTCTAGAGCAAGCGCTTACCAGGAGGTGATGACCGTGCCCTGATAGCTTTCATCGATGAAGGTTTTGATCTCATCAGAGTGATAGGCCTTGAGCAATGTCTCAACCCATGCCGCTTCTTCGTCGCCTTTACGGACAGCGATGACGTTCACATAGGGGTTCTCGGCGCTTTCCATCGCGATGGAATCTTCCTTGGGGCTCAGGCCCGAGGCGATCGCGTAGTTGGTGTTGATCAAAGCCGCATCCAGATCGGCCAGCGAACGCGGCAGTTGCGCGGCGTCGAGTTCTTTGAAAGACAGATCCTTGGGGTTCTCGGTGATGTCGAGGACGGTCGGCACCAGACCTGCGGTCTCATCGACCTTGATCAAGCCGAGTTCTTGCAGAACCAACAGCGCGCGGCCACCGTTCGTGGGGTCGTTCGGGATGCCGAATGTTGAGCCTTCTTCGAGATCAGCAAGATCGGTGATCTTGTCGGAATAGACGCCCATCGGGGTGGTGATCGTGTTGCCGACCACGCTCAGCTCAAAGCCGCGGTCTTTCATCTGCGCTTCGAGATAGGGCACGTGCTGGAAAGAGTTCGCCTGAATGTCGCCATCGGCGAGCGCTTGGTTCGGCACCACATAGTCAGAGAATTCGACCACGTCGATTTCGAGGCCCATAGGCTCCGCGATGCGGGCGACTTCTTCCATGATTTCGGCATGTTCGCCGGGCGAAACGCCGACTTTAATCTCCTCGGCGGCAAGGCCAGTGGCCATCAGCGCCAGAACGGAGGTGAGTGTTGTAAGACGAAGCATAGTAGTCTCCTTAGATTGAGAGAACGGATGTAAGGCGCGGCCTATTGACCGCCACTTTTGGTGGCCCGTTTGTCCACGGCGCTGGCAATACGCTCGCCAATGGACTGCACAAGCTGCACCAGAACGATGAGGATGATCACGACAATCGCCATGACGTCGGGCATAAACCGCTGATATCCATAGCGGATACCCAGATCGCCCAGACCTTCGCCGCCCACGGCGCCGACCATGGCGGAGTAACCGATGAGGCTCACGATGGCGAGGGTGAGGCCCAAAGTGATGCTGGGCAGCGCCTCGGGCAGCAGCACCTTGCGGATGATTTGCAGCGGCGTCGCACCCATGGCACGGGCGGCTTCGATCAGGCCGGAATCGACCTCGCGAATGGCGTTTTCCACCAGCCGGGCGATGAAAGGCACCGTGGCGATGGTCAGCGGCACGATCGCCGCCGTGGTGCCAATCGAGGTGCCTGCGATCATGCGGGTGAAGGGAATGATGGCCACGACCAGAATGATGAACGGCACGGAGCGCGTGGCGTTCACCACCAGCCCCAGCACCTTGTTCACCCATGGCGACGACAGTAGCTCCCCGCGCTGCGAGGTGGCCAAAAACAGCCCCAGCGGCAGGCCGAAGAGCGTGCCGAGGATGGCCGAAATCGCCACCATATAAAGCGTTTGACCGGTGGCTTCGATCAATAGGTTAATCAGGTTAGCCGACATAGCCCAGCACCTCCGTCAGAAGCCCGTGTTGTTCCAAAAAGGCCCGCGCTTGGGCGGCCTGTGCCACGGGCATCGACACCAGCAGGTTGCCGAAGGGCCGCGTGCCGATCTCTTCCACCGCACCGGCAAGGATATTGACCGGAATGCCCATTTCTTGCGTCAATCGCGCCAGCATCGGATCGGTGGCATGGGTACCCGCAAATGTGACGCGGATGACCTCTTCGCCCCCTGCGGCAGGCGGGGTTTGGGTCAGGCGGTCTTTGACGAAGGCAGGCAGGGTGACGCCCGTCACGCCCGACAGGAAGGACCGCGTCGTCGCATGTTGCGACGCGGTGAAGATGTCATAGGTCTCCCCATGCTCCACGATGCGGCCCGCGTCGATCACCGCCACATGGCTCGCGATGTCGCGCACCACGGCCATCTCATGGGTGATCAGCAGGATCGTCAGCCCCAGATCGCGGTTAATATCTTTCAAGAGCGCCAGAACAGTTTGCGTGGTTTCGGGGTCGAGCGCCGATGTCGCCTCATCCGAAAGCAGCACCTTCGGCCCGGTGGCCAAGGCCCGCGCGATGCCGATACGCTGTTTCTGCCCGCCCGAAAGCTCCGCCGGATAGCGCCCCGCCTGCGCGCTCAGACCGACACGGTCGATCAGGTCGGCCACGCGCGGCTTGATCTGCGCGCTCGGCATTCCCGCCACTTCGAGCGGCAGCGCGATATTGCCCGCCACGGTGCGTGAAGACAGCAGGTTAAAGTGTTGAAAAATCATGCCAACGTCACGACGGATCGCGCGCAGCTTGCCGCCCTTGGCGCTGCCTACATCCTCACCCCCGACCAGCACTTTGCCGGTCGTCGGACGCTCCAACCCGTTGACCATCCGCAACAGGGTCGACTTGCCCGCCCCTGAACGCCCGATGATCCCGGTGATGGAGCCGGGCGCCACGTCAAGGGAAATCCCTTCGAGCGCGTTCACGGTCGCACCGCCCGCTTTGGTAAAGGCCTTGCCGACCTTGTCAAAGGCGATCGAGGCGCCTTCTGTCGTGATATCAGTCATTTTCCGTCCGGATCGGGGTGGGTTTCGAGTGGTGCCCCCGTAGATAGAACCCCTGCGGGCGATGCAAGGCATGATCATGCATAGCTGCCTTGTTTCTCGGGCCTATCTCTCGCCGCCGCATTCGCCCCTTGTGCCGCAAACCGATGGGGATGATTATATTCACGAATCGGAATGAATGATGGGAGGGGATCAGGTGAAGATTAACAGACGGATGGTGCTTGCCGGAATGGGGGCGGCCGCCCTCGCCCAAACGCCGCTGCGCGCCTTCGCGATGACCTCGGCCCAGATCGGCGGCTATGCGTTCATCAGCGTGAGCGACGGCAATCTGGTGCTGCCGCGCAGCTTTTTCTTCGAAGGTCTGCCGCAAGACGCGCTGGCGGAGGCTTTGGCGCCCTTCGACCTGCCGCAAGACCAGTTGGAGCCGCCTTGCAACCTGACGCTTTTGCGCAATGACGAGCGTGTGATCCTCTTTGACGCGGGCGCGGGCCCTGCCTTCATGCCCTCCGCCGGGGCGCTGCTTGGCAGCCTTGATGCCGCAGGCATCGCGCCGGAGGCGGTGACCGATGTGGTCTTTACCCATGGCCATCCCGACCACCTGTGGGGCGTGCTGGACGATTTCGACGATCTGGTCTTTCCCAATGCGCGCTACCATATGGGCCAAGTTGAATGGGACTATTGGCGCGATCCGGCGACGGTGGACCGGATTGGTGCGGCCCGCGCCGCCTTTGCCGTGGGGGCCGCGCGGCGGTTGGAAGCGATCGAGGATCGGGTGAGCCATTTCGCCGACGGGGACGAAGTGCTGCCCGGCATCACGGCGCAGGCCAGTTTCGGCCATACGCCCGGGCATATGTCCTTCCTTCTTGGTACGGGCGGTGATGCGCTGTTGATCGGCGGCGATGCCATTGGCAACCACCATCTTGCCTTCGCCCGCCCGGGCTGGGCCAGCGGATCGGACCAAGACCCCGAGCGAGGCGCGAGGACCCGGCAGCGTTTGCTCGATCGGCTGGCGCAGGAGCAAATCTGGCTGATGGGCTTCCACTTGCCGCAGGGCGGATTGGGCCGCGTCGAACGGAGTGGCGAAGGCTATCGTTTTCTGGGGGCCGCGCAATGAAGCACCTGATTTACGCCGCCGCCCTCCTGCTCGGCTCGAACGCCATGGCCAGCGGGGATATCGCCGATAAATACCCCGGCTCCCTGCTCTACGACAAACCCTATGAAGTCATTCCCGGCGTCTTTTCGGCCATCGGTGCGACGGCCCCGCCCACCTATGAAAACGCAGGCCATAACAACAACCTAAGCTTCATCGTGACCGGCGAAGGCGTTGTCGTAATCAACGGCGGCGCGGCCTATGGGCTGGCCGCGGCGCTGCATGATGAGATCAAGGCCGTGACCGACGAGCCGGTGAAATTGGTCTTTAACGAGAACGGTCAGGGCCACGCGGTTCTGGGCAACGGTTACTGGGCTGAGCAAGGCGTGCCGATCGTCGCGCATGCAGACGCCGCGCATGAAGTGGAGCGCTTTGGCGGCAGCATTCTGGAGGCCATGCAGCGCTACAACCGCGACCGGGCCGAGGGGACGGAGGTGCAGCTGCCGACCGAGACTTTCGAGGATGAATATATCGTCGAGATGGGCGGTTTCCGCATCGAGGCCCGCCACCTCGGCCCCGCGCACAGCCCCGGCGATATCGTGATCTGGCTGCCGAAGCAGAGCCTCGTAATCTCGGGCGACATGGCCTTTCACGAGCGCATGCTGCCGATCTTTCCCGACACGATGACCGCCGAATGGATCGAGACTTGGGAAACCGCATTTGAGCCGCTTGGGGCGCGTTATGTGATCCCCGGTCACGGGCATCCGACCAATATGGCGCAGGTCCGTCGCTTCACCCGGGATTATCTGTTCTACCTCCGCGCGCAGATCGCCGCCCATCTGGAGGCGGGCGGCGGTCTGGCCGAGGCTTACTATGTAGATCAATCGCCCTATGCGGGGCTTGATACTTTCGAGGAATTGGCGACGAAAAACGCAGGCCGCGTTTTTGAGCAGATGGAGTTCGAGTAGTGCGCCCCGCTACTTCCCCGCAAGGCTGAAGGGCTGTGATGCGGCCCCGTCGCGATACCAGCGCATGATCTTGCGGCGCTCTTCTTCCTCCATGAAGGACACATTGGCGGGGGGCATGGCATTGGTCACCCCCGCTTGCAGATAGATCTGCCGCGCGGCGCGGGCGATGTCGGCGGGTGTTTCAAGCAGCAGCCCTTTGGGCGCGCGGTGGATACCGTCGTAGAACGGCTCGCGCGCATGGCACATGGCGCAACGCCCCGGCACGATATTGGCCACCTCGTCAAACCCCTCGGCGCTGGCGAAAAGCTGCTCTGTTTCTGTCAGCGCACGGGCCTCTGCTGCTTCGATATCGTCTTGCATCAGGGGCGCGGTTGAGAGCCACATGATCGCCACGAACAAAAGCGCGGTCACGCCCCATGTCCAATGCGGGCCCTTTCCGGTCGCGTGCATCGTGTTGAAGTAATGCCGGATCGTCACCCCCATCAAGAAGACCAGCGCGGCGATCAGCCAGTTGTACTCGGTCGCAAACGCCAGTGGATAGTGGTTGCTAAGCATCAGGAAGATGACCGGCAGCGTCAGGTAGTTGTTGTGGGTCGAGCGCAGCTTGGCGATCTTGCCGTATTTCGCGTCCGGCGTGCGCCCTTCTTGGAGGTCCTTCACCACGATGCGTTGGTTCGGCATGATGATGAAAAACACGTTCGCCGTCATGATCGTCGCTGTAAATGCCCCCAGATGCAGCAGCGCCGCGCGGCCCGTAAAGACTTGGTTGTAGCCCCAGGCCATGGCCACCAGCAGCACGAACAAAAGCAGCATCAGCACCGTGGGCCGGTTGCCGAGCTGCGATTTGCACAGGAAATCGTAGATCAGCCAGCCCAGTGTCAGCGACCCCGCCGAGATCAGGATGCCTTGGAAGACCGAGAGGTCCGCCTTGGCCGGGTCTATGAGGTAAAGCTCCGCGCCCGCCCAATAGACCACCATCAAGAGCGCGGCCCCTGACAGCCACGTCGAATAGCTCTGCCATTTGTGCCAGATCAGGTGCTCGGGCATGTTTTCGGGTGCCACGAGATACTTCTGAATGTGATAGAAGCCGCCGCCATGGACCTGCCATTCCTCGCCAAAAGCGCCCGCGGGCAGATGCGGCACCTTGCGCAGGCCTAGGTCGAGCGCGATGAAGTAGAAGGACGCGCCGATCCATGCCATGGCGGTGATGACATGCACCCAGCGGATGGCAAAGCCGATCCAATCCCAGATGATGGCTAAGTCGTGCATGAGGTCTCTCCGGATGATTCACCGGGCAGACTATTCAATCGCGGATTTTACCGCTAGATTTGGCATTCCCTAAACTCTATCAAAAGTTCCCGATAAATGTCCTATTTCGACAACATCCGCACCTTCGTGCGTGTCTACGAGCTTGGCAGCATGTCGGCGGCGGCACGCGACCAGCGGGTCTCGCCTGCCGTGGCCTCGGCGCGGATCACCCAGCTTGAGGGGCATCTGGGCGTGCGATTGTTCCAGCGCACCACACGCAGCCTGTCGGCCACCGAACAGGGGCGCATTTTCTACGATGGCGCTTGCAAGATCCTCGCCTCCGTGGCCGAGGCCGAGGCGGGCATCGAGGACGTTACCGAGAACCCCCGTGGCACGCTGCATGTGGCAGCGCCTCTGGGCGTGGGGCGGCGGCTGATCGCGCCGCATGTGCCTGCGTTTTCCGAGACTTATCCGCTGGTTGACGTGCGGCTGCGCCTCAGCGACCGCAAGCTCGATCTCACCGCCGAAGGGTTGGACGTGGCCTTTTTTCTGGGTCGCCCGCAGGATTCTACACTACGGATCCGCAAAGTGGCCGATTGCGAGCGCGTGCTCTGCGCCAGCCCGGCCTATGTCGCGGCGCATGGGCATCCCCGCTCGGGGGCCGAGATCGACCGCGGCCAGCACAATTGCCTCAACCTGCGCTTTCCCGGCGCGACCGAATTTCAATGGCAGCTACAAGGACCTGAAGGCGCGGTGAAATACGATGTGCGCGGGCGGTTTGAGAGTGACGATGGCGACGTGCTGACCGATTGGGCGCTGGCCGGCGCGGGCATCGCCATGAAGCCGATCTTTGAGATCGCCGAACATTTGCAAAGCGGCGCTTTGGTGCGGGTCGTGGAAGACACGCCGCCCCTGCCCGTTCAAATGGCCTGCCTCTACACCCATCGCCGCCACCAAGACCCGAAAACACGGCTCTTCATGGACTTCATGATCGCGCGGATGGAAGACGCGCTAAAGGTCTAGCTGCCCCGGTAGGTGGAATAGCCGAAGGGCGAGAGCAGCAGCGGCACGTGGTAATGCGCGGCCTCAGACATGCCGAAACGCAACGGGACGACATCCAGAAAACGCGGCTCTTCCGCCGGGGCGCCCTGCGCGTCGAGGTAATCGCCGCAGTGGAACAGCAGCTCATAGGTGCCGGTTTCGAACTCCGCCGCGGGCAGGATCTGCTCATCGGTGCGGCCATCGGCATTGGTGGTGAGGCTGCGCAGATGGGTGCGCGTCTCGCCCTCCAGACGATAGAGGTCGATCTTCAGCCCCGCCGCCGGGCAGCCGCGCGCGGTGTCCAATACATGTGTTGTCAGATAGCCTGTCATCATACCCTCCGTGCCTAACCCTTGATCGCCCGCGCCGCGCCCGAGCGAAAGTGCCCTTTTCACGATAGTCTTTCAGGAATTAATTGAAAGCAATCCAAGACCTTCCGGTCTAGACAGAGAACGACAGAAGGAGAACGACATGACTCGCTACCCCCGCGACATGCAGGGTTACGGCCCCACCCCCCCAGATGCACAATGGCCCGGTGGCGCGAAGATCGCCGTGCAGCTGGTGCTGAACTACGAAGAAGGCGGTGAGAACAACATCCTGCATGGGGATGCGGCGTCAGAAGCGTTCCTGTCCGAGATCGTCGGCGCCGCGCAATGGCCGGGCCAGCGTCATGCCAATATGGAATCGATCTATGAATACGGCGCGCGCGCAGGGTTCTGGCGGCTACACCGTCTGATGAAAGACCTGCCCGTCACGGTCTATGGCGTCGCCACGGCGCTGGCGCGCTCGCCCGTACAGGTCGCCGCGATGATCGACGCAGGCTGGGAGATGGCGACCCACGGTCTGAAATGGATCGAACACAAGGACATGGCAGAAGACGCAGAGCGCGCGGCCATCGCCGAGGCAATCCGCCTGCATACCGAAGTAACCGGCCAAGCGCCGCGCGGTTTTTATTGTGGGCGCTCGTCCGAGAACACGTTGCGCCTTGCGGCAGAGACCGGGCAGTTCGCCTATGTGGCCGACGCCTATGCCGATGATCTGCCCTATTGGATGGAGGCCGGTGACCGCGACCAGTTGATTGTGCCCTATACGCTCGACGCAAACGACATGCGTTTCGCGACGCCGCAGGGGTTCAACGCGGGCGCGCAGTTCTTCGACTACCTCAAAGCCAGTTTCGACGCGCTTTACCGCGAAGGGGTCGAGGGCGCGCCGAAGATGCTCTCGGTCGGGTTGCACTGCCGCCTAATCGGCCGCCCCGGTCGGGTCGAGGCGCTGCGCCAGTTCATCGAATACGCCCAAAGCCACGAGGGCGTTTGGTTCGCCACCCGTGAGCAGATTGCGGATCACTGGGCCGCCACCCATCCGCACCAGCGCCGCGCGCGTCCCAGCCAGATGGACCGCGAGACCTTCGTCGCCGAATACGGCAGCATCTTTGAGCACTCTCCGTGGATCGCCGAGGGCGCCCATGCGCTGGAACTGGGCGCGGGTCATGACACCGCCGTCGGTCTCCACAACGCTCTGGCACGGATCTTCCGCTCCGCCTCAGATTCGCAGCGCCTCGGCGTGCTGCAGGCCCACCCCGATCTGGCGGGCAAACTGGCGCAGGCCAAGCGGCTGACGGCTGAGAGCACCTCGGAACAGGCCGCCGCGGGGCTGGATGCGCTGACGGATGAGGAGCGGGGAACCTTTACCCAGTTGAACGACCGCTATGTCGAAAAACACGGTTTCCCCTTCATCATCGCCGTGCGCGACCACGACAAGGCGGGCATCCTCGCCGCTTTCAAGCGCCGCATCGACAATGACCGCGACACCGAGTTTGCCGAGGCCTGCCGCCAGGTCGAACGAATCGCGCAGCTGCGCCTGAAAGACCTGCTGCCATGAGCAGACAGATCCTGCTCCAGCCCCTCACCGCCGAGGCTTTCGCCCCCTTCGGCGAGGTGCTGGAAGTGCGCGGGGCGCCCGACAAGATCATCAACCAAGGGCTTTGCGGGCGGCATCACGATCTGGCCGATCTCGACTTTGGCGGGGGCCGCGCGGGCATCAGCGTCTTTAACGCAGAGCCGCGCGCCCTGCCCTTCACCCTTGAGATGGTCGAGCGGCATCCGCTTGGCGTGCAGGCCTTTCTGCCGATGCACCAAAACCCCTATCTGGTGGTCGTCGCCCCCGATGACGCAGGCCGCCCCGGCCCCTTGCAGGCGTTTCTCGCAGGCCCCGGTCAGGGCGTGAACTACCGCCGCAATACATGGCACGCGGTTTGCTGCCCGCTGAGCGCCCCCGGTCTTTTCGCCGTGGTCGACCGGATCGGCGAAGGCGACAATTTGGAAGAACATTGGTTCGATCAGCCGTGGGAGGTGGTCGCAGCCAAGGAATAACCGTCATGCCCTCATCAGAAGCGGCAGACGGGATCGGTCAATAGGGAGAATGACATGACTGACGCTTCACTGGGCACGCCGGCGCAACTGCGCGACCCGAATTATACCCCCGCGCTGTCCAAGGCCGTGCCCTTGGGCATTCAGCATGTCTTGGCGATGTTCGTCTCCAACGTGACCCCCGCGATCATCGTGGCGGGGGCTGCGGGCTTTGGCTTTGGCTCGGACGCCGGGGCGCAGGGGTTTCCCGACATGACCTATCTGATCCAGATGTCGATGCTCTTCGCGGGCATCGCCACGCTGTTTCAGACCATTGGCATGGGGCCGGTGGGCGCACGGCTGCCTATCGTGCAGGGTACGAGTTTCGCCTTCCTGCCCATCATGATCCCGCTGGTCGCGGGCAAAGGGGTCGAGGCGCTGCCCGCGCTCTTTGGCGGCGTGCTGGTCGGCGGGCTGTTTCATGTGCTGCTGGGTACTTTCATTGGGCGCATTCGCTTTGCCCTGCCCCCGCTGGTAACTGGGCTGGTGGTGACGATGATCGGCCTCGCGCTGGTCAAGGTGGGCATCCAATATGCCGCCGGGGGTGTGCCTGCGATCAACAGCCCCGAATACGGCAGCCTATTGAACTGGTCGGCGGCGCTGGTGGTGATCGTGGCGACGCTGGGGCTGAAGTTCTTCGCCCGGGGCATGCTATCGGTCTCCGCCGTGGTGATCGGCATTGGGGTGGGCTATCTTTATGCGCTGGCGATGGGGATGGTCACCTTTGAGGGCATCACCACTAGTTGGAATCGCGCCGCCGCCGTGGCGCTGCCCGTGCCCTTTGCCTATGGGTTCGAGTTCAGCTTCGCCGCCATCGTCGGTTTCTGCCTGATGGCCTTCGTCTCGGCGGTTGAGACCGTCGGCGATGTCTCGGGCATCACCAAGGGCGGCGCGGGGCGTGAGGCGACGGATGCCGAGATCACGGGTGCCACCTATGCTGACGGTTTGGGCAGCGCGGTGGCCGGGGTCTTTGGTGGGTTTCCCAATACCTCTTTCAGCCAGAACGTCGGCCTCATCGCGATGACCGGCGTGATGAGCCGCCATGTGGTGACCGTGGGCGCGCTGTTTCTGATCCTTTGCGGACTGGTGCCCAAGGTCGGCGCGGTGATCCGCACAATTCCCATCGAAGTGCTGGGCGGCGGGGTGATCGTGATGTTCGGCATGGTGGTCGCGGCGGGCATCTCGATGCTGTCGGACGTGAACTGGAACCGCCGCAACATGGTGATCTTCGCGATCTCGCTTTCGATCGGGCTGGGGCTGCAACTCGACCCCAAGGCAGTGCAATACCTGCCCGACACGCTGCGGGTGCTGATGACCAGCGGGCTGCTGCCTGCCGCGCTGATCGCGATTGTGCTGAACTTGGTGTTGCCCGAGCAATTGTCGGATGAGGCGACGGAGGAGGTTTCCGGCGGGCTTTCGGGGCATGGTTCGGGGTCGTTGGAGAAGCGGGTTTGATGATGAAGGGGCGCCCGATGCGGCGCCCCTTTGTTGTGACCAACTCGGCTCGATACAATGAGATAGGCAACCGGCTAGCGCATGTCGCTTAAGACCACCGATTTTGGAAACCACCTTGGTCCGGAATCAAGCCGAAGGCGCCGGGCCATCGCCTGCCCGCCCCACCGGGTAGGCGATTTGGCGAGGCTGGGCGTAACCTAGCGAGCACACATCATGACTGAACCATAAAGTGGCACGAACCAAGGTATGTTCGCCCACCCGCGGGCAGGCGCTGGCCCTCAGAGCTAAATTCGGTCCGAAGAAGCAAACCTGCCTGTTCTCACCGCAGACGGCAACCACCCCACCGAGAGACCAAGTCGCAGGCGCTGGCCCTCACCGCTTCACCGCAGCTTCATATGCCGGTTCACGTCCTTATAGAGCAGATACCGGAACGGCCCCGGTCCACCCGCATAGCAGGCCTGCGGGCAAAAGGCGCGGAGCCACATGAAATCACCCGCTTCGACCTCGACCCAATCCTTGTTGAGCCGGTAGACCGCCTTGCCTTCCAGCACATAGAGCCCGTGTTCCATCACATGAGTCTCGCAAAAGGGGATCACTCCACCGGGCTGTAGCGTGACGATGGTCACATGCATGTCATGGCGCAGATCCTGCGGATCCACGAACCGTGTCGTCGCCCAGACCCCATTGGTATCGGGCATCACATTCGGCTCGATGTCCTGCTCGTTCAGCACCAGCGGATCGGGGCGGTCCAGCCCCTCCACCGCCTCATAGGCTTTGCGGATCCAGTGAAAGCGCGTCACGGCGCCGCTGTCGTTTTTCAGCGTCCAATCGGCCCCCGCTGGGATATAGGCATAGCTGCCCTCGCGCATCGCGTGCTGCTGGCCCTCAACGGTCAGGGTAAAGCCTCCCTCGACCACGAAAAGCACCCCCTCCGCCTGCGCATCAAGCTCGGGCCGGTCCGAGCCGCCACCGGGCTGCACTTCCATAATATATTGCGAAAACGTCTCGGCAAAGCCGGTCATCGGGCGGGCGATGACCCAAAGCCGCGTGCCTTCCCAGAACGGCAGGAATGAGGTCACGATATCGCGCATCGTACCGCGCGGGAGAACGGCATAGGCCTCTGTAAAGACCGCGCGATCTGACAAAAGCGTTTTTTGATCCGGGTGGCCGCCGGTGGGTGCGAAATAGCTTGGGGGGGTCATCAACTCTCTCCGTCGGAATGGACTGCAGAATTGCCGCTTCCCAGGCCGAGGCCAAGGGTTTTATCGCTGAAGGATTGTTCGGTGATATTTGATAGTCCCGACCCCGCTTAGGGCTGAGAAACAAACCGGCCCCGCCTGCCGCGGCCGGTCTGCGCAGAGAGCAGCCTCAGAAGAAAGCCGCCGCTTCCAGCTCAACTGTAATCACCCCGATGATTGCGCCGTTCGACGGCTCCGTGATCGGCATCAAGACGCGGCTTTGATGGGCCTTCGACCTCTCGTCAACGGCCACCTGATCAATCACGAAAATCCCCGACGGCGGCGAAAAACGAATGCTGTTCTTGGGCTTGCCGCCCTTGAAATAGACCGAGGCGCTGCCGCTGGAGACCACGGTCAGCCCATAGGCATCCAGCAAAGTCACCCCGGCGATCTGACCCTCGGCGCGGGCGATCTGCGTTTGGAGAAAGGCGGCAGCAATCGGAGCTTTCAGCTGGGGCACCCCGGCGCCCGGCCCGGTGACTGCCGCCGGCGTGACCGCCAGCGCATTCATTTCGCGGTGCCGCTCATTCTGCTGTGCGATCGCATCGACGATGCGGGCATCATTGACCCAAGACAGCAATTCGCGGTCGATGTAATCGTTCACTGCCCAAGGCACTTCGGAGGCGGAAACCTTGAGCCCGGAACACAGGATGAAGATGAGCGATACAAGTGGCAGGTGTCGTAGCATCGGGGAGCCCTCATGAGGTAGGCGGCACAAATACCGCGGGAGAGCTACACCCTAACGTTTGACTGGTTTACGCCCCGTGAACGGCGATGGCGGCTTAACCCTCTTCGCCCTTAAACCCTGTCGCCACCACGAATTTCTCCGATGAATCGGGGCGGCTGGCAGGTGGTTTGATATTGGCGACCTTGGCAAAACGGCGCTTGAGCAGCTTTTGCAACTCACCTTCCGCGCCGCCTGCCAGCACCTTGGCCACGAATGTGCCGCCCTCTTCCAACACATCGAAAGCGAAATAGGCCGCCGCCTCGCAAAGCGCGATGATGCGCAAATGGTCGGTCTGTTTATGCCCGGATGAGGCCGCGGCCATGTCCGACATCACCACATCTGCCTTGCCGCCGAGCCATTCCTTGACCTTGAGGTCGGCATCATCCTCCATGAAGTCGAGCTGGTGCAACTCGCAGCCCGCAATCGGCTCCATCTCTTGTAGGTCAACGCCCAGAATGGTGCCCTGCGCCTTGCCCTTCTTTTCGCCCAATACGTTGCAGCGCTTGACGGCGACCTGACACCAACCGCCCGGCGCGGCGCCAAGGTCCACCACCCGCGCGCCGGGGACGAGGAACCGATATTTATCGTCCAATTCCATGATCTTATAAGCCGCCCGCCCGCGATAGCCTTCGGCCTGCGCGCGCTTGACATAAGGATCGTTCAACTGCCGCTGCAGCCAGCGGGTCGAGCTAAGCTTGCGCCCGCGTGCGGATTTCACCTTGACCTTGAGATCACGCTGACCGCGCCCCGAGGTGTTCTTTCCGTCCGGTGTCTTGGCCATTAAAAGACCCCTTCTTCTAATACGCCATCGGCGCTCATCTGTGCATATAGCAGGCCTTCGCGTAGACCGCGATCCGCAACTGACAGCCTGTCGGTCGGCCAGCAGCGCATCAAGGCTTGCAAGATCGCCGCCCCCGACATGATCAGCGCCGCCCGGTCTTGCCCGATGCGCGGATCGGCGCGCCGCCCGCCCGGCCCCATGGCGATATAGGAATGAATCACCTTGTCGATCTGGGCGCTGGTCATGCTGAGGCCATCGACCTTTGTCCGGTCATAGCGCTTCAGGTTCAGGTGGCTTGCCGCCACGGTGGTCACGGTGCCCGAGGTGCCGACGATCTGGAACCGCTTTTGCGACTGGATCGTCTGATAGGGCGTAAAATCGGTGAGGTTCTCTTCGAAAAACCAACTCATCAGCGCAAAGCGCGCGGCATCGTCTTCGACATCCGAAAATTGATCGCGCAGGGTGGCCACCCCCAAAGGCACGCTGATCCAATCCACCACCCGGGCGGCGGGGACATCGGATTTCGCCTGATAGAACCCGCCCTGAAGCCGCATGATCGAGCGTGCGCGGTCGGCCCGCGGCACTTTGGAAATGTCGATCCAGACCAACTCGGTCGAGCCGCCGCCGATGTCCACCACCAGCAGGTTTTCCGTCTTGCGGCTGACCAGCGGCGCGCAGGAGATCACGGCAAGCTGGGCTTCTTCTTCGGGGCGGATAATGTCGAGCTTGAGACCGGTCTCGCGCTGGATACGGCGCATGAACTCCGCCCCGTTCTGCGCGCGGCGGCAGGCTTCGGTCGCGACAAGACGCATGTTCTGCACCTTGTTGCGCCGCAACTTTTGCTGACAGATGCGCAATGCCTGAATGGTGCGCGCCATTGATCCGCGCGAAAGCCGCCCGGTCTTTTCCAAACCGGCACCCAATTGCACCGATTTCGAAAAACTGTCCACCACATGGAAACCGCTGCCCCGAGGCTGTGCGATCAACATGCGGCAGCTATTTGTACCCAGATCTAGGGCCGCATATAGCTCATTAGATCTGGGCGGAACTGGCGCGGGGCTCAGAGCCGGAATGTCTTTGTCGAGCGCACCCGCACCTTTGGGACGCTGTGGCGCCATGGTTACGCGCCTTTCATATCGAGTTGCCCCCAAGGTATTCCCTGCGCCCAGCCGGTGCAAGTGGTCGCAGTGCCTTGGGCCAATTTCCGCGGCGTCCGCGGGGCGCCCTCGCCCCGCCATCAGGGCCACCTCACAATCATCTTGAGAATAATGGGGGCGCCGCCCCCTCGTGATGGCAGGGTCAATGCGCTATCACCTCTCCCAAGTCGCGGATGGGTCGTGTTTTGTCGAAAAACGTCCCTGTCCTGACCGCGACGCTCGTTAGACAGGTTTAAACCGGAGGAATCGTCCCATGCCCGCAGTCACCATCGTTTACTGGCGCGACATTCCCGCTCAGGTGATCGTCGGCAAGGGCCGTCGCGGGTCAAAACGCCCCCTGCCCGAACGCTTTGAACAGGCGATCGACCGCGCGGCGATGAAGGTGGGGGCCGCCAATACCGATGCCTATCTCGCGGAATGGCGCAAGGCAGAGCCTTTTGAGGTCGAGGGTGATCCCGACAGCATCGCCGATGCCGAAGCCGCCCGCATCGACGCGGAATACGACCGCGACCGGATTAAGCAACTGATTGACAACGACGGCTGGGCATAGCCTGCCAGCCCTATGATCAAGGACACGCTCATGGCACTGTTGAACTTCCGCAAAAAGGAAACACCGGCCCCGCAGGCGCCGGTGGCCGAAGTCGAGGCGCTGTTGAAAGATTATTCGATCGAGGTGATGCCCCGCACCGCCGAAAAGGTTGAGGATTTCCGCGCCCTGCTGCCAGAGGGCACCCGTGTCTATATCGCCCATATCGACGGCACCCCGATCGAGGATATGGTCGCCACCGCCGCGCGGTTGAACGCGGATGGGTTCAAGGTCATGCCGCATTTCCCGGCCCGCATCATCAAAGACCGCGCCACGCTGGCCGATTGGATCGCCCGTTATCAGGGCGAGGCCGATGTGCGCCAAGCGCTGCTCCTGGCGGGCGGTGTCACCACCCCGGCGGGGGATTTCAGCGACTCGATGCAGTTGATGGAAACGGGGCTGTTCGACAAGGCAGGCTTTACCCGCCTGCATGTCGCCGGCCACCCCGAGGGCAACCGCGATATCGACGCTGACGGGGGCCGCCTCAACGTCGATGCGGCGCTGAAATGGAAGAATGATTTCCAGACCCGCACCGACGCCGAAATGGCCATTGCCACGCAATTCGCCTTTGACGCGCAGCCGATCATCGAATGGGCCGACAGTCTGAAAGCCGCTGGTATCACCCTGCCGATCCACATCGGCATCGCCGGCCCCGCCAAACTGCAAACGCTGATCAAATTCGCCATCGCCTGCGGTGTTGGCCCCTCGCTCAAGGTGCTGCAAAAGCGGGCGATGGATGTCACCAAGCTGCTGTTGCCCTATGAGCCGACAGATGTGATCAGCGACTTGGCCGCCCACAAAGCGGCCCACCCGGATTTCAACATCACCCATGTGCATCTTTTCCCGCTGGGCGGGATCAAGACCAGCGCCACATGGGTTCAAGAGAATGGCGGCGCCTCTGGGGTGCCCGCCGACGCAGCCTGAAGGAAGTTACATGACCAGAACCGTCATCGAATCCAAGACCAAGACCGCCGTCATCGGCTTTGACGAGCCGTTTTGCGTGATCGGAGAGCGGATCAACCCCACGGGCCGCAAGATCCTCAGCCAAGAGCTGGAGCAAGGCGATTTTTCGCGGGTCGAGGCGGATGCCATCGCGCAGGTCGCCGCAGGCGCCACGGTGCTCGACGTGAACTCGGGCGCGGTCTTCTCCAACAAAATGGCCGAAGACCCGCGCTATGCCGACAACAACTTTGTCGAGCCGATGCTGATGCCGGAGCTGATCAAGGTCGTGCAAAATGCCGTCGACGTGCCGATCTGCATCGACAGTTCGGTCCCCGGCGCGCTTGAGGCGGGGCTTGAGGCCTGCGAAGGCCGCCCGCTGCTGAACTCCGTCACCGGAGAGGAAGAGCGGCTTGAAGTCGTGCTGCCGCTGGTCAAGAAATACAACGTGCCCGTCGTGGCGATCTCCAATGACGACACAGGGATCTCCGAGGACCCGGATGTCCGCTTTGCCGTGGCGAAAAAGATCGTCGAACGCGCCGCCGATTTCGGCATTCCCGCCCATGACATCGTCGTCGACCCGCTGGTCATGCCGATTGGCGCCATGGCGACGGCGGGCCATCAGGTCTTTACCCTTGTTCGCCGTTTGCGCGAGGAGTTGGGCGTGAACACCACCTGTGGCGCCTCTAACATCTCCTTCGGGCTGCCCAACCGCCACGGCATCAACAATGCCTTCCTCCCCATGGCGATGGGTGCGGGCATGACGAGTGCGATCATGAACCCGGTGGCTGTGCCACTGAACGCCACCAAAATCGCCGAAAAGCGGGCCGAGATTACCGCCGCGGGGATCATCCTGCCCGAAGACATGGATGATGAGACCTTTGCGACGCTCTTCAACCTAGGCTCGACCAAACCCCGCCCGGGCAAGGAGATGGAGGCCATTCGCGCCGCCAACTTCCTCTTTGACCGTGACCCTCACGGCAGCGCTTGGATCGAGTTCAACAAAAGCGCGCCCAAAGCGGGTCAAGAGGGCCGCGGCCGCGCGGGCCGTTCAGGTGGACGCCGCCGCCGCTAAGACCGCCTGACAAGATCGAAAAGCCCCGCCAGCATCGCTCGGCGGGGCTCTTTTCTATACGGGCAGGTGGAAGTCTGAAACGACGCTTTCCGGCGCTACTCCGGCCGGTTTCCACTCACCAATTCTTGGATCGCAGCCATGACGGCGGCTACATGATCGGGATCTTTTACCGCGCTATGCGGCTCATTGAACCCGCCCATATCATTGTCGAAATAGGCGCCGGAGGCCCCTGCAAACTCATCCGAAAGGGCTGCTCGGGCAAGGATGTCGGCCCCGATGCTCAGGTCGTTCCCGGCGACGCCAAAGCCTTCCTTCACCATCTTCGACGCCAAGAGAGAGCCGGGGTTCACCGCGATAAAGAGCGGCCCGTCTTGGTGCGCGCGGGCCATCTCTCGGGTCCAGATCGTGATCGCCAATTTGCTCTGCGCATAGGCCGCCATATCGTCAAGCGTCACCTCGCCCCTAAGCGCGGCGACCTCCACCGGCGCCTGCGCGGCGGAGGAGAGGTTCACCACCCTGCCCGCTTTGGGAAGCACCGGCAGCAACAGCTGAACCAGCAGATAGGGCGCCAGCGTGTTGACCACGAAACGCGCGTCCAACCCGGCGTCGGTGCGCGGCTCGGGCAGTTTCAGGACACCGGCATTGTTGATCACCACGTCGATCTGGCTGTGATCGATGCGCAGCGCCTCTGCCAGCGTCACGACCTCTTCCAGCCGCGACAGGTCCGCGCGGTAGGTCTGGGGATTGCCGCCCACCTCCGCCGCGGCGGCGCTGAGTTTCTCGGCACTGCGCCCGTGCAACAAAACGCTATGCCCCTGCGCGCTAAGCTTCTTGGCGGTCAACAGACCGATACCGTCGGTCGCGCCGGTGATGAGGATCGTCTTGGTCATCTGTCTCTCCTTACTGGGTCTCTGCGCGGGGATGGGAGTGGCTCTGCGCGATCACCAACCGCTCAGAGCCTGCTTGCCGATCACCCGCCCGCTTTCCTGACGCTCATGGGCCGCGCGAAGGTTTTCCACATTTATCACGCCCGCATGTTCCGTCACGGTGGAGCGTAAAATGCCTGCGTCGATCATCTGCGACACCCGGTTCAACAGGTCGCGCTGCGCAGTCATGTCCTTGGTCTGGAACATCGAGCGTGTGAACATGAACTCCCAATGCACGCTTAGGGCTTTCGGTTTCGCCGCTTTCATATCCAGCGTCTCAGGGTCGTCGATCAGCGCGATCTGCCCGCGCGGCGCAATGGCTTCGATGATGGCGGGCCAATGCGTATCGGTGGCCGTCAGCGCAGCGACATAGCTTGGCGTGAGGTCGAGCTCGGCAAGCTGCACCACCAGATCGCCCCGGTGATCCACCGCATGATCCGCGCCCATCTTGCGCACCCAATCTTGGGTCTCTGGCCGCGAGGCGGTCACGATCACGGTCAGACCGGTCAGGGCCTTGGCCAGTTGAATGAGGATCGACCCCACGCCCCCGGCCCCGCCGATGACCAAAATCGCCTCCCCTTCGCCTGAGCCCTCGGCCAGCCGGAAGGAGTCGAACAGCATCTCCCAAGCCGTGATTGCGGTCAGCGGCAGACCGGCGGCCTCAACGAAATCGAGGGTTTCAGGCTTTCGTCCGACGATGCGGGAATCGACCGTGTGGAAGGCGGCGTTGGTCCCCGCGCGGGTCACGTCCCCGGCATAGAACACCTCATCCCCCAACGCAAAATCGCTAACCTCTGCGCCCAGTTCCACGACCACGCCCGCGGCATCAAAGCCCAAGACCTTTGGACCACCCTCAGGCCCCGAAAGCGCGCGCAGCTTCACATCCACCGGATTGACCGAGATGCCCTTCACCTCCACCAAAAGGTCACGCGGTCCGGGGGCGGGACGCTCAATTTCGAGCATCTCCAAAACCTCTGCCGGGCCGGTGGTGTTATAGCCGATAGCTTTCATTTTGTCTGTCCTTCCGCAGGGATATTACTGTTGGGCAGAAGGTATCAGCTTGCCGGGCTATATAAACCGGGACGGAGGCGGATAGAGTTTTTAGATACGGAGTATAATCCAAACGCTTGGCGGGCCTACGGCACCCCCCCCCCCGCAAGCAAAGGCACAGCCCCCAACGCGACAAACGACATTCATATGGGAAAAATGGCGGACCCTAGAGGATTCGAACCTCTGGCCTCTGCCTTCGGAGGGCAGCGCTCTATCCAGCTGAGCTAAGGGTCCACTGAGGGGCGGTATAGCCAGAGCGCGCCGCCCCTGCAATGGGAAATCCGGGGGCAAGGGCGGCGAAATTCACCTTAGGCGAAAAGATCATGCGCCAATTCGAGGGCGTCGACCAATGTGTCGACCTCGGCCCGGGTGTTATACATGCCAAAGGACGCGCGGCAGGTCGCCGAAACGCCGAGATGCGTCATCAAAGGCGCCGCGCAATGATGCCCGGCCCTCACGGCCACGCCTTTCTTGTCGAGCACGGTCGAGATGTCATGCGCATGGGCGGCGCCGTCCAGTGTGAAGCTAAAGATCGCCGCTTTGTCCGGCGTCGTGCCTTGCAGGTTGAGCCAATTCAAACCGCCGAGCCGCGAGACCGCGTAGTCGCGCAGATCGTCCTCATGGGCGGCGATATTTTCCATCCCCAGATCCATCATGAACTCCAGCGCCACGCCCAAGCCAATGGTGCCGACGATCCCGGGGGTCCCGGCTTCGAACATCATAGGCGGGTCGTTGTAGCTCACCGCGTCCTTGCTGACTTCGCGGATCATGTCACCGCCGCCGATGAAGGGGCGCATTTCGGCCATGCGCTCGGACTTGATATAGATCGCGCCCGAACCGGAGGGGCCATAGAGTTTATGCCCCGTGACGGCATAGAAATCACAGTCGAGGTCCTGCACATCGACCGGCATATGCACCGCCGCCTGCGAGCCATCGACCAAGACCGGAACGCCCTTCTCATGGGCGGCTTCAGCGATGGTTTTCACATCAACTTTCGTGCCCAAGACGTTGGAAAGGTGCGATATTGCAACCAGCTTGGTCTTCGGCCCGATGGCGTCGATCACCGCCTGTGGGTCAAGCGCGCCGGTGGCGTCCACATCGACCCATTTCAGCACCACGCCCTGCCGTTCGCGCAGGAAATGCCACGGCACGATATTGGCGTGATGCTCCATCACCGAAAGGACGATCTCATCGCCCACCTGCATGCGCGGCATGGCCCAGCCATAGGCCACGGTGTTGATCCCCATGGTCGCCCCGGTGTTGAGCACGATCTCATCTTCCGACCCGGCGTTGAGGAAGCGCGCCACGGTGCCGCGCACGCTTTCGTATTTGTCGGTCGCAAGGTTAGAAAGATAGTGCAAGCCCCTGTGAACGTTGGAGTATTCACTCTCATAAGCTTGGGTGATCGCGTCGATCACCACCTGCGGCTTCTGGGCCGAAGCGCCATTGTCGAGGTAGACCAGCGGCTTGCCGTTCACCTCGCGGCCAAGGATCGGAAACTGCGCCCGGACGGCTTCAACGTCGAACATGACTTAAACTCCCTGGGCGGTCAGCCCGATCAAAGACAGCAGAAGGCCCAACCCCAGCAAGACCCCAAGCGCGGCGCCCGCGAGCGCTGCGGCGGCGTGGAACAGCCCCGGCAGATGCAAGAGTTCGGTCACGAAATTCAGCAGGATCCAAAGACCCCAGAAGGTAACGACGAAAGAGGCCAGCAGCGCCAACGGCGGCAGCGCCAAGGTCAGCAGCAAGATGCCAAGCTGCGCGCAGAGGCGAAGCGCCTGAAGCCATACGACGGCAGCCAGAAGCGGCATCACCGCGCCCTGCCCGCCCAGTGCCCGGCCAACCCACGTCAGCGCATGCACATAGAGCACCATCAACCCGGCCAGCAGCGCGAAGAGCACCAGCGGCGATTGGAAATAGCTCGGCAGCGCCATGGCGGGCGGCGCGATCACGAAGGTGGCCGAGATGACGAGCGCGTTCAGCGCGGCCACCAAAGCAAGCGACGTCCAGATGACATCATTGCCCAAGGGCAGCTCCGCAATCTGGCGCGCTGCCGCACGGGGGCTGCGCAGGGTGGTCTGCGCAAGCTGGATCAAGGCGCCGCTCATCTCAGCCCCGCTGCGCGGCGACAAGGCCCGCGATCCAGAACCAAAAGAACACGGCCAACCAGATCACCCCGACGATCTGCGCCTGTAGGCCCGGCCCGATGAACCCAAGCGCGAGGCCCAGCAACAGAAGGATTGGCGCAGAGGCAAGGAGCGACCAAACCAAGGTCAGCCGCACCGCATAACCGCTGAGCCGTTGCCCCGCGACACGGCTAATCCCCCAGACCATCGCGGCCAAGCCATAGAGCAGCAAGGGCATCACGAAGATCCAGAAAAACGCGCTCCAATACTGGCGCACCGCGAGCGGCCCGTCCGGATCGAGATGCGCGGCGCGGGCTTGATACGGCGACAGGGCCACGAAGATCAGCAGCCCCGCCATCAGCGCGAACATCAGCACGCGCACCTCGTTGCGGCCCTGTGCAAGCAGCCCCGACATCACATTGCCGGGGCCGCGGTAGGTCGCAACGATATCGCTGGTAACAGCCATCAGGCGCTACGACGCTCCAACCACGAGCTGAGGCGCCCGGTGATTTCTTCGCGCAGTTCCTCGGCCTCGATCTCCTCCACTGCTTCGGCGAGGAAGGCGAGCGTCAGCAGGTCGGTCGCCTCGGCATGGGACACCCCGCGGGCGCGGAGGTAAAACAGGGCCTCCTCGTCGATCGCGCCGGAGGTCGAGCCATGCGAACAGGCCACATCGTCGGCGTAGATTTCAAGCTCGGGCTTGGCGAGGAACTGGCTGTCGCCGTCCAGCAGCAGCGACTGGCTGATCTGGTAGCCATCGGTCTTCTGCGCGCCTTCCTTGACGAGGATCTTGCCCTGGAACACGCCGGTGGCACCGTTGCGCAGCACCTTTTTGAACACCTGACGGCTTTCGCAGTTCTCGGCATCATGGGTGATGAAGACCGTGTCGTCATGGTGGAAATCACCATCGCCGACGCAGGCGCCCGCGACATGAGCCGAGGCATCGTCGCCAGTGAGTTCGATCACGCATTCGTTGCGCGTCAGCGCGCCGTTCACGGTGACGGTGAAGCTCTTGAACAGCGACCCGGTGCCCAAACGGGTGAAGACATGGGTTGCCGCCCGGCGCTCATGGTCCCGACCCTGTGCGCGCACATGGTGGAAGCGCGCAGTGTCGGCCACCTCAACCTCCATCACGGTGTTGAAGCGCGCCGCGGCGGGGCCGTTCTCCAAAAGCGTGACTTCGGCACCTTTGTCGAGCTTCACAACATGGTGCAACATCGCATCAGAAGTCTCTGATTTGTGATGATAAACTAGATTGATTGGCTTGCTCGGCGTGCCGGTGACATGGATCAAAACGCCATCCGTTGCAAAGGCGGTGTTCAGGGCCGCGAGCGGGCGCTGCACCGGGGCCTGACCGTTCTTTTCCAGCGTCCCGTAGAGGTCACGCGCCCAATGCAGATCGCTGTCTGCAGCGGCCAGCCGTTCGATGCTGACGCCTTCGAGCGTGAGGTCATCCGAGGCTTCGGCATCGAACACGCCATCGGCGAAGACGATGCGCAGGCGCTCGGTGCCGTCGAACAGCGGCGCGTCACCGTGATCGAAGATCGCAGCGGGCTGCGCCCCGGCCTGGGTCAGCGTGTCGGGGCGCGTGAACTTCCAGTATTCATCCCTGCGCTGCGGCAGGCCCATGGCGCGCACCCGCGCCAGCGCATCTTCGCGCGCCGCATGGCTCCAGCCACCCTGCGGCATGTCGAGCGCTGCGATCATCGCCTCGGTCGGGGTTTCTTTCAGTTGTGCTTCGGCCATTATGCCACCTCGGCGAGGATGTCTGCGTAACCGTTGTTCTCGACTTCGAGCGCGAGCTCAGGCCCACCGGTCTTGATGATGCGGCCATCATGCATGATGTGCACGACGTCGGGTTTGATGTGGTCCAGAAGACGCTGGTAGTGCGTGATGACGAGGAAACCACGGCCCTCGGTGCGCAGGGCGTTCACGCCTTCGGCCACCAGTTTCATCGCGTCAACGTCGAGGCCCGAGTCGGTCTCGTCGAGGATGCACATCTTGGGCTCGAGCATGGCCATCTGCAGGATTTCGTTGCGCTTTTTCTCACCGCCGGAGAAGCCCATGTTCACGGGACGCTTCAGCATCTCGGCGTCGATCTTCAGGTCCTTCGCCTTGGCGCGGATTTCCTTGAGGAAGTCGGCGGCCGAGATTTCCTCTTCGCCCCGCGCCTTGCGCTGTGCGTTCACGGCGGTGCGCAGGAAGGTCATGTTGCCAACGCCGGGGATTTCCACCGGGTACTGGAAGGCAAGGAAGAGGCCCGCCGCGGCGCGCTCTTCGGGTTCCAGTTCGAGGATGTCTTCGCCTTCGAGCGTGGCGGAGCCTTCGGTGACCTCGTAGCCGTCCTTGCCCGAGAGCACGTAGCTCAGCGTGGACTTGCCCGAGCCGTTCGGCCCCATGATGGCGTGGACCTTGCCGGCCTCGACTTCCAGATCGACGCCCTTGAGGATCTGCTTGTCCTCTTCTTCCAGTTTCACCTGCAGGTTCTTGATGCTCAGCATTTCGGTCTCCTTCTGGCGCGCCTTGCGCCGCAATTCATGCTATTTCAGTTTTGTTTCAGGGGCTTGCCCCTGCGTGTTAAAGTTCATGCCGCCCCCTGACGGGCGCAGAGTGCGGCGGGAAAGCTGTCTTTCAGCGCGGCGCGGCAGGCAGTGATGCCGTCTTGGTAGGTCAGCGGCGCGTCTGGTTTGGGTGCCGCCGGAATATCGGCCAAGGCAATCGGCGCGCGCATGTCGCGCCCCACGGAGGCGGCGTAGTCGTGAAACTTCAACCGCCCCTGCCCCTCGGGCGTCACCCAAGTGTTGGCCACGCCGTAAGCATCCGCCGTGATCAACCCGTGCAGCGACGAGGCAAAGACATGGGCACAGGCGGCGATGCCGGCACAGACCTGCTCCACCGGATCGCGCGGGTCGATCAGCACATAGGCGCTGTCGGAGGCCACGAGCTCCAGCAGGTCAGGATCGTCCGCCAGCGTGTGATGCGGCACGATGCCGATCTTGTCGCCGAGTGATCCCTCGCCGGGCAGAACCTCGTTTACCAAAAGCCCCGGATCGCCAAAAGCATTTGTTTCGATGCCCAGAAGCGCCGCCGTCACCGGCCCCCGCAGCAGGGCAATCTCGATGTTCTTCAAGAACGCGCGGCCCCCGGCGGGGCGCAGCAACCCGCTGCCCCAGATCACCGGCTTGGCTCCCGCACGCGGCGTGTCGTACTTCCGCCGCACGATCTGCAAGAGCGAGCCGAGACCAAAGACATCCGCCTCATCCACCGACGCATGCTCCACCCGCCGCCCCGAGACATGGCTCAGGACCAGCGGGCTCAGCGCATCGCCGAAATTCGGCTGCGCCTTCCACCAATGCAGGCGGAGGGGAGTATGCGCCGCATCAAGGCTCATTAGCCGACGGAACCTTCCAGCGAGATTGCCACCAGCGCCTGCGCTTCCATGGCGAACTCCATCGGCAGCGCCTGCAGCACGTCCTTGCAGAAGCCGTTCACCACCAGCGCCACGGCCTCTTCCTCGTCCATGCCGCGCGAGCGGCAATAGAACATCTGGTCGTCGTCCACCTTGGAGGTGGTCGCCTCGTGCTCAACGCGGCTCGAGTTGTTCTTCACCTCAATATACGGCACCGTATGCGCCCCGCATTCCGAACCGATCAACAGGCTGTCGCACTGGGTATAATTGCGCGATTCCTTGGCCTTGGGGTGCATCGAGACGAGACCACGATAGGTGTTCTGCGCCTTGCCGGCCGAGATGCCCTTGGACACGATGCGCGACTTGGTGCGCTTGCCGAGGTGCACCATCTTGGTGCCGGTATCGGCCTGCTGCATGTTGTTGGCGATGGCGATGGAGTAGAACTCGCCTTGGCTGTCGTCGCCGCGCAGGATGCAGGAGGGGTATTTCCAGGTCACGGCGGAGCCGGTTTCGACCTGCGTCCACATCACCTTCGCGCGGTCGCCGCGGCAATCGGCGCGCTTGGTCACGAAGTTGTAGATACCGCCCTTGCCGTCCTCGTCACCGGGGTACCAGTTCTGGACGGTGGAGTATTTCACTTCCGCGTCTTCCTCGACGATGATCTCGACCACGGCGGCGTGCAGCTGGCTCTCGTCGCGCTGCGGCGCGGTGCAGCCTTCGAGGTAGCTGACGTAGGAGCCCTTGTCGGCGATGATCAGCGTGCGCTCGAACTGGCCAGTGTTCTCGGCGTTGATGCGGAAATAGGTCGACAGCTCCATCGGGCAGCGCACGCCCGGCGGGACATAGACGAAGGACCCGTCAGAGAAGACCGCGGAGTTCAGTGTCGCGTAGAAGTTGTCCGACACTGGCACGACCGAGCCGAGGTACTTTTTCACCAGATCAGGGTATTCGCGGATCGCCTCGGAGATCGAGCAGAAGATCACGCCGGCCTTCTTCAGCTCTTCTTGAAAGGTGGTGCCGACGGAGACGGAATCGAACACCGCGTCCACCGCCACCTTGCGGCCTTCGGCAGGCGCATCCTCGGCGCCTTCGACACCGGCAAGGATCATTTGCTCCTTCAGCGGGATGCCGAGCTTCTCATAGGTCGCCAGCAGCTTCGGATCGACCTCGTCGAGCGATTTGGGTTTCTCGGCCATGCTTTTGGGGCGAGCGTAATAATACTGCTCCTGAAAGTCGATCTCAGGATAATCCACCATCGCCCAATCCGGCTCTTCCTTGCTAAGCCAACGGTTGTAAGCCTCAAGCCGCCATTCGGTCATCCACTCAGGCTCGCCGTTCTTTTCCGAGATCAGCTTCACGATCTCCGGCGTCAGCCCTTTGGGAGCGTATTCCATCTCAATGTCGGTGGACCAGCCGTATTTATACTTGCCGCCGACTTCGCGCACGGCATCCACGGTTTCCTGGTCAACGCCTTCCTTGACGCCATCATTCTCTTTCAGGGTCATATTTTCCAAGGTTTCAGTTCCTTTCCGTGGCGGCGCTCAGGCGGCCCGCGTTTCGTGCTTTTTCAGTTTCGCGGTCCAGCTTGTGGCGAACCGCAGGATATCTTCCCGGGTGGTGTCGAGGCCCAGCGACACCCGGATCGCGCTGGCGGCCTGTGTTTCATCAAAGCCCATGGCGCGCAATACGGCACCGGCACGCACCTTGCCGCTGGAACAGGCCGACCCCGCCGAAATGGCAAAGCCCGCAAGGTCCATCTGCATCACTTGGGTCTCGCCCTTCCAGCCGGGCGTGATGATACAAGAAGTGTTGGGCAGGCGCTGAGCGCCTTTCCCTACAAAAGTAGTCAGACTTGCGGCATCCGCAAGGGTCGCTTCCAGCAAATCGCGCTGTTCTGCCACCTCTTCCCAACGCCCCGCGCTCAGATCCGCCGCCGCCGCCTCAGCCGCCGCGCCGAATCCTGCGATGGCCGGGATATTCTCGGTCCCCGAACGGCGGCCCATCTCCTGCCCGCCGCCGCGCAGCAGCGCATGTTCTGCCAGATCAATGCCGCGTTTGACGATCAGTGCACCGATCCCCTTGGGCCCGCCCAGCTTATGCGCCGAGACAAGGATGAAATCCGCGCCCGAGGTGGCCATCTTGAACCGGGTCTTGCCAAGCGCCTGCACCGCATCGACCAACACATAGGGCGAGCTCTCCATCGCCCAACACTGCTGGGCCAAAGGCATGGTCTGCTGCAACACACCCGTCTCGCTGTTCGCGGCCTGTAGGGCCACCACATCGCCCCCCGCCGCGGCGGTCAGGTCGCCGTCCCAAACACCCTGTGCGTCGACGCCCAAACGCGCCGCCTGCCCCCAAGACAGAACCGCGTCATGTTCCACCGCTGAGGTCACCACACGCGCGCCCATCGCAGCCGCAAGCGCCGCCGCCTCGGTCGCCCCGGAGGTAAAAATCACATCGACCGGATCACAGCCCACAAGCCCCGCCACCTGCGCCCGCGCCCGCTCGACCACGGCCTTGGCCGCACGCCCCTCGGCATGGACCGAGGACGGGTTGCCGGGCAGGTCCATCGCCGCAATCATCGCCGCGCGCGCCTCCGCCCGCAGCGGCGTGGTCGCGTTATGGTCAAGATAGACCCGCATCCTTCATCCTTTTCCAAATACCGCGGGGGTCCGGGGGCAGCGCCCCCGAAATTCCACATCACCACCCGCGCAGACCACAGCCGCCAAGGCGCGCCCGCTGCCCAAAACCACCCTCACGACTCATCCACCACGGCAAAGAGGGTCGGCACCGCCGGACAGGGGGCCAGCTCATTCTCAACCACATCCGAAAGGCGCGTCTGGTGCAGGAATACATAGACATGCGCGCTCAGCCCCTGCCACAGCCGGTTGGTCAGCGATTGCGCCCGGCTGCCCGACAGACCGCCCGAGGCGCCCGCCCCCTTGTGCATCGCATCCACCGTCTCATCCACCGCCGCGAGCACATCGACCACACGAATATCCGCCGCCGGACGCGCCAAACGATACCCGCCGCCCGGCCCCCGGACAGAGGTCACCAATTCGGCCCGGCGCAGCTTGACGAACAACTGCTCCAGATAGGGCAAAGAGACCGACTGCCGCTCGGCAATGTCGCCCAGAGACACCAAGGTGCCCTCGGGTTGCAGGGCAATATCGGCCAAAGCGACCATCGCGTAGCGCCCTTTGGTAGATAGCTTCATCGTCTCACCCTCACCCGCCGCGCCATTTGATTGACGTGGGCGGCTTAAATGCCTAAGTCCAAAGACTGATCCACGCGACACTGCGCGGAACCAGATTAGAACCGTTCTAAGGTGGCCTAGCGAATTCGTCAACTATTCGCAGCGATCTTTGAACCCCTAGACAGGGATACCCATGCCCGAGGTTATTTTTCCCGGACCCGAAGGCCGCCTTGAAGGCCGCTACCACCCCCAAAAAGAACGTGACGCCCCGATTGCCATCGTGCTGCATCCGCATCCGCAGTTCGGCGGGACGATGAATCACAAGGTCGTCTATAACCTGCACTATGCGTTCTACAACATGGGTTTCACCGTGTTGCGCTTCAACTTCCGTGGCGTGGGCCGCAGCCAGGGCGAATACGATCAGGGCATTGGCGAATTGTCCGATGCGGCCTCGGCGCTCGATTACCTGCAATCGATGAACAACAACTCCAAGCACTGCTGGGTTGCGGGTTTCTCCTTTGGCGCATGGATCGGGATGCAACTGCTGATGCGCCGGCCTGAGATCACGGGCTTCATCTCGGTCTCTCCGCCTGCGAATATGTACGACTTTTCCTTCCTTGCACCCTGCCCGGCCTCGGGTCTGGTGATCAACGGCACCGCCGACCGCGTGGCGCCGCCCGCGGATACCACGAACCTCGTCAGCAAGCTGCACGAGCAAAAGGGCATCACGATCACCCATCAGGAGATCGAAGGCGCCGGGCACTTCTTTGAAGAGCCGCATATGGACACGCTGATCACCTCGACCAGCGACTATGTCAAACGCCGCCTGACGGAATCCACACGCTGATGGCGGACGCGGTCGTCACCCAACTGGCCAATAAATTGGCCGAGGAATGTCTCGCCGTACAGGCCGAGACAGGCGAAGACCGCTTGTTCATGGAAGTCGGCGAGGTGCTGGGCGCCTCGTCGCAAACGCTGGAAGAAGCCTTCCTCACCGCCGTTCGCACCCGGATGGCCAATGACAAGGCCCGCGCCTTTCTGGCGCGCAAGCTGCGCGACCATCGCGGTAAGGGCGGCGCATGACAGAGCGGCTGGACAAGCAGATTGCCTTTCTGAACGAGGCCGACAAGCTGAAAACCGTGCTGCGCGGCACCACCCTATGCGATGCCAGCCGTGCGGAAAACTCTGCCGAACATTCGTGGCATCTGACGCTCTATGCGTTGGTGCTCGCCGATCAAGCCGGGCCTGAGGTCGACATCAACCGCGTCATCAAGATGCTGATCCTGCACGACCTTGTCGAGATTGACGCGGGCGACAATCCAATCTTTGGCGATTACGACGCCGCCGAGATGGAAGCGCAGGAACAAATCGCCGCCAACCGCATCTTTGGCCTATTGCCGGACGATCTGCGGGACGATCTGCGCAGCATCTGGGAAGAGTTCGAGGCCGCCGAAAGCCCTACAGCTCGCTTTGCCAAATCGCTCGACCGGTTCCAGCCGCCGATGCAGAACCTCGCCTCCGGCGGCGGCAGTTGGACTGACTATAACGTCTCGGAAGCGCAAATCGAAGAAAAGGTGGGCCGCAAGATCGCCATCGGCGCCCCTGCCCTTTGGTCCTATGCCCGCGCCCGCATCAGCAGCTTTTTCGCCGGGGTCGGCGCCTAACCGCAGCCTTCGGCATACCATTGTATACGATCTTTCTCTTTGGCCCCGAATAGGCTAAAGCACGGCCAAACGCACCCTGAAACAGAGGAATTCGTCATGTCGAAGATCAAGGTAGAAAACCCCATCGTCGAACTCGACGGCGATGAGATGACCCGGATCATCTGGGATTTCATTAAAAAGAAGCTAATCACGCCCTATCTTGACGTTGACCTAAAGTATTACGACCTCGGCATCGAAGTACGGGACGAGACTGACGACCAGATCACCGTCGACGCGGCCCATGCGATCCGCGAACATGGCGTCGGCGTGAAATGCGCCACCATCACGCCTGACGAGGCGCGGGTCGAGGAGTTCGGCCTCAAGCGCATGTACCGCAGCCCCAACGGCACCATCCGTAACATCCTCGGCGGCGTGATCTTCCGCGAACCGATCATCTGCCGCAACGTGCCGCGTCTTGTGCCGGGCTGGACGCAGCCGATCGTCGTTGGCCGTCATGCCTTCGGCGACCAGTACCGCGCCACCGACTTCCGCTTCCCCGGCAAGGGCAAGCTGACGATCAAATTCGTCGGCGAGGATGGCGAGACCATCGAGAAGGAGGTTTTTGACGCGCCCTCCGCCGGTGTCACCATGGCGATGTACAACCTCGACGATTCGATCCGCGATTTTGCGCGCGCGTCCTTCAACTATGGTCTGAACCGCGGCTGGCCGGTCTATCTCTCGACCAAGAACACGATCCTGAAGGCCTATGACGGGCGTTTCAAAGACCTGTTCCAAGAGATTTTCGACGCGGAATTCGCCGAGGACTTCAAGAAGAAGAACATCTGGTACGAGCACCGCCTGATCGACGACATGGTCGCCTCGGCGATGAAATGGTCGGGCGGCTATGTCTGGGCCTGCAAGAACTACGACGGCGACGTGCAGTCGGACACCGTGGCGCAGGGCTTTGGCTCACTGGGGTTGATGACCTCGCAGCTGATGACGCCGGACGGCAAGATCGTAGAGGCCGAGGCCGCCCACGGCACCGTGACGCGCCATTACCGCCAGCACCAGAAGGGCGAGGAGACCTCGACCAACTCCATCGCTTCGATCTACGCTTGGACCGGCGGGCTGAAGCACCGGGGCAAGCTGGACGAGAACACCGCGCTGATCAACTTCGCCGAGACGCTGGAGAAGGTCGTGGTGGATACGGTGGAATCAGGCATCATGACCAAGGACCTTGCCCTGCTAGTGGGGCCGGATCAGGGTTGGCTAACGACGATGGGGTTCTTGGAGAAGGTGGACGAGAACCTGAACAAGGCGCTGGCGGGCTGAGCCTGTCGGATGTTTGGAATGACAGAGGGCCGCACGATGCGGCCCTTTTCTATTTTTCGGTCACGCTTGCCACCCGGCCCGGAATCAAGCCGTAGGCGCCGGGCCATCGCCTGCCCGCCCGTCACGCCGGAGGCGTGCCGCTATAAAGGGGGCGCACCTTCGGTGCGACCGGGTAGGCGATTTGGTTAGGCTGGGCGTGAACTCGCGGAACGCACAACATTGCTGAGCCATAAAGTGGCACGAGGCCACGTAAAATCGCCCACCCGCGGGCAGGCGCTGGCCCTCATTGCGAAACTGGAGCCGCGCTGGTCCTCACTGCCCCCGGTTGTGCGTCCGCGCGTAAAGCTTCGCGATGATCCCACTCGCCGTCTTCTCGAAAAGGCACGGGATCAGCGCATGCACCAGCGCCGCGCCAGCTGCCGCAAACAGCAGCCCCGAAAACTTCAGCGCGAAGGCCATATGCTCCAGAAACGTCTCATCCACCTTGGCGGGATGGTCGAGGAAGATGCGTGCGATCATGGGAAACTCCTGTCTCTGCCTTTCCCCACCATAGCCGAGCCTGCTTGTGACGTTGTCTCAAAACTCTCCCGACAACCGCTTGTGCGTGAGAATATTTCCCACCAAAATACCGCCATGATAACACTTGATGACATAGACCGCCGAATATTGGTCGAACTGCAACGCGACGCCAGCCAATCCCTTGAGGCGCTTGGCGCGGCGGTCCACCTGTCGCGCAATGCCTGCTGGCGCCGCATCCGGGCGCTGGAAAAGGCCGGCGTGATCAAGAACCGGGTGACGCTCTTGGACGCGGCGAAACTCGGCCTCGGCCTCAGCGTCTTTATCCAAGTCCGCACCAACGCCCATGCCCCCGATTGGCTCGAGAAATTCTCCCGCGCCACGAAAGCCATGCCCGAGATACTCGGCGTCTACCGGATGACCGGTGATCTGGACTATTTGATCCGGGCGCGTGTTCGGGATATGGCGGGCTATGATCGCCTCTATCAGGACCTGATCCGCCGGGTGCCGCTATCGGATGTCTCGGCCAGTTTCGTGATGGAGGAGATCAAGGAAACCACCGAACTCCCGCTCTGAGGAAGACCGAGATGCATTACCTGTGGCTCATCATCGCCGTGGTGGCGGAAACCCTTGGCACGACCGCGGTGCAGGCTTCGCATCAATTCACCCGGCTCTGGCCTTCGGTGGCGGTGGTGGTCTTTTACATGATCTCTTTCTACTGCATGTCGCTGGCGCTGAAGGTCATGCCAGTTGGGATCGTCTATGCCTTTTGGGCCGGTCTGGGCATCGTGCTGATCGCGATTATCGGCTTCGTCCTCTTCGGTCAGCGGCTCGACCTGCCCGCGGTTCTGGGACTTGTGCTGATCATCAGCGGCATTCTGGTCATCCACCTCTTTTCGAACAGCGCCACCCACTAAGGCTGCACCAGTGGCACAGCTTCGCGCAGTAAGGGGGGCGTCACGGCATTAGGGCTAGCAATTGTGGCCGGGGCGCGGTATGGGCGGCGCAATTATACGCGCAGCTTTAGGTTGGCGCGTCCCTCCCCTATCCAAAGGCTGACTTAATGGACCTGCGCAACATCGCAATCATCGCCCACGTTGACCACGGCAAGACGACGCTGGTGGACGAGCTTCTGAAACAATCCGGCACCTATCGTGAAAACCAGGCGACCACCGAGCGCGCTATGGACAGCAACGATCTGGAGCGTGAGCGCGGCATCACCATCTTCGCCAAGCCGACCTCGGTCGTCTGGAACGACACCCGCATCAACATCGTCGACACGCCGGGCCACGCCGACTTCGGCGGCGAGGTCGAGCGCATCCTGTCGATGGTCGATGGTGTGGTGCTTTTGGTGGACGCCGCCGAAGGCCCGATGCCCCAGACCAAATTCGTGACCTCCAAGGCGCTGAAACTGGGCCTGCGCCCGATCGTCGTGCTGAACAAGGTCGACAAGCCGGATGCCGAGCCTGACCGCGCGCTGGATGAGTGTTTCGACCTTTTCGCCAGCCTCGACGCCACCGACGAACAGCTTGAATTCCCGCATATGTATGCCTCGGGCCGCTCCGGCTGGGCGGATGCCGAACTTGACGGGCCGCGCAAAGACCTCTCTGCACTGTTCGATCTGATCCTTGATCACGTCCCCGCGCCGAAGCAAATCGAAAACGCCGACAAGCCCTTCACCATGCTGGCCACCACGCTCGGCGGTGACCCGTTTCTAGGCCGCCTCCTGACCGGTCGCGTCGAAACCGGCACCCTGAAAGCGGGCCAGACCGTCAAAGCGATGTCGCGCGACGGCACCCAGATCGAGACCTTCCGCGCCACCAAAATCCTCGCCTTCCGCGGGCTGGAGCAGACTGCCATCGACGTGGCCGAAGCGGGGGACATCGTCTCCATCGCGGGCATGGCCAAGGCCACCGTGGCCGATACGCTGGCCGATCCTTCGGTGAACGAAGCGATCCCGGCGCAGCCGATCGACCCGCCCACCATCACCGTGACCTTTGGCATCAACGACAGCCCGCTCGCGGGCCGCGACGGCAAAAAGGTGCAATCCCGCGTGATCCGCGAGCGTCTGCTGAAAGAAGCGGAGAGCAACGTGGCGATCAAAATCTCCGACACACCGGGCGGCGAGGCTTTCGAAGTCGCCGGCCGCGGCGAATTGCAGATGGGCGTGTTGATCGAGAACATGCGCCGCGAAGGGTTCGAGCTGTCGATCTCCCGCCCGCAGGTGCTGTTCCAAGAGATCGACGGCGTGCGCCATGAGCCAATCGAAGAAGCCACCATCGACGTGGATGACGAATACTCCGGCGCGGTGATCGAAAAGATCACCGGCACCCGCAAGGGCGAGCTGGTCGAGATGAAACCCGCGGGCGCCGGCAAGACCCGGATCATCGCCCATGTCCCCTCGCGCGGGCTCATCGGCTATCACGGCGAGTTCCTGACCGACACCCGCGGCACCGGCGTGTTGAACCGCGTCTTCCACGGCTGGGCACCGCACAAGGGTCCGATCCCGGGCCGCCGCGCGGGCGTGCTGATCTCGATGGAGAATGGCACCTCGGTCGCCTACGCGCTGTGGAACCTCGAAGAGCGCGGCAAGATGATGATCGGCGCGCAGGCGGACGTCTACACCGGCATGATCATCGGCGAGCACAGCCGCGACAACGATCTGGAAGTGAACCCGCTGAAGGGCAAGAAGCTGACCAACGTGCGCGCTTCGGGCACCGATGACGCAGTGCGCCTGACCCCGCCGATGACGCTGAGCCTTGAAGAGGCGATTGCCTATATCGACGACGACGAGCTGGTCGAAGTGACCCCGAACGCCGTGCGCCTGCGCAAGCGCTACCTCGACCCGCATGAGCGCAAGCGGATGGCAAAAGCCAGCTAAGCTACGGTAAACGCAAAGTAAAACGGCAGCGCATTTTACGATGCGCTGCCGTTTTCATATCCGGCGCTCAAGAGTTCCAGCCGCCCTAAGTATCGCTTTCCTCGCGATCGATATGCCCACGCCTCGCCAAACTCAGCGCCGCAATCAGGCAAAGGATGGCCCAAGCCCCGCCGCCAAGCCAGCCCGCCGCCACATCCGTCGGCCAATGCACCCCCATATAGACCCGGCTGATCCCGACGAGCAGCGTGAGCAGGACGGCAACCGCCAGCGTATAGACCTTGAGCGCCCAGCGTTTCTGCGCCCGTGCCACCATCGCGCCAAGGGTAAGATAGGCCACCGCCGCCATCATCGAATGACCCGAGGGGAAGCTTGCCGTATGCACGAGCGAGCCATGCGGGACGAGGTCGGGGCGCGGACGGTCGAAAAACTCCTTGGCGATGCTGCTCAGCACGATCCCCCCGCCAACGGTGGCAAGGATGTAAAGCGCGGTCGACCACCGCCGTTGTAACAGGAAAAAGAGCGAGACGACGACGGTCGTCAGTACCAGCACCGCGACCCCGCCGAGGGCCGTCAAATCGCGGCCGATTTCCTCCACCCACCACGGGCCGATGGGATCGGAAAGGTCGCCGGGCGTGCGCAGGAACAACAGGATGTCACGGTCAAGGCTGCTGGTGCTACCTTCGACGACCTCTTCGGTCAGTTCGGCCAATGTCCAAACGGCCGTGATCGAAAGCCCCATCAAGGCCAATGTCGTCACCTCCACATGGCGGCGGCACCATTGGGCGAAAGCGGATAGTCGGTCGAAGTTCATGAGGGATCAACCACCCTCCCCTTGGAAGGTTCCGCCCCGGCAATGCAAGACGCCCCGCCTGTCATTCAGGCGGGGCGTTTCAGGATTATTCGTCGGTTTCGACGATCATTAGTTCACGCTCGGAGGCTCCGCGCGCATGGCTCAACGCCGCTTGATAAGCATCGGAATGGTAACATTTTTCGGCTGTTTCGACATCGGGGAAACGCGCCACCACGTTGCGCGGTCGCTCTTTACCCTCAAGCTGAACGAACCGCCCACCGCGGGCGATAAACTTACCGCCATGTGCCGCAATGGCCTCGGTGGCGCCGGCGGCGTATTTCTTATACGCCTCCTCATCGGTGACGGTAACATGTGCAATCCAAAGTGCGCCCATGGGCCTTATCCTTTCAAGATGTTCTCAGCCGCGGCAATCGCCGCCTCGGCATTCTCCGCCGAAGCGCCGCCGCCCTGCGCCATGTCGGGACGGCCACCGCCGCCCTTACCGCCCAGTTCGGCCACCGCCGCTTTCACCATGTCGACCGCCGAGAGGCGATCTGTCAAATCCTTCGTCACACCGCCTGCGACCGCGGCCTTGCCGCCGGTGTCGGCGATCAACAATACCGCGCCCGAGCCGAGCTTGGCCTTATGCTCATCCACCAGACCCGGCAGGTCTTTGCCCGTGATACCGCTCAGCACTTGGCCTACGAATTTAACGCCGTTCACCTCGCGCGCTTCGGATGCCGCCGCGCCGCCGCCCGACATCGCCAATTCACGACGCAGCTGCGCCACTTCGTTGGTCAAGCTGCGACGTTCGTCCAACAATGCACGCACCCGTTCCGGTACGTCACTGGCCGAGGTTTTCAACTCCGACGCGACCCGGCTCAGCGCTGCTTCCTGTTCGCGCAGCCATGCCAAAGCCTCGGTCCCGGTCAGCGCTTCGATCCGGCGGACGCCCGCGCTGCTCGCGCTATCTCCCAAAAGCACGAAGGCGCCAATATCGCCTGTCTGCCGCACATGAGTGCCGCCGCAAAGCTCCAGCGAATAGGTTGACTTGTCGCTGCCCTTGCCGGACCCTTCCAACTGCCCCATCGAGACGACCCGCACCTCGTCGCCATATTTCTCACCAAAGAGCGCCTGCGCGCCCATGGCGCGCGCATCGTCCGGCGTCATGATCCGCGTCTCAACCGGCGTGTTCTGGCGAATGTAATCATTCACCTCACGCTCGACTTGGCTCAACTCTTCCTGTGTCAGCCCCTTGGCATGGGAGAAGTCAAACCGCAGACGATCATGCGCATTCAGCGAACCGCGCTGCGAGACATGATCCCCAAGCGCGTTGCGCAGGGCCTCGTGCAGCAAGTGCGTGGCCGAGTGGTTGGCGCGGATGGCACTGCGCCGCAAACGATCCACCTCAAGAACAGCGGTCTGCCCCGGCTTCACCTCGCCTTCGATCACATGGCCGAAATGCACGAAAACGCCCGCCGACTTTCGCGTATCGGTCACGTTCACAATACCGGTCTGCGTCCGGATCACGCCGGTGTCGCCGACTTGCCCGCCGCTTTCGGCATAAAACGGAGTCTGGTTCAGCGCGACCTGCACATCGCTGCCTACTGCGGCGGCTTCGACCTGATCACTGCCCTGCACCAAAGCGACGATCTGCCCCTCGGCGCTTTCAGTGTCATAGCCCAAAAACTCGGTCACGCCGCTTTTGTCGGCCACATCGAACCAAACGGTAGCATCCGCAGCTTCGCCCGATCCGGCCCAAGCCGCACGGGCCTTGGCCTTCTGCGCCGCCATCGCCGTGTCGAACCCCTCGGTATCGACCGCACGGCCCTTCTCGCGCAGCGCATCCTGCGTCAGATCAAGTGGGAAGCCATATGTATCATAAAGTTTAAATGCCGCCTCCCCCGGCAGGGTCGCCCCCTCGGGCAAACCGCTCAACTCATCATCCAGCAGCTTCAGACCGCGATCCAGCGTTTGGCGGAAACGGGTTTCCTCCAACAGCAAAGTCTCACGGATAAGCGATTGCGCCTGCCCCAACTCAGGGTAAGCCGCGCCCATCTGCTGCACCAAGGATGGTACCAGCTGATGCATTAAAGGATCCTTAACGCCGAGCAGATGCGCATGGCGCATGGCGCGCCGCATGATCCGGCGCAGCACATATCCGCGGCCTTCGTTGGAGGGCATCACCCCATCGGCAATCAGAAAGGAGGTCGACCGCAGGTGATCCGCGATCACCCGGTGATGGGTCTTGCCCGGCCCGTCTGGATCGGTCGAAGAGGCATGGGCGCTGGCCTCGATCAGGTTGCGCATGAGGTCGGTGGCATAGTTGTCATTCGTTCCCTGCAACAGCGCCGCCACCCGTTCGATCCCCATCCCGGTATCGATTGACTGGTTGGGCAGCGGCTGGCGCGTGCCGTCTTCGAACTGCTCGTATTGCATGAAAACGAGGTTCCAGATCTCGACGAAACGGTCACCGTCTTCCTCGGGCGATCCCGGAGGGCCGCCCCAAATGTGATCGCCGTGATCGTAGAAAATCTCGGTACAAGGCCCGCAGGGACCGGTGGGGCCGGCGGACCAGAAGTTATCATCCGTCGCGATGCGAATGATGCGCTCATCCGGCAGGCCGGTATGGGCCTTCCAGATTTTAACCGCTTCTTCATCGGTATGGTACACTGTGACCAAAAGGCGGTTCGGGTCGATGCCGAACTCCTTGGTCAGCAGGTCCCAAGCAAAGGGGATCGCTTCGGCCTTGAAGTAATCCCCAAAGCTGAAGTTGCCGAGCATCTCGAAAAACGTGTGATGCCGCGCGGTATAGCCGACATTGTCGAGGTCATTGTGCTTGCCGCCAGCCCGCACGCATTTCTGCGCCGAGGTGGCACGGCTGTAATCGCGCGTCTCGACCCCGGTGAAGAGGTTCTTGAACTGGACCATACCGGCCGCAGTGAACATCAATGTCGGGTCGTTGCGCGGCACCAGCGGGCTGGAGGGCACGATCTGATGCCCCTGCGCATCGAAATAATTCAGAAAAGTTGAGCGAATTTCATTCAGCGTCTTCATGGCGAGGCCTTCCGGGGCAGATTTGATCGGTCCCAAATACCCCTCAGTCCCGGCGCTGTCCACCGTTCCTGCCCATGAAAAAGGGGCGCAGCCTTTGGCCACGCCCCTTCGTAAATTCAAATTGTCAAATCAGGTTCAAGCTTCAAGAATATCCGCGTCGTCACCGCCGGAGCCCTCAAAGTCCAACCCGTGGGCCGCGCGGATCTTATCTTCGATCTCCGACGCCATAGCAGTGTTCTGTTTCAGGAAGTTCTTTGCGTTCTCACGCCCCTGCCCGATCCGTTCATCCCCGTAGCTGAACCACGAGCCGGATTTATCGACCACACCGGCCTTCACCCCAAGGTCCAGCAACTCCCCCATTTTGGAAATGCCTTCGCCATACATGATATCGAATTCGACCTGTTTGAAGGGTGGCGCCACTTTGTTCTTGACGATCTTGACCTTCGTTGCGTTGCCAACAACCTCGTCTCGGTCCTTCAGGGCGCCGATCCGGCGGATGTCGAGACGGACGGAGGAGTAGAATTTCAGCGCGTTGCCGCCGGTGGTGGTCTCAGGAGAGCCGAACATCACGCCGATCTTCATCCGGATTTGGTTGATGAAGATAACCATACAATTGGACCGGCTGATCGACCCGGTGAGCTTGCGCATCGCTTGGCTCATCAAACGGGCCTGAACACCGACATTGCTGTCACCCATCTCACCTTCAAGCTCGGATTTCGGCGTCAGGGCCGCGACGGAGTCGACGATCACCATATTGACCGCGCCAGAGCGTACCAGCGTATCGGTGATCTCAAGCGCCTGTTCACCCGTGTCGGGCTGGGAAATCAACAGCTCGTCAATGTCCACGCCAAGCTTTTTCGCATATTGCGGATCAAGGGCATGTTCCGCGTCGACAAAGGCGCAAACGCCCCCCGCTTTCTGCTGCTCTGCCACGCAATGCAGCGTCAGCGTTGTCTTACCCGAGGATTCCGGGCCATAAATCTCAATGATGCGCCCCATCGGCAAGCCACCGATACCAAGCGCGATATCAAGGCCAAGCGAGCCTGTGGAGCTGGCTTTGATATCCTGGATCGCCCCTTCGGCCCCCAGTTTCATAATCGACCCTTTGCCGAACTGACGTTCGATCTGGGCCAGCGCGCTGTCGAGCGCCTTTTGCTTTTCTGCGGTTTTCTTACTGTCCATCGTCAAAAGATCTGCCGTTGCCATTAGGTTCATTCCTTAGTGTCACAGTGGCGCCCCGGCGGCAATCGCCTGCGCGCTGCGTCGCTTATGTTCCTCTAATGTTCCATATGAGGGTAAATGCGGAACATTTCAACGACTTTGTTTGTCCTTTATGTTTTGGCGAGAATGGTAAAGAAATGGTTTACCCAAACTAGAAAGGGCCGCCTGCAGCCCAAGGTAAGACGCAATTGATTGTTTTTTTTAAAGAACGTTTGGCTTTTTTGTCGGTCCCAAAGACCGGAACCACCGCCTATGAGAAAGCACTGGCGCCGCGGGCGGATATGGTGATTTCCGATCCGCCCATGCTGAAGCATGCGCCGGTTTATCGCTATAATCGTTTTATTCGACCAATGTTTCTAAAAGTTTGCGATGCCGAGCTTGAGCTGATGGCGGTAATGCGCGAACCGATCTCTTGGCTGGGCAGTTGGTATCGCTATCGGCAGCGCCCCTTCATGAAGGGCAAGCCGAACAACACTTTCGGGATCACTTTCGACGAATTCGTCCTCGCCTATATGAAGGGCGACAAGCCGGGCTTCGCCGATGTGGGGAGCCAGCTGAAGTTCATGGAGGCCCAACCGAACGGCACCGGGATCACTCACCATTTCCGCTATGAAGATCAGACGCGGCTCCGTCGCTTTTTGGAAAAGCGGCTCGACGTGACGCTGACCTTGGGGCAGGAGAATGTCTCTCCCAAGATGGAGCTAGCGCTTTCCCCGAATGTGGAAAAACGCTTTCGTCGTAAGTTCGCGGCGGAGTTTGAGCTTTACGAGTCGATTACATAGCCCTGCCCCGCGTGATGCTCAGTGCAGCTGATTGTGGACCGTTGTGGTCAGGTCAGTGAGAGAGAAGGGTTTCGGTAGGAAGACAGAATTCGGAATTTTCGACTGTTCTTGACCGAAGTTATCCTCCGCATAGCCCGAGACAAAAACAACCCGCACATCCGGGCGTTGTTTTAGCGCTTGGCGCACCCAGCTTGGCCCATCCATACCGGGCATAACGACGTCTGTTACGAATACATCGATATCCAACTCCTTATCTTCGAGCATCATTAACGCGGCTTCGGCAGATTCGGCTTCTAGGACCGTGTAGCCGCGAAGCCGTAATGCGCGGCTTGCGAAGGCCCGCACGGGTGCTTCATCTTCCACCAGAAGGATCACCCCGTCGGACCGCTGAAGCGGGCTTTGAGCCGGCGATGCGGGGGGCTTTTTCGCGACCGCAGTGGGCTGGCCCTCCAGCACGGGGAAGTAGAGGGTAAAACATGTGCCCCTGCCCAACTCACTGTCGAGAAAGATGAAACCGCCCGTTTGTTTGACGATGCCATAGGCAGTGGAGAGGCCAAGGCCGGTGCCCTCGCCGGTTCGCTTAGTGGTGAAAAACGGCTCGAACACCTTTTGCAGCTTATCCTTCGGAATGCCCGTGCCATCGTCATGCACCTGCACCGTGACGTAGCGGCCTGCGGGCACGCTGACCCGATCTCTTTCAAGCGGTTGGTCGAGGCTCGTCACCTCGGTCACGATACGGATCTCGCCTCCGGCGGGCATGGCATCGCGAGCGTTGACGACGAGGTTCATCAACACCTGCTCCAACTGGCGCTTATCCGCGCGGATCGGGGCGAGAACGGGGTCATGGCTGAGGGTCAGCGTTACTTTTTCGCCCACCAGTCGGTTCAGCAAATGCGTGAGATCGGCGAGGGTATCGCGCATGTCGAGCGTCTCTGGCCGGAGGGTTTGTTTGCGCGAAAAGGCGAGGAGTTGCCCCACAAGCGCGGCCGCACGGTTGGCGTTTTGGTTGATCTGGACCAGATCGCTGAAATCCGGGTCACCCTGATCATGCCGCAGCAAGAGGAGGTCACAATGCCCGGAAATCGCCGTCAAAAGGTTGTTGAAGTCATGCGCGACGCCCCCGGCCAACTGCCCGATGGCTTGCATTTTCTGGCTCTGCACGAATTGCGCCTCAAGCGATTTGAGTTCGGTCGCGTCCTGCAGCACCGCGATGAGGGCCGCCTCGCCTGCTTCGGATATGCGGTTGAGTGAGACCTGAACGAAGACCTCCTGATCCGTTCGGGTGAGCCTGAGAAATTCGGACTTTTGAACCAACCGCCCTGCAAGACTGTCTTGCAGCCAGTCCGAGATCGAGCGGCCGAGCCCCTCCATCAGATGCGAAAGATGGGTGCCGCGCCGCAGCGATACGCCGAGCAGCTTCCCCGCCATACGGTTGAAGGCCAATACCGTTCCATCGGGGCGCAGTTTGATCATCGGCACGGGGAGGTCTTGAAACGTTTCCCAGCCTAATTCATTGGGAGAGGGAGCCCCTTCGGGCGGCGGCAGAAGAGGTCCTGTCCCAGGGAGAGGTGTAACTTCTGGTAGCGCTTTTGGTGGCGTCCGCGCCCTTCATGAGGCGCCGTAGGACGTCATCAAAGGCGCGGTGGTCATCGGTGAATTTTCGGTAAGGTCGGGT